>Ga0070741_10015647_pt1 | contig 12809 bp, 13 predicted proteins | sample Coa_R1_4_FD_66440 | JGI IMG/M metagenome (GOLD analysis project Ga0070741, IMG submission 66440) | Surface soil microbial communities from Centralia Pennsylvania, which are recovering from an underground coalmine fire - Coalmine... | ecosystem: Environmental > Terrestrial > Soil > Unclassified ...
GACGGCGCCCGCGTGCGAGTGCACAACGGAGCGGTGTACTCCGGTGACCGCCGGCTGATTCTCGGCGCCGAGCGCGGCGACCAAGAGATCTCCGAATTGATGCACGAGGCGAAGAGCGGGCTCGTCGCGCACCTGGAGGCCTTCGCCGGCAACACGATTGAGTTCATCCGCAGTGAGAGCCCGCTGCTGATCGACGGGATCGGCATCCCGGACATCGACGTCGACTTGAACCGCCGGCACGTCGTGATTGTCTGCGAAGAAGACTCGGCTGCAGACGATTTGAAGTGCCTGAAGCCGTTCATCAAAGAGTACCAACCGGTTTTGATCGGTGTCGGAACGGGCGCCGATGTCTTGCGCAAGGCCGGGTACCGCCCGCTGCTGATCGTCGGAGATCCCGACAAGATGACCGCCGATGTGCTGCGCAGCGGTGCGCAAGTGGTGCTGCCCGCCGACGCCGACGGTCATGCGCCGGGTCTTGACCGGATCCAGGATCTGGGTATCGGTGCGATGACGTTCCCGGCGGCGGGTTCCGCTACCGACCTGGCCCTGTTGTTGGCCGATCATCACGGCGCCGCGCTGATCGTTACTGCCGGGCACACCGCGACGATCGAGGAGTTCTTCGATCGCACTCGGGCGCAAAGCAATCCGTCGACGTTTCTGACCCGGCTCAAAGTCGGTCAGAAGCTCGTTGACGCGAAAGCCGTCGCCACCTTGTACCGCAACCGGGTTTCCGGCGGCGCGATCGCAATGCTGATCCTCGCCGTGCTGATCGCGATCATCGTCGCGCTGTGGGTGGCGCGCGCGGATCACGCAGTGCTGGATTGGGTGGCCGCCTATTGGAACCGATTCCTGCTGTGGGTCCAGACCTTGGTCAGTTAGGGCGCTCGGCATGATTTCCATGCGACACCATGCGATTTCGCTTGCCGCGGTGTTCCTCGCCCTGGCCGTTGGCGTCGTACTGGGCTCGGGCCTTCTCTCCGACACTGTGCTGTCGGGGCTGCGCAACGACAAGAAGCAAATGCAGAGCCACATCGAACAGCTGGACCAGCGCAACAACGCGCTTACCGAAAAGCTCAACACTGCAAGCGATTTCGACACATCGATGGCACCGCGCATCGTCCGCGGAGCGTTGAACGAGAAAACGGTGGCGATCTTTCGCACGCCGGATGCCCCCGACGATGTCGTCAACTCCATGGTGAAGTTGGTTGGCGACGCCGGTGGCACGGTCACCGGCACTGTCGCATTGACGCAGCAGTTCGTCGACGCCAACTCAGCCGAAAAGCTTCTCTCCGTGGTGCATTCGTCGGTTCTGCCGCCCGGCACGGCGTTGAGCACGACATCCGCCGACCAGGGTTCGCAGGCCGGCGACCTGCTGGGCATCGTGCTTCAGATCAACAAGAACCCCGCCATTCCGCCGGTCGACGACATGCAGCGCGAAACCGTGCTGGCGTCCCTGCGCCAAACCGGGTTCATCACCTATTCCGACAAACCCGGCGCGGCCAACACCGCGATCGTGGTCACCGGCGGCAAGCTCGGCGACGACGCCGGTAACGCCGGCCCGACCGTCGCACGGTTCGCGACATCGCTCGCCAGTCACGGTGCCGGCACCGTGGTGGCCGGTTCCGACGGGTCGGCGTCGGGTACGTCGGCGATCGCGGTCATTCGGGCAGATTCCGGCCTGTCGAGTGCGGTCACCACCGTCGACGACGTCGACATGGCGTCCGGACGAATCACGACGGTTCTCGCGCTGCACGACTTGCTCAGCGGGTCGAAGACAACCCACTACGGCGCCGGCCAAGGCGCACAGAGTTTGACGGTCCCGCAATAACGCACGCTCGGGCGTGTTAGCCACCGGTTGTCGGCCTCGGTGTTAGGGTGAGATTCCGTGGGTCGGCAGGCCCCAAGCTAGGCAAAGCCTAGAAAAGACAAGCCCTGCGCCGTCGTCACGGGAGTCGCTTTTGCCAGCATTACGCAAGCATCCGCAAACCGCCACCAAGCATCTGTTCGTCAGCGGCGGTGTGGCCTCTTCGCTCGGCAAGGGCTTGACCGCCTCTAGTCTGGGCCAGCTTCTCACCGCGCGGGGCTTGCAAGTGACGATGCAAAAGCTCGACCCTTACCTCAACGTCGACCCCGGCACCATGAACCCGTTTCAGCACGGAGAGGTCTTCGTCACCGAGGACGGCGCCGAAACCGACCTCGACGTCGGGCACTACGAGCGCTTCCTGGACCGCAACCTGTCCGGCCGTGCGAATGTCACGACGGGCCAAGTGTATTCGTCGGTAATCGCAAAAGAACGCCGCGGCGAATACCTCGGCGACACCGTCCAAGTCATCCCGCACATCACCGACGAGATCAAGAGCCGGATTCTGGCGATGGCAGAAGCCGACGCCGACGGCAACCGTCCCGACGTGGTGATCACCGAGATCGGCGGCACGGTCGGCGATATCGAGTCCCAGCCGTTTCTGGAAGCTGCCCGCCAAGTGCGCCACGACGTCGGCCGAGAGAACGTCTTCTTCCTTCACGTGTCACTCGTTCCGTACCTTGCGCCGTCGGGAGAACTCAAGACCAAACCGACGCAACACTCCGTGGCCGCGTTGCGCAGCATCGGTATCACCCCGGACGCGTTGATTCTGCGATGCGACCGTGACGTCCCCGAGTCGCTGAAGAACAAGATCGCTCTGATGTGCGACGTCGATATCGACGGGGTGATCTCGACGCCCGACGCCCCGTCGATCTACGACATCCCGAAGGTGTTGCACCGCGAAGAACTCGATGCGTTTGTGGTGCGGCGGCTGAACTTGCCGTTCCGTGACGTCGATTGGACCGAGTGGGACGACTTGCTGCGACGCGTCCACGAGCCGCGGGAGACAGTGCGAATAGCGTTGGTGGGCAAGTATGTTGACCTTTCCGACGCCTACCTCTCAGTGGCCGAGGCATTGCGAGCTGGCGGCTTCAAACACCGCGCGCGGGTCGAAATCCGTTGGGTCGCTTCCGATGATTGCAAAACCGAGGCCGGAGCGGCGGCTGCGCTGTCCGACGTACACGGTGTCCTCATCCCCGGCGGCTTCGGCATCCGCGGAATCGAGGGCAAGCTTGGCGCCATCCGCTATGCCCGCACCCACGGTCTGCCGGTGCTCGGACTGTGTTTGGGCCTGCAGTGCATCGTGATCGACGCGGCGCGCGCGGCAGGTCTGGCGCACGCCAATTCGGCGGAATTCGATCCGCAGACCCCCGACCCGGTGATCTCGACCATGGCCGACCAGCAGCAGATCGTCGCCGGCGAGGCGGATATGGGCGGCACCATGCGGCTCGGCGCGTATCCCGCGGTGCTGGAGCCGGGTTCGATTGTGGCAGAGGCGTATCAAGCTACCGATGTGTCTGAACGGCATCGCCATCGCTACGAAGTGAACAACGCCTACCGCGAGCGGATAGCCGCCAGCGGCTTGCGGTTTTCGGGCACCTCGCCCGACGGCCACCTCGTTGAGTTCGTCGAATATCCCCGCGAGGTGCATCCGTTCCTGGTCGGCACGCAGGCGCATCCCGAGCTGAAGAGCCGGCCCACCCGCCCCCATCCGCTGTTCGTGGGGTTCATCGGAGCGGCGCTGGATTACAAAGCGGCAGAACGGTTGCCGGTCGAAATCCCTGAGCGACCGAACGGCAATGCGCACCCAGACGGCGTCGAGGGGCTCCTGCATCAACCGGCGACGCCGCGTGGCTGACCACGTTTTCGAGACGGCATCATCGGAAACCGTCTACGAGGGGAGCATTTTGGCGCTCCGCGTTGACGAGGTGCACATGCCCGGCGGGGACTCGGCCAAGCGCGAGGTCGTCGAGCATTACGGCGCCGTGGCCGTCGCTGCCGTGGATCGCAATCAGCAGATCGCGATGCTCTACCAGTACCGTCACCCGCTCGGCAGGCGGTTGTGGGAACTTCCTGCAGGGCTGCTCGATGCGCCGGACGAAGATCCGTTGACCACCGCGAAGCGGGAACTGCAAGAGGAAGCCGGCCTCGCGGCGCGCGAGTGGGCAGTGCTGTTGGAGACGGCGTCGTCGCCCGGGTTCACGGACGAATCCGTGCGCACCTATTTGGCGACCGGGCTGTCGCAAGTCGATCGGGGCGAGGCGGAAGACGAAGAGGCCGATCTGACGTTGCGCTGGTTCCCGCTCGACGAGGCAGCGGAGATGGTGCTGGCCGGAGCGATCGTCAACGCGTCGGCGGCGGCCGGAGTACTGGCCGCCTACGCCGCGGTGATCGACGACAAACCGACCCGCCCGGTCGATGCACCGTGGCCGGATCGGCCGACCGCGTTCGCCCGCCGGAAGGCCGAGTAATGACGACGGACGCTCTCCCTGCTCCGCGCGTTTGCGCCGCGCCGGCGTTGGACGGCCAGGTGCAGGGCTACCTCGACCACCTGACCATCGAGCGCGGCGTCGCCGCGAACACCCTCAGCTCGTACCGGCGCGACCTTCGCCGTTATCAGGAGCACCTGGCGATGCGCGGCATCAACGACTTGGTCAACGTCACCGAGAGCGATGTCAGCGATTTCCTGGTGTGGTTACGGCGCGGCGATGCCGAATCCGGATTGCCCGCGCTGTCGGCGGTGTCCGCGGCGCGCGCACTGGTTGCGGTGCGGGGACTGCATCGATTCGCCGCAGCCGAAGGGGTGATCGCGGTCGACGTCGCTAACGCGGTCAAGCCGCCGACCCCGAGCCGGCGATTGCCGAAGAGCCTGACCGTCGACGAGGTGCTCGCGTTGTTGACCGGCGCCGGTGGCGACAGCCCGTCCGACGGCCCGCTCACCTTGCGCAACCGCGCCCTGCTGGAACTGCTCTACTCGACGGGCGCGCGGATCTCCGAGGCCGTCGGCCTCGACGTCGACGATGTCGACACGCACGCCCGCGCGGTGCTGCTGCGCGGGAAGGGCGGCAAGCATCGGCTGGTTCCGGTCGGCCGGCCCGCGATCGATGCGCTCGACGCGTACTTCGTCCGGGGCCGACCCGGTTTGGCGCGCCGTGGACGCGGCGCGCCGGCGATCTTCCTCAACGCACGCGGCGGCCGCTTGTCACGGCAAAGCGCGTGGCAGGTCCTGCAGGACGCCGCCGACCGTGCCGGTATCAAATCTGCCGTGTCGCCCCACACGTTGCGGCATTCGTTTGCAACGCATCTGCTCGACGGCGGCGCCGACGTGCGCGTCGTTCAAGAACTTCTCGGCCATGCGTCGGTGACGACGACGCAGATCTACACGCTGGTGACCGTCCATGCGCTGCGCGAGGTGTGGGCAGGCGCGCACCCGCGAGCGCATTAGCTACCCAGATAGCGAGATTCGAGAACGACGTCAGGCATAAGTGTCTGGTACTCGGCGTGCGTCTTGTGCTCGGTCGTGTCCCAGTCCCTGCCCTGGTGCGCGCGCATGTACGCGCGGTACTTAGGCGCACCCGGGATCAGAATGTTGTCGGCGACGACGATCGACCCGGGATGCAGCCAGTCGCGATCGAGGATGCTCTGCAAGTCGGTCAGGTACACCGACTTCTCGTGATCGATGAACAGCAGGTCCAGCTTGCCCGCCGAAAATCCGTGCGCGTTGAGTGCGTCGAGCGTTCGGCCGCCATCGCCAATCGTGCCTACGACACAGGTCACCCGATCGTCGACGCCGGCGTGCGCCCAAATGCGCCGGGCAATCTCGGCATTGGCAGCCGAGAGTTCCACCGAGAAGACACGGGCCGTGGGCGCAGCCCTCGCGATTCGCAGAGCGCCATAGCCGACATACGTGCCGAGTTCCAAGCACAGGTTCGGGTCGGCCCGCTTGACCGCTGCGTCCAGCAGCTCGCCCTTCTCGTCGCCGATGGCGATGAGCATCGCCTTGTCGTAGGCGAACTTGTCGATCGCCGCCAACACGTCGTCGGCGTCGCCCGCGCGTGCGTTGGACTCCACGTAATCGGCCACCGCGGCTTCCCGGCCGTCACCCCATTGCCCGCTCTTGTAATAGCCGCGCGCACCGAACGCCATCCGGATCACCGACCAGCGCAGGAACGGCACACGTCGTTTGAGATTCACGTCGTGAACCCTACGTCGGGTTGACACAATTGCCCGCCCGGTGTGATTGTCCGACGATTGCCTGCGGGTCTGCCTGTGACGAACCGCCCACGTCGTTAAACTTGCCCGGATGTCCGCCACCATGAGCAGGGGAGTCCCGGCGTGACCGACGACATCCCTGCGGCGAGCGAAGCGACGGGGACTGATACCGAGGACTCTGGCGTCGGCCTCACCGGCCGGCCGCCGCGGGCGATTCCCGAGCCGAAACCCAAGACCACGCACGGTCCCGCGAAGGTCATCGCGATGTGCAACCAGAAAGGCGGCGTCGGCAAGACCACCTCGACCATCAATCTCGGCGCGAGCCTCGCCGAATATGGGCGGCGGGTTCTGCTCGTCGATCTCGACCCGCAAGGCGCGCTGTCCGCAGGGCTCGGGGTGCCGCACTACGAGCTGGACGCGACGGTGCACAACCTGCTCATCGAGGCGAAAGTGTCCATCGACGACGTACTGGTGCACACCCGCGTCAATCACATGGACTTGGTGCCGAGCAACATCGACCTTTCCGCCGCGGAGATCCAGCTCGTCAACGAAGTCGGCCGCGAGCAGGCGCTGGGGCGTGCGCTCTATCCCGTGTTGGACCGCTACGACTATGTGCTGATCGACTGCCAGCCATCGCTGGGCTTGCTGACGGTCAACGGGTTGGCTTGTGCGGACGGCGTGGTGATTCCCACGGAATGTGAATACTTTTCGTTGCGCGGCTTGGCGCTGTTGACCGACACAGTCGACAAGGTGCGCGACCGGCTGAATCCGCGGCTGGCGATCAGCGGAATCCTGATCACCCGCTTCGACACCCGTACTGTCAATGCCCGCGAGGTGATGGCCCGCGTGGTGGAGCGGTTCGGCGATCTTGTGTTCGACACCGTCATCACCCGCACCGTCCGATTCCCCGAAACCAGTGTGGCTGGAGAGCCGATTACTACATGGGCGCCCAAATCCGGTGGCGCACAGGCTTATCGGTCGCTGGCGCGCGAGGTGATTGACCGGTTCGGCGGCGCGTGACGTCGACGGAAGCCACGCCGGATGCAGGGTTCCACGTTCGGCTGAGCAATTTCGAGGGACCGTTCGACCTGCTGTTGCAGCTGATCTTCGCGCATCGACTCGACGTCACCGAGGTCGCTCTGCATCAGGTCACCGACGAGTTCATCGCATACACGAAAACCATTGGCGCACAACTAGGATTGGAAGAGACGACGGCGTTCCTTGTGGTTGCGGCGACACTGCTCGACCTCAAGGCCGCGCGGCTGTTGCCGGCCGGCGAGGTGGAGGACGCAGAGGACTTGGCCCTGCTGGAGGTACGCGACCTGCTGTTTGCACGGCTGCTGCAGTACCGGGCGTTCAAGCATGTGGCCGAGATGTTCGCGGAGTTGGAAGCCGCGGCGCTGCGCAGCTATCCGCGGGCAGTTGCGCTGGAGGACCGGTTTGCCGACCTCTTGCCCGAGGTGATGCTGGGCGTCGACGTGGAGAACTTCGCGCAGATTGCCGCGATCGCGCTGACCCCGCGGCCGATCCCGACCATCACCACCGAGCACCTTCACGAGACGATGATCTCGATCCCCGAGCAGGCCGGGCAGGTGCTGGACGCTCTCGAACGGCGGGGCGCGGGGCAGTGGGCGACGTTCCGTGAGCTCGTTGCCGACTGCCGGGAGGCGATCGAGATCGTCGGGCGGTTCCTGGCGCTGCTCGAGCTGTACCGACTGCGGGCGGTAGCATTCGAGCAATCAGAACCGCTTGGTGTGCTCCAGGTTTCGTGGACCGGAGACCGTCCGACGAACGAAGACTTGGTAAAGGCCGCTAGTGCGGACGCGAGGAGCAATTCAGTTAACGATGAGTGACGAAATCCCGGACCTGGATCTGGCACTCGAGTTAGAGCCCCAGACGCAGCTCGACGACGCCGAACTGACCGCGGCGCTCGAGGCGCTGCTCCTGGTCGTCGACACGCCTGTGCCGGTTGCGACGCTGGCGACGGTCACGCAGCAGACCACCGACCGGGTGTCGGCGACGCTGGAGCGCATGGCTGCGGAATTGTCCGACCGCGGCAGCGGCATCGACTTGCGCGAAGCCGCCGGTGGCTGGCGCATGTACACCCGGGCGCGGTTCGCGCCATGGGTCGAGAAGCTGCTGCTCGACGGTTCGCGGTCGAAGCTCACTCGCGCAGCATTGGAAACGCTGGCTGTGGTCGCGTACCGGCAGCCGGTCACCCGAGCGCGCGTCAGCGCGGTGCGCGGGGTGAACGTCGACGCGGTGATGCGCACGCTGCTCGCCCGCGGGCTGATCACCGAGGCCGGCACCGACTCCGACACGGGCGCGATGACTTTCGCCACCACTGAATTGTTCCTCGAGCGGCTGGGGCTCTCGTCGCTCGCCGACCTGCCCGACATCGCACCTCTGCTGCCTGACATCGACGTCATCGACGACATCACCGAATCACTGGATGCCGAACCACGATTCGCCCGGCTCGGGACACGTCCCAGCGATGACGAACTGACGAATTTCGACATGGACCCGGACGACTGACATGTCTGCCACCGAAGGCGTGCGATTGCAGAAAGTGTTGTCGCAGGCCGGAATTGCATCGCGACGTGTTGCCGAACGGATGATCGTCGACGGCCGCGTTGAGGTCGACGGGTATGTGGTCACTGAGTTGGGAACCCGGGTGGACCCGGAGGTCGCCGTGGTCCGCGTCGACGGCGCCCGGGTGATGCTCGACGACACGCTGGTGCATCTCGCGTTGAACAAGCCACGAGGAATGCACTCCACGATGTCCGATGATCGCGGGCGCCCGTGCATCGGTGATCTCGTCGAGCATCGGGTTCGCGGCAATAAGAAGCTCTTTCACGTCGGACGGCTCGACGCCGACACCGAGGGGCTGATCCTGTTGACCAACGACGGTGAACTCGCGCACCGGCTGATGCATCCGTCTTACGAGGTGCCGAAGACATATGTGGCGACGGTCAACGGCACCGTGCCACGTCGGCTCGGCAAGATGCTGCGCGAGGGTGTCGAATTGGACGATGGTCCAGCGGTTGTCGACGATTTCGCGGTCGTGGACACCACGCCCGGCAAGACGATGGTGCGGTTGACTCTGCACGAGGGGCGCAAGCGGATCGTGCGGCGTCTGCTCGACGCGGTCGGCTACCCCGTGCAGGCGCTGGTGCGTACGGACATCGGTGCTGTGTCGTTGGGCAATCAACGACCCGGCAGCATCCGGCCGCTAAGGCGTGACGAGATCGGCCAACTCTATAAGGCGGTCGGGATGTGACAGGCTCGCTGGCGATCGCTATTGACGGCCCTGCGGGCACTGGAAAATCGTCGGTGGCAAAGGGTTTGGCGCGCGCACTAGGAGCCCGGTATCTCGACACCGGCGCGATGTATCGCGTGATGACGTTGCACATGCTGCGGGCGGGGGTCGATTTGACCGACGCGGACGAGATTGCCGCCGCATCGGCGGACGTCGCGCTGTCTGTGGGCTATGACCCCGATACTGTGCATTGTTACCTTGGTGGAGAAGACGTTTCGCGGCTGATCCGTGGTGACGACGTCACCCGCGCGGTGTCGGTGGTGTCGGCTGTCCCAGCGGTGCGTCGGCGACTGGTGCAGTTGCAGCGTCAATTGGCCGTCGGCGGGGACAGGGTAGTGGTCGAGGGCCGTGACATCGGCACTGTCGTATTGCCAGACGCGGAGGTCAAATTCTTCCTGACAGCCTCTGCCGAGACACGCGCGCGTCGGCGCAACGACCAGAACATCGCCAGCGGTCTGGGTGACGACTACGAGGCGGTGCTTGCTGATGTGCAGCGCCGCGACCATCTGGATTCGACACGAGCGGTGTCGCCACTGCGGCCCGCCGATGACGCGATCATCGTCGACACCAGCGAGATGACCGAGACAGAAGTCATCGACCACCTGGTCCGTGTCGTCAAGGAGCGGACACAGGCGGTGCGATGAGCGACGGCACCTGGGTTGACGAAAGCGATTGGGAGATAGGCGAAGACGCCGTCTCCGGATCGGATGACGTCGAACCCGCTCCACCGGTGGTCGCGGTGGTGGGACGGCCGAACGTCGGTAAGTCGACACTGGTGAATCGAATTCTCGGTCGACGGGAAGCGGTCGTGCAGGATGTGCCGGGCGTCACCCGTGACCGGGTGTCCTACGACGCTCTCTGGACGGGCCGGCGCTTCGTCGTGCAGGACACAGGCGGATGGGAGCCGGACGCAAAGGGCTTGCAGCAGTTGGTCGCCGAACAGGCGTCGGTGGCGATGAAGAGGGCGGATGCGATCGTGCTCGTCGTCGACGCGATCGTCGGCGCGACGACGTCGGACGAAGCGGCGGCGAAGACTCTGCAGCGGTCGGGCAAGCCAGTGTTCTTGGCGGCCAACAAAGTTGATACGGAACGCGGCGAAGCCGACGCCGCGGAGTTGTGGTCGCTGGGGCTAGGCCAGCCCTATGCCATCAGTGCGATGCATGGCCGCGGTGTGGCGGATCTGCTCGACGACATCGTGGCGTCATTACCTGAAGTGCCGGAGATTACGGCGACCCGTGGCGGACCGCGGCGTGTCGCGTTGGTGGGCAAGCCGAACGTCGGCAAGAGCTCACTGCTGAACAAGCTTGCGGGAGATCAGCGTTCGGTGGTTCACGAAGTGGCGGGCACCACCGTCGACCCGGTGGACTCGCTGATCGAACTGGGCGGCAAGGTGTGGCGATTCGTCGACACCGCCGGCCTGCGTCGCAAGGTGGGCCAGGCGAGCGGTCACGAGTTCTACGCGTCGGTGCGGACGCACAGTGCGATCGACGCCGCCGAGGTGGTCATCGTGCTCGTGGACGGGTCGCAGCCACTGACCGAACAGGATCAACGGGTGCTGTCGATGGTGATAGAGGCCGGGCGAGCACTGGTGATCGCGTTCAACAAATGGGATCTGGTCGACGAGGACCGCCGGTATCAACTGGACCGCGAGATCGACCGTGAGCTCGTCCAGGTGCAATGGGCGCCTCGGGTCAACATCTCGGCGAAGACGGGCCGCGCGGTGCAGAAGTTGGTGCCGGCGCTCGAGACGGCGTTGGAGTCGTGGGACTCACGGATATCGACGGGCCGGCTTAACACATGGGTGAAAGAGGTTGTGGCGGCGACGCCTCCGCCCGTGCGCGGTGGCAGGCAGCCGCGCATTCTGTTCGCGACGCAGGCGACCGCACGCCCGCCGACGTTCGTGTTGTTCACCACGGGCTTTCTGGAGGCCGGCTATCGGCGTTTTCTGGAGCGGCGGCTGCGCGAGACGTTCGGATTCGAAGGCAGTCCGATCCGAATCCACGTGAGGGTGCGGGAGAAGCGCAAGGCACGGTCACGGTAGTCGCGTGTCTGTCCTTCACATGGTCTTGATTGCGGCGGCGGGTGTCGGCGCAGGCGCGATCAACGCGGTCGTCGGGTCGGGCACATTGATCACGTTTCCGACGCTGGTCACGTTGGGCTATCCGCCAGTGACGGCGACGATGTCGAACGGTGTCGGGCTCGTCGCCGGAAGTTCCTCGGGGACATGGGGATACCGGCGTGAACTGCGTGGTCAGTGGCGCTGGTTGCGGTGGCAGATTGGGGCGTCGCTGCTCGGGGCGATACTCGGGGCGTATCTCCTTGTCCTGTTGCCGGAGAAGGTGTTCACCGAGGTAGTGCCAGTCCTGCTGGTCCTCGCACTGGCGCTCGTCGTCGTCGGGCCGCGGATTCAGGAATGGGCGCGCCGTCGCGCGGAGGCCGCAGGCCATCCCGAGGACCACCTGCCGCGTGGGCGCATGGTGGCGTTGGTGGTGCTGACGTTCGCGGTCGGTGTGTACGGCGGGTATTTCACTGCGGCACAAGGCATCCTGCTGATGGGCGTGATGGGTGCTTTGTTGCCAGAGTCGACGCAGCGGATGAATGCCGCCAAGAATCTGCTGGCATTGGTCGCGAATGTTGTTTCAGCAATTGCCTACACGGTGGTGGCGTTCGACCGAATCAGTTGGCTTGCGGCAGGGCTGATCGCGGCGGGGTCGCTCGTCGGCGGATTCATCGGCGCGCACTGGGGTCGGCGGCTGTCACCCAACGCGCTGCGGGCGGTGATCGTCGTCGTCGGGCTGATCGGGCTGTACCGGCTGCTGACGGTGTGAGTCAGGTAGGCTTTCGACCTGCTGCCGAGTGGTCGACGGCGGCGACGGGCTGTGGCGCAGTTTGGTAGCGCACTACACTGGGGGTGTAGGGGTCGCAGGTTCAAATCCTGTCAGCCCGACCAGAGAACTGCTGCTCACAGCGTGTTTCTGAGTGCTGCGCACCGTCGCCAGTCCTGCCCGTCCAGTTGCCGGGAACCGTGACCGTGAAGCCTGCGTCCAAATTGGTGCATCCTCCTATCGCGACCGCGCGCGAGAATTAGGTGTATGGCTGAATCGATTGAAGTCACTGCACCGGGCCTCGCCGTCTTCGCCGCCAACTGCGCCCGGCACAGCGCGACCGTCCTAACGACCGCCGCCAGCCCTCCGGCTGTCCCTCTCACTTCTGCTCAAGCCACGGCATTCGCGGTGGGCGAGATTCACGCGGCCGTCAGTGCGCGCGGCGCGGCACTAGGGCAGCTCATTGCGCAGACGGCCGGTTCTGCGGGAACTTCAGAAGTTCAATACTCGACGGCCGAGGCCGGCAACGCCGCCCGGGCGACGCTGGACGCGATCATCGGAGCGGCCGACTGATGGTCACCTTGACGCAGGT
>Ga0070741_10015648_pt1 | contig 12808 bp, 9 predicted proteins | sample Coa_R1_4_FD_66440 | JGI IMG/M metagenome (GOLD analysis project Ga0070741, IMG submission 66440) | Surface soil microbial communities from Centralia Pennsylvania, which are recovering from an underground coalmine fire - Coalmine... | ecosystem: Environmental > Terrestrial > Soil > Unclassified ...
TACGGCGCCGCCTCCGCGCTGACCGCGTCACGGGTTGTCGGACGCAAGCACTTCGCCTCCGACGCCTTCATCGGGAGCACCCTTGGCTGGTGGTTCGGACGGCAGGTATGGCGCCAGCATCGAGATCCCGAAGCCGACCTCGCCCGGTGGGGCACCTTCACCCGCGGCGAAGGCGAAGCCGCGCGCGACCCTTCATCCATGGGCTCGCCCTACGTCCCGCTGGACAGCTGGGTCTACCCTGCCTTCGATCGCCTCGCCGCCCTCGGCTACGTGCAAACCGCATTCGCCGGCATGCGGCCGTGGACCAGGATGGAGTGCGCCCGGCTGGTGGAGGAGGCCGGCGCGTTTCTGGGCGCGGAGGCGATCGACCCGATGGCATCGCGCATCATCAGGTCGCTTGAGGATGAGTTTGCCGCCACTCCTTTCGGCTGGGGCACAGACAACCTGCAATTGCGCCTGGAATCAGTTTACGGCAGAGTGCTCTACCTCGGGGGAGAACCGCTTACTGATGGTTACCACTTCGCGCAGACGATAGTAAACGACTATGGTCGCCCATACTTCAGCGGTGCAAACTTCATCAGTGGAGTTTCCGGCTATGCCGTCGCCGGGCCGCTCGCTTTCTATGTACGTGGTGAATACGACCGTGCTCCTGCGAATCTACAGCCGCTCGAGAGACCCGGCGCTCTTACCCCCGCCGATGAGTTCGGCCTTAGCTTCCTGGCCCCGGCTGCCCCCCTACCCGCCGTGAGCACTCTCCATCTCTTGGACGCCTATGTGGCTTTCAAACTGGGAGCGTGGCAGGTTAGCGCTGGCAGGCAGAGCCTGTGGTGGGGTCCGGGTAGTAGCGGTGCCCTGATGTGGAGTAACAACGCCCAACCCGTGACTATGGTTCGGATCACGCGCCCGAATCCGGCTTTGTTGCCCGGAATCCTGAAGCACCTCGGCCCCATGCGAACAGAACTTCTCTTCGGTCGCCTTGCCGGACATCATTTCGTCCACACTCAATCTGGAACCCAAGGGACTTTTGACCTTCCGCTCGCCAATGCTCCATGGATTCATGGCCAGAAGATTAGCTTCAGACCCACGCCGAACTTGGAATTTGGAGTTTCGCGCACCGGGATATTTGGTGGTCCGGATTTCCCTGTCACGGCTAGGAGCGCCTTCCATTCATTGTTCTCCGGAGGCAACGAATTCGGCACAAATGATCCCGGCGACCGCCGGTCGGGATTCGATTTCAGCTACCGCATTCCAAAGCTGCGCAACTGGCTGGTGCTGTACAACGATTCGCTGGTCGAGGACGAAATCTCGCCAATCGGATATCCTAGGCGCTCAGCCATGAATCCCGGCATTTACATGCCGCGTTTGCCTCAACTTCCCCGGATGGATTTGCGCCTGGAAGCCGCCTATACCGATCTGCCGGGTCTGCAGCACACGGGTTTTTTCTACTGGAATTTGCGTTATATCGATGGATACACCAACCGCGGCCAGATTCTCGGCCATTGGGTGGGACGCCAGGGCCGGGCGCTAACGGTATCCAGCACGTACTGGGCGTCGCCTACGAACGCGATTCAATTCGCATATCGGCGGCAGGAAGTCTCGTCGGAGTTCCTGAAGGGAGGGACTCTGCAGGACGTGTCAGTCTCCGCGCGCTGGTTCCTGCGGCCGGAACTGCAATTGCTGACCCGTGCACAATACGAAAAATGGAACTTCCCCCTGCTTTCGTCCCCGCAAAGCAACGTAACGTCTTTCGTGCAACTTACTTTTTGGCCGAAGCGGGACCGAGGCAAAGCCGGAAACCCATGAGCGTTTCGGCTTCTCTAAGGTCGAGAAGGCGGGAATTGGTCCGCACAGTGGGAGATTTGAGCTCAGGGGCCAAAGCTTGTGAAGGACATTCAGCAACGCATTCTTGAGGACGCCACCGAGCACGTAGCGCACATTGAAGCCGGCACGGAGACGGAAGCCACGCCGGACTTGGACCGCCTGGCGAGCCAGGTCGGTGTACCCGACGAGGTCCTGGTTCTCTGGAATGCGCGCGGCCTCATTGCAAGAGTGTTTTTCTGGGCCCTCGTGGTCAGCACCGTGCTGGCGTTTGCTATCCCCGCTCGCTACGAATCCAGTGTACGAATCATGCCGCCCGATCAGCAAAGTGCCAGTGCCACGATGTTGGCCGCGCTGGTGGGCAGAACCGGAGCGGGAGCGCTGGCTCCCTTCGCCGGAGACCTGCTGGGGATGAAGAATACCGGCGCGCTGTTCGTCGATCTACTCCGTAGCCGAACCGTAGAGGACCGTCTCGTGGACCGCTTCGACTTGCAGCGCGTCTATTGGAGACGATATCGGGAAACCGCCCGCCTCAAGCTGGAGTCCCGGACCGAGATCAAAGAAGATCGCAAGAGCGGCATCATCACAGTGGTGGTTACAGACGGCAGCCGCCAACGCGCCCGTGACATGGCGCAAGCCTACGTCGAGGAACTCAATCGGTTGGTTTCACAGGTAAGTACCTCGGCAGCGCGGCGCGAGCGCATTTTTATCGAGCAGCGGTTGGCTGGCGTCAAGCAAGACTTGGAAATCGCCGAACGCGAATTCAGTCAATTCGCCAGCAAGAATACGGCGATTGATGTTAAAGAGCAGGCCAAGGCCATGGTGGAATCTGCCGCCCAGTTGCAGGCGCAGTTCATCGCGGCGCAATCGGAACTCGAAGCGCTGCAGCAGATCTACACCTCGAATAACGTCCGGGTCCGCGCGGCCCAGGCGCGCATATCGGAGCTGCGCAAGCAGTTGGAAAACATTCGCGGATCGGACGCTTCCCCCCTCGCCCCCGCGGATGCTCCTCTGGAAGCGGCGACCAGTTCGGAGCTTTACCCATCAATCCGCAAACTGCCATTGCTGGGAGTGGCCTGGGCTGATCTGTATCGCCGCGTCCGCGTACAGGAGACGCTGTTTGAGCTTCTTACCCAGCAGTACGAATTGGCCAGGATTCAGGAGTCAAAGGAGATCCCCACCATCAAGGTGATTGACCCGGCCAATCTACCAGAACGGAAGTCGTTCCCCCCTCGTCTGCTCATTATTGTGTCCTTGTGCACGGTGTCGGCGATTGCGGCAAGTGTATGGCTTATTGCAGCGGAACGCTGGAACAAGGTGGATCCCCGCAGCAGTCACAAGATTTTCGCTGGCGAAGTGTTCTCTCGCATGCGCAGGCGGGTCCGCCGGTTCGGTGCGCGCCTTCGCGGGCGCGGGGGCCGTAATCCGCTGTAGACTCTCGGACTAGCAAGTAGCGTCGTCGTGCCCGAATACGTTGAGGTCCCAGCTTCCGAAACCGAGCTCGTTTACCCGACGTGTCAGCCCGTGGGCGGTTCTGGCTTGCCGGCACAGCGCCCGGCAACGAGGATTCCGAAAGTGTCGCGCGCTGGGGGCTTGATTCTGCTTTTGACCGCCTGCGCGGCCCTTTACCGGCTCCTAGGATTTGTACGAGAACTCCTCATTGCTCACCAGTTCGGGACTAGCCTGCCTGCCGATGCATATATAGCAGCGCTCTATCTGCCCCAGTTTTTCCTGATCTTGCTGGCAAATAACACCTTGGCGCCATCGCTGATACCCTTTCTGCTTCGCCCAGAGGCCGAAGGCGAATGGGAGAGGATCAATGCGGCTTTCAATACCTTCGCGGGTCTGGGACTGCTGCTCTCGGGATTTCTCCTGATCAGTGCCCCTTGGTTGACAGCTTGGATGTTTCCCGGGTTGAGCGGAACCGCCCTGTTGCTCACGATTCGCCTGAGCCAATGTATGGCGCCTGCCGTCTTCTTTCTTCTCGCGTCGGTTGCTCTGAGCGCCGTTTTTCAGACCAAAGAGAAGTTTATGTACCCCGCAGTTTCGGGGATCCTCTCGGTAGCCGTGATGGTGCTCAGCGTCATCGCTGCGCCGCATCTCTGGGGCGTGTACACTCTCGCCCTCGGCGTCACCGCAGGAGCGGCACTGCAGTTGGGCATCTTGTTCGCCGGTTTGGTCGCCGATGGCTGGGAGGTTTCCGCAAGACGATCGGGTTTTGCCTGGATGCCGATTGCGCATGGGCTGCCTCTCTTGTTTGTAACGTTTTGCTTTGTCGCGCTGGACCTGCTGGCCAGAATGTTCGCGTCCAAACTGCCGGAGGGCAGCATTTCAAGTTTGATTTACGCTATGAAGCTCGCCGTGCTGCCGGGAGCAATCTTCGGCATTCCACTGACGACCGTGGTCTTTCCCCGCCTGGCGCATCTTAGTCAGGCACGGGAGCATGGTGCGCATAGCATGGTTTCTACCCAGGTGCTTGCGCTCCTGCTAGTCGTTATGGCGCCCTTGGCGGTGCTGGCGTTTATTCTGCGACGGCCGGTCGTGGAGGTGTTATTTCATCGCGGCATGTTTAATGAGCACTCCGTCTGGCTGACCTCCAGTGCGCTCGCGGGTTTGGCTCCGGCCATCTTGTTCGGTCCTTTCACAGTCGTGCTGCAGACGCTGTTTTACTCCCGGGGAGACCGCCGCACGCCCGTGGTCTCTTGCATTCCGCTGCTTGTAGCCATGGGCTTGGGCGGTTCCGTGATGGGAAGATTTTGGGGCATTGCCGGGATCGCTGCTTCCTATAGCATTGCTTGGATGGCCGCAGCTTTGTTTCTGCTTCTGCGCAGCGCACTTGACGCCTCCGGCAGCGAGATCCGGCGCGGGATTTTCTGGTCAGCGCAGACGTTGCTGGCGGCCGTGGCTTGCGGGGCGGTAACGGCTCGTTTGCTGCCCGGCAACTCGGCTGGCGACGGTGTTCATCTGCCGTCGCTCGCACTGGCTGCCGGAATGTACCTTCCTTTGTACCTCCTCTTACTGGGGCTGTTTAACTCGCGCTCTGCCCGGCTCTGCATGGGCGTCCTCCGATCATTGATTCGACGCTTGCCTGTGGCATAGTGCCCGTAAAAGCCTACATATGACTGCTTTGCACAAGACATTGGACGGCTCTCGGGAGCAATACGCGTCCTACCACTTTCGGCGTTTCTACGACTATTCACCCCGCGAATATGAACGCTGGAAACGCAAGTACACGTTCTACTTCAAAGACTTGTTGCCCAGCGATCGCTCGGCCAAGATTCTGGACCTGGGCTGCGGCGGCGGCAGGTTCCTCTACTTCCTGAAATCCCTGGGCTACTCCCACATTGCGGGAGTCGATTCGGAAGAGATGCAGTTGCGCGCCCTGCGGGCTGCGGTTGGGTGCCAGGCCTATCAGAGCGATGTTCTGGAATTTCTAGCCTCTACGACGGAACAGTACGACCTGCTGTCGTGTCACCATGTCATCGAGCACCTGTCGCGGGAAGATTCTGCCGAGCTGCTGGACCTCATCCATCGCTCCCTGGTGCCGGGAGGCCGTTTGATCCTTTCAACACCAAATGCGTTGCGTCCCTGGGCTGGGTGGCACCTGTTCGGCGACCTCAGCCATGATCATTTGTTCACCCCTTCGAGCTTGAAAGAGAGCTTGGAAGTCGCCGGTTTTCAGGCGGTTCAATTGAAATCGGAAGGGGCCGTGCCTTCTGATCCGCTCGCGGCCATGCGTTGGCTCTTGTGGAAGGTTTGGCGCGAACCCTATCTGAAGCTGACCTTTGCTCTGGACAACGGCTTTGGATGTCTTGCCGGCTCCCGCCTCATCGTCAGCGAAGGCATCATTGCCTCCGCCTGCAGGCCGTTGGAGTAGTCCACTCCATTGGAGTTGCCTGTGCCATCCTCCGCGCCCAAATACACGCTTCCGGAAATCATCGAGCATTACAAGGCGATTCACCACCAGGCATTAGAGGCGGATCGCTTGGACTCGATTGCTCCCGTCATCTATCCCCAGGGGAATTACTGGATTAATCGCTTTACGGATTACGCTCATCGCCTGGGAATGGCGAAGGCATTCACCTTTTTGCACAGCGCAGTTGGGTCGCTCGCCGGCAGCACCGTACTGGACCTCGGCTGCGGACGGGGTCGCTGGGTGCACGAGTACGCTGCGCGCGGTGCTCGTGTCACCGGGGTGGATGTGTCGCCCGACGCCATTGCCGCGCTCTCCCGCGAGATGCCTCATCATCGCTTCCTGTGTCACGACATCACCCGACTGTCGCTCCCCGGCGAAGCCTTCGATGTCGTTAACTGCGTTACCGTTCTTCAGCACTTGCCGGAACCGGAGCAGCGGCGCGTTCTGACGATTGCCTACCAAGTGTTGAAGCCGGGAGGTTATTTTGTCCTGCTGGAAAACACGAGTGATTTCGTGTCCGTGGACGTGCATGCTCATTCGCGGGAAGAATGGATGTGTCTTGTCGAGAATGCTGGCCTGGTCTCTTGCTGGAAGTCGGGCAGCAATTTTGAGCCCCTGTTCCGGTGCTGGAGGGCAGTTTTACGTCTAAGGAATCAGCCTGCCGCGCCAGCTGGCCTACGTGGCGCCGCTCGGAGGCGAAGGCAGTCGATGCCAGGATTGAACCGGACATTGCGTACCGCCGGAGCATTGGCTTCCTTCCCACTGGAGTGGTTGTTGACCCGACTGCCGATTGCCAAGCCGACCCACGCGGTGATGGTGTTTCGCAAGCCCGACTTACTCCAACATCAACCGCAGTTCTCATGATTAGCTCTTCGCGCCATGTCCACAGTGCCGGGTGGATGGCTGGGTCTCCAGGTGGCGTGTACCTGGCGGCCATTTCTGCCATCGTCCTTGTGTGGTTCGGCATTCTCCTCAGCTCTTCAAGTATCTGGGTCCTGGTGCCGGCGCTGTTCGCCACGGCTTGTTTGCTCGCGCTCCTGCGCCCGCGACTGCAATCTTGGCTGCTGCTGCTGTTCCTGATTCTGGCGTGGTGTCCGCAGTTTTCGCAGGTGGATATCGACGCTTGGACCGCCGCGGAAGCGCCCACCGTCTACAACTATCGGCCTATACCGGCGGTGACCGCGAGCGTATTCGATTATTTGTTTGCCGGAATTACCGCGGTATGGATCTGCAAGCTGCTCTCTCGAAAGTCGGTTATCTGGCGAACAACTCCATTCGTCGGCACCATGGCCGCCTTCTTCTTCGTTTGGCTCTTTAACTTTCTTCACGGCCTGGCGCGGGGAAACGAGACCTACTATGCACTGCGTGAATTCCGCAACGGTGCCTATTTTGTCCTTTCCTATCTCATGGTGGTTACGCTCTTCAGTGAATCCCAGGCCACGAGGATATTGAAAATCATTGTCGGCGCGGCATTCGTGATCGGGTGCTATGGGGTGATTCGACATGAGCTGGGAATCGGCCGGGAGTTTCTAGACCACATCATCGTCTTCTATGACATTGCGGACAGCATGCTGCTCTTCTTCGCTATGCTGCTGATCACCGCTTTTGTAATCGAAAGGGCACTTACACGCTGGCAGTCCATCGTAGCCGCCCTGCTCACGGTTCCGATGGCATTAACATTCCTGTTCTCTTACCGTCGTGGTGCCTGGGTCGGTTTCGCTGCCGGACTCTTTTTCCTTGTGCTGTTGTATCCGGGGCAGGGCCGGTTCCGGAGGGCCGTTTTGCAGCGCGTGGGCGTATCTGTTCTGGTAGTCGCGACGCTTTTGCTTGCCTTTCCCGCCATGCGCAATCAGCAGCTAGAGTTCCTGGGGCAGAGGATACAATCTATTTTCGACACATCGGAAGATTCCAGTAATGTGTTCCGCATTCTCGATGCGATGAACGCACTATATACCTTTGCGCACCATCCCATCATCGGAGTGGGAGCCGGCGGTCGGTACGACATCGAGTATTCATCCACGGAACCTGTAACCATGGAATTCATGGAGCATGTGAGCACCACGTCTCACGACGGCTACCTCTATGTCTTATTCAAGAGCGGCTTGCTGGGGTTTACGGCCTACGGCCTGATCTTTGTGCGCTTCCTTAAGAAATGGCTGGCAGTGCGGACCAGAATCTTCAACCCCGCCAGGCGCGCGGCGTTTATGGCCATTGGAGCCATGGTGATCGCCACTTTGGTCACCAACATCACGGAACCGCTGAGCGATCTGCCTCGCTCCTCCTCCCTTCTTGCGTTCATCATGGGAATCGGGGCCGTTGCCATGCGTGGCGAAATGCATCGCGGTCAATGGGAGCCGGCTCCTGCGCCTGGGCCTGGGAAGGCGACCGCGTGACATTGTTGGCCGCGCCATCCCGGCCGTCGGCAGTTCCGCGGCCGGAAAACTCCCACTCCGGCACTGGGTCAATTCGCATACGGGTCGCGGTCAATGCCATTAGCGAATTGACTCCAAAATTCGGCTCGCAGGTGTACCTGCGGGAATTGCTGGACGAGCTTGGCAGGATGGAGGATATCGAGCTGTGTATCTTGGTTCGTGCCAAAGAACGCGAAGCTCTGGAGCAGAATTGGCGAATCCGGAGGCTGGAAGTACCTGTTCCCGCAACCGCCTCCTACTGGCAGGTGCTCGTGCAGCCCCTTATCCAATGGCGCCTGCGGCGGGCCGACGTGCAAGTTTACCATCTGCCGAACACATTGCCGTTATTTCGCAAGTCGGTTCCGACCGTGGTCACCATTCATGACTTGGCCGACCTCAGGGTCCGCAAATACGGGCATGTGCGCACACTCTATCGTTGGCTCATCAACTATTTGAGTGCTCACCTCGCCGATGCGGTCATTACCGTTTCCCACAACTCCAAGCACGACATTACCAAATTGCTGCACGTTCCCGAGCACAAGGTTGCCGTCATCTACAATGGCGTCGGCCAGGCATTTCGCCCTCTGGACCGGGCCGCCTGCATCGAACGGGTCAGGAACAGATACGTCCTGAGCGGCCATTTTCTTCTGTGCACTGGGGGTTGGGGAGGTAATAAAAACCTGGAGCGTTTGCTGCTCGCGTTTGCCGAGCTTCGAAGCTCGTGGCCTGGTCTCACATTGATACTGACGGGACAAAGCTCCCGGACCATCATGCGCAAGATGAAGAAGATGGCGATGGCGCTAGGGTTGGGCGCTGATGTTGTCGTCACCGGCCACGTAACAGCCGCCGAGCTCTGCGAGTTGTACAATGCGTGTGCTCTGGTCGTCTATCCCTCCTTGTATGAGGGTTTTGGGCTGCCGGTGCTGGAGGCGATGGCTTGCGGTGCGCCCGTGGTCGCCGCCAACACATCGTGCATTCCCGAAATAGCCGGCGACTCCGCTGTGTTGGTTGATCCCTACGATCCCGGCTCCATTGCGGAAGGGGTCAGGCGAGTCTTGTCCGATGAAAATTTGCGTGCTCAACTAGTTGCGCGTGGGTTCGAACGGGCATCCCACTTCACCTGGCGGAGGACGGCTGTGCAAACCCGTGACCTGTATCGTGCTCTTTGCGCAAACCGCTTCGCCCACACCAGCGTTAACTCACTTCATGCCCAGCGGGTCTAATTCAACCTGATTGGGCAATCGGCACACAAATACGAAAATGCAAACAGCGTGTCCAACCCAGGATTTTCCTGTACGAGAGAAGCGTATGTCGCTTCTGGGAGTCGACGTCCACGCGCTCACCGTCGAGGAGTTCAACCGCATAATTGCCGATGCAATCACCGCCGGTCGCAGGTGTGTGATTGCCAGTCAAAACCTGCACAGCGTTTACCTTTATCACCATGACTTGCGCACGCGGCAGTTCTGCGCCCAGGCCGATTACTTCCATATCGACGGCATGGCGTTGGTAATTCTGGGGCGATTCTGGTATTCGCTGCCTCTGCGGCGAGACCACCGGGTCACACATGCGGACTGGATGGACCTGCTGATGGCCACCGCAGCCGCAGAGGGATGGCGAGTCTTTTATCTCGGCTCCCGGCCGGGAGTGGTTGAGCGTGGAGCAGAAATCCTGCGAGCGCGACATCCGAAATTGCAGATTCAAACCAGCCATGGGCACTTTGACGTATCCCAGCAGGGTGAGCAAAATCGGTCGGTTGTCGCCAGAATTCGACAGTACAACCCTCACATTCTCATGGTCGGCATGGGACAGCCGCGACAAGAGCATTGGATTTTGGATAATTTGCCCCATTTGACTGCCAACGCAATCATTACCACGGGCGCTGCCATGGATTACATTGCTGGCGTCGTGCCCACCCCGCCCCGTTGGTCAGGGAGATTGGGGCTGGAGTGGATGTTCCGGTTGGCCTCCGAGCCCAAACGCCTTTGGCGACGCTACTTGTTGGAGCCTTGGTTCATTGCGCGGCTGCTGTTAACCGAATCGGTCACGAGCAAACGGCTGCCCAGCATGCTAAATTCGTCGCGCAGCAGTAAAGGATCCGATTAGTAAGCCTCGAGCGGATTCCCGTGCCTGCACGGCCCAGGCTTAACAGTCTCGCTTGGGCTTGCCGGAAGGTGTAGCATCGCAGCTGTTGAGCAAATGAGCACGGCAGAACATCAGCTTCAAGGCAACCACCGTCACGGCGGGGCGACTGCAACTGCCGCGGTCGAGGATCACGCTTGCGGCTTACTTTGGCCATCGACTCCGCGGCGCTCACGCCGGTTTGAAAAGGCCTTAACGTTCGTGGAAGTGGCGGCGGACTACATTGCTATTCTTCTGGTAGTGGCTTTTGCATGCAAAATGGCGTTCGGTCCTTCCAGCGGCTTCGCTGCCGTCGTCGCGTACGCTTGGTACATCGCAGTGCTGGTCGCCCTGGTTATTGTTCTGATGCTGGACCGTGAGGGAGCATATCGGCCCTGTAACAGCCTCCTGCGAGTAAAAGAAACCGAGCGTATTCTCCGCGTTGCCACGGAACTGCTGGTAGTCGCCACCGCAGCTGCTGTGATTCTACGGCCTGGCATCTCGCTTGCCATGCTGATTGGATCGGCCGGAGGCGTTGCTATCGCTCTTGTGGCAGAGAAGCAATTGATCTATAGCAGTGTTCGTGCGCTGCACGTCAAAGGGATCGGAGTTCGCAGAGTTGTCATTTACGGCGCCGGGTATACGGGACGGCGCGTATTCAGTAGCCTGGCGCGCAGCCCGAAGCTGGGCCTCAATCCCGTGCTGATGGTGGACGATGATGCCAGCCTTTGCGGCACAGAAATTTTCGAGCGCTCTTATAAGCGCTCGCGTTCTGTTCCGGTCGTGCAAGGACCTGTTTCGCCCCAGATGCTGCAGGACGTCGGGGCAAGTCTGGTCATCGTGGCCGTGCCCTCTCTGTCCAAGGAGAAATTTGGAGCGGCGGTGAACGCGGCCACCGAGGCCGGGGCGGAAATAGCGTTTGTTCCCGGAAATTTCCTGCCGTCCGATCTATGGTTGGAACACGTTGACATCGACGGCTTGCTGCTCGCATCGATCGAAGTCCCCATTGAGCCTGCCGTGTATAAATGGCTCAAACGGGCGCTGGATTTATTCTTGGGAACAGCAATCCTTGTCTGCACCGCGCCGCTGATTGCGCTGCTGGTTGCGCTCATCCGGTTGGATTCCCACGGGCCTGCCATGTTTGTGCAGCGCCGGGTTGGCAAGGATGGAAAGGAATTCGACCTGTACAAGTTCCGCACCATGCATGCAGATGCGCCCGTGTACCACTACTCTCCCACAGACCGACACGACACCCGTATCACTCGTTTCGGCCGATTCCTACGAAGGACTAGCCTGGATGAACTCCCGCAATTGCTCAATGTCCTTCAGGGAAACATGTCGCTGGTGGGCCCTCGTCCAGAAATGCCCTTTATCGTGGAAAAGTATTTGCCGATCCATCGTCAGCGCCTCAGGGTCAAGCCTGGGCTGACCGGCTTATGGCAAATCAGCGCTGACCGGTCGTTTCTCATCCACGAAAACATCGAGTATGACCTGTATTACATCAAAAACCGAAACTTCTTTATGGACTTGGCAATTTTGCTGCACACTGTGGTATTCGCGATGCGCGGTATTTAATTTTGGAAGGCTGTGTTTCTCGTTTCGTGGCTAGGGGGGTATGAGCACTGGGACGGTATTCGAGGCGGAGCAGTACTTTGCAGAGCTTCGCAGGGTCACGGCCCACCTACCGTTTTCCGTAATCGATGCCGCGACTGCGGAGTTGTGGCGAGCCAACTCGAACGGCCGTGCTATTTATGTGTTTGGAAACGGGGGCAGCGCAGCTCTGGCATCACATTTTGCCTGTGACCTCGGCAAGGGAACGGCCCAGAGTGGCAGCGGCCCTAGGTTTCGGATCGTTGCTCTGACCGATAATGTCCCGATTCTCACCGCCTGGGCAAACGATAGTTCTTACGACGATGTTTTCGCTGAACCGCTGCGTAATCTCGTCCAGCCCGGTGACGTGGCTGTCGCAATCAGTTGCAGCGGAAGTTCCGCTAATGTAATTCGTGCTCTGCAAGTGGCCCGCGGTAGTGGAGCCAGAACCATCGGTTTTACGGGATTTCAAGGTGGCCAAATGAAGTCCCTGTGCGATATCTGCATTGTTGTTCCATCTGACAACATGCAAATCATCGAGGATGTTCATCTATCAATCGCGCACACTGCCTTCACCATAATCCGAAACCGACGCATACAGGTGGCCGCGGAAGCGGCTGTCGGCAAACTTTGACCCAAGTTCATTGGTATAGATGAACGATATGCAATTGTTTCGCCAATCTGCCGACGCCAGCGCGATAGATGTCTTACGCGCAGCGTCGGATCGTTCAAGGAGGCGCACTGCAGCATGGCCAATGTGCTCGTGACTGGCGGAGCTGGTTTCGTGGGTTCGGTTTGTGCCGCCGAACTCTTAAACCAGGGACATTCAGTGCTAGTGGTGGATAACCTCTCCACCGGCCATCGCGCCTCGGTGCCACGCGGCGCGAGGTTTATTCAAGCCGATATCGGCGACCGCTGTGCCATGCGCAGGCTGCTGCGGTCTGCCGATTATGAC
>Ga0070741_10015649_pt1 | contig 12807 bp, 10 predicted proteins | sample Coa_R1_4_FD_66440 | JGI IMG/M metagenome (GOLD analysis project Ga0070741, IMG submission 66440) | Surface soil microbial communities from Centralia Pennsylvania, which are recovering from an underground coalmine fire - Coalmine... | ecosystem: Environmental > Terrestrial > Soil > Unclassified ...
GAAAATGGCAAAGATCAGATCATTGCGACCTTTGAAGAAATTACTACCAGCTCTGCTCCTGTCAAACGCGCTCCAACAGACCCCAATCAATTCAGCAATGCCTATATCGGTTCCTCGGAGCCACGCCGGGTGACCATCATGGTCCTGGACAGCATCAATACCCCGACTCTGGATCAGGCTTATGCGCGCAAGGAGATCGTTAAGTATTTATCCAAGAACCTCAAGGCCAGCGATCTGATTGCGCTCATGGTCATGGACCGCAGAGGCGTGCACTTGGTGCATGATTTCAGCTCCAATCCTGAGGTTCTGATTGCCGCGCTAAAAAAGGTCGCTGGCTCGGTGCCCAACATAAGCACGAGCGATACGGCTGCACTCACCAACGGGGCCGATACCAGCAGCTTGACCGGCTCAAACGCTATTGACCCTACCAGCCTTGATAACGAAGCTGAGGCCCTGCAATCATTCATGGACCAGTCGGATAATATCGTGGCTCGCTTCCAGCAGGCCCAGGCCATTGAGGCCACCTTTCAAAATTTCCTGAATATTGCGCAGGCATTTTCCGGAGTGCCGGGCCGCAAGTCTGTCGTATGGCTGACGGGCGGACTCCCGTTCAATCTGGCCGATGACGGTTCCGAGCCTACCGGTCGAGATCTCAGATCGCTGTATGAACGTACTTTTCAGATGATGAATCAGGCCAATATCGCGGTTTATCCCGTGGACGTGCGCGGGCTCGTGAATTTTGGGTATGGCAACGCTTCCGCACCTTCCAAGTCAATGTCTTCAGCGACATTCGCTACAGGAGGTTCGGCAAACATCATGGCAAGCTCAGCACTTGAGGCCACCAATCACACGAATATAGATGATTTTGCCAAGATGACGGGCGGCCGCGCCTTCTACAACACCAATGACCTGGCAGCGAGCGTAGCACAGGCTTCCAGTGACGCGTCTGACTATTACATGCTGGGCTACTATCTTGCCCGCAAGGTCGACAGGGCCGGCTGGCGCAAACTGAAGGTAAAAGTGGAGTATCCCGGAGCGCACGTAATGGCCCGCAGCGGATTCTTCGTGACCCCTGCCACACTGACGCCGCAAATGGATAGGACCTATGACATCAAGGCCGCCCTGTATTCTCCTCTTGATTCCACCACACTGCCTATTGGCGTGCGCTGGCTGGGAATCGTAGGATCGGATCCGACGAAGCGCAAAGTGAAGTACGCCATGCTGGCGCTGCCGAAGACGATCAGCGTAGATGCCTCCAATCCAGATCATTTCAGCGTTGATATCGTTGTTTTGGCGAAGAGACCTGATGGCAGTGACGCGGCTGACACGACCCAGACCCTGGTCGGCAGCCAGGTCAAACCGGAAGATCTGCCCAAACTCACGCAAAGACCGTTCGTTCATCAGGGCGAATTGGAGCTGCCCCCCGGCGACTACAACGTACGCTTTGTCATGCGCGATAACTTCAGCGGAAATATCGGTAGCCTCTCTGCCCCGCTGAAAGTGCCTGCCCCTAAAGCAGAGAGCGAAAAAATAATGCCGGATGCCGGCAAACCAGCGGAAACGGAAAAACCAGCAGTCCAAAAATAATTCTCACGCAGGTTCTAACAGGATATCGAAAAAAGGCGGGCCATACGGCCCGCTTTTTTTAAGCCGACAAAACCAAGACTCAGGCTGCCGTATTTTTGCGCGGGCCGATTTTCTGCGCGGTTGAGTCGGCCACATTCGCTTGGTTCACAGTCGGCGGGCCGCTCAATAGGGCTTGCAGGCTGTTCAGTATGCGGGGATAGGTCTGCAGCTCGTAGCGCTCGGCATCCTCTCTGCTGCTCCAGAAGGTGAGCACAATCGCCTGCCCCGGGTTCACGTCAGAGACCAGGGTGATTTCATCCACAAACCCGGTCTGTTTCTGCAGGATCGGACGCACTTCATCGTGCATGGCGCGCGTGAAATCGTCCATTTTTTCGCTTTTCAGGGTGCATTCGGTGATTCTGGCGAACATTCGAGGGCTCCTTTCAGAGTACAGGTTGCAGTTTTTAATGGCCGTGCGTCGGAAGCGCAGCGGCAGGGAAGAGAATCGGCAAAATTATACACCCGTAATCAGGACGAAGAATTCAGGCTTTCTTCGTGCCCGTCCGGCGAGCCGGGCAGCATCATGAGCACCGCCTGCGGTGGTGCAAAACGAATCTTTCCGGTAGATTAAATCTCTTATGCTCGATTTGGGATTCGTACGTGACAATTTGCCTGTGATTGAAGAAAAGCTGCGCCAGCGTGGAATGGATCCCGCAGAGGTGCTGAAAGATTTTCGTGCGCTCGACGCCGAGCGCCGGCGCCTGATCACCGAGGCCGAAACCCTGAAAGCGAAACGCAACCGCGCCTCTGAAGAGATTGCGCGGCTGAAGAAAGAAAAGCAGGATGCCGGCGTGTTGATGGCAGAGACCAAAGAACTGCGCGTCCAGGGCGAAGAAGCTGAAAAGCTGGCTGCACAAAAAGAAGAAGCAATGCGCGACGTTATGGCGCGTATCCCAAACCTGCCGCATGCCAGCGTGCCCGTCGGCAAAAGCTCGGAAGAAAACGTTGAGGTGCGCCGCTGGGGCGCGCCCCCGAAATTCGATTTCGCTCCCAAGCCGCATTGGGAGTTGGGGGAGCAGTTAGGCGTACTCGATATGGAACGTGCCGCCAAGCTTTCAGGCGCGCGCTTCGCCGTCTATTGGGACCTGGGAGCGAAGCTGGAGCGTGCCATCGCCAACTTCATGCTCGACCTCCACACGCGCGAACACGGATACACCGAGGTCCTGCCACCTTACATGGTCAACTCCGCTTCCATGTACGGGACGGGGCAGTTGCCGAAATTCGCCTCGGATTTGTTCAAGTGCGAGAATACGGATCTCTGGCTGATCCCAACCGCGGAAGTTCCGTTGACGAATCTCTATCGCGACGAGGTGATTGAAGCCTCGCGGCTTCCGCTCAAGGTTACCGCCTACACTCCCTGTTTCCGCAGCGAGGCCGGATCGTACGGTAAGGATGTGCGCGGCATTATCCGCCAGCACCAGTTCCAAAAAGTTGAACTGGTGAAATTCACTCGCCCTGAGACCTCCTACGAAGAGCTGGAGAAGCTGACCAACAACGCAGAGACGGTCTTGCAGAAGCTGGGGTTGCACTACCGGGTCATGGCACTGTGCACCGGCGACATGAGCCCGTCTTCCGCCAAGACCTACGATCTTGAAGTCTGGCTGCCGGGGCAACAGCTTTTCCGCGAGATCTCTTCCTGCTCGAACTTCGAGGCCTTCCAGGCGCGGCGCGCGAATATACGTTGGCGGCCCGAAGGAAAGAAATCCGAGTTTGTGCATACCCTGAACGGCAGCGGGCTGGCCGTCGGGCGCACGTGGCTCGCTATCCTGGAAAATTATCAGCAGGCCGATGGCAGCGTGCTCGTTCCTCCGGCGCTCGAGCCCTACATGGGCGTGGAGCGGATTACCGCCAGGAAATTTTAGAATTTACGATTATTATGTGATCGGGGACGATTGAATTTTTCGACCGTAACCAAATCGTCAATCGTCAATCGAAAATCGTAAATTTTTAACATTCGCCTGGGATTTCCGTCTTACAATAGCCACATACCCCCTTGAAAAGTTCCATGCCGGGATACCCGATGGTAGATGTGTGCAAAGCGGAACGCGGCTGGGTGCGGGTATGCGCGCCCGCCCTGCTCGTTTTGTCATTGGCCGCCACGGCTCACGCCCAGGTTGTCCCGACCGGTACATCGCTAGCGCCTGCGTGTGGCGCAATTTCGGCTCCTGCAGCTGCAACCAACAAGTCGGCTAAAAAATCTGGCGACAACCCTTCTGCTGCTTTGCTGCAGGCCGCGGAAAAAGACGATCTCACGTCGGTCCAAAGGATGTTACGCAGGGGCGCCGATGCCAATGCTCGCGACGAGCATTGCGGCACTCCGCTGATGCTGGCGGCGGGAAACTCTGACCCAGCGCTGGTGCAGACGTTGCTCAAGGCCGGAGCGGACCCCAACGCCCAGGACGTGGCCGGCTGGACTGCATTGCTGACCGCCGCCGATACCGGCAGCGCCGAGGTGGTGCAAGTGCTCCTGGCACATAATGCCGCGGTCAACCTGACGGATATCAACGGCTGGTCTCCGTTGATGGCAGCCGTGCTTGGTGGAAACCTGGAAGCGGTGCAGACCCTGCTGCGCGCCGGCGCCGATCCTGCCCTGGCCGACCGGAATGGCAGCACCGCACTTATCTTTTCCGCGGCCGAAGGCAATCTGGATATCGCTGCTGCGGTGGTGCAGGCGATCCATTCACAAAGCCAGGCGAATGCTTTAAAACTGGCTGCTGCTTTGAAACCGGCTGCCGCTTCCGATTCGACGTCCGGGACTGCGAATCAAACAGAAATCCCGGGTCAGGCGGGAGATTCAAATCAGGTTGGGAATCAGGCTGTGCCCGCTAATCCGCAAACCAGCGCTGCTGTTCAAGAGCAGGCATTGCTCAACGCGCAGGATAGCGCCGGCTGGACGGCGCTGCACCACGCCGCCTCCCGAGGGCATTCGCAGGTGGTCTTGCTGCTCTTGAATGCCGGCGCACAGGTGGAGGCCCTGAATCATTTTGGCTGGCCGCCCCTGATGATCGCGATAGAGAATGGCGATGCCCTGAGCGTGGGCGCTCTGCTCAGCCAGGCGGCCAAGGTGAATTACTCCGCTCCCGATGGGGAGACCCCGCTGTATCTGGCCGCAACGCACGGCAGCACCACGATTGCTAACTTACTGCTCGAGCATGGTGCAAACCCGAATGCTCCTCGTAAGGATGGACGCACGCCTTTGATGGCTGCGGTGGAAGATGGCAATCGGGAGCTGGTGCAAGCCCTGATCGCCCACGGCGCGGATGTAAATGCAGTTACCGGCTCGGGCGCAAACGTCTTAGCTGTAGCCGGCAAGCGGCCGGCGAATAACGAAATTGTTGAGCTGTTGAAACAAGCGGGAGCGAGATAAGCAGTCAGCAATCAGCATTCAGCATTCAGCCACGTTAGTGCATGCTGTTCCTGAAAAGCCAGTTAAGTTTAGGCTAGACCATTTTAAGTCTTGTTGTATCTCGTTTTTGCAACGTTCTAGCGCCGGAGGGCGCGGAATGAGTTAGCCCAGCGCGGAAGCGCTGGGAAGCTGGAAAACAAAGTTCGAGCCCCGGAGGGGCGACACTAACTGCGAGATACAGTAGTCCTTAAAGTGATCTAAGAGCTAACCACAATGCCCAAGAAGATGTCGAAAGGCTTCTACATCGGCGGATACATCATCGGCCTGGTTATATCAATCATCTTCACGATCGTTATCGTTGTGGCTGACATCTGGTTTGTGGCGCAGCATCCTGATGATCCGCCGCTTCTGCTGTTAGTTGGGCTTGCTGCTCTATGTATCATTCCACTGGCCTTCAGTCTCACCATCTTTTTCATGTTCATCTATCGCATGTGGGCGGCGATTCAAGATAGCTACGTTCGCATGACGCCGGGCAAGGCGGTTGGCTTCTTGCTGATTCCGGTCTTCAATTTCTACTGGTTGTTCCATGTCTTTCATGGCTTCGCCTACGACTACAACGAATACGTTAAGCGGAGAAAACTCAACCTGCCGCAGCTTGATGAGCAACTTTTCCGCTATTATCCCATCGCAGTTTTATGCCTGCTGGTTCCTTTTGTCGGGACCCTGGCATGGCCGGTTGGCTTGGTACTACTGGTAATCATTATGAGCAAAACCTGCGACGCCATTAACGCTTTGTCTGCTGTGCAGCAAGCCGCTCCGGCCACCGATGCCACCCCAGCTTGATAGCATCCACTCCCGAACAACAGTACTTAACATTTCTTTTCAATTTCCCCATTCGTACCGCGTGATTTCTTTTGTTACTATCAGGTGAATGCCCTCCCGCACAGCTCATGCAGTGAAGCGGCGGAAGTCCTCTCGTACGCCCGAGACCGAACTGGTGATCATTACCGGCATGAGCGGTTCGGGCAAAGCCTCTGTTCTCAAGGCCTTTGAAGATCTTGGTTATTACTGCGTCGACAACCTGCCGGTAGAGTTGATACCGCGTTTTGCTGAGATTGCGCGCGACCACTCTCAGATTGAACATACCGCTCTGGTGGTGGATATTCGCGAGGGCAGCGGTCTTGACCTGTTTCCAGCCATCCTGCGGGCCATCAGGCGATCCATGACGACCACGGTCCTGTTCCTGGAGGCATCGGACGAATCCCTGGTGCGCCGCTTCAGCGAGACCCGCCGGCCGCATCCGCTGGGCGATCTGCCGGTGAAGGCCGCCATTGCCGACGAACGCCGCCGCCTGCGCCCCATCCGCAAATTGGCAGACATGGTGGTTGATACTTCCAGGCTCAACGTGCACGAGCTGCGCGCCCATGTGATTGACCGCTTTCGTCCTGAAGCTAACGATAAAAACATCTATATTTCGTGCGTGAGCTTTGGCTACAAGCAGGGCGTGCCCCAGGATTCCGACCTGGTCTTCGATGTGCGCTTCTTGCCCAACCCGCACTTCGTTCCCGAGCTGCGACCTTTTACGGGACGCCATCCGAAAGTCGCCAAATACATCCGTTCATTCCCCCAGTCGCAGGAATTCATTGCCCGCATTGGAGACCTGCTGGTCTATCTGCTGCCGCACTACATCCGGGAAGGAAAGAGTTATCTGACCATCAGCTTCGGTTGCACCGGCGGACAGCACCGTTCGGTCATGATCGCCGAAGAAATCAAAAAGAGACTGGCCGCGGCCGGATACAAGGTCAAAGTCACCCATAGGGACAGCCCGAAGTGAAGTAAGAAGTTAGAAGTACGAATTCAGAAGGATGAAGCATCCTTTCACTTCTAAATTCGTACTTCTTATTTCTTAAATCATCCCGTTCCACAGTAGAATTGAAGCTTGATTTCTGCGTGTCGGACTTCAATCTGTCGGGAACTCGAGCAGGTGCCATGCATCAACTGAAGCGGCTGCTGCGCTATGCCCGTCCGTACCGGTGGCAACTCATCTTGTCGGTGGTGATGATGGGGCTGGTGGGCGCGCTCGATGCTTTCCGCATATTGCTGATTACGCCGGTTCTTGATCACGTGCTCAAGCCGGAGACGCCATCGCGCGATCTCGCCCTGTTTCCCGGCGGCAAGGGCCCGCATCTGCAACAATTGATTCCTGAAAATTTTCATATTCAGAATCCGTGGGCCGTGGTGGCCTTCGCCCTGGTAGTCTCCATGGTGCTGAAGGGAATCTTCGATTACCTCGGTACGTACCTGGTGAACCGTGCCGGGTTTGGCGCGATCACCGACCTGCGCAACGATCTGTACAATTCGATTCTGCGCCGTTCGGTGGGTTTTTTCCTGAAGCACCCTACCGGAACGCTGCTTTCTACCATTGTGAACGACGTCGAGAAAGTGCAGTTTGCCATGTCCACGGTGCTGGCAGAATTTCTGCAGCAAACCGCGATCCTGATTTTTACGACCGCAGTAGTCGTGAAGTTGGGAGGTAAACTCTCCTGGATTCTTCTGCTGTTTGTTCCTTTTATCATCGGCTCGGCCGCTCGCATTGGGGAGCGGGTGAGACTTACCACGCGTAGCGGGCAAGATAAGCTCGCTGAAATCCAGAACATCCTGCATGAGACCATCACCGGCAATCGTATTGTGAAAGCCTTTGGCATGGAGATGTGGGAGAGCCGGCGCTTTGCGCAGGCTGCGCGGCGGCTGTTCCGCGCCAACCTGCGCTGGGTAGCGGCTTCATCGGTAAGTTCGCCGTTGATGGATATCTTCGGCACCATCGCCATAGCCTTGCTGCTATCGCTTGGCCGCGGTCAAATCAACGCTCATAGACTCACTGAGGGCGCGTATATTGCTTTTCTCGCTGGCGTTTTCAGGTTGTACGATCCCATCCGCAAGTTCGCCCTCTTCAACAACAGCTTTCAACAGGCGCGGGGAGCCTCTTCCTCCATCTTCGATTTCATGGACGTACAGGACGATGTGCAGGAGCGGCCCGATGCCCGCATTCTTCCTCCGTTTCGTTCCAGCATCAGCTTTCGCAATGTGAATTTCTCCTATGGCGAGAACGGAGAGGCCCGCGAAGTGCTGCGCAATATCAACCTTGAAGTCCGCAAAGGCGAGGTTGTCGCCTTTGTGGGTTCCAGCGGCGCCGGCAAGACCACTCTGGCCAATCTCATCCCGCGATTTTTTGATGTTACCGGCGGCGGCCTGCTGATTGACGGGCAGGATATCCGCGACGTGACCGTGCTCTCGCTGCGCAGCCAGGTTGGGATCGTCACGCAAGAGACCATTCTGTTCAACGACACTGTGCGTAACAACATTGCCTATGGCCAGCCCAACATCGAGCAGTCCGTCGTTGTGGCGGCGGCCCAGGCTGCCCTGGCGCACGATTTCATCCGCCAGATGCCTGAGGGGTATGACACGGTAATTGGCGAGCGCGGCACGCGCCTCTCCGGAGGCGAACGCCAGCGCCTGGCCATTGCTCGCGCTATTCTCAAGAATGCGCCCATTCTTGTTCTTGACGAAGCCACTTCTGCGCTGGACTCGGAATCGGAGGCGCTGGTACAGTCGGCGTTGCAGAACCTGATGGCGGGCCGTACGGTGTTTGTGATTGCCCACCGGCTCTCCACGGTACGCCGCGCCGACAGGATCGTGGTGCTGGAGAATGGCACTATTTCCGACAGCGGAACGCATGAAGAGTTAATGGGCCGGCTGGGAATTTACCGCCGCCTGCATGATTTGCAGTTCGTCGACTCCGAGATTCCCCGGCTCACAATCAGCTAAAAGGTTCCAGGTAACCCATCAGATGCCAATTCGCTCCATGACAGGATACGCGCAGGTGAAAGGACAGGCTGGCGAAGCCTCGGCTCCGGTCAGCTTCACGTTGTCGTTAAAATCGGTGAACCACAAATTTCTGGATCTCAACATGCGCTTACCTGCCGAAAGCGACGCGCTGGAGATGAAGCTGCGCCGCTTTTTGAAAGAAAAAATGGCACGTGGGCACCTGGATGTGACGCTCACATTAGAGCGCGGTGGAGACGATCTTTTTTCCCTCAACCGCGAGTTGGTAGGAAGTTATCTTCGTGTTTACCGCAACGCCGCGCAGGAGTTCGGCGTGACCGCGGAGCCCGATTTGAATGCCGTATTGAAATTGCCCGGCGCACTGACGGCTTCCGCCGCTCTCAACGGCAATGGTGGCTTCGAGGCGGCCGTGCTGGCCGGCGCCGAGCAGGCCATCGCCAGCCTCGACCGGATGCGCATCGAAGAAGGCGCCAGCATTGACCGCGAGCTGCGCGAACGCATGAAGCGCCTGCAGGCTGCTACCGATGAGGTGGAGAAATTGCGCACGGTCATCAGCCGGGCGCACATGGAAAAGATCAGCGCCAAGGTGCAGGAGCTGATTGGCGCGATTGCCGACCCCGCCCGCATCTTGCAGGAGGCGGCCATCCTGGCCGAGCGCAGCGACGTGCAGGAAGAGGTGGTGCGCATCAAGGCGCACGTGGCACACTTTCTCGGCCTGCTCGAGGCCGAGGGAGAGATCGGCAAGAAACTGGATTTTCTCCTGCAGGAGCTGAATCGCGAGGCCAACACCCTGCTTTCCAAAACGGCAGGATTGGCCGGGGAAGGGCTGCGCATCACCGAGCTGGGGTTGGCCATGAAATCAGAGATCGAAAAAGCACGCGAGCAGGCGCAGAACATCGAATGAGCGGACTGGTCTATATCATCTCAGCGCCCTCGGGTTCGGGCAAATCAACACTGGTCAATGAGCTGCGCAAAAGCGTGGAGCACCTGGAATTTTCGGTTTCCTATACCACGCGAGCGCCCCGCGGCAGCGAGCAGAACGGGCGCGAGTATTTTTTTGTCGCCCGCGATGAGTTCGAGGCCATGATCGCAAAGGATGAATTCCTCGAATACGCTGAGGTCTTCGGCAACTACTATGGCACGGCCAGAGTGTTTCTTGAAAAGGCGCGGGCCCGGGGAAACGATCTGTTGCTTGATATTGACGTGCAGGGCGAACGCCAGGTCAAAGAGAAACTTCCCGAGGCGGTGAGCATCTTCGTGCTGCCCCCTTCGCGCGCCGAACTTGAGCGTCGTCTGCGGCGCCGCAGCCAGGCCGAAAAAGTGAGCTCCGATGAAATTATCCAACGACGGCTGGCGGCGGCCTCGAAGGAAGTCAAGAACTATCGCAATTACGAATATATTTTGATCAATGATCAACTGGAATATTCCATTGACCAGTTGAAAGCCGTGGTGCTTCACGAACGTATGCTGCGCTGCGGAAACTCGGGCGCCGGAGATCACGAAAAAGAGGGCAAGCTTGCGGAAGAGTGCCGCCAGGCAAATATACGTCCGCGATTGGCCCCGATCCTGGAGTCTTTTGGGGTATAATTTGCGCAAAGCAGAGTACCCGAGGTAGGTTCCGATTTTTTCTTGGTTTTTCAAAATCCCGGCAAAAGACCGGGAAATGGGGTGATGTATGAAGTTGATGGATGGCTTTGATAGTAATTATCGTTATGTGCTGGTCGCGGCGCGTCGCGCCCGCCAACTGCAATCGGGCGCCCGCCCACTGATGGAGCCGGTCCGTTCGCGCAAGGCCTGCCGCATCGCTGAAGAAGAAATTGCCGCCGGTAAGGTAAAGTGGGTCATCGGCGAGGGCAAATCCGCGACCGTACAGGCGGCTGCGGAGCAATTGGATCGCGCCGTCGGAAGTAAGTAAGTTACTGGCTTCGGCTTCTTTCCCGCCGATTTGCGATTTACAATACAAGCATGAAGATTGCCCTTGGGTTGAGCGGAGGCATCGCAGCCTACAAGGCGGCCGAGATATGCCGTCTTCTGCAGGAAAAAGGCGTGCGCGTGCAGGTGATCATGACCCGCGCCGCCCAGGAATTCGTGCGTCCGTTGACCTTCGCCGCCCTCTCCGGCGAGAAGGTGATTACCGATCTTTTCAGCGCCGGCCACGAAACGCCTAATATCGATTCCGCTGTCGAACACATTGCGGTAGCCCAGTCTATTGATGCGCTTCTGGTAGTGCCGGCCACGGCTGACGTTCTCGGAAAGTTTGCCAACGGATTGGCTGACGATTTTCTTTCCACGCTTTTCCTTGCGACCACTGCTCCAGTAGTTGTTGCTCCTGCCATGAACGTGAACATGTGGGAGAACGCTGCCACGCAGGCCAATCTGGAAAAATTGAGACAGCGCGGTGTCCGCGTGGTCGAGCCCGATGCCGGTTACCTGGCCTGTGGCATGACCGGGCCGGGACGCCTGGCCGCGAACGAAACCATCGTGGCAGCCGCCCTGGAGGCCCTGGGTGCGCAACAGGACCTGAACGGCGAGACGGTGTTGATCACCGCCGGCCCGACGCGAGAGAAGATCGATCCGGTGCGCTATCTCGGCAACCGCTCCAGCGGACGCATGGGATACGCCCTGGCCGAGGCCGCCTTGCGCCGCGGCGCCCGCGTAATTCTGGTGAGCGGGCCGACTGCAATCAATGCTCCGGCGGTTCAAGAGCTGGTTCCGGTCGAAACCACCGACCAGATGCGCCGTGAAGTGATGGCCAGGCTAGGGCAAGCAACCGTAATCATCAAAGCCGCCGCCGTAGCCGATTTCACGGTCAAAACAGCAGCCGACCAGAAGCTGAAGCGCAAGGGCGCAATCACGCTGGAGCTGGAACCCACCGCCGACATTCTTGCCGAAGTGGGGCGCAGCAAGACTGAAAAACAAATCCTGGTTGGCTTTGCCGCCGAGACCGAAAATATTTTAGAGAACGCCCGCAAGAAACTCACCGAGAAACATTGCGACATGGTGGTGGTCAACGACGTCTCAAAGCCGGGCATCGGCTTCGATTCCGAACGCAACGCCGTCACCATCATCACGCCAGACCAGGTGGAAGATGTCCCCGAAATGGCCAAATGGGAAGTGGCTCATCGCGTACTCGATGCAGCGGTTCAAATTCGCCAGCGCAAAAATAAGGGCGCACCTGTTAAGATCGCCACTTAACCTGGTTGCAGCTTTTCAAATCCGCGCAATCCGCGCCGTCCGTGAAATCCGTGGTACATTTGCTTTGAACTGAAACTTAAAACTGGAAACTCGAAACTTGCCTCTGGATTCTGAAACCCGCCGCCAGCTCACTGCGCGCATGGAGTACTATCACGACCTGGGAATTTACGATCTCTACCGCCGCGCGGTGGAAATTCCACCGTCCGTAGAAGAACCCCAGCCAGCAAACTCTGAAATTGTTCCCACAACTATGAGCAAGAAAATTGCGAGTTTAGATTTACCCATCTCCTCGGCCGATCTTTCATCCGACGCCGGCCGCTTGTCAGCCATCGATGTTGAAAACAGGCCGGCTGCGTTTAATGCCATCCGCGAGGTCATCGGCGATTGCACGCGCTGCAAACTGCATAAGCAAGGCCGCAAGCAAATTGTCTTTGGCGTAGGCAATCCCAATGCTGAACTGATGTTTGTGGGCGAAGCCCCTGGGGCCGATGAAGACCAGCAGGGTGAGCCCTTCGTGGGCCGCGCCGGCCAATTGCTCAATAACATGATTACGGCAATGGGACTGAAGCGCGAAGATGTTTATATTGCCAACGTCATCAAGTGCCGGCCTCCCGGCAACCGCACCCCCGAACGCGATGAGTGCGAGACCTGCGCGCCATTTCTGATGCGGCAGATTGACGTCATCCGGCCCAAAGTCATTGTTGCTCTGGGTGCGGTTGCGGCCAAGAATCTGCTGGGATTGAACGACTCCATGGCCAACCTGCGCGGGCGCTTTTACGACTTTCGCGGCACCAAGC
>Ga0070741_10015650_pt1 | contig 12807 bp, 11 predicted proteins | sample Coa_R1_4_FD_66440 | JGI IMG/M metagenome (GOLD analysis project Ga0070741, IMG submission 66440) | Surface soil microbial communities from Centralia Pennsylvania, which are recovering from an underground coalmine fire - Coalmine... | ecosystem: Environmental > Terrestrial > Soil > Unclassified ...
CGCGGCGGTGCGCAAAGGCGGCCTCATTTATGGCCGCGGCTCGGTGGACGACAGGCCGCACGTCGTCGCCGGCATGATCGTCTTGCTTCTGCTCAACAGGCTCCACGTCAAACTCGACCGCGACGTCATCTTTCTCGCTGAAGCGGGTGAAGAAGGGACCACCAGCGTCGGGATCGATTATATGGTCAAGCAGCACTGGCCGGAGATCGAAGCCGAATACGCGCTGGCCGAAGGCGGCACCGCGGTTGAGGAGAACGGGAAGGTGCACGATGTCCTGATCAGTGTCACCGAGAAAGTTCCGCGGGGCGTTCGGCTCGTTGCGCGCGGCCCGTCCGGGCATGCCTCCCGGCCACTCTCGGAAAACGCTGTGACCCACCTGGCGGCTGCGGTAGCCAGGGCTGGCGCCTGGCAGACGCCTATGCGCCTCAATACCGCCACCCGCGCGTACTTTGAGCGCCTGGCGGCGATCAGTGCGGCACCGGAAGCCGCCCGGTATCTCGGCATCCTCACTCCCACTCGGGCACCTGCGGTGGATCGCTACTTCCGCGATCACGAGCCCGGCCACTATTCCATGTTGCGCACTTCGGTGGTCCCCACAATCCTCAAGGCGGGCTTTCGCGCGAACGTGATCCCCTCGGAGGGCGAAGCCTACCTCGATATCCGCGCGCTCCCCGACGAAAATATGACTCAGTTCCTAAATGAACTGCGCCGTGTCATCAATGACCCCACAATTGAAATCGTGCCCGCTCAGACCTCGGAGCGGCCTGCCGCGCTGCCCTCCGGCACGAACACGGGCATGTTCCACTCACTCGAAAAGGTCAGTAAGGCCATGTTTGGCGCCCCCGCCATTCCCAGCATGTTGACTGGCGCCACCGATAGCGCGCAACTCCGCGCCCGAGGTGTGCAGGCTTACGGCACTGGCCCCATCAGCCCGGCCGGCGAAGCTCTCGGCGGCGCTCATTCCGATGACGAAAACATGTCCATACGCTCGCTAGAAAAGTTCGTCGAATTCACCTGGAACGCGGTTCTCGACGTGGCGGCTGAATAACATGCAATACGAATTCAGTGCAATCCGCGAAAATGAAATCCCGTGCTCGGCCGTGCCGCTGATGCAGCATGCGATCGACACCTACGCATCCGAGATCAACAAGGTTTACGCAACCTGGGCGCAATTCTCGGAAGCCGAGCTGGACTTCCGGCCGCATGCCAAATCCGCCACGGTGCGAGACATCATCAAGCACGAGTTGCTTTCACAGCGCCGCTTCTTTGGCGAGTTCCTGGGTTCTCCGGAGCCCCCGGCTGCCGAGGTGCTGAATGCCACGCATTACGGCGAGCGGCTGGTGGAATTAGCCCGTCCCCGGCTTGAGTTTCTCGCTCGGCAGGACGAGGCGTGGTGGCTGGCTGCGGCACGGTTCTTCGATGTCGATCGCCCGCATATCTGGATTTTCTGGCGCCGCATCTTGCACACGGCGCACCATCGCACGCAATTGACCGTTTATCTGCGCCTGCTTGATAAACCCGTGCCGGCGATTTACGGCCCAACCGCGGACGTTGCCTGGGAGGGCGCCAGCCCTACGTTGCCGCCTGCTGCTGCCGCTGGTAAGTCCCCGGGACAGCCCGGAACGCAATCGCGAGGCGGTTCCAGGAGTTGATGGTCACTGCCGCCAACGTGAGATTGACTAATTCCGCTTCGCTGAAATGTTTCCGCGTGCGCTCATACACATCGTCCGGCACCTGGTCGCGGGAGACCAGCGTCACCGCCTCGGTCCACTCCAGGGCGGCTCGTTCGCGATCCGTGTAGTATGGTGCTTCGCGCCAGGCCGACAAACCGTACAGCCGCTGCTCGGTCTCGCCCTCGGCTCGGGCATCCTTGCTGTGCATATCGATGCAATACGCGCACCCGTTGATCTGCGAAGCTCGCATTCGGACCAGTTCTAACAATTTCGTCTCAAGCCCGCTCCGGCGCACGTGTTGTTCCAGAGCGTACAAGGCTTGCAGCGCGTCCTTTGACATATTTTTGCGATAGTCAATTCGTGGTTCCATATTTCCTTGTGTGCCTGCCGTTGGCAGGCCCTGCCTAACTGATGTTCGACAACCTCGCCCGTTTCAAGATTTGACGGCGACTCGCTCGCTTTGGCGCGGCAATACCGGGCTCGCCAATTCCCTGACCTTGCGCCACCAGACTTGAAGCAGCACAACGCCGATCAATATAAGCGCCGAGCACAATCCGATCCACATTCCGGTGGCGCCCCACCCCGAATGGAAGCACAGGAAAAACCCAAGCGGCAGCCCCAGGACCCAGTAAGCGATCAGGTGACAGAGCATCGGCGTGCGCGTGTCCCCCGCGCCGCGGAGAGCGCCGGTGGCGCAGGTCTGGACGCCATCGAAGAGTTGGAACGCGGCGCCCGTTGCCAGCAGTGGGACGGTCGCGGCGATGACCGCGGCATCGGTTGTATACATCCTCCCAATCGCGCGCGGGAACAGCAGAAGCATCACGCCGCAGCACGACATGAAACCGGCCCCCAATGCGATCGCCGTCCATCCCGAGTGCGATGCCGCTTCTGGATCACCACGCCCGAGCGCTTGGCCCACGCGGACGGCGGCTGCCGAGCCAATGCCCAGCGGGACCATGTATGTGAGCGACACCGTATTCAGCGCGATTTGGTGGGCCGCAATCGGAACGCCGCCAAGTTTCCCGATTAGCGCCCCCACGGCGGTGAACACCGTGATCTCAAAAGTAATCTGGCCGGCGGCCGGATATCCCAGGCGAAACAATTGGCCGATGCGCGCCAGATCGGGGCGCAGCGAGAGCCGCCAGGGCCAGTCGTGATAGAGCGCATAGGCCACCAGAACCGCCGCCAGATAGACACGGGCCGCAAAGGTGGACCATGCGGAGCCCACGCTGCCCATCGCCGGCGCACCCACATGACCGTAGATGAGAATCCAGTTGCCTGCGAAATTGACAAGATTCGCGGTGATCAGCGCGAACAGCACCGGGCGCGGGCGGTCGATCGCCTGCAAATAGCGGCGCACAGCGAAATAGATCAACAAAGGAGGCATGCCCCAGATGAGCGCGCCGGTAAAGCGCACGATCTCCTGGAGCAGCGCAGGCTCGTATCCGAAGAGGCGAAACAGTGGCACGCACCACCAAACCGCGGCCATCAGCAGGGGCGTGACCGGCACCATGAAATACAGGGAATTCAGGAGCGAGCGGTGACATTCGTCGCGGCGGCCGGCGCCGAATGATTGCGAAACCAGCGTGTCGAGGCCGAGCAGCAAGCCCGCGCCCGTCATTGCAAATGTCGAGAACAGGATGGAGCCAATGCTTACCGCGCCGATAGCGATTGCGGTATCGGGCGTGATGCGGCCGACCATCATGGTGTCGACGATCCCCATCGACATCCAGCCGAGGTCAGACAAAACAATCGGGATGGCCAGCCGGAGCATGGGCTGCAATTCCTCCCGAAGCCGCATTTTTGAATTGTAACGTGCGGCTGGGTTGTGGATCGCGCGATTGCCTGATCCTCTTGCAACCAGGGTTGAGGTGGCGCAGAATGTCAGGCATCAGCGAGCCCAGGCGTCTGGAGGCAATCTCGCGCGAAACGCGTCCACATCGCGGAGGAGAAATACTCCGTCGCATCGGCGCACTGCTGTAAGGTCCAGGCAGACTACCGCGACGGACAGCTCCCCTCACCGGATGGCGACTAAGCGCTCCAGCAGGCACTGAAAGGTGAGAAAGAAGCGCGTGCCGAGTACATGAAAGTCCTTCACATCCTGACGAGATTGCTCGTGGCGGGAGAGGTACCTGAGGAACCGTAGAGGACGGACGCCCGGCGGGGACGCGCGAGTCTCTACCGGAACCGGGAGGGTTTGGGGGCAATCACGGCCGGCGTGAGGGCTCAGAATCGCGAGTTGTAAAGCTGCTCAAACATCCGGGCATCACGCGACCGTAGCATGCGCCGGAATTCCCAACGAACCAGGAACGCCAGGCATCCAACGATCAAGACAAACAAAAGCAGCACGATTCCAATCCGCCGGCTGGACTTTAACGAAAAGTCCCTCCCCTTTTACAGAATGAGAATGGCCGCGCGCATGGGGGAGGGACAAGTCGTAATGGGATCTCGAGCTACCTATCGTGACCGACCGGCTCGGGTGCTGGGCAGGATTGGTATAAAATGCTCGGAAGGGCCGGGGTGCCAGCAGGGAGCGGAACGGGTCCCTGGTGCGGAATGCACGGGATAGCCTTCAGGTATTCGTAGATAGCCTCGATATCGTTGTCCGACATGTGGCTGTAGGTCGGCCATGGCATGATTTGGAGGACATTACCGTTGAGAGGCGTCGCAGGAGGTCCGAGAATGCAGCCCTCAGCGCCCGTCGCCGGACACGGCGGATGGGCTTTATCATAATCATGCCCGGTCCTCAGGATCGTTTTGAATTCTTCAAGGGTGTGGCCACCTTCCGGTCGCCCGGTTATGTCCGGTGTCAGATTGCGACTGAAAATATTCGCACCGCCCGGGAACGTCGCAAAGAATGATCCACCGCCGAGGTAAGCTGCTGGATTGACTACACCCGGTGCAGAATTGCCGACAAAGGTTGGATCCTTACTGTATTCAGGGCCATAGTCGGGACTGGTATGGCAACCGTTGCAGTCGCCTTGTGCGTTGACTATGTAGCTGCCTATTCCTACCAGGGCAGGATTCAATCCTTTCACGTTGAGCTTCACGGGTGCGATGTTGTAGCCAATCTGGATTCGTGAATCTGTTTGACTAGAGTCGGCGTGCACGCGAGGAGAGTGGATCATCATGGTTCCGGCGAAAATAGTCGCAGTCAGTGCCGCGGCTGATCCCGTTACGCATTTGAGGAGTTTTAGAGTCATTGGCGCAGAGTTTCCTTTCTGACGGTTACTACAGTGATTTGTCTGCTGTGGGGGAAGTTTACAGTCCCTAAATCCTCAAAGCAAGTAACATTTTTCGTTTTAATGGGCGACAGTTATCCCACCAGTTAGATCTATATCGCTTTAGTGTTACTAGTCAGACTGAACTCGAAGGACTGCGGGACGGCGAAACTTGCTAGTACGGCCACTTGGCGCTCAGCGGATCGCGCGGCCGGCAAACCTCGATCAGAACGTCAGCCTGAGCTAGTGGATAACTGGGCCCCGTAATTCGTTTCCAAGGTGATTGTGTGGCAGTTCGGTTCGGGAGTCACGAGTTTCGCACTCGGCGTCTCTAGATTCCGAGATAGCAGGACCGACTCAACCGCACTGCATGGCTTTTGACAACGGCGCTTGGCATTAACAGCTTTCTGGTAGGCCCGGCTGGACTCGAACCAGCGACCCCCTGCTTAGAAGGCAGGTGCTCTATCCACCTGAGCTACGGGCCCGTACAAAAGCAGTGTAGCGCAGCGGGATTTCGTGCCGCTCCGCAGCCGCCTGGCAGGACTTGTGCACCCAAACCAGATGGAGCAGTGTATGCCAAGGAATCGTATTTTGTATTTATCCATACTGATCAGTAGCGCTTGCGGAATGGCCCTCCTGTGGGGCGCACGCATCGAAAGCCCGCGCGATCTGCCCCCGCCGTACGCCACACCGTCGGCGGATAACCGGCCCAAGATCGTTCCGAAGCCGCAGCGCGCTCGCTTGAAGGTGCCTGCTGGATTTGAAGTGAACGTATGGGCCGAAGGATTTCGAATGCCTCGCTTCCTCCTGCAGGGTGACCACGGCGAGATTTTACTCTCCGATAGCGGCGAAGATGCCGAGGCTGCAGCCGTTGGGCACGTTGGCGGTGGCCGCCATGATGGCACGGTCTACGTCTTTCCCAATGGCGACGTATCCCGCCGCAAAACCCTGCTCACCGGTTTGAATCGCCCGTACGGTCTCGCCCTATGGAAGCAGTACCTGTACGTCGGCGAGGCTGATTCCATTAGGCGGTATCCCTACGATCCAGCCCACATGACGGCCGGCATAAGGCGAGGAAGTCATCTCTCTGAAGGGGTTCAACAAAGGGCATTGGACGCGCAGCCTCTTATTTGATCGCGGCGGCAGCAAACTGTACGTCGGAGTGGGTTCCCAGGAGAACGTCGACACCGGAGAGGTCCGCGGCGGGCCGCCATCAACCGCTACAACCCGGATGGAAGCGGCCATGAAATCTTTGCATCCGGCACGCGCAATCCCATCGGTTTGCATTGGTACCCGGGCACCGACGTGCTTTGGGCCGCCGTTCCAGGAACGCGACCGGTTGGGCGACGATCTCGTGCCGGACTACCTCACCCATCTTGAGCAGGGCGCCTTTTATGGCTGGCCCTACACCTATATCGGCACTCATCCCGATCCGCGCATCAAGGAACAGCGGGCCGATTTGCGCGCCAAAACCAAAGTGCCGGACGCGTTGCTCGGATCGCATGTCGCCGTGTTGGACTTCGCCTTTTATACCGGCCGCCAGTTCCCGCGCGAGTATCAAGGCGGAGCCTTTTTGGCGTTTCATGGATCCTGGAACCGCTCGAAGCGTGTCCGTTATGAGGTCGCGTTCCTTCCTTTTCGCAATGGTGAACCGGCGGGAGAGTTACAGGATTTCGTCACCGGCTGGATGCCGGCGCCTGACAAGGCGCAAGTGTGGGGCCGCCCGGTAGCCGTCCCAGATGCAGGATGGCAGTCTGCTCGTCACCGATGATGGCGGCAAGAAGATCTGGCGCGTCAGTTACCCGAACGATGGCCGGAACAGTGGATAATCATGCGCACGCGGGCCGCCATCCAGCCGGAACCACGGCCCGCGGCGCCTGTTTAGGAGTGGCTTCTTGAACCAGCAGCGCGGGTTTTCGCAGGCGTCCGCCGCGAACTTCTCTTCGCTTCGGCGGTTTCCCGCTTCACGATTTTGTTGAACCGGCTCGGCTGTCCACCCGATGTCGTGTCCTGGTAAACCAGCGCCAGGCCGTTTTCGTCAAATTTATCAAACCAGTTGTCCCACGAAATATGTTCGAGCGAGGGTTCCGGGCCATCGGGAAAATCGATGCGGATGACTCCCACTTCCCCCCGGCGTTTGGTGCCGCTGACCGTGGCTGGAACCCCGCCCCGCTCTTCGGCCCAGCGCTGGATCTCATCATGATCGGTGGTCATGAGGGATCCTGCAGCGCTCCGGCTCGCGCGCGCGGTGCGGCCGGTCGATTTTTTCGCAGTTCGTTTCGTGCTTGCGGATTTCTTGGTGGCTCGGGCCGATTTCGACTTCGTCGGCATTTGAGTTACCTCCGGTACCACAGCATGAGCAAGCAGTTTGCCAAAAGGGTGCCCCACCTTGGCCAACCAAATGCACATCCTCCCCGCGTTCACTCAAGTCATTGAAGCGGAGGACAAGGCAGTGGCCAATAAGAAGAGCGAACGCACCATTCTGGTGACCGGCGCAACCGGGCACCAGGGCGGCGCGGTGATCACGCAATTGCACGCGAAAAGCTTCCCAGTCCGCGCTCTGACGCGCAACCCCGAGAAACCGGAGGCTCGGAAATTGGTGGGTCACGGCACGGAAGTTGTACGCGCCGATCTGAACGACCCGGAATCGCTGACCCGCGCGGTCGACGGTGTCTATGGAGTTTTTTCGGTGCTGACTCACGTGGAGCATGGCGCCGCCGTCGAAGTGCGCGAAGGGATCAACCTCGCCGATGCGGCCAAACGGGCCCGCGTCAGTCATTTTGTGTACAGTTCAGTCGCCAGCGCAAACCAGCAGACCGGCATTGCTCACTTCGACAGCAAAGCGCGCATCGAAGACCACCTTCGAGGAACGGGGCTGCGCTATACCATCTTTCGTCCGGTCTTCTTCATGGAGAATCTGCTCGGAATGAGAGAGCGGATCGAGCAGGGCAGTCTCGCGCTGCCGCTCAAACGCGAAACGCGGCTGCAGATGATCGCAGTGGACGATATTGGAGCATTCGTGGCCCTCGCGTTCGAGAAGCCCGGCCATTGGCAGGGCCGCACAATGGAAATTGCCGGAGATGAGGTTTCGATGGCCGAACTAGCCGCCACTCTCAGCCGGATCGCCGGGCGCGAGATTCGGTATGAACACACTCCTTGGGATCAGTTCGAACAGGCCGCCGGACGTGAGATGACGAGTATGTGGCGGTGGTTTGAGGAGACCGGATATCATTTGGATATTTCCGCGGTGCGGCGTGAGTATCCGAACTTGATGACTCTGGAGCGCTGGTTCCAGTCGAAATGGCGTAAGGCTTTCGCGGCGTAAATCGTTTGCCGTTCGGGATATACTGTCCCCGATGAACCAAGCTCGGGTGCTCCGGATCTGGCTGATCGGCGCAGCGGGGCTGGCGGTGCGCACCACCGTGGCGCAGCCGCCCGCAGGCGATCCATTCGCCAACATGCAGGAAATCTCCAGTGCGCTCGGAGTTAGCTGCAATTACTGCCACACCGCGGAGCGCGGCAGCGGTGCGCCGGAGCTCAAAAAGGAAATCGCCCGCACAATGATCGCGATGACTCGCGATCTGAACGCGAAGATTGCAGCCTCCGTAGGCGAGCCTGCCGGGTCTCTTACGCGCGTTCAGTGCATCACCTGTCATCGTGGCGTTGCGATCCCCCGGCAACTCGGCGATATTCTCTCGCAGACTCTCCACGAGCAGGGAACGGCCGCCACGATCGCCCAGTACCGCGATCTGCGGCAACGGTATTTTGGCCGCCAGGCTTACGATTTCGGTGAAGACACGCTGCTCAATCTCGCTCAGCGAATCGTGGAGAACAAACCGGACGATGCTCTTGCGCTGATTCAGCTCAACCTGGAGTTCAATCCACGCTCCGCGCGCAGTTACTTCGCCCTCGCGCATGCCTACACGCGCAAGATCGACGACGCGTCGGCCATCGCGAGCCTGGAAAAAGCCCTGGAGATCGACCCAGACGACAACGTCGCCCGCGGTCAGTTGGAGCAGCTCAAGAGTTACCGGCGGAGGAAGTAATTGTGCGTCGCGCAGGCCTCTAGAACCACCGTGTCATGATCACTTTCTGCTCTGTATAGAACCGCACCGCATCTTTGCCGTGTGCGTGCAGATCGCCGAAGAATGAGTTCTTCCAGCCGGTAAACGGGAAGAACGCCATCGGCGCGGCCACCCCAACATTTACCCCCACCATCCCCACTTCGATGCGGGACGCATACTCGCGCGCCGCTTTGCCGTTGCTGGTGAAGATCGAGGTCGCATTCCCGAAGGGCGAGCTGTTGACCAACTGGATCGCTTCCTCCAGCGTTTTGACGCGCATGACCGAAAGCACCGGCCCGAAGATCTCTTCACGCGCGATAGTCATTTTGGGGCTGACGTTATCGAATACGGTCGGTCCGAGGTAGAAGCCGGCGTTGCTCGATTTGAATTCGCGCCCGTCCACCAGCGGCGTCGCGCCTTCGGCGACACCCTTTTCGATGTAGCCTCTCACGCGCTGGCAATGGTCGCTCGTGACCAGGGGGCCCATTTCCACGCCTTGTTTCGCCCCGTCTCCCACCACCAGCGATTTGGTCCGCTTCACGAGCAGGTCGAGGAGCGGACCTGCGGCATCGCCTACTGCAACCAGCACGCTGCCCGCGAGACACCGCTCGCCTGCCGCTCCGAACGCGGATCCCATGATCGCCTCAACGGTCTTCGGCATGTCGGCATCGGCCATCACCACCAGGTGGTTCTTGGCGCCGCCGAGAGCCTGCACGCGCTTGCCTTCCGCCGCCGAGGTCGAGTAGATGTACTTCGCCACCGGCGTTGACCCGACGAAGGAAACCGCCTTCACCAACGGATGATGCAGCAGCGCGTCCACCGCCTTCTTATCGCCGTGTACCAGGTTCATCACGCCCGGCGGCACGCCCGCTTGGCTGAGCAGTTCGACGATGCGCGTGGGCGTCATCGGCACTTTCTCCGACGGCTTCAGCACGAACGTGTTGCCACAGGCGATCGCGAACGGGTACATCCACATCGGCACCATCGCGGGGAAATTGAATGGCGTGATGCCGGCGCAGACGCCGATCGGCTGGCGGATGCTCTGCGAATCGATGTCGCGGGCGATGTCATTCAGCGTCTCGCCCATCATCAGGCTGGGCATTCCGCAGGCCACTTCGACCATCTGGATCGAGCGCCGCACTTCGGCCTTCGCATCGTCCATCGTTTTGCCGTTTTCGCGGGTCAGGATGGCGGCCACTTCGTCCGCGTATTTCTCTAGCACCGCCTTGTAGCGGTAGAGCACCTGCACTCGCTCGACCACCGGCACGTCCCGCCATGTGAGAAACGCAGCGTGTGCGGCGCGGACGGCGCGATCAATATCTGCTTCTTCCGCGTATGGCACTTCGGCGATGGTCGCGCCACTGGCCGGGCAGGTCACCGGGTGCATCGTACGGCCTTCGGGCCGCTCCCACGCTCCGTTGATATGGAATGAAACCGTGCCGATGCTTGTTTCCGTCGTAATCATCCTTCTGCCTCCCACTCCGGCACATCCGCCGGAACCTCGCCTCGCTGCATCAAAGCCACGTATACCGCGCCCGCCACTCCAAAACCGACGAACCAGGCGTAATCATAAAGTAACCGTAGCGCCGGGATCACCAGACCGAGCAGCGCGATCACAATCCCGGCCGCCAGCGCCGCCACGGCGCGCCCGTTCACTCCGCTATCGTACTCATAAAGTCCATTGCGGCGGTACAGGTCGGATACCTTCAGCCGAGATCGCCGAATCAGAAAATAATCGGCAATCATCACGCCTGCGATCGGTCCCAGCAGACCCGAATAGCCCACCAGCCATCCGAAGATGTAGGCGCTGAAATCGCTCAGCAGTTTCCACGGCATGAGCAGCACGCCTATGACCCCAGTAATCAACCCGCCCGAGCGGAACGAAATCAGGCGCGGATTGAGGTTCGAGAAATCATTCGAGGGCGACACCACGTTGGCAGCGACATTGGTATTCAGCGTAGCCACCAGCAGCGCGATCAGCGCGATAAACGCAACCACCGGCTGATTAAACTTGCCCAGAAGTTCCACCGGATCCCAGATCGGTCGCCCGAACAGAACTGCCGAAGCGGAGGTAACGGCGACGCCGATGAACGAGTACAGCGTCATAGCAGCCGGCAGTCCAAGCGCCTGCCCCAGCACTTGCGATCGCTGCGATTTGGCGTAGCGGGTAAAGTCGGGAATGTTGAGCGCAACGGTTGCCCAGAAACCGACCATTCCGGTAAGCGAAGGGATGAAGAAGCGGAAGAACTCGCCGCTGTTGTGGAATTTGCCCGGAGCGCTCAGCACCGGCCCGAAACCGCCCGCCTGCCGCGTGATCCACCACAGCAGCAGAAGCCCTATCCCGAGCATGAAGGGCGCGCCGATCCCTTCCAGGAATTTGATGGTTTCGATCCCGCGCCAGATCACCGCGATATTGAGCGCCCAGAACGCAAAGAAGCAGATCCATACGCCTCCGGGAAGTTGGCCGGCGCCGGGCCACATGATTTTCAGCATCGAGTAGATCGCTTGTCCGCCGATCCACGTTTGAATCCCGAACCACCCGCAGGCTACGAGCGCCCGCAATACGGCCGGAATGTTCGCCCCGCGAACCCCGAATGAGGCGCGCACGAAGACCGGGAACGGAATTCCGTACTTCGTGCCGGCATGCGCGTTCAGCAGCATGGGAATGAGCACGATCAGGTTCCCAAGCAGAATCGTCGCGATCGCCTGCCACCAGTTCATGCCGCCGGCGATTAAGCCCGAGGCCAGCATATACGTCGGAATGCACACCGACATCGCCACCCACAGCGACGCATAGTTGTACACGCCCCACGTGCGCCGCTCCTTGGGTACAGGGGCCAGGTCTTTGTTATACAGAGTGGGATCGTGATTCACTTATTTCCAGGCGCCTCCGCGTGCCGCCCTCCGCAGATACTGCCCGCGCCCCACCTTGCCCACGAACTGGCCGCCGTCGACGATCACTTCTCCCCGCGATAGCACCGTGCGCGCGTTCCCTTTCACCTGGAACCCTTCGAACATGGAATAATCCACGCGCATGTGGTGCGTCTTCGCGCTGATCGTATGGACGGCATTCGGATCCCACAGCACCAAGTCGGCATCGCTACCCGGCGCGATTTCGCCCTTCTTTGGATACATGCCGAAGAGCCGCGCCGGCGTGGTCGAGGTCAGTTCCACAAAGCGGTTCAGCGGCAGTTTGCCCGCGTTCACGCCATGATGATAGATCAACTGCAGACGATTTTCGATCCCCGGCCCGCCGTTCGGAATCTTGGTGAAGTCATCCTTGCCGAGCACCTTCTGGTCCTTGAAGCAGAACGGACAGTGGTCGGTTGAAACAACTTGCAGATGGTCGTGCTTCAACCCGTCCCAGAGTTTTGGAAGATGCTCTTTGGGCCTAAGCGGCGGCGTGAACACGTACTTCGCGCCTTCAAAATTCGGCCGCTCCAATTCGTCGATCGAGAGCAGAAGATACTGCGGGCAGGTCTCAGCGAACGCCGGAACTCCTCGGTCGCGTGCTTCGCGGACTTCGTTCAAGGCGTCTTCCGAGGAAAGATGCACAATGTACACTGGAGCACCCGCGATCTCGGCCATGGCGATCGCGCGGTGCACCGCCTCGGCTTCGGCGCGGGGCGGCCGAGTTAGCGCATGGTAGATCGGCGCGGTCTTACCTTCCGCCAGCGCGCGGGCGATAATCACGTCGATCACGCTGCCGTTTTCGGCGTGCATGCAGATCAGCGCGCCGTTCTTTGCAGTCTGCGAAAGCGCTTTAAAAATTGTCGCGTCGTCCACCATCAGGACGTTGGGATAGGCCATGAACAACTTGAAGCTGGCCACCCCCTCGCGCACCATGTC
>Ga0070741_10015651_pt1 | contig 12806 bp, 11 predicted proteins | sample Coa_R1_4_FD_66440 | JGI IMG/M metagenome (GOLD analysis project Ga0070741, IMG submission 66440) | Surface soil microbial communities from Centralia Pennsylvania, which are recovering from an underground coalmine fire - Coalmine... | ecosystem: Environmental > Terrestrial > Soil > Unclassified ...
GTCTCGTGCGACAGGCGGGTGCGTGCCTCGTGTGGCAGGCAGGTGCGTGTCTCGTGCGACAGGCAGGTGCGTGCCTCGTGTGGCAGGCAGGTGCGTCTCTCGAGTGGCAGGCGGGTGCATCTCTCGAGTGGCAGGCAGGTGCGTGCCTCGTGCGACGGGCGAGTGCGTGCCTCGTGTGGCAGGCAGGTGCGTGTCTCGTGCGGCAGGCGAGTGGGTCTCTCATGCGGCAGGCGAATGCATCGCCGGTTCACGATAAGCAGAGGCGAAAAGATCAATCCGTGCGCAGTCAATTAATCATCGCGGCAGCCTCGGCCGCCTTTCTGACGATCGCAACTGCTGCGCAAGGGGACGCAGGTCCGCAGGTTGCCGACTACACATTGCCGAACGGGCTGGAACTGGTCGTCATTCCCGACCGGCGGGCTCCGGTCGTTACCCACATGATCTGGTACAGGGTCGGAGCCGCCGATGAAACACCCGGCAAATCAGGAGTCGCGCATTTTCTCGAACACCTGATGTTCAAAGGCACCGCAAAAAATCCAGCCGGAAAATTCTCGCAGGTGGTCGCGCGCATCGGAGGGCAGGAGAATGCCTTCACGGCGCAGGACTACACGGGGTACTTCCAGCGTGTCCCGAGTGAGCATCTCAAGACAGTCATGGAATTCGAGGCCGATCGCATGACCGGGCTGCAGCTCACCGACGAGGTCGTCCTGCCCGAGCGCAACGTCATTCTTGAGGAACAGAACCAACGAGTCGGCAATAATCCGCGCGCGCGTCTGAGCGAGCAGATCGACGCCGCGCTCTATCTCAACCACCCCTACGGCAAGCCGGTGATCGGCTGGCGGCACGAGATGGAGCAGTTGTCGCGCGATGATGCCATCGGGTTCTATCGGCGTTTTTATGCGCCGAATAACGCCATCGTGGTGGTCGCCGGTGACGTTGACCCCGCAAAGGTGCGGACGATGGCGGATGAGACCTACGGCAGGATCCCGCGCCACGGCGCGGTTACTCCGCGTGCGCGGCCGCAGGAGCCGCCGCCGGTCGCTGTGCGCTCATTGACGCTTGCCGATCCGCGGGTCGAAATGCCGACGCTGCAGCGGGATTATCTGGTGCCGTCCTTCAGGACGGCGGGGCGCGGCGAGTCTGAAGCGCTTGAAGTGCTGTCGCACATTCTTGGCAGCGGTTCGAACAGCCGATTGTACCGCGCGCTCGTCGTGGACAAGCAGGTCGCTGTCATGACGAGTGCGTGGTACGACGCCAATGCGCTTGATTTTTCGAAATTCGGGGTTCTGGGCGGCCCGCGGCCTGGCGTCACGTTGCAGCAGCTTGAATCGGAAATCGACGCTGTCATCGCGCAGGTCATCGACAAGGGCGTCACGCCGGAAGAGCTGGAACGCGCCAAGACGCGCCTGATTGCGGACGCCATCTACGCGCAGGATAACCAGGCGACCATGGCGCGTTGGTACGGTGCCGCCCTCACGACCGGCGCAACGGTCAACGATGTGCGCAGCTGGACTGACCGGATTCGCGCCGTGACTGCGGAGCAGGTCCGTGACGCGGCCCGGCGTTGGCTCGACAAGCGGCGGTCGGTTACCGGCTATCTGATCAAGGACACGAGCCCGCAGGTGGAGAAGCGGTCATGATCCGGCGCGCGTGCATGATCCTGGCCGCAGTCCTGCTGTTCATTGTCACGAATGGCGCATCGGCGATGACGATCGAAAGGATCGTCAGCCCGGCAGGAATCGAGGCCTGGCTGGTGCGCGAGAATTCGATGCCGCTGATCACGCTGAATTACGCGTTCCATGGGGGCGCCAGTCAGGATGATGCCGACAAATCCGGCACGGCACACTTCGCTGCCGACCTGCTCGACGAAGGTGCAGGAGAACTCGACAGCAAGACCTTCCATGAGCGGCTGGAGAATCACGCGATCGAACTCGGCTTTCGGGTCGGCCGCGACTACTTTCACGGCTCGCTGCGCGCGCTGAATGAACATCGCAATGAAGCGGCCGACCTGCTGCATCTTGCCCTCACGAAGCCGCGCTTCGACACCGAGGCCGTCGAGAGGGTTCGCGAGCAGGAATTGTCGGTCCTGCGGCGCGACATAACAAATCCGAACGATCTCGCCAGTCGCCGTTGGTGGCAAACAGCTTTTCCCGGTCATCCCTACGGGCGCGACACCAAGGGTTCGGTGGAAACCATGCCGCGGATCACCGTTGACGATCTGCGCAGCTATGTACGCCGTGTGTTTGCCCGCAACGAGCTGAAGGTTTCGATCGTCGGCGACGTTGACGCGAAAACAGCGGGGGAGATCGTCGACCGCATTTTCGGCGACCTGCCGGCGAAGAACGATCTCAAGCCCATCCCCGATGCGACACCGAGCGGCCTTGGGCGACGCATCGTGATCAATGTCGACGTCCCGCAGGCCGTGGTGACGTTCGGCGGACAGGGCATTGCGCGCAGCGACCCTCAATTCATGGCGGCGTACGTCGTCAATCACATTCTTGGCGGCGGCAGTTTTTCTTCGCGCCTCTACAAGGAAGTGCGTGAGAAACGCGGGCTTGCCTACGGAGTATCCGACAGCCTGGTCTGGTTCCGCCGTGCCGCCGTCGTGCTCGGCGGCACCGCGACGCAAGCCGACCGCACAGCCGATGCTCTCGCCGTCATCGAGCGCGAGGTCAAGCGAATGGCCGAGAATGGCCCGACTGCCGAGGAGCTTGCTGCAGCAAAGTCTTACCTGAAAGGCTCGTACGCGCTCACACTGGATACCTCCGGCAAGATTGCCGCGCAGCTGACCCAGATTCAGATCGACAATCTCGGCATCGACTATATCCAGCGCCGTGGTGCCCTGATCGATGCGGTCACGATCGAAGACGCCAGAAAGGCGGCCCGCCGGCTCTACAGTGGCGGTATGCTGGTGACGGTTGCCGGCAAACCTAAGGGACTGACCTCGAGCGGAACGGAGTGAGGGCACGGTCGGGTGCCCCATGCAAAGCCGGGTATGACTCCGGAGAAGCCATGACGGTTGCTCAATCCATCGACTATGCCCGCGAGGAAAAAATCGGCCCCCATGGCGTCAAGGCGGACGCGCTGAATGGCGCCTTGGCGCGCGCGGAAGTGGCCCTGGAGTGGTTGCGCGCCCGTCACGCCGATCGCAGCCTGCCGTTGTTGCGGCTGCCCGAAACACATGGTGATCTGGAAATTCTCCGGGATACGGCACGCCAGCTGGCGGACCGGGCGACCGATATCGTCATTCTCGGTACCGGCGGCTCCAGCCTCGGCGGGCAAGCGCTGGCGCAACTTGCCGGCTTTGCGGTCCCAGGTATCGGCTCGCTGCGAGTCCCGCCGCATCTGCATTTCATCGACAATCTGGACGCGCATACTTTCGCCGGGCTTCTCGCCAGGCTGCCGCACGCGACCACGCGCTTCGTCGCAATCTCGAAATCGGGCGGCACGGCGGAGACGCTGATGCAGACGATGGCCGCCTTGGCGGCGCTGAAAAATGCAGGTCTGCAAACGCGTCTTCCGGATATTTTCCTGGGCATCACCGAGCCGGCCAAGTCAGGCAAAGCCAATGGGCTGCGCAACCTGCTGGCCAAATTCCGCATCCCCATGCTCGATCACGACCCTGGCATCGGCGGCCGTTATTCTGTGTTGACCAATGTCGGGCTCTTGCCCGCAGCGATGCTCGGCCTCGACATTGCGGCCATCCGTGAGGGTGCAGGTCTCGCGCTCGCACCGGTGCTGGCGAAAAAACCAGCGGCGCAGGTGCCGCCGGCATTGGGCGCCGCGCTCTCCGTTGCGCTCGCCGAGAGCGGCGGAAAGTCGATCAGCGTGCTGCTTGCTTACTGCGACAGGCTGCAACGGCTGACGCATTGGTATGTGCAGCTCTGGGCGGAGAGCCTTGGGAAGAAAGGTAAAGGGACAACGCCGCTTGCGGCGCTTGGTCCCGTCGACCAGCACAGCCAGCTGCAGCTCTATATTGCCGGCCCGCGCGACAAGATTTTCACGGTCATTACTGTCGGCAGTGCCGGACAGGGACCGCCAATCGACGGCGAACTGGCGAAGCTTGCGGGCGAACCGGGCTTTGCCGGCAGGACCATCGGCGACCTGGTCGCAGCGGAAGGCCGTGCCACGGCCGAGACGCTGGCGAAGAACGGCTGCCCGGTGCGGACCATGCACATTGACCGGCTTGATGAGGAAAGTCTCGGCGAACTGATGATGCACTTCATGCTGGAAACGATCATCGCCGCGCATCTGCTTGGCGTCGATGCATTCGACCAGCCCGCCGTCGAAGAAGGCAAAGTGCTCGCGAAGAAGTATTTGACGGAACGTAATTGATTTTGTCGTGGCCGGGACCGGGCCCGGCCATTTCGCTTTGGAGGCCGCGCTCGATATGTCCGCCGGCACAAGTCCGGCGATGACGGCTAGGTTGTCATCATGATCCGCATTACCGACGCAATCAGCATCGACGAATCCGAGCTCATGGAGACCTTCGTGCGCGCTTCGGGGCCGGGCGGGCAGAATGTCAACAAGGTCTCGTCCGCGGTGCAGCTGCGTTTCGACGCGCGCCGCTCGCCGTCGCTGCCGAGCGACGTCGCGCTTCGCCTGATTCGGCTCGCCGGCAGGCGCGTGACCAAGGATGGTGTCATTGTCATCATTGCCCAGCGCCACCGGGCGCAGGAGCGTAACCGCGAAGATGCGCGCGAGCGTCTCTTCGGCCTTATCCGGCAGGCGGCGATACCGCCAACCCCGCGCCGGCCGACGAAAGTCCCGAAAGCCCAGCGCCGCCAGCGGCTGGAAGCAAAGAAACATCGCTCGGGCATCAAGAGCATGCGACGCGCCAGGCCGGCCTGGGACTAGCCGCAAGAATAACGGGGGCAGAACGCTGCAGCGCCTCGCCGCTGTCAATGTGCGCCGATAAAGTTGACCCGATTCGACCAGGCGCCCGAAGATGCCCGTCCGCCAGCTGTCAGAGGCTATCGTCAACCGCATCGCCGCCGGTGAGGTCATCGAGCGGCCGGCGAGCGTCGTGAAGGAGTTGGTCGAGAATGCACTCGATGCCGGCGCGCGCCGTATTGACGTGCTCACCGACGGCGGCGGTCGCCGGCTGATACGTGTGAGCGACGATGGCGAAGGTATGACCCGTGCCGATCTGGCGCTTGCGGTTGAGCGCCACGCCACCTCGAAATTGCCGGATGACGACCTCCTGTCGATCCGTACCCTCGGCTTCCGCGGTGAGGCTCTGCCGTCCATCGGCGCGGCAGCGCGGCTGACCATCACCACGCGCCATGCCGGCGAGCCGCATGCCTGGAGCCTTACTGTCGATGCCGGCGAGAAGTCGGACGTGAAGCCGGCGGCGCTGGGGAAGGGGACGACGATCGAGGTGCGCGATCTGTTCCATGCCACGCCCGCGCGCCTGAAGTTCCTGAAAACGGATCGGAGCGAGGGGGAAGCCGTACGCGAGGTGGTCCGCCGTCTGGCGATGAGCCGGCCGGACGTGACTTTCACGATCGCTGGAGAAGAGCGGCCGCCGGTGACCTGGGCGGCGGCGCACGGCGAGCAACTCGCGCGGTTGGGCGACGTGCTCGGCGCCGACTTCCGCGCCAATGCCATTGCCGTCAATGCCGAACGTGAAGGCGTGCAGGTCGCGGGATTTGCCGGCCTGCCGACATTGTCGCGGGCCAATTCGCTCGGACAATATCTGTTCGTCAACGGGCGCCCGGTGCGCGACAAGCTTCTTTTCGGGGCGGTGCGCGCGGCATACGCCGACTATCTGCCGCGTGACCGCCACCCGGTGTTGGCGCTTTTCGTGTCGCTTGATCCGCGCGAGGTGGATGTGAACGTGCATCCGGCGAAGACGGAGGTGCGCTTCCGCGACGGCTCGCTGGTGCGAGGATTGATCGTCCGCGCGCTGAAGGATGCGCTCCAGCGTGAAGGCCAGCGTGCCGCAACGACCGGCGCCAGTGCCACTATCGCTACGTTCCGTCCGGCGGCGGTCGCGCGGCGCGGCAGCTACGACTGGCGCCGCTCCCCCGCACGTCCGTCCGGTTTCGCCGCGATGCGCGGTGTCGCCAGAGGTCTCGCCGAGGCCGCGCAGGCCGTTTTCGACGTGGGTGAGCCGGCGGCGGACGTGGCGGTTGCGAGCTTCGAGCCGGCCGCCGACCAGATCGACCGTCCGCTTGGTGCGGCCCGCGCCCAGCTGCACGAGACCTACATCGTGGCGCAGACGCGCGACGGGCTGGTGATCGTCGATCAGCATGCCGCGCACGAACGCATCGTCTACGAGCGCATGAAGGCGGTAATCGAGACATCCGGCGTCGCGCGGCAAATCCTTCTTATTCCGGAGATCGTGGAGCTGGATGAAGCCGACGCCGCGCGACTTTCGGCGCGGGCGGGCGAACTCGCGCGCTTCGGGCTTGTCATTGAATCATTCGGCCCGGGTGCCGTGGCGGTGCGCGAGACGCCGGCAATCCTGGGCGAGGTCGATGTCAGAGGCCTCATCGGCGATCTCGCCGAGCACATGGCCGAATGGGACGACTCGCTGCCGCTGGAACGGCGCCTCATGCATGTGTCGTCGACCATGGCCTGCCATGGCTCGGTGCGCGCAGGTCGCCGGCTCAAGCCGGACGAAATGAATGCGCTTTTGCGTGAAATGGAATCGGTGCCGAACTCCGGCCAGTGCAATCACGGGCGGCCGACCTACATCGAGCTGAAACTCACCGATATCGAGCGCCTGTTCGGGAGGCGGTAGTGGCCGTCCGCGCGAAGGCGGAGACCCATACGCCGCAGTCTGTCGAGAAGCTGCGGAGTATGGGCTTCATGGCGCGTCGACGACGTGCGTAAACGGGCGGTTGCCTCGCCAGCGCCCGGCCGGGACGACTGCGTTCAGAGATTGCGCAGGAACACGAACTCCGTGTCGTCATACCTGCGCCGCTCCAGTTCGGTGAAACCTTCGGGCGCCTCGAAGGCGGCGTCCGCGGCTTCTTCGACAACGATCAATGCTCCCGGCTTCAGCCATCCTCCTTCGCGCGCCGATATCAGTACCTTTTCCGCGAGACCTTTGCCGTAGGGCGGGTCGAGGAACGCCAGCGAAAAAGCCTCTATTGGGTGCGCCGGGCCGAGCTTGGTCGCATCACGTCGGAAAATGCGGGTGACGCCGCCGAGGCCGAGCGTCTCGACATTGTCGCGCAGCAGCGCGCGCGCTTCGACGCCCTCGTCGACAAAGAGCGCAAAAGCCGCGCCGCGCGAAATAGCCTCGATACCGAGTGCCCCCGTTCCGGCAAAAAGATCGAGCACGCGTGCTCCCGTCACCGGGTCGTCGTATGAATGGGTCAGAATGTTGAACAAAGCCTCGCGCAGCCGATCGGATGTCGGCCGTACCGCGTTCGATTTGGGGCCGGCAAGCGGGCGCGAGCGCAGCTTTCCGCCGACGATGCGCATCAGCGTGATCTCGGATGTTTCGGCCGCGGTCCGCCCGCACGGTCGCGGCGCCTGGATTTCTTCTTGTCAGTCCGCGGCTGCTCATTTTTCCGCTCGATGTGCTGCGGCCATCGGCCTTGCCGCAAATGACGGGACGGGGGCTGGTCCTGCTTCTCTTGCACCAGCGGAGCGTCAAAATCGGCGCCGGAATCGGCGACGATCTGCTCGCCCAGCCTTGCGCGCAGCTCGGATGTTTCGATTTCCTGCACCGCGCCGTCGTCGAGGTCGCCGAGCTCGAACGGCCCGAATGCGACCCGGATCAGCCTGTTCACCTTGAGCCCGAGCGTCTCGAGCACCTTGCGTACCTCACGGTTCTTGCCTTCGCGAATGCCGAGCGTCAGCCAGATATTGGCGCCCTGTTCACGGTCGAGCGCCGCTTCGATCGGCCCGTAGCGGATGCCGTCGATGGTCACGCCATCGCGCAGCCTGTCCAGGCGGTCCTGCCGCACGCGGCCGAGCGCGCGCACGCGATAACGGCGCAGCCAGCCGGTTGCCGGCAATTCCAGAATGCGGGCAAGGCCGCCGTCGTTCGTGAGCAGCAGCAGCCCTTCGGTGTTGATGTCGAGCCTGCCGACGCTGATCAGCCGCGGCAGATTCTTCGGCAAGGCGCGAAATATCGTATCGCGGCCCTGCGGGTCGGAATGGGTCGTCACCAGCCCGCGCGGCTTGTGATACAGGAACAGGCGCGTCCGCTCGCGTGCCCGCAGCGGCTCACCATCGACGAGGATCTGGTCCGCGGCCGTGACGTTGAGCGCGGGCGAGGAAATCACCGCACCGTTGACCGACACGCGTCCGGCCGCGATCCATGCCTCGGCCTCGCGCCGGGACGCGAGGCCGGCGCGGGCAATGACCTTGGCGATGCGTTCACCGGGTATGTCGGCTTCCCTGGGCATTCAGACTGTTCTCATGGCCGGGCTTGTCCCGGCCAGCTACGTCTTCTATGTGGCTCCGTGTATAAAGACGCGGGCTCGGCGCACAAGGCTTGTGTCCGGGCCGGCCGGAGCCGGACCCGGGTGCGCGGGCATGACGCCATCAATGCCATCTTTCATGCGGATTGCACTCGAAGAAGCCCGTGCCGCGGAAGCGCGCGGCGAAGTGCCGGTTGGTTGCCTCATTGTGCGCGGGAGCGACATCATCGCCCGGGCGGGCAATCGCACGATCGCCGATCGCGACCCGACCGCACATGCCGAGCTCATCGCCATCCGTTCTGCGGCGGCGGCGCTTGGCAGCGAACGTCTGACCGATTGCGATCTCTATGTGACGCTCGAGCCCTGCGCGATGTGTGCAGCGGCGATGTCATTCGCCCGCATCCGCAGGCTCTACTTCGGCGCCGCCGATACCAAAGGCGGGGCGGTGGAGCATGGCGTGCGGTTTTTCACATCGCCGACCTGCCATCACCGCCCTGCTGTCTATGGCGGAATCAATGAAAGCGAATGCGCGGCGCTGCTGAAAGACTTCTTCCAGGCGCGGCGGTAAGGCTACGCGATCTTGTCGACGATCTTGCCTACGCCTGGCGGCGGCGGCGGGGCTTTCACGACCGGTGCCGTCGCGGCTTCGCGCTCGCGGGCCTGCTGCTCCGGCGTCGTCTTCGGTGATGTTCCGGTCTTGGGCATGATGAGCTGGATGCCAATGCTGCTGTCCGACATGAACGCCACTTCCGATTGCAGCGCCAAAGATAGGCCTCGGCCCTCAACGATATGAATCCGCACGGCGTCAAATGCGACGTGACACGGAAAGGTTTTATTGACCGTGACGCCGCCGATCAGGCCTGGCGCGCGAAATCCCAGGCTTTGTCCGCCAGTGGGCGGATCATTTCGGCTTTCCCGGGCGCGTATTCACTCGTCGCGGTGCCGTCGCGCACGCGCCCGATGATGCCCTGCAGGATGGCAGCGATGCGGAAGAAATTATAGGCGAGATAGACGGGCAGGTGAGGCCGTGGATCGAGTCCCGTGCGCGTGACGTAGGCGTCAACGTAGTCGTTCATCGACGGGATGCCGAGTGCTTCGAGATCGTGTCCGACGAGTGTTGCGGTCCCGGCTGCGCTTTCGGAATGCGGCATGTGCCAGGCCATCAGGTGATAGCTGAAATCGGCAAGCGGATCCCCGAGCGTGGACAATTCCCAGTCGAGCACGGCAATAACCTCAGGCCGCTCGCGCGCGATGATCAGATTGTCGAGCCGGTAATCTCCATGCACCAGCCGCACCGGTCCTGCAGCGGGAATATGCTTCGGCAGCCATTCGATCAGGCGCTCCATGGCGTCGATCTTCTCGGTTTCGGACGCGCGGTATTGCTTCGACCAGCGTTCGACCTGGCGGGCGACGTAGTTTTCGCCTCTTCCGAAATCGGAAAGTCCGATCCTGGCCGGATCGAAGCCATGCAGCCGTGCAATGGTCGCATTCATCGAGTCGTAAATGGCCGCGCGCTCGCCCGGACCGGCACCGGGTATCTGAGGTTCCCAGAACACCCGGCCGTCGACAAAATTCATGACGTAGAACGGAGTGCCCGCCACTGTTTCGTCGGCGCAAAAGACGAGCGGCTCTGCGACCGGAAAGCCTTGCGCGTGCAGCGCGCGAATAACGCGATACTCGCGGTCGACCGCGTGCGCGGAGGGCAGCAGCTTGCCCGGCGGCTTGCGCCGCAGCACGTAGCGCCGTCGCGGCGTCTCCAGCAGATAGGTCGGGTTGGATTGTCCGCCCTTGAATTGCCGCACGGTGAGCGGTCCCGCAAAGCCGCCGATGTGTGCGGCGAGATAGCCCTCGAGTTTTGCAGTATCGAGGCGCAGCGCCGGAGCTACATCCCTGGTGCCGGAAAACGCCTGCTGACGATCGATCATCATCATCGCCGCTACGCGATCATTTTCTCATCGCAAACGAAATCGGGCTGTCGGCGTAGATCTTGTATTCCTGAGACTTCGGCTTGGCCTTATCTTCTTCGTTGATGTACTGGATCGAGCTTTTGCCGACAAGTTCGCGCGGCAGGATCATCACGCGGATGAAGCGCGTTGGTTTTTCCAAGGAGGCCTGCGCGAAAACCGGGTCCGGGCCCGCTTCATACCAGGCGCCGCCCGGCCCGAACGACGTCGAGCGGCCGTGCGTGTCGATGCGGATGCCGCCCTCGATCAGGCAGCGGATGCCGGGTCCCTGGTGACGGTGCAAATAGGCGCGACCTCCGGGCGGGAAGGCGACGCTGTCGCCGCGCATCAACAGCGCGCCCTTCGGCATCGTCTCGAGAAATGCCGTAAGTTTTTCATGCGTGGTCATGCCGGGGGCATTCGCCGTGGTGCTGCCTTGGTCGCCACGCGCGAGCTCCCACCGCCAGCAGGTGACGCCGCCGGAACCGGGCTTCACCGTGACGGCCTTCTCGCCTTGCCAGGCCTCGCCTTCGCCGAGCGACGCGCCGGCGATCCTGGCAGAGCCGTGCACGATAAAGATAAACCGCGGCAGCGGCGGCAGCCCGAACTCGACGTTCTCGGCGCTTGAAAGCACATCTTCATAAAGCCGCATGGTCGGATGCATGGGTAACTCCTGACGTCAGGCGGCGAAGAATTCGAGCAGTGCCGCGGCCGTTGCAACGGGATTTTCCTCGGTGAGGAAGTGTCCGGAGTCAATCGGCTTGCCGACCGCTCCCGGCGCCCATTTCTTCCAGATGTCGAGCGGCCCGCCGGTCTCGTTGGCGATCCCGACGCCGCCCCAGAGGGCGAGCAGCGGGCAATCGATCGTCTTGCCGGCCTTGCGATCGGCCTCATCATTGGCGAGATCGGCGTAGCGACCGGCGCGATAGTCCTCGCAATGCGCGTGGATGCGCAGCGGATCGGAGAACGCGGCGCGGTAATGATCCAGCGCGCGCGGGTCGAACGCCGACAGGTTTTTTGCCTTGGTCCAGCTCGCCATCTTCCATTCGAGATAGTCGACCGGTGCCTTCGTGATAAGCATTTCGGGCAGCGGTTCCGGCTGCGCGAGGAATGGCCAGTGCCATACTTTCATCGCCATGTTGCGGTCCATGCCATGCCACATGTCGTAGGTCGGCACGATATCGAGCGTTGCCATCCGCTCGACGCGGCCCGGGTGATCGAGTGCGAGGCGATAGGCAACGCGGCCGCCGCGATCATGGCCGGCGAGCCGGAAACGCGAGTGACCGAGCTTTTCCATAGCCTCGATCATCACCTTCGCCATTGAGCGCTTGTCGTAGGGCGCGTGGGCTTCATTCGCGCGCGGCACGTCCGACCAGCCGTAGCCGGGCAGGTCGGGAATGATCAGTGAGAAGCGGCCTGCCAGCTGCGGCGCCACGCGGTGCCACATGACGTTGGTCTGCGTATAGCCGTGCAGCAGCAGGAGGGGCGGCCCGCTGCCGCCCGCGCGCGCAAAGATTTTTCCGACCGATGTGTCGACCCAATGCGACGCGAATCCGGGAAACAGGTCGGCAAGATCGGGCATAGGGTACTTCGCTAGTAACGCAGAGCGTCGATTGTTATGTCGCTGTCCCGGGCCCGCGAACAGAGTGAATGAGGCCGGGGATCCATACGCCGCAGTCTGTCGATAGGCTGCGGCGTATGGGTCCCCGCTTTCGAGGGGGCGACAAGCACTTTACTTCTCCCGCTCGATGGCGCGCCAGCCGATGTCGTGGCGGCAGAAGCCTTCGGGCCACCGGATAAGGTCGACCGCCGCGTAGGCGCGGCTTTGCGCCTCGCGCACGGTCTTGCCGCGGCCGCAGATGCTGAGGACGCGACCGCCGTTGGCGACGATCTTGCCGCCTTCCGACTTCGTGCCGGCGTGAAAGATCTCCACCCCCTCGACCTGAGCCGCGGCGTCGAGCCCCTCGATGACCGAGCCCTTGCCGTAGGTCCCGGGATAGCCCTTTGTCGCCATCACGACCGTGAGCGCTGCGTCCGCATACCAGCGTACGTCAAAATTCCTCAGCTGCCCGTCACGGGCGGCCAGCAGTGCCGGCACCAGATCCGACATCATGCGCAGCATCAGGACCTGGCACTCCGGGTCGCCGAAGCGGACGTTGAATTCGATCAGCTTCGGGCCGTCCTTTGTGATCATCAACCCGGCGAAGAGCACACCTTTGTACGGCGCGCCCGCGCGGGCAAGCGCACGCACGGTCGGATGGATGATCTCCTCCATCACGCGCCTGTTCAGCGCCTCGGTCATGATCGGCGCGGGCGAGTAGGCGCCCATTCCGCCGGTGTTCGGCCCCTTGTCGCCGTCGCCGACGCGCTTGTGATCCTGCGCGGAGGCAAGCTGAATTGCCGTCTCGCCATCGCACAGCGCAAAGAAAGATGCCTCCTCTCCGATGAGGCATTCCTCGATCACGATTTCCCACGCGGG
>Ga0070741_10015652_pt1 | contig 12805 bp, 13 predicted proteins | sample Coa_R1_4_FD_66440 | JGI IMG/M metagenome (GOLD analysis project Ga0070741, IMG submission 66440) | Surface soil microbial communities from Centralia Pennsylvania, which are recovering from an underground coalmine fire - Coalmine... | ecosystem: Environmental > Terrestrial > Soil > Unclassified ...
GTCATCGAGCACAACTTGGACGTCGTCGCCCGCGCGGACTGGGTTATCGACATGGGTCCCGGCGCCGGCAACGAGGGCGGGCGCATCATCTTTCAAGGCGAACCTATAAGCCTTATCAAGCAAGCCGAATCGCTTACCGGCCAGCATCTAGCAAAACGCGTGTAATATCTCACCGCCGAGATTTGAGCGCTGCGCAGCCGCGCGGCGCTTTTTATATTGCCGGTCCGCTGACCCAGCGTGTGCAGCCGATTGCGAAGGCAGTGTCGCTACATCCAGTGCGGACCATCAACACAGAGCTTTGCTCGGGTGGTGGAACTGGTAGACACGGTCGACTCGCACTCGGCTGACCCGAAAGGGTCGTGCGGGTTCGACTCCCGCCCCGAGCACGCTGGTCAGCATGTGGCCTTTTGCACGTTGACTGACTCCAGCCCGATTCCTACATTCGTCTTCGGGTGCGAGTCGGCTGCGTCTACCAGAGTTGTAGACAAGAAACCCCGGGAGCGATCCCGGGGTTTTCTTTTGCTACATAGTCGCCGCAGGCTGATCCGGCATCAGAAACCGAAACTCCTGCCGCACCCACTGCCGCACGAGTCGCCCGCCGAGCTCCGCGGGCACAAATCGCATGTGCGGGAGTGCCGTCCGCAAAGACTGCTCGAAGGCCGGATGCGAGGAGTGGATGACTTTGAGGCTGGTAGAATCAGCGTTACCGGTCGTGTCGACCACAAATTCGACGGTAAGCGAGCCTTCGATGTGGTTTTCCATGAGATACGGCGGATACTCCGGCGCCGCACTCGTGGGATCACGCTGTACCTCGCGGTCAACCTCGGCGTCGACGTAGACCTTTCCGGAAGGCAGCGCGTCGATGTCGGGAAAATCGACGGATGGGAGGTCGTTGCCCTTCCGTCCGAGCCCGATGCCGGACCGATTGTCACCGGCAACCTCGAGCCCGGTGCCCCTCGAGACCTTGGACGGATCACCGGGCCCATCGGCATTACTAGGGCCCCACTTCACACCGGCCGTGTCCAGCGACTTGCCGGTGGGCAGAGTCGGCGCCAGGTAGGCGACGAGGCGGTCGACGTCCGCCTGCTTGTCGGCCGGCAATGGCCAGTACGCCGACCCGGACGCGATCAAGAACACGACCGCCGAAGCCGCTATCCCGCAGGACAGCGACGGGATCGAATAGAGGCTCGAACTATGTGGTGCCACCAGGTGGCGCAGCATTCCACACCCCCGACCGGCCTTACTCCCAACACCTAGTACTACTATGTGTAACGACCCGGTTATACGCTAGTCTCGTACCGATCCACTGCCCATCTAGTCGGGATAAGCAGCACGTAGGAAGGGACGAGTTGCTCTACAACAGTGGCCACTAATTCTTCCCGGTCAAGATGGCTTCGAACAATTCGATAGCCCGCGGATCGCCGGTCTGGCCGAGCCAGAACATGGCCTTACGTCGAAGCTCGGGATCGTGACTGTTTTTGGCCACATTGATCAAGATCGGAACGCCCTCGTCGCGCGGACGTTGCGACAACGCGAAGATTGCCGACTCGCGTACCTCACGATCAACGGTGTTGTCCGTAACCAGCGAGTCGAGCGAACCCGTCGCGTTCGCCGCGGCCTGGCCCAGCCAGAAGACCACGTTCTTGCGCGTCTCGGTCGGCTTCGCGTTGTCGCGCGCGATCGCGATCATGCGTGGCCAGATTCGGACCTGATCGGCGGAATCGGCAAGCGTTGCCGGAAAAACCGCCTCCCGTCCCACGTGCGTCGTCTTCTGCTCGGCGAGTCCAAGGAAATAATCGGCGGCCGCGCTTGCCGGGACCTCGCCGAGGTCGGTGATGGTGATGTTGGCGCGCGGGCGCCAGTGGCCGCCGACGTGCACGTGCAGCCGCGTCGGCTCGTGCGCGCTCATCCAGAGGACGACGCGCACCGGGCCCTCATCGCACTCGTCCTCGTCGTACTCGATATCGCCATCCTCATCGCCCGAGACGTAGCGATGATGGTGGTCGCACAGGCCCGGTCGGGCCGCGAACGTCATCCGCACTTCGCCGTCCGGCGCGGCGGCAATACGCCGCGCCAGGTCGGATGGCTGCTGGGTCAGAGCCCAGAGAAGCGTCAGGGCGATCATTTGTTGATCAGCTCCAAGAGGAACTGCGCCACGCGGGGATCGTGCGACTGGCCGAGCCAGAACACGGCTTTCTTGCGGAGCTCGGGATCTTTGTCGGTCTTGGCGATCGTCATAAGCTCATCGATCGCGGCGCTCCCCTTCTGCTGCGAGAGGGCAAAGATCACCGCCTCCTTGAGCTCTTGATCATTGAGCTTGCTGTACATGCTCACGAGCTGGTTGACCGAGGAGTGCTCCTGGCCGAGCCAGAAGAGCGCCTTCTTCCGGGTGTCCATGGACTGCGTCGAGTCCGTGACGACGCCGAGCAGCCAGTCGCCGGAGTCGTGATGCTGGGCGATCGAGAAGATGATCTTCTCCTTGAGATCCTCGTTCTTCGCCTGGCGGAAGAACGTCTTGAGCCACGCCTCGTCGTCGGGATTATTCGTCTGGCCCAGCCAGAACACGGCCTTCTCCCGCAGATCCTCGGACTCACCCTCCCGAGTCGCGAAGTCGCGCAGCATCGGCGACCCGTGATCGTGCTGCTGCGTCAGCGCGAACATCGCTTTCTCGCGAATGGCCTCATTGTCCGAGTGCAGCAGCAGGCTATCGAGCATTCCAACGGCGCGCGGGTCGTGGACCTGCGATAGCCAGAACACGGCCTGCTCGCGTACCTCCTCGTCCGGATCGGTGCGCGCCGTGCTGAGCAGGATGTCGGCGCCATCGGATTCGGCTTTTTGCGAGACCAGGAACACCGCTTTGCGCCGGAGCTCGACCGAGCACGCGTCGCGCTTTGCGAGCACCTGCTTCAAGATCGGCAGGGCCTTCTCCGCGTCGACCTGCAGCAGCGCATTGAGCGCCGACATGCGAATGTCGTTATCGTCGTCTTCGGTTGGACACTTATCTGGGCCATCCGTCGTGGCTTCTTTATTCCCTTCATCCGCCATGGACCGGAGACGCTGCTTGCAGGACGAATCGCCTTTCTTGACCATGGCCGCGCAGACCTGCGCCTGAAGCGACGCGGCATCCTTGGAGCTCGAGGAAGACAGAATGCGATACGCCTCGCGCAGGTTATCGATGTCGCCCAGGCGCGAGCGAGAGAACGCCTCGTAGTACGCCGCGTTCGACGCATATGACGAGCGGGGATAGCGCGACGTGATCTCGTGAAAAAGATCAGCCGCGCGCGAGTACTGTTGCTTGGCCATGGCCGCCCGGGCGGCGGTATAGAGCGAGTCCGCGGGATCGTCCGGGAACTGCCCGACGGGCGGCATCGCGACCACTTCCTGCGCGGCGAACTGCGCCCGCGCCGGTGTCCCGGCGGCGAAGAGCGCGACAATATATGCGAGCACGATTTTCATAGTCCCACCAGATTGTTTGGAATGGCTGCCTGAATCCGCGGCAGCACTTGAGCGTCTTTGAGGGTCTGCGCGATCGCCGCCCGATCCGTCGTCGCCGCATCGGGTGAGAGCGCGGCGATCTGTACCAGCACCAGCTCGAGATCTTGCAGCAAGGCCTTCCGATGCGGATCGGCGCCCGCCGGCGAATCGAGCAACAACCGCGTGTTCGACAGGAGATCCCGCGCCCACGCCGCCAGGTGCGCGTCGGCCTTGGCGTTGTCCGCCGAGTTGCGCGAGTTGGCGTCGAACGCGGTGAGTAAGGCTTGCACCTGCACCAGTTGTTCGGTCGCCGCCACGGTGTAGGCATCGGGCATGGCCGGAACTGGAGCCGGTGGCACAGTGGCCACCACCGGCGGTGTCGGGGAATGCGTCGCACTCGGGCCCGTCACTCGCCCAATCGTGATGCCGACCCCGAGGAGGGCCACTGCGGCCGCGGCGAGCGGGGCGAAGCGCCGCAAGAGCATGATCGTCCGCGGCTGCCGACGACGCCGGCCGGCCTCGATGGCCGCCCACATGGCGTCGCGCGGCACGATCATCGGCGGCTGATTGTAGTCGCGCGCCAAATCTCGCATGGCCTCGGTCCACTTCTCGTCAGTGATGTCGTCGTGCTCTTTCATGCGATCCACTCCCCGGCGAAATCCGCCAGTGCGGTGCGCAGCTTCGCCCTTGCCCGCGACAGCTGCGCTTTCGACGTTCCCGATTCTATGCCCAGCACGACGCCGATCTCCTCGTGCGTGTACCCCTCGACGTCATGCATCACGAACACCGCTCGATATCCTTCAGGCAGCGCGTCGATCGCTCGCGCCATCCGCTCTTTCAGGTCCGGCTCACTCCGCGCGCCCTTCGCGGGCAGCGTGGTCGCGTCGACCGCGCTCGTCTCTCGTTGCCGGAGCCGCTTGACCGACCGGAGCCCGTTCAACGCCACGGACACCCCGATCGAGTGCAGCCACGTCGAGAACGACGACCGGCGCTTGAACGTCCCGATCCGATCGAACGCCCGGATGAACGTGTCCTGCGTGAAATCCCGAGCCAGGTCGGCGTCACCGGCGAACCGGTAGGCCAGCCGGTAGACCCGGTCGACGTGCGCGTCGTAGAGCGCGCGTTGCGCCACCGGATCTCCGGTCAACACCCGCTCGATCAACGCGTCGTCGTCCAAGCATCCTCTCGTGCCATGGCGACACTCTGACACACCAACGTCACAAAGGGTTGCGCGGCCGAGCTCGCCTCGCATCTTGTGCACATGTTTTTATTGCGTCTGGCGTTGGTCCTGGTCTCCGCCGGGTACACGTACGTCGGGGGCATGAACGGCGGCTCGGTGGCGCTCTGGTACGGAGGCGACCAGATCTGGGTATACGGATCGAGCCCGCAAGGCCCATTCGTCTTCCACGGTCCCACCGCGGCGCTCGGCGTGTGGGCGGATAGCGCCAGCGTCACGAGCATGCCGAACCGTACGACAGCGCGGTTCTCATATTTCGATGCCTCGGTCCGCGACACGGTCCTCGTGGAGCTGACGCGACTGAGTGGCGATCCCGATCCCGCGTTTCAATGTACGGCGACCGTCGGCCGATGGAGCGGCAGCGTCGTGCTGAGTCCCGACAGCGCACGACGATTCTTCGCGCTCTTGCACGGTCCGCCGACGGTCGCGAGCCCTCAGGCGCACGACCCTCAGGAGGCGCCGTACTTCGATTTTCAGGTGCAGAAGCAGGCCACTCCCACGTCACACAACGCGAGTCCCATGTATCCGGAGCCGCTCCGCGTCGCGAACGTGAGCGGGGAAGTCCTTGGCCAGTTCGTCATCGACACGATGGGTCTCGCCGAAGTGTCGACCTTCAAGATCCTCAAGAGCACCAACCCGTGGCTCACGAGCGCGGTTCTGCAGGCGCTGCCGTATTTCCGATTCAAGCCTGCCGAGCTCAAAGGGCAAAAGGTCCGTGAGCTAATCCAAGAGCCGTTCGCGTTCAACGTGAGGCGCTGACATGCACACCGCGATGCTGGCCACACTCCTGGTGTTCCAACTCCAACACGCCGCCACCGTCCACGCGGACGGTGGCACCGTCGAAGTCACCCTCCGCAATGACTCGGCGTCCATCCGTCTCTCGACGCCGGGCCACGCCTTCCAGCTCGACCTGGACTCGATAACGCTCGCGATGTGGGCCGACACCGCCGCCGCGCTCCACGGGCCGCGCGCGGGCGCGAAAGAGACCGAGTATCCGGCCGCGCGTCTCGCGACCTCGCTGATCGCCATGGCGATCATTCGCCTGACCACCGACTCGGCCTCCCCTTACGCCTTCGCGGCGACGGGATACGGCGGCTTCGACGGTCGCATCACGCTGCCCTACGACAGCGCCCGACGACTGTTCGACGTGATGCGCGCACCGCCGGTCGGCGAGTCGTGGAGTCGGGTGTTCGACTCGACAGAAGTCAACCAGAAGGCGGAGGTCATGGGCTTCGTCTGGTCGGCGTACCAGCTCGATGTGCCGAAAGGTACGAGCGCGTCCCGTGTGAATCCGATTGTCTTCGAGTACGTGGTCGACACGACCGGCGCCATTGAACCGCAGACGTTCCACGTTACGTCCACCGCGGACCGAGGTGAAGTGCAGCTCATCTCGGAGCAGATCCGCAGCGCCAGCTTTCGGCCAGCGCTCAAGCAAGGCCACAAGGTTCGGCAACGCGTGCGGGTGACCGTCTACCGCGTGCGGCATTGATCGCGACCGTCGTCCACGGAGCCGTACGCGTTCAACCTGACCCAATGAAGTACACCGCGATCGCCCTTCTGCTCGCCGTCACGGCGCCTCTCGCGGCGCAAGCGGTGCGGCTTCGGACCGTGAACGGCGCGGGTGGCGCCGTGTCGGTTGGAAGCGTCGGCGATACGGTCTGGCTTTCGATCCAGCCAACGAATGGTGACATCTTCACCATTCGCGCCGACACCGCGACCATGGCTGCGTTCGCCGATGGTCCGACGCTGGTCAACGACCAAGCCATCACGTTCACGCGGCAGTCATCCGACTCGTCGGCGTATGTGGTGCACGGCAGTCAGGGCACGCGCCGGGACTCGATCCAGCTATCCGCCGACAGTGCCCGCGTGGTCTTTGCCGCGCTGCGTGGCGAGATGCCGGGTTATACGCCACCGCTGCACGCGTACCTAAAGTTTCAGGTGCAGCGAAACGCGACCCTCATCCCGAGGACACGCGTCCCGGAATACCCGGAATCTCAGAGGTCAGGTGGCGTCGAGGGCGACGTTCAGGCGCGGTTCGTTGTCGACAGCACGGGCCGGGTCGACGCGCAATCAATTTCGATTCTCGCAAAGAAAAACTCCGCGTTCGAGAACGCCGTTCGCGTCGGCCTTCGGCAATCGCGGTTTCAACCCGCGCAGGTCGGTGGTCGGAACGTGCCCGAGGTTGTGGACATGGGAATCCAGTTTCGTCTGCCAGCGATTTTGAGAATCGTCATGGACCCACTGTAGCCTTCGCGGTCTGGTTCGGCTTGAGCTCCCGATCAAAGAACTCGGCCGTCGCCCGCCCCAGGGCGACCCAGCTGCCATAGAGCAGCAGATCATGCGTCTCGTCGGGAAACACCATCGTCTCGACGTGCACATGCCGCGCCCTCAAATCCTCGGCCAGCTGCACCGTCTGCGAGAACACGACATTCCGATCATCGTCACCCTGCACGAGCAACACGGGCGAACGCCACCGATCGACATCCGCCATCGGCGATGATGCGAACGCGATCGCGCGGGCGCGCTGGTCCTTCGCGATATCCCAGCCCGGCACGAGCGCGTCAAACTCGAGATTCCAATCATGCACGCCGGCGTAGTCGACGCCGGCCGCGAAGAGATCGGAGCTTCGCGCGAGCGCCATGGCGGTGAGATATCCACCGTACGATCCGCCCCAGACGCCGATTCGCTTGCCGTCCACGTCGCTACGACTGCGCAGGTAGAGTCCAGCGCCCTGCACGTCGTTGTACTCGCTCGCGCCCGTCGCGCCGTAGTCGAGCGCCTCGCGGAACTCCATGCCATAACCGATGCCACTGCGGTAGTTCACCGAGAGCACGATGTATCCGCGACTCGCGAGATACTGGTTGACCGAATACGCGTTGTGATAAAAATCCATGTAATGGAACCCGAGCAGCATCTGCCGGCGGGATCCACCATGGAAGAACACAATCGCGGGCCGCTTCTCGGCGTTGCCACCGGTCGGCATGAACAGCTGACCGTGGAGCATCAACCCATCCGCCGCCGGAAACGTCACCTCAGTCGGCGTCACCAGCGCCTTCTCGGCCGGAAAGCTCGACGGAATCGCGGCGACATCGTGCAAGGCGCCCGTGCCGCCCCAGATGGCGGGCCTTGCCGGTGTGCGCGCGCCAGCATGCAAGAGCGCGACGCCACCGGATACGTCCACCGGCGACCACTCAATGCCATCGCCCTTGGTTATCGCCGTCGCTCCACTACGCGATGGATCCACTCGCCAGATGTGACGCCGCGGCGAGTCGTTCTCGTTGCTGCTGATGAGCACCGAGCCGCGGTCGGTCGCGAGCGAAGCATTCTCGACCTCGAATGCGCCAGGCGTCAGCAGCTTCGCCTCGCCGCCTGAGGAAGCGACGGCATACAGATGCTGCCACCCGTCGCGCTCCCACGGAAAGACGATCATACCGCCGGCGGTCCAGAATATCGGATCGCGCGCATCGAGCCGATGAAACACGGACCCGACCCCGTCGGCCGATGTCCAAATCGCGCGCCCCTCGCCGGATGTCGCGTCGGCAACCCATATCTGCCACGGCCGCCCGCTGCGCCGCGCGCGGAAAACTTCCGTCCGAGTGACCGCCGGCAGCCGCGCGAACGCTACCGATTTGCTGTCCGGCGACCATACGGGCGCCTGATCGACGTCGAGCCCGGGTGCCAGATACCGGAGCGTCTTGGCGCGCGTATCGTACACGCCGACGAACGCGTGATCGCCGCGTTGGCTCACGAACGCGAGCCGCGTCCCATCCGGCGACCACCGCAGCGTATTGATCTGTCCACGCGTGTGGAGCAGCTGCGTGGCCGTATCGGCGCCCGTCCCCGTGCTCATCCAGATCTGATTCTTACGCACGAACGCGATGCCCGCCGGCCCGGCCTCGGGCTCACTGCCCGCGCCGATCTTCCGCGGCGCGCCGCCGCTCAGCGTCGCGACCCACACGTCTTGCTGCGCGCCCGCGGGGACGAACGTCGGATTCGGCAGCTCGCCGGCGCGATTCGGATCGCCGCCGCGCGAGTAGACGACGCCGCTGCCGTCGGGCAGCCAGCCAAGTCCTGTGATCTCCTGACCATCGTCGCCCGAGTACGGCGTGACTCGGCGCGCCGTCCATCCCGGCGCCTCCGCCACCCACACGTTCCGGGATCCGACGCTATCGAAGACCCAGGCGACGGCCTTCGCGTTCGGGGACGCGACGAGCTCCGTCGGGAAGGGATCACTGAGCAGCCCCTCGATCGTCGGGGCTTGTGCCGAGGCCTGTGCGCCGAGCGAGAGCGGCGCGAGCAGCAGGAGACTTAAGCGACGCATAGTTTCAAGCTATGCTGCCCATTCTTTTCGCGCTTGTCGTCGCTGACTCCCTGGGGGGCCAGGTCCGTCAAAGAATATCCCAAGTCCCGGGCGCCGAAGTCGCGGTGTTCTATCGTCGGTTGTCCGATGGAGACTCCCTGGCCATCGACGCGGACACGGTATTCCATGCCGCAAGCACGATGAAGGTGCCGGTGATGATCGAGCTGTTTCATGAAATCGATGCCGGCCGGCTCAGGCTCGATCAGCGAGTGCCAGTCACCAATCAGTTCAAAAGCCTCGTCGACGGCTCACTGTTCTCAGCCGACTCAGCGGATGACTCGGACACCACGCTCTATCACGAGATAGGCAAAAGTGTACCGCTCGAGCGCCTCATGGATCTCATGATCCAAAAATCGAGCAATCTCGCGACGAACACCGTCATTGAATTAGTCGGCGCCAAGCGCGTTGACTCCGCCGCTCACGCACTTGGCGTCACACATATGCGGGTACTTCGCGGTGTAGAGGATAACAAGGCCTTCCAAGCGGGCCTCAACAACGTCACCACCGCGCGCGATCTCGCGACGTTGATGCGCGCGATCGCCGAGAATCGTGCGGCCTCGCGCAAGAGTTGCGAGGCGATGCGAAAGATTCTCCTGGGCCAGGAGTTCGACCAGGAAATCCCGGCGGGTCTCCCACCCGGCACGCGCGTCGCGCACAAGACCGGGTGGATCACTGGCGTGCTACACGACGGCGCGATCGTGTATCCGCAAGGCGCCAGTCCCTATGTGCTCGTCGTCCTGACGAAGAACATTCCCGACGAGAAAGTCGCGCGATCACTCATCGCCGACATCTCTCGTCTGGTCTACGCCGAGGCTACCGCGCGTACTTCCCCGTGAGCGTCCCCTGCGCGAGCAGATGCCCGCGCATGGAGAAGACGAGCCGCGCCCCGGTCATGGTCGGCCCGGCACTCTCAATGGAAGGGATGTCGAGCGCGTAAACCGTGAAGTGATAGCGGTGCGGCGGATCACCCGTGGGTGGACACGGCCCACCGTACTTACTCTCGCCGTAATCCGTCGACCCCTGCACGGCGCCGGGCGGCACCGTATTCTCGGAAATGCTCGTGACGGACGCCGGAATGTTTGCCACGACCCAGTGGTAAAACCCGGACCCAGTCGGCGCGTCCGGGTCAAAGCAGATGAGCGCGAAACTCTTCGTGCCCTCCGGCGCATTCGCCCACGCCAGCTGCGGCGAGACGTTCTGCCCGCCACACCCACCGAACGCGACCTTGGCCGGAATCATTCCATCAGCCGGAAACGTCGTGCTGGTCACGCGAATGGCGTGGCCGTTTTTCGGCCCCTGCGGCGCACGTACCGATACGGTGTCAGTCATTTCTCGTACACGATTTTGCCGCCGACCACCGTCATGAGCACTTTCGCATCACGAATCTCGGGCGGCGGGATTTTGAACAGATCCTTATCGATCAGCACAAAGTCTGCCAACTTCCCCACGGACAGCGTCCCAATATCCTTCTCGGCGAACATCGCGTACGCGCCGTCGCGCGTATACGCCGAGAGCGCCTCGTCGACGGTGATCTTCTGCTCGGGAATCCACCCGTCGGGATTCTTATCGTCGAGCGTGCGGCGCGTGACGGCCGCATAGATCCCCTCGATCGGTGTCGGCGGCGCCACGTCCCAATCGCTGCCGAACGCGAGCCGCGCATGCGTGTCGAGCAGCGTCCGGAACGGATACGTCGACTTGGCCCGCTCATGCCCGATAATCCGCTCGGCCCACCGGCCGTCGTCGATCGCATGATACGGCTGCGCGCTCGCGATCACGCCGAGCTTCCCGAATCGCGGGATATCCTCCGGTGTCAGATGCTGCGCGTGCTCGATCCGAAACCGACGATCGCGCTTGCCGTTCTCCTTTTCGATGCGCTCGTAGATGTCGAGCATCGACCGGTTCGCTTTCGTGCCGATCGCGTGCACCATGACTTGTAGCCCAGCCTGGTCCGCGCCTTTTGCCCACTCGTAGAGCGACGCGGGCGGCGTGACCTGGAGGCCGGTGTCCTTCGGCGCATCCGTGAACGGCGTCAGCATCCACGCCGTGTGGGAGCCAAGTGATCCGTCCGCGAATCCCTTGAGTCCGCCCCAGTGGACCATCGCGTCACCGCGGCCGAGTTTCGCGACGGTGTCGCGGAGGCGAGCCCAGTCGTGGAGCGGGACGACGGCGTACACGCGAGTCTTGAGGCGGCCGGCCGCTTCCCCGCGGCGGAACGTCTCGAAGTCCTGCCACGAGTATCCCATGTTCGTCACCGCGGTGACGCCCCGTTCAGCCAGGTACGCCGTCGCGGTATCGAGCGCCCGGTCTTCCATCGCCGTCGTCGGCGCTGGAATCGCCCGGTCGATCAGCCCCATCGCGTTGTCCTTCAGGATCCCCGACGGCTGGCCGTCGGGATCGTGCACGATCTCGCCGCCGTCGACGTGACTGGCCGGCGTCACGCGCGCGGCTGTCAGCGCCACGGTGTTTGCGAGCCCCATGTGGCCGTCGACCCGCTGGATCCACACCGGGTTGTTCGGTGTCACCGAATCAATCCAATGCCGCGTCGGCAGCTCGCCGCCCCAGTGCGTGTGGTCCCACCGGCCGCCAAGGATCCACTGGCCAGGCGGGGCATGCCGCGCGTACTCGGCCAGCTCGGACGTGAACTGCTCGCGCGAGCTCGCATCGTGCAGCTGGACGGACTGGATAGCGTAACCGGCGTCGATCGCGTGCACGTGCGAGTCGATGAGCCCAGGCACCACCATGGCGCCCTTGGCGTCGATCACCTTGGTGCTCTCGTCCTTCCACTTCGCCGCCTCGGCCGACGTCCCGACGGCCACGAGCCGATCGTCGCGAACGGCTATGGCCTGCGCCCAGGGTTTGGCGGCATCGCCCGTCCAGATCCGGGCGTTGACGACGATCAGCGTGGCTCGAGCCGATGCTGGCATAGTCGGAGTACTCACGCTCGAAATGCCGAGAGCCGCAAATACGAGAGCAAGGGGATATCGCATGGCGCCAAAGTAACCGAGGCTCGCCGCGCTCGCCTAGAATCGCTCGCAACCGGCAATGTTAGTCGGTCTCAATCCATGCTCACCCGAATTTTTCACGCGGGCGTAGCGAGCGTCATTGCCCGTTGAGCGCCAATGCTCCGGTTATTCGTTCCAGGAGCGGAGTGTAGCGTAGCCGAGCTCCTGTCCAACCGACACCGATGATCTAGCTGGGTGCGCTCTTAGAACCCAGCTAGATTATCGCCCGTGCGCCCAAGCCTTTGGCCATTTGTAGCCGCGCTCGCTATCACAGCCTGCGTCACGAAAGATGACGCCAAGAAGGCGATCGACGCCCTGTCGGACGCGAAAGCGCCCATGCCTGACCAGCTGCCGGTCATGCAGAACGCCAAGGTCCCGTTCCACTATCCGGACGTGTTAGTCTCGACCGGCGCGAAGGACAGCGTGGTCCTCCGGATCTTCATCGACACGCTGGGCGCGGTCCGCCCGGAATCGACGCGCGTGGAGCAAAAGTCGCACTATCCGCAGCTCGACACCGCCGCGCTGTCGGGCGCGAAGGATCTCGTGTTTACCCCAGCCAAGAAGCAGGGCCGCCCGATGGCGGTCTCGATCAAGCTGCCCGTGCAGTTCAACCCGCCGCCCCCGCTCCCGACCATTCCGCCGACCAAACCGTGACCGAGCGCAATCGCACGCCCTATGAGTCGGTCCTCGACACGGTCGGCTGGACGCCGCTGATCCGGCTCAACCGCGTGA
>Ga0070741_10015653_pt1 | contig 12805 bp, 10 predicted proteins | sample Coa_R1_4_FD_66440 | JGI IMG/M metagenome (GOLD analysis project Ga0070741, IMG submission 66440) | Surface soil microbial communities from Centralia Pennsylvania, which are recovering from an underground coalmine fire - Coalmine... | ecosystem: Environmental > Terrestrial > Soil > Unclassified ...
ACAATAGCAACGTCTCGCCCGATATGAAGGACCTCGTTCACAACTACTTTAATTCATTAGAAGGGCAGCAGTAACTTTATGACGAAGCAACAAGAAAACCCAACTACCGATACAAATGCAGAAAGCCTGGTCGCAAATCCGTATGAAGACGCGCCCGTATTGCCCCAGGCCACAGAACCGGGCGAGGACGATGTCACACACTTTATGGAGATTACCCACAAGTTGGAGCAGGAACTATGCTCCATCGTGGTTGGCCAGGAGCGCGTTATTCGCGAATTGCTGCTTGCCCTGCTCGCGGGCGGTCATGCCTTGCTGGAAGGCGTACCCGGTCTGGGTAAAACACTGCTTGTGCGTACCCTCTCAAATGCTCTGACCTTAAAATTCGCTCGCATTCAGTTCACGCCGGACCTGATGCCTGCCGACATCGTTGGTACCACCATTGTCACTGACCAACCCGATGGCACAGCTTCGGGCAGCAGGCGCGTATTTAGTTTCCAACCAGGTCCTATCTTTGCCAATATCGTGCTGGCCGACGAAATCAACCGCGCTACGCCCAAAACGCAATCGGCCCTGCTGGAGGGCATGCAGGAGCGCACGGTGAGCGTTGGTGACCGAACGCGTCCTTTGCCCCAGCCCTTCTTTGTGCTGGCAACGCAGAATCCCCTCGAAATGGAGGGCACTTATCCTCTACCAGAGGCACAGCTTGATCGTTTCCTGCTCAAAGTCATGGTCAACTTCCCCAAAGCCGAGGATCTTTTGCGCATCATTGACACCACCGTTGGCACGCAAACGCTGCATGCCAAACCCGTTGCCGATGGTGAGCAATTGACGCGCCTGATCGAGATCGCACGTGCTATCCCGGTCGCCACGCACATCAAAGAATACACCGTCCGTCTGCTGCTGGCAACACACCCTGATCAGGAGCAGGCCCCGGAAAAAGTTCGCCGTTACGTTCGCTATGGTGGCAGCCCGCGTGGCCTCCAGGCGCTCATCACGGCTTCTCGTGTACGCGCCCTGCTCGAAGGCCGCTATAACGTCTCTCTGGAAGACATTCAGGCCGTTGCTTTCCCGGCACTACGTCACCGTCTCGTCCTCAACTTCGATGGACTGGCTGATGGCATCACGTCTGAGCAATTGATCGAGACCATCATCGACGAGGTGGAGACCAAATAAATGGATGACGCAGGACAATTTCGCTTCCCATTGGATGCAAGTGTTTTACAGCGCCTTGACAACTTAACTCTTCTCACACGCAGGCCAATGGCTACGGGACGCCCGGGTCGTCGTCGCTCACCACTGGCTGGTTCCTCTATGGAATTCGCTGATTATCGCCGCTATGCGCCGGGCGACGACTTCCGCCGTATCGACTGGCGTGCCTATGCCCGTCTGGAGCGTCTTTTCCTGCGTGTCTTCGAGGCTGAAGAGAACATTACCGTTACTATTCTTATCGATTGTTCCGAGTCGATGTATTACGGTACGCCGCAGAAAATTGACCTTGCGATCTCTCTGGCGGCTGCTCTGGCCTATGTCGCTACTAAATGTGAGGATAGTGTAATTGTCGGTGCCTTGACGGATCGCCTGGTCTCTTTCCGGCGTGCTGGCAGCGGCAAAAATTCCATCTGGCCCGTTGGCGAGTTTCTCAACCGCCTGCCACGTTCGGGCACCACTGATCTGAACAGGGCCTTGTACGATATTGGCCGCGTCGTGACTGCCTCCGGTCTCACCATCATTATCTCGGACTTCCTTGCTCCCGGTGGTTATCAGACCGGTGTACGTGCGGTGCGCCAGTTACGTCAGGAAGTGGCCTTGCTGCAAATCCTCTCGCCCGACGAAATCGATCCCGATATTCAGGGCGACTGGCGATTGCGCGACAGCGAGGGTGCTGGCAGCGTCGAAGTCAGCGCGTCATCCAACGTGCTGCACGCCTATCGTGAGCGCTTAACAGCCTTTACAGACGATCTGGCGGCTTTCGCGCACACACACTCAGGCACCTATACGCTCATTTCTAGCGACACCGAGATCATTGATATTGTTCAACGACTATTGCGACAGATAGAACTGGTCAAATAGCACTGTAAGGACTGGCTGATGAATCTACTTGTCCCGGCGGCGCTGGCCTTCAGCGCCATCATACCTATCATACTTGTCCTATACTTTATGCGACCGAAACGTCAGGAGCGAGTCGTTGGCAGCACGTTGCTCTGGCGGCAGGCTTTGCAAGATCTGCAAGCCAGCCATCCCTGGCAGCGTTTGCGCATTACGCCGCTGCTCCTGCTGCAACTCTTAGCCGCTATCGTGATCATTCTCGTGCTGACTCGCCCTGCCATCTTTACCAATAGCCCGGTTAGTGGAGATACCATTATCATTCTCCAATCATCGGCCAGTATGCAGGCTACCGATGTCACACCCAACAGGTTTGAGAACGCCAAAAATACGATTGCTGACTTTATTAGCAATATTGGCCCGAATGATCGCCTCTCGCTTATCACGATGGATCGCATTCCGCAGGTGTTGATCGCGGACTCGCAGGACAAAGATCAATTGATGGCCGCGCTCCAGCGTGCCAGAGTCACCAACCAGGATGCCGATTTGCAAGACTCTCTTGCCCTGGCTGCTTCCCTGGCACAGGGTCACTCAAACGCGCAGGTCGTTGTCGTCGGCGATGGACACATCATGAACCCCGACCAGGGCTTGATCGTGCCCTTCCCCGTACGCTATTTGCGCATCGGTACCGATGCTCCTAATGCAGCATTGATGGCTCTCTCTGCTCGCACTGTTCAGAACAAGCTCACAGCCTTTGCTCAAGTGGCGAATTACAGTCATCAGCAGCGCGCCATTCCCATCGAACTATACGCCGATGGCAAGCTCGTTGGCGTGCAGACGGTTACCTTATCTCCAGAAACCAGCGGTTCAGTCCAATGGACACCGCTGCCAGCTACAACACGTTTACTACATGCTCGCCTGATTACCCAGGATGCCATGACAGTTGACCACGAGGCCTGGGCCATCGTTGGTGGCTCTCTGCATGCTCGTGTGCTTCTCGTCACCAAAGGCAACATTTTTCTGGAAACCGCGCTCCGTCTTCAGTCCAACATCGATCTGTACGAGACGACGCCTGATAAGTACGTCAATGTCTATGACTATGACCTGACTGTCTTCGATGGTTATGTTCCGCCGAAGTTGCCTCAGGGATCGTTGTTCTTCGTCAACCCTCCCAATGGCTCCTATTCCTTTGGCGCTGTCGGACAGATTATTCACGTGAATCAGAGTCATCTCAGTGTAGGCAACGATCCCAATAGTCTGCTCAGTGGGGTTGATCTCAGCAGCGTCCACGTGCTTAATTCCAGTCATCAGTTCAAACCTGCATCGTGGGCGCAAACCATTATCAATGCAACCGAAACTCCTCTTCTGCTCGCGGGAGAGAACAACACGACGCGCATTGCAGCTTTGGGCTTCGATCTGCATCAAAGCGATCTGCCGCTACAGCCTTCGTTCCCGATCCTGATCAATAACCTGACTAGCTGGCTTTTGCCTTCGCCAGTCGCTCAAGATGGCCAGGTCACAGCTGGCGCACCCGTCACCGTACAAACCTGGCCTGGTGCCGATCAGGTGAAGATTATCGGCCCTGACCAGCAGGTCACTACCGTTGGTCCGCCCTTCCCGGTATCGCCCTACACGCAGACGAATACGATAGGTATCTACCAGGTAACGCAGCGTGTTCATGGACGCATACTCAACGCGGCCTTTACCGTCAACCTGTTCGATCCCGCGCAATCAAGTCTGGCTCCTGCCAATGCCTTACCTGTGCTTCATAGCACGAATTTCTCAACAGGCGGCAATACGGTATCGCGCCAGTTACGCGAGATCTGGCCCTGGATCGCTGCCTTCTTGTTGCTCGTGCTCTGTGCTGAATGGTGGTTCTTCAGCCGCAGCTATCGCTTTCAGGCATCACCTGCGCACCGCCGTGCCCCCTCTGGGGGTCCTGGTCGCGATTCACGCACTCTGGCGCAGGGCACAGGGGCTTATAAGCAGCAACGCAGATCTCGCAATACCTTTATCGCATCCTTACAAGACGAGTTGCAGGAAAGCTATGCTCGGGCGAAGAAGCGTACTCTCAAGATAACCAGGGGCGCTAGAAGCAAATTGAGACTGCAATCGAAAGGGGGCAGACAACGTGTTAAACTTTGAGCAGCCTCTGCTACTCCTGTTCATCATACCTATCGGCATCCTGGTGTATCTCACCTGGAGGCGCATGTCTCTGCCGTTCCCTGCAAAACAGCGGCGTCTCATTCTGGCCTCGCGCCTTGCGCTTTTTGCGTTGATCATCCTTGCCCTGGCCGGTGCCACATGGAACAGCCCTGCCGCACACCAGGCTACCGTCTTTGTTGGAGACATTTCTGACAGCACGGATACTCAACGTGCCTTTATCGAACAGTGGATCAGTACAGCGGTCAAGAGCAAGCGTCCTGACGATCAGGTTGGTATCGTTGCGGTTGGCCGTAACGCGCTTGTCGAGCAATCCGTCCAATCGCAGATTGATTTCTCGAAATTCCAATCCACGCCTGATACACAATATACCGACCTCTCGGCTGGCCTACGTCTCGCGGCTGCGATTATGCCTGGCAATATCGAGCGCCATATCGTCTTGCTCACCGATGGCCAACAAAACCTCGGTGATGCTATCCAGGAGGCGCAACTCCTGCAACAGCAGGGCATTCGTCTCGACATCATACCCCTACCCTCGATCAAAACAGCCGAGGCCCGCGTCGATGGTCTTGACGCTCCCACAGAATTGCGTACCAATGAGCATTTTGTGCTGCACGTTAAGCTGTACAGCACCGTAGCTCAGAAAGCCACTCTGCGTGTCTATCTCGATAGCACGCTGATCTCGCAACAGGCCGTGACGCTCAGTGTGGGTCAGCAAGAGGTGAGCTATGATCTGCTGGCTCCCTCAGTGGGCTTCCATACGTTCCGTGTGACCCTGGATGCCCCAAACGATAGCATCGCGCAAAACAATGAAGCATCCGCCTTCGTTAACGTGTTGGGACCGCCGCGTGTGCTTCTGATCGAGGGACAACCCGGTGCCGGACAAAACATCGCTGCCGCTCTCAAGGCCACGAAGATCGATGTCCAGATTGGCACGCCCGATGATGTAGCGACGACGCTTGATGGCATGGTACAGTACAGCGCTGTTGTGCTTGCCGATGTGCCTGCTGCCGCTCTCGGCACGACCCGTATGCAAGTCTTGCAATCATTTGTGCGTGACCTGGGACACGGCCTGGTTGTCAGTGGTGGTCAGAACAGCTATGGCGTGGGAGGCTATGCTGGCACGCCGCTGGAGCAAACCTTGCCGGTGCGCATGGACATACCTCAGCACAAAGAAACACCCTCGATTGCGGTTGTATTGATAATCGAGAGCCTGGAAGCACCCTTGCCGGTCAATATCTCTAAAGAGGCCGCAAAGGGTGTGGTTGGCCTGCTCACTCCGCGTGATCAGGTCGGTATCTCGGCTGGTTACGGCACGCTCAGCGTCAAAATGCAGTACGTGACCGATAAAGCGGCCATCGACAAATCCATTGACGGTATGACACCGGAAGATCCGCCGAGCTACAATCCCGATCTTGCCAATGCTGAGCAGGTGCTCTTGCACACCAACGCCAAGATCAAACACGTGATCCTGTTAGGTGACGGCGATGCGTTCGACAACTACGCTCCGCAGGTCCAGAAAATGGCGAGCGAAAACATCACCGTCTCGACGGTTGAGACCAACGCTTCATCTCCCGAAGAGGTCGCAACCATGCAGCAGATCGCTGAATGGGGCAAGGGGCGTTTCTATCGCGCTGAAGATGTCTCGACCATTCCGCGTGTGCTGCTCACGGAGACGGAGCAGGCATCCCGCCGCAGCATCATCAACGAATCTTTCACTCCTGCTGTTGTGGGATCGCATCCTATCCTGACAAACATCAACGCTCTGCCAAGCCTGGATGGTTACGTTGCCACAACGCCCAAGCCAACCGGCCAGGTCGTGCTTGTCAGTAACCACGATGATCCAGTGCTGGCGGTCTGGCAATACGGCCTTGGCCGTGTCGCTGCCTGGACCAGTGATGCGCTTGGACTCTGGACCAAACAATGGTTAGCCTGGAACAACGGAGCTCGCTGGTGGGCCAATCTTGTTACCTGGACTTTGCCTTCGGCGGAAAGCGCGATGAACATCAACGGCCAGATCGTCAATGGTACCGGCCATTTGACCGTTGACCTGCCCACAGGCACTTCTGCTGCTGCGGGTGGTCAGCAGCAGGCCCAGGCATCGATCATCATTCCCAATGATCCCAACCAGCCTTCCAGCGGGAATAACACGACATCCGAGACGATCAACCTGCAAGCAACTGCCCCTGATCGTTGGGAGGGTAGTTTCTCCGCGCCTCGTGTTGGTGCTTACCTGATCAAGGTTACCTGGCGAGCAACCTCCAGTAACCATCAGCAGGGCAGTTCCAACCAGCTGACCGCGACAACGGGTCTGGTTGTGCCTTATTCGCCCGAATACCATACCCAGGGTACGGACATGAACTTCCTCAAGCAACTGGCGCAGGCTGGTGGTGGTACAGTATTGTCCGCGAACTTCAACGATATCGGGGCGGTCTATAACCAGCCTCTCGTGCCCATCTCGTCGTCAATCCCTCTGACCTTCCTGTTGCTGGCCCTGGCCGCGCTTCTGCTACCATTCGACATCGCAGCTCGCCGCCTCTCCAGCCTGGAATTCCTGGCCCAGGGATATCGCTGGCTGCAGGCCCGTCTCAACCCGCGAGCCGCTCAGCTTGCCACCCAGGCCGCACAGGTCAAAGAGGCGCCACCGGCCGTCGCACCATTAAGCCAGCTCCGCACGCGCCGTGAGGAACGCCGAGGTCGCGGCACGCAAGTCAAAAAAGCCGCCGAAGACATGATGAAAGCTCAGAAGGTCCAAACCCCAAAGGCAGCCGAATCCGCGCCTGCCCCGGCTCCAAATTCAAAAAGGGCCAAACCTGCTGAGCCAGACACCGCCGCCACCTCGCGCCTGCTAGAAGCCAAGCGCAAACGCACCAACAAACCCTCAGAGTAACACAAAACAAGGGAGGCATGTTCTGCTTATTTTGCAGAACATGCCTCCCTTGTTTTATATTGATCTATTTCTCGATAAGCATCTCGTCAAAGTCGATCCCTCGATACACCTTCCCCATCGAAATGCACACATCGACACTTATCAGTTCAATCAACGAGTCAGGACCATAGAGCATATAGTTCCAGGTAGTACCATCTTCCACACGCCGGTAGACCTCAACCACTTGCTTAAACTGATCGATCAATACGATCTCCTGAATTGTCGCACAGGCTATGTATGCCCTTAACTTTTTGCTCCGGTCAAACGTCTCTGTTGATGGAGAAATCACCTCGACAACAATACGCGGAGATCGTATGAGTGTATTGAGATGATGCCGATCAGCTACATCGCAAGAAATCGTCACATCAGGATAAACGTAATGTTCTTTTCCGTTGGACTTCGTACCAATCAGGACTTGTACATCTGAGCCAAACACGGTACATGGACCTGAGCGAAAATGTTGGTCGAGTGCGACACGCATGTTATAAGCTATCCGGTCATGTCCCGCTGATCCGCCAGACATTAACCGTGCCACACCATCTACATACTCATACTTCCCATCAAGCGTACTCTGATCAAGCTGGAGATATTCCTGAACGGACATAGGCCCACCTTGCCACAAATACTGCCCCTGCGGATCGGTTGTCATCAAACATCGTACTCCTTCCCTTACTATCAACACAAGTAACACCTGTTTGTCATGGGTAAAGTATACTCCACTATAACACCCATGTCGAGAAGAGACAAACCTTCTCTATTCACATGGTCAAATGAAACCAATCTCCTGATAAGGAAAGCAAGAGGCATAGACAACCAGTTCAGTCGGGCTGAACTGGTTGTCTATGCCTCTTGCTTTCCTTATCAGGAGATCTTTTTAGTCCCCCACAGTGCTGCTAGCAGCACTTGGTGCTGGCGCTATAAAACTAACCATCTTCTCAGGACGCAGCTTAATAACAACACGTTCTGAGGTCTGCGCAGAAGCTATCATAGCAGCAAACTGTTCACGTTGCTCCTCCGGCACATACTTCTCCAGCATCTTACCCGCCAGCTCAGGATTAACCTCCCTCATCTCCAGAATCTCCGCCTGCCCATGAGCAGTCACATAACTATGAGCAGCCGTATCATTGATCATCACAGAAATCTTGGGATCACGCTTCATATTGAAGTACTTCGCAGTTGCTTTCTGTGTAGAAAAGTAAAACACCCCACCATCCCACAAAAACCACACCGGCGTAAGTTGCGCCCCTTTCTCCGGTCGATTGACCGCTATAATCGCATCATTAGGCTTAGCAAGAAACGCCTCTAATTCCTCTTTATGCATGTGAATATTACCTCCTGCAAATCAGTTAACACTATAGTACCCTTACGGAAATATCTATAGTATATTATAGGAATTAATTATACTATAAAATCGGTAACAATACAACAGCCCCAGCAGATAGCAGAACTTTTCAGCTTTCACCTGATGGGTTGAGCCTGCAAAAAAGCATAGCCTATCAGAGGTAGGTAAAAAGGGAATACAGTGGGCAATCAGGAAACACAGGAAACAGATTAGAACTGTCTCCTGTGGATAAGTTACCGAGGCTTTGTCGGTAGGGTAGGTTTTGTAAAAGTTGGAGCTTTGGGAGTCACCGGAGTTGCCTGATAGGCAATTCCCTTCTCTTTGGGATGCCCAAAGAGCTCTGGATGGTGATACAACCCTTTTTGAGTGGCTGATTTATTCTCTTCGACCGGAATGCGATACGCCTTGGCCCAGGCATCCTGGCGAATCCCTGTCACCTGCCATGACACCTTTATCCCTGCCGGTCCCCCCGCTATTTTGAACTGGTTATTAGTAATCTCCTGGGCGATATGGAGTCCTGGTGCTGCGGCTCCAATAGCGGTCAGTTGATAGCGATAATCGGAGTTGAGAGCACTAAACCAGGCGGGAAGCGTAACCGCAGCCTCGCCATTCTGGTCGAGTTGCACGACTCCATCGTAAATATTCTTCATATCCGGCGACTCGACAAAGGAGTGAAAGAGGCTTTTGTTGACCGGATCTAACGGGTGATCAATCAAGAAGCTCCCGCCTCCTTTGGAGATGCTCCCACTCACATACACATTCCCATAAAATGAAGCTGCATTGGGTGTGCCAACTGCTATCAATCCTGTAGACTGCGCACTGTACGCATATGCACCACTGCTGCTCTGGCTATAGAAGAAGCCTCCCAGGCCACTGGTACTGGCACCATAGACCCCATCGCCCTGACTACTCGAACCATATACCGCTGTGCCAGAAGCACTACTACCATAGACTCCTGTTCCCCTGTAGCTGCTCCCTTGTACTCCATAGCCATCTGTACTATCTCCATAGACACCTATACCATTGCTCCCCGCATTACTTGTACCAAATACTCCTGCTTGCGTGCCTGTAAATCCTGCTGGCTGCGCAGTATTCGCTCCCCATACTCCCCAAACGGGACCTTCTCCGTATATAGCAGGACTATGCGCGTTATTCACGCCATAGATGGTCGGTGTAATTGCACTTGAAGATAAAGGTATGTTACTGGTAGCATAGAGAGCCGTGCCTCCATCACTGGAGGCCTGGATACCAAGGGCACTATTCGTTCCCGCCGCAGTCACCGCTGGCGTCCCCTGCACACTGCTGCTGAAGTTTCCAACGCTATCAGCATGCGCTGTTCCGCTCTCCGCCTGGACGAGGACCGCCGCTCCTGTGGCAGCCGCCGCGACTCCCAACCCCTTTTTCAGCAGACCCAATATCCCTCGTCGGCCTGCTTGCGCAATAGCTTTTTTCTCAGTCTCCTTACCTGCCCCTTGTTTGGTCAGGGAGCCCTGATGGTTCGATCGTTGCTTGTTGCGTTTCATCAATTGTCTTTCCCTCACAATTGCATTTTCTTGACGACAACGACACAAAGTGTTTCCATCGCGGTTACACCAGTTTTCACTGCCCACCATCAAGCGAGGTTGCTTATACATCATGGTGCGCGAGATTACCTACAGTCTAGAGGATAAATACTGCCAGCACATCCCCAAAAATCAGGAATTTTCAGCATGATTAGTAAAAGTTCGTGCCCATATACTTATTTTTAGGTATATGGGATACGGGGGGTGTTCTGATATGCTCTAGACGGGGACATACTCCGTGACATACCATTACTACCGATAACCCTTTTTCAGTTATCGGTTATCGCTGCTTACTGCTTATCACAATTAACCATCGGAGCCACCATTATGTTATTATCTGAACTACGCACCCAACTAGCGCGCTATGCCAGAAAAATGTATGAAAGCGAACTTGTCCGTGCCACACAAGGCAACCTCAGTGCGCGCGATCCCGACAGCGCTCTGATCTGCATCACACCAAGCGGCACAGATTACCAGACGCTCACTGCAGAGGACATCGTTGTCGTAGACGAGCAAGGCACAGTCGTCGAGGGCCAATGGCAGCCATCCGTAGAAACCCCCTTACACACGCTCATCTTGCGCCGCCGCCGTGATATCAACTGTGTTATGCACACTCATTCAACCTATGCTTCAGCCTTTGGTGTAATCTACCAGCCTATCCCGATGATCCTGGCCGAATCAGCTTCCTGTCTGGGTGGTCCAGTCCCTATCGCCCCATACTGCATGTCCGGCACCCCCGAATTCGCCGAACTCGTCGCTCAGACGCTAGGAGATGGTCCCGCCGTCATCTGGGGCAATCACGGCGCAATGGTCGTCGGTATCAATCTCGCCCTGACCTTTTCCATCGCCCACGCCCTGGAAGACACCGCCAGAATCTACGCCATCGCCAAACAACTCGGCACTCCCGTCACCCTCCCCACCGACGAGGTCTCCAAACTCCACGACCTCTGGCGCGCCAACTACCGTCAGAAATCCCTTTCAGAGTAAATCATCAGATGAAAAAAGCTCCCATCCCTGCTAAGCGGGGATGGGAGCTTTTTTCATCTGATGATCTATTCCACGCGTTCCGTCACCAGTTGAATCACAGCGCGGGCACATAGTTCATCCGTCACCAGAACGTTTATCGCACCCGTACGCAGCGCGCCCACTATCGCGCGAGCCTTCTCCTCACCTGCGGCCACCGCAATCACCAGTGGCACACTTCTCAGCACATCAAACGGCACGACTATCATACGCTCAAGCACATTAGAAGAGCACAACTTCCCTTCCAGCGTAAAAAAGCTGCCGCAAATCTCGCCCACCGCCTCCTGATCATACAATTCCTGGAGTACATCCTCATCCAGTCCCCCCATGCGAATGAGGCTCGAAGTCGTTGGATACGCCCCTCCAATTCCGACCAGTGCCATATCCATCTGCTTCATCATCTGGAACGTTCGATGCAGGCCTGGCTCCTTGAGCAATCCCTCGCGCACCTGGCCATCAGCCACCAATAAGGGAGCATGTAGATAATAACTTTTCTCTGCCCCATACGCTTCAGCCAGATCGCGTACAATTTTGGGTGCATCTACATCAGGTCCACAAAATGTATCGACGCTCCCATCCAATTGAACGAGATGCAGCGGCAAACGACGCCTGGGTCGTAGTGCCCTCACTACCTCGTGCAGAGAGACACCCCAGGATATACCAATTGTGCGAATAGGCTTCTCTCCATCCGCCTGCGTCTCCTGAATGCGTCGATCTACATAACGAGCTGCCAGCGCTCCTACATCGCTCAATATCAGTTCAGCAGGTGCAGTACCCAGCAACACCTGGGCATCCTGCAAACCGAACAACTCCACCAATGCATTGCGCAGAGGAGCAGAAATACGTAGGGTATGATGAACATAAATATCCACCAGTCCCATTTCGCGCGAACGTGTCAGGAGACGCGAAACTCCAGAACGTGAAACTCCGATCACTTTAGCGATCTGTTCCTGTGTATAGTTCTCTTCATAATAGAGGCTAGCGACCTCCGCAAGAAGGTTGAGGTCATCATTTTCCTGCATCATATATGCATTACCCCTTGCACATACATCCTGGTAGTGATTGCAATTCCTCTTCGATGAGAGGTATCAGACTCCCCCATATCAATAATCGTGGAATATTGAAGCCATTGTAAGAGTCACAAGGCTATTTGTCAACCAAATATATGTCTGGTAATGCTTTCACGGAGGATCAGCACGAAACACACAACTCCGTCGATTTTTAACAAAAAAACAAAAACAAACCATTGTGTCTCGTCCTGATCCTCTGCTATACTCAATGCTCCCTATAATAGTACAGAGCAAGAATAAGGAGAAAAAAATGGACCACGAAAACTTCTGGCAAATACTCGACACACTCGTCGCCACTAGCGAAATCATCATTGACCGCCCTAAAGGCACCACCCATCCACGCCATCCCGACATCCTCTATCCCCTGGACTACGGCTACCTGCAAAACACAACCTCCGGCGATGGCGCGGGCATAGACGTATGGATTGGTAGCCTCCCGCAAAAAGACATAACCGCAATCATCCTCACTGTAGATCTAGTAAAACGCGACTCCGAAGTAAAAATCCTCCTCGGCTGCACCCCCGAAGACTCCCAAACCATCCTCGCTATCCATAGCTTCACCGGCAACCTCGCAGGCATCCTCATCGAGCGAAAAAAGCTAACTAAGAGCAAAAACAATCTACCGGGCCAATGCTCGGTAGATTGTTTTTGCTCTTAGTTAGCTTTTTTCGCT
>Ga0070741_10015654_pt1 | contig 12804 bp, 7 predicted proteins | sample Coa_R1_4_FD_66440 | JGI IMG/M metagenome (GOLD analysis project Ga0070741, IMG submission 66440) | Surface soil microbial communities from Centralia Pennsylvania, which are recovering from an underground coalmine fire - Coalmine... | ecosystem: Environmental > Terrestrial > Soil > Unclassified ...
TTCCACCCGCCGTCGCCGCGAAGGCCCCCTTGCTCGTGCTGCTCCATGGTGCCGGCGGCAATCCGCATACGGTGGTCGATCGCTACCGTGGACTCGCGGACGAGCACGGCGTGATCCTCGTTGCGCCGAAATCACGCGCCGTGACGTGGGATGCCATCGGCGGCCCGCTCGGTCCCGACGTGTCTTCCATCGACAGCACACTCGCCGCGGTGTTCGATTCCTGCAGCATCGATCCGTCGCGCCTGGCCATCGGCGGGTTTTCCGACGGCGCTTCCTACGCCCTGACTCTCGGCCTGGCCAACGGCTCGCTTTTCTCTCACATCCTCGCCTTCGCCGCGTGCATCATCGCCTCGGAGATCGTGCCGCACGGCCTGCCGCGGATCTTTCTTTCGCACGGAACGGCCGACGAGATCATGCCGGTCGATCATTGCGGACGCCGGCTCGCCGCGCAGCTTCGCGAGATGAACTACCCGCTGCGTTACGAGGAGTTCCGCGGCGGACACCAAGTGCCGCCGCGAATCGCCGCCGAGGCGTTCGACTGGTTCGCGGGACGTACAATCAGATCCCGATGAGGGGGATTGTCACGCGATCGGCCGGTGTGCTTGCCTGCGTCGCACTGGCCGCGATCTCGGTCCTGTCGTACCTCCGCGATCTGCAGAGCCGCCGTCCGGTGGAGGACTTTGTGCGCCGCTTTCATGTTCAGGAGCGGCGGCCCGAGTACGCGCAGACGATCCGCTACGCGCCGGCGTCCGATCTCGCCGGCGAAGTGGCCGCCGACGTCACGCTGCAGGACGCGCTGGGCAGAATCTTCTTCGCCGATGTTTCGCCCGACATCCGCCGCCTCTGGATCGAGACCCTCGGCGCGCTCGACGACGAGCTCGACTCCGCGCGCGAGCTGCTGCTCGATGCCGTGGCGAAGCGCCCGGGGTGGCCGTATCACCGCTCGCTGCTCGGAATGATCGAGTACGTGCGCGCGCGGCGACACGTGCAACTCGGTGCGGCGCCGGATCGATGGCTGCGGCCCCTGGAGCTGGCCATTCCGGCCGCGCCGGCCGATCCGAGCGCGGCAACCTTTGCCGCCGCCGCGCTGATCGAGGCGGCACCGCATCGCGGGGGCATCGATCTGTCGCGCGCGCTGCCGATTTTCGGGGCCGCGCTTCGCGACCCGTCATTCGTCAGCGAGCACTATCTCGACCTGGTCGATCTCGCGGGACATGAGGCCGTCTGGCGACTGCTTCCCGACGCGCCGTCGCCGCTGCGGGCGGCTGTGCAGGCGGAAGCATCGACCGGGGACGTGGAAGCCGCGGCCGTGCTCTATCCACGGTGGGAACGCGCCGAGCTGCGACTGCGCGAGAGCGACCTGCGTGCCGCCGAGCTGCGCGCGGAGCGCGATGATGTCGAACGCGTGCGTTCGGCGTGTGTCCTCTGGGCGCAACGCCATCCGATTTTCGATTTCGACACCGTCGCGGGCAGAAGGATTGCCGCGGCGATTCTCGCGCTATGGCCAAACGAGCCGGGATCGTGGCTCAGCGATCCGCGATCCGACTTCGTGCGCTTCTTTCTCGAGCGCCCCGATGCCGAAGTCGCGCCCGCGGTCGCCCGTGCGGCCGCGGTGCTGAGCGACGTGCCGCCCCCGATCGCCGCGCGCGCCGCCCTGCGCGGGGGTGACCTTTACACCGCGCAGACACTGGCGCGCACCTCCGAAACGCGCGGATCGTTCGAGTGGACGCCGTTCTACGTCGAGCTCGCGTACGCGCAACTGCGCGCCGGGCACGCGCGTGAAGCCAATGCGGCGCTCGATTCGATCGCCCCGGCCGCCCAGGGCGAATGCGACGTGGCGCTGGCGCGCGCGGCGGCCGGCGGCCCGGCGCCCGTCATCGCCAGTCAGTACCGCGCAGGCGCGTGGTCGCAGAACAGTCTCCCACTCTGCATCGACCGCGCCGCCCGGACGCTGATCGCCCGATGGAGCGTCGCCGATGCGCCGGCGCTGATCGACTACGGCTTTGACGAAGGGCGCACGGCGACCATGCTCCTCCATCCCGGCGAGAACGCCATCGCCCTCCCGCTGGAAGGGCGGAGCGGACGACACATCTTCTCCTATCGCGTGATCGCGGGGACGAACGTCACGCCGCTCGGCGCGGAGCTGCGGTAAGAGCACGGCCGCGCCGTGCCGAACCCCACGTGGATCGGAACAATCAGTAGCTCGCCTGTCGCGTCCAGCCGTCGCCGGTGTAGTTGTCGACTGATGACGCGTACGCGGCCCAGTTGAAGTTCGCCGACGTCGTCGGGTCCGCGGTGAAGATCACGCTGATGTTGCCGTAGATCCCGGCCGGTACCGGGACCTGCTGCATCGATGACGCGGGGACGGTCACACGAAACGTCGTCCCGCCGCGAGTCCCGTCCACCTCGACGGTCCAACTGTGCGATTCGGCGGAGAGGTTGACGATCCCGACGTTCGTGCGGAAGTTCTCGTCCTGCCGCAGGCCGACGGCGAACCCGGAGAACTCCGACCCCGCGAGCGAATTCGGCGGAACGGCGAAGAGCGACTGCGACATCGTTCCGCGCGGGCTGGGGCAGCCGTCGCTCGGCGGCTGGTTGGTCCAGATGCGGGTGAACCCGTCGATGCGCGCATTCGGATCGGCGTTGCCGCTGGCGTCGACCGCCTGGACCACGAGCGCCGCCAGTCCCGTCTTGCCCAGCGACTGCAGAATGTCGTCATCGACCAGACCGAGGTCGCCGCCATTCTCGTAACTCGGAAGCTGGCGGATGATCACCGGCTGATCGCCGCTCGCTTTCCCCTGCTCCAGCACACTGATCGCGATTCGCTGCGGTGTGCTGAGGTAGTTACTGAAGACCGCCTCCGAGCGGAAAAAGGTCCCGTTCGCCCCGGGGGTGTTTCCGACTACCGGCAGCACGAACGCCGTTCCGACGGAGTCGGAAGGGACGATATTTGGACGGATGGACCGAACGGCGTCGGCAACCGTACGGATCTGGGCAAAAATGACAAGACCGAGTGAAAAAAAGACGCCCGAGACCATTGCACAAGAATACACTTGGACTTAGATATAATTTGTTTCATCGCGCCTCAGCTTCAGCGAGAATCGCTCGATGTCTAGATTTCGAATGGTAGCGGTGGCGGGCGCCGTCTGGGCCTTGTGTGGAGTGCTCACGGCGGCCGATCTCCCGGGAGTTCCGTGTGTCCGCCCGGGCACGAATCCCCGAGTCGTCTGGAAGGGGAACGCCGGCGGAGCCATGCGCGTCTACTTCCATTCCGGAGTGGCAAAAACGGAGCACTGGGTGGAGATGACGCCGGAGTCGAACGGCGCGTTCCGGGCCGTGCTTCCGAAGCCGAACGCGGACGCGATGTCGATCGATTACCGCGTCGTCACGCTCGACGCGCGCGGCGGCGCCGTCACTCGAGAGGAAGGACACCTGTCGCTGCTGCCGCAATGCGCGGCGGCACCGCTGAATGCCGAGGAGTCGAAGTCCGCCGCGAACCTGGTCATCGGCTCCGATGTGGAAGGGCCGGCGATGCCGGTGGGGTTCCGCTGCGACGGAATCATCGCGCGAATCACGGGAAACGAACTGCAGGCCTACAACGCTTGTGCGGAGGAGGCACTGTCGCTTGCCGCCGCGCGGCGCACGCTGGTGGTGGTCCCGCCGGCGCAGAAGGTCGTGATGGCGAAAGGGAGCGCCTCCGAATCGCTGCAGGGCACAGGATCGAAGATCGGCGGGCTGCCGATCGGCCCGCTGCATCACCGGACGCCGCGACGAGCGCCGCAGCCGCCGACGCCGCCGCAACCGCGCCTGTCCGAACCGGTTTCCCCATCGCGGCCGTAAGAGGAGCAGAGCATGAAGGCGCGCGCAAACATCTTTTGCACGATCCTCGGCGGCCTCCTGCTGCTCGCTCGCGGTGCTCTCGCCCAGTGCCCCGACTCGATCACCGCCATGTCCCCGGCCAACGGCGCGACCAACGTGCCGTCGGTCGGCCAGTTCACCTGGTCGATCGCCAACGGCACGAGCGCCGACTACTTCAACGTCTTCTTCGGCCCCGCGGGCAGGAGTTGCGGCCTCACGACTCCCACTCTGGTCACCAGCTACGGCGGGTCGTCGTTCGTCATCAATTACCAGGACCTCGCGCCGAACACGACGTACGAGTGGCGCGTCGAGGCGGTCAAAAACGGCTGCACCACGATCACCAGCTCGTGCGCAACCTTCACCAGTTCCCCCTGTTCCGCGGCGAAAGCGAATCTGATTTACCCAATCGATGGCGCAACGGCCGACCATCTGACGGTGCGGTTCTCGTGGGACCCGGTGTTCGGCGCTACCGGTTACAACGTCATCGTCGACGGAATCCTGGTCGGATCAACCACCACGGCGACGGATCTCATCGCCGACATTCCGCCGGGCAACCATCAGTGGTACGTCGAGACGCTGTTCGGTCCCTCGTGCTCACCCTCGCGATCGGATCCCGGAACATTCTCCACTGCCTGTCCCGGCGGAACGCCATCGCTGGTGAGTCCGGCCGCCGGGCAATCGCTCTCCTCGCCGCAGAACATCATGTTCCAGTGGACGGCGGTCTCCGGCGCCGACGGCTACAACGTCTTCGTGCAGCAGGGGACGGCCGCTCCGCAGCAGATAGGACAGACGCGCGAGGGAGCGAATCTCGCGGCGACGAATGTCACCGCCACGCTTCCCGGTCCGGGAAACTACGCCTGGTTTGTCGACGCGCTGTCGAGCGGCTGCCCATCGATCCGTTCCCCGAGCAGCACCTTCACCGTGGCCGACATCTGTCCGAAGACGCCGGCGACGCTCGTCGCACCGGCGAACGGCGCATCGGTCGGCGCCAATGTCACGTTTTCATGGAACGCCATTGCCGGCGCGGACGCCGCCGGCCTGACCGGCTACAAGGTTCTTGTGTCGATCAACGGCGCCACGGCCGCGGTCGTGGACACGACCACCGGCACGACGGCCATCGCGTCGCTGCCGGTAGGCAACCACTCGTGGTTCGTCGAGGCAGATTTCTCTCAGTGTCCCCCGTTGATCTCCGCGCAGAACAGTTTCACCGTAACCGCGCCGCCGGTTTGTCCGTCGAGCGGTCCGAATCTGATCTCCCCGGCACAAGGCGCGACCAACGTCGCCTCTCCGGTACAGTTCTCGTGGAGTTCAGTCGCCAACGCGAGCACTTATCTGCTATTCGTGGGTGTCAATGGCGCAACGCCGGAGCAGGTCGCGCAGACGACATCGACGAGCGCCTCGGTCCTGATCGCCCCCGGCTCGGTGGAGTGGTATGTACAAGCGCTGGTCGAGGGGTGCCTCCCCGCGGCCTCCGCGCACGGCAGCTTCACCACGACCCCGTTGCTGCTCACCTGCCCCACCGCGACGCCCAGTCTCGTGGAACCGGCGGAGGGGGTGACGATCACGCGCGCGGCCGGCGATCCGCCCCCGTCGTTCGTCTGGAGAGCGGTTCCCAACGCTCATGACTACACGCTGACGGTGATCGAGAACGGTCAGACCATGACGGTGACCACCGATCAGACGATCGTTCAGAACGGCGCGGGGCTGAACCTCGGCGCGGGCTCGATCGAGTGGTTCGTCACCGCGAACTACGAGGGCTGCGCATCGGTGGCCTCATCGCACGCCCACTTCATCCTGGCGGATGCCCCGCCCTGCGTGCTCAGCGCGCCGGCACCGATCACGCCCTCGAGTGGTGCGAGCGGCACGGACCCGGTGGTGAAGTTCACATGGTCACCCGCCGAGGGCGCCACCGAGTATCGCGTCTACGCGAAGAACGATCCGAACAGCACTGATCTGGTCCTGATCGGCAGGACCAGCGGCGACACCACGCTCCAGGCGACGCTCCCCTTCGGTCCGAACGCGTGGGCCGTGGAGGCCGCGGGTGGTCCGAAGTGCACGCCGGCCCGCTCCGCGCAGGTGCCGTTCACGATCAACCGGGCGCAGGTGTGCAACACCAATCCCCCGTCGCTGGTTTCGCCGAACTCGGGACAGACGGTCACCAATCCCGTGCAACTCATCTGGAATGGCGTCTCGGGGGCGACCGGATATCGACTCTGGATCACACCTGCCGGCGGCACCGCGACGCCGGTCGGCGAGGTCACCGACTCGAGCGTGCTGACTGCAACGGCAACGATGCCCGAAGGCGACAGCGAATGGTTCGTGGAAGCGATCTTCCCCGGCTGTGACTCGGCATTCTCCGAGCACCGTCGCGTCACGGTCGCCCCGTGCAGCGCCAGAGCGGCCACGCTCACGCTACCGTTCGAATCGGCGAACAACATCACGTCACCGACAACGGTGGCATGGACTGCGGTGACCGGCGCGACGAGCTACGACATCTACGTCGGCCAGAACGGCCAGACGCCGGCGCCGGTCGTTTCACTGCCGGTCACCAACGCCACACAGACAGCCCTGACCCTGGGCCTTGATCCGGGGCCGGTGACCTGGTACGTGCGTGCGTTCGTGCCGAACTGCACCCCGCGCGACTCTGCGCGGGGCCACTTCTTCGTCGTTCCCACTCCCGCATGCACCACTCCGGAGCGCCCGTCAATCGCGGCACAGGCCGAGGTGACCGCGAATCAGCCGTATCCGGTGGTGTGGAATGCGGTGGCCAACACGGCAAGCTACGAGTTGCAGGAATCGCAGAGGCCCGACTTCACGAACGCGACCACGCTCACGCTGGCCATCCCGCGGAACGTCTTCAGTCACGAAGCGGCGGTGGACACGCTCTACTACTACCGCGTCCGTGCGAAGAGTTCGTGCAACAACTCGTTCGGCGACTATTCGGCGATCGCCATCGTGCGCGTGAAGCCGTCGACGTCGCAGGAAACCGACATGCGCCTGACGACCAGCATCGGCAGCCAGCAGGTCATCCTGCAGCAGGTCTTCCTCCCCGGCACGCCGGGCGTGACGCGCCGCTTCACCGCGCGCGCCGACAAGCCGTGGATCACGGTGACGCCGGGCAGCGGCGATCTGCCGCCGCAGGGAATCACGCTGACGCTGACCGCCGATCCACGCGATCTCGCGCCGGGAACGAACAACGCCTCGCTGATCATCGAGTATCCGTCGTCCGCGGGAACGGTGCGCACCGAAGATGTCACGCCGGCGACAACCGTTCCGGTGAGCGTGAATCTCGTGGCGCCCGTGCTGCCGACCGGCAAGCAGACGCCGCCACCCGATGCGCTGATCATCCCCGCTGTCGCCTCCGCGCCGGGCGCGAACCGATCGCAATTCCTCTCCGACGTGCGCCTGACGAACACCTCGGCGCAGGCGACGCGCTACAACGTGCTGTTCACTCCGTCCAACAGCGACGGCACGCGCAACAGCCGCCAGGCATCGGTCGAGGTGCCCGCCGGGCAGACCATCGCCCTCGATGATGTCCTCAAGAGCTGGTTCGGCGCGGGATCGAGTCCGCTCACTGGCGTGCTCGACATCCGTCCGCTCAGCACCGGTGCGACCAATGTCCTGAGCAAGGGGCGCACCTCACTCGGATCGAGCCGCACGTACAACAGTACCGCCGACGGAACGTACGGCCAGTTCATCCCCGCGATCCCGTTCGCGCAGTTCGCCGGTCAAGGACAGACGCTGACCATGAACGAACTCTCCGAGTCGGCACAGTACCGAACCAACCTCGGCCTGGTCGAAGCTTCCGGACAGGCGGCGACGGCGCACATCACCGCCTTCGGCCCTGCCGGCAATGTGCTCACCGCGTTCGACGTCTTCCTGCTCCCCGGCGAGCAGAAGCAACTGAATCAGGTCCTGCGCGCGAACAACGTCACCAGCGACAACGCGCGCATCGATGTGAAGGTGACGTCCGCGACCGGCAGGATCATGGCCTACGCCTCGGTGCTCGACAACCGGACCAATGATCCGATGCTCGTCACGCCGAAACAGCTCAGCAGCGTCAGCGACACGAACATCGTCGTTCCCGGCGTGGCCGACATCAACACCGGTTCGGCCCGCTGGAAATCCGACGTGACCATGACCAACGGCGGCACGTCCCCGGTGACGGCCACGCTGACGTTCTACCCGACCGGCGATCCTTCGCATCCGAAGTCGATCACCGCGACCGTGGCGCCGAACGAATCGAAGCAGTTGACCAACATCCTGAACAGCTCCTTCGGGATCACCAACAGCGGTGGCGCGCTGCAGGTCACCACCTCGGCGCCGAGCGCTCTCATGGTCTCGGCACGGACCTTCAATGACACTGGCAACGGCACGTATGGCCAGTTCATCCCCGGAATCAGTCAGAAGGACGGGCTGGGGATCAACGACGGCGCGCTGCAAGTGCAGCAGGTCGAGGAATCGGCCGCCTTCCGCAGCAACCTTGGGATCGTGGAGATGAGCGGAAAGCCGGTACAAGTGGAAGTCACCGCCGTGCAACCTGACTCCAAGATTGCGCCACGCGCGGTCATTCCGCTCCAGGGGAACGAGTTCCAGCAACTGACCGGAGTCACGCGGTCGCTCGGCCTGACGACGCTCTACAACGGGCGACTTTCCGTGCGGGTGGTCGGCGGCAGCGGGAGAGTCGCCGTGTACGGCTCGATCGTCGACAACAGGACCAACGATCCGACCTTTGTGCCGGGGGAGCAATGAGCCTTCGGAGTGCGGCGGCTTGCCGCCGCTTTCAAAGCGCTGGCGAGCCAGCGCACTCCAAAGGCGGGACATCGAGCCAATGAGCATCCTTTTCTTCATCCTGCCACCGGCGATCGCGGCGCTCCTGGCGTTCGTGCTGACGCCGGCCAGTCGCGCCATTGCCCTTCGGCTCGGCGTCGTTGATTCGCCGGGACCGAGGAAAATCCATGACACGCCGGTACCGCGAATGGGCGGATTGGCCGTGGTGCTCGCGGTCATCGTTGCCCTTGCCCTCACAGTGCTGATCGCCGGCGGAAGGGTGCACATCCTTTCCGCCGAACTGCTGCGCGCAGCGGCGACCGGCTTCATCCCCATCTTCATCGTGTCGCTCATTGACGACATCCGCGGGCTGCGGCCGATGCCGCGGTTCCTCGTTCACCTCGCGGCAGCATCGGCCACCGTCGCTCTCGGCGTGCGTCTCGGCGCGGCCGTTCACATCTTTCACTTACAGATTTCCATCGGATGGCTGGCCGTTCCGATCTCCATTCTCTGGCTCGCGGGAATTACGAACGCGTTCAACATCATCGATGGACTCGACGGCCTGTCTGCCGGCCTTGCGCTGATCTCCGCCGTCAGCCTGGCGTGCGTCTCGGTGGTGATCGGCCGCTATGAGATGGCCACCACCGCGGCGATCCTCGCCGGCGCGCTCGCGGGATTTCTCCCGTTCAACATCTACCCGGCCAAGGTCTACCTTGGCGACACGGGAGCGACGGCGATCGGATTCTTTCTCGGCGTGCTGACTCTCCGCGGCGGCTCGACCGCGACCGCCGGCATGGCGGTCATTCTCCCGGTCCTTGTCGTCGGTGTTCCGCTCGCGGAAACGATCCTCTCCATGGCTCGGCGCGCGGTGCGCAAACTCCAGGGTAGTCCGCAGGGAATCCTCGATGCGGACCGCGATCACATCCATCACCGGCTGATGGCCCTCGGCTACACGCATCGCCGTGCAGTGGCATTGCTATACGGGATCGGAGCCGTGGCCGCGCTCTGCGGCTTCGCCTCGGTCTATCTGACGGAGCAGAACGCGGCGCTGCTGCTGGTGACGCTCTTCGCCGCGGCAATGGCCGGCGTGGCCAAACTCGGCTACGACGAGTTCGCCATCATCCGAAGCGGCGCCGTCCTGCGCGTCTACAACAAGCCCGTGCTGCGCTCGGGTCTGTTCGTCGTGTTTATCGACCTCGCGCTGGTCACCGCGGCCATCTATACGGCCATCGTCCTGAAATACGATGACTGGAGCGTTCGCGATCATCGCCTGCTGGCGATCAACCTCCTGGTGTTCGCCCCGGCGATGACAGTGGCGGTCTTCGGAGCGATGGGGATCTACCGGCGCTCCTGGGGAAACGCCAGTATCGATGACATCCTGCGCTCGTCGATCGCCGTCGTGATCGCAGCCGCCGGCGCGATGATGCTGATTCGCCTGCTGACCGACGCCTCGGCCCCGCTCACATTCTTCGCCGTCTACACCGTGATCCTCGTCGGTTTCGTGGATGGCAGCCGCGCGTCCTACCGCGTTCTATCCCACTGGAATCGGCGATCGAGCCGGGCGGGACAGCCCGTGGTCATCTACGGCGCCGGGCACGGCGGAGTGCTCGCGCTCCGGGAGATTCTGGAGAACGAGGATGTGGCCATGAAGCCGGTCGGCTTCATCGATGATGATCCGCTCAAGCACGGGCGGCTCATCAACGGTTACCCCGTCCTGGGCGATGTGGACGATCTGGAGAACGTCGTCGTGGGCAGCGGGATCAACGGAGTGGTCGTGGCCTCGGAGAAGATTCCGATCGCCCGATTGCGCTCCGCGCGGCGCGTCTGCGATCGCAACGGCGCCTGGCTCACGTTCTTCGAGGTGAACTTCCGAAGACCGTCAGAGCCGCTGGCCCGCCGCCGCGAGATGTGAAAACACGTCGCTGTCCAGGGCCCAGCGATACGTGCGTTGCAGCCCTTCGCTCAGCGCGATCCGGGGGCGCCATCCGAGAGAGAAGATGCGCGAGCTGTCGAGCATCTTTCGCGGTGTGCCGTCGGGCTTCGAGGAATCGAAGCGGATCGCCCCCTCGAATCCGGTGACTCGCTTCATCATCGTCGCCAGCTCGCCGACCGTGACCTCTTCGCCGCTTCCGACGTTGATCGTCGATTCTTCCTCGTAGTCGGACATCAGGCGAACAACCGCAGCGGCGAGATCGTCGACGAAGAGAAACTCGCGGCGCGGCGTGCCGGTTCCCCATACGGTCACTTCGTTCGCCCCGGCGATCTTCGCCTCGTGGAAGCGTCGCATCATTCCGGGGATGACATGGCTCTGCTCGGGATGGAAATTGTCACCCGGTCCATAGAGGTTCGTCGGCATCGCCGAGATAAACCGGCGGCCGTACTGCCGGTGGTAATGCTCGCAGAGCTTGAGCCCGGCGATCTTCGCCAGGGCGTAGCCTTCGTTGGTCGGCTCAAGAGGTCCGGTGAGCAGCGCATCCTCGCGCATCGGCTGCGGCGCCAGGCGCGGGTAAATGCAGGAGCTTCCGAGGAACAGCAGCTTCTCCACGCCGCTCTCGAAGGCGGCGTGAATGGTGTTCGTGGCGATCACCAGGTTTTCATAGAGGAAGTCCGCCTGTTGTGTCGCGTTGGCGAAGATTCCTCCCACGCGCGCCGCGGCGACGATCGCGAATTCGATTTTCGCGTCGCGGAAGAAGCGGTGCACGGCGGCCTGATCGAGCAGATCGAGCTCCTGGCGCGTGCGGAGAATCAGATTGGAATACCCGTCCCCGCGCAGCTTTCGGACCAGCGCCGACCCGACCAGCCCGCCATGGCCGGCGACGAAGACTCTGCTGTCCTTCTGCATCAGACGGTGCGCCATCGCACCTTTTTCTCGGTGTCACCGCGCGCCGCCAGCACGGCACGCTCGGTGCGTGCGATTTCGAGATCGTGATCGATCATCAGCTCCACCAGCTCGCGGAAGCTCACCTTCGGCTGCCACCCCAGCTTCATGCGCGCTTTCGACGCGTTGCCCTGCAGCAATTCCACTTCCGCGGGGCGGAAGTAGCGCGGATCGATCTCCACGTACTTCTTCCAATCGAGGTCGAGCCGCCCGAACGCGAGATCGAGAAACTCGCGCACGGAGTGAGTCTCGCCGGTGGCGATGACGTAGTCGTCCGGGGCATCGGCCTGCATCATCAGCCACATCGCCTCGACGTAGTCGCGCGCGTGGCCCCAGTCGCGGCGGGCGTCGAGATTGCCGAGAAACAGTTTCTCCTGCAGACCGAGCTTGATGCGCGTCGCGGCGCGTGTGATCTTTCGCGAGACGAAGGTTTCGCCGCGGCGTTCCGACTCGTGATTGAACAGGATCCCGTTGCAGGCGAACAGCCCGTAGGCCTCGCGGTAGTTCACGGTGATGTAGTAGGCGTACGCCTTCGCGCATCCGTACGGCGAGCGCGGATGGAACGGCGTCGTCTCACTCTGGGGCACCTCGCGAACCAGCCCGAAGAGCTCTGATGACGACGCCTGATAAAACTTCGGGCGGATTCCGGTCTCGCGGATGGCCTCGAGAAGGCGCACCGTGCCGAGCCCCGTCACCTCGCCGGTGTACTCCGGCACATCGAAGCTGACGCGCACGTGCGACTGCGCGCCGAGGTTGTAGATCTCTTCGGGCTGGATCTGGCGAAGGACCGTGTTGAGCGAGCTGCTGTCGTTCAGATCGCCGTAGACGAGACGCAACCGGGTGTTCGGCTCGTGCGGATCCTGATAGAGATGATCGATGCGGTCGGTGTTGAACGTCGAGGCGCGCCGGATGACGCCATAGACGTCGTATCCCTTCGACAGCAGCAGCTCTGTCAGGTAGGAGCCATCCTGGCCGGTGATGCCGGTGATGAGGGCGCGTTTAGGCATTCCGCTTCTTTTCCAGGGCACTCACGCGCCCATCGAGATCGGAAATCTTCTGGTCGTGGCTCTTGATGTGGTCATCGAGCAATTTGTATGTCAGGCGGTTGAAGGACTTGGCATCCCGGATCTCCCGCAGAGGCTCTTCCCGAGCCTCGTAGATCCTCGAGTCGACGTGCATCACGGTTTCTGCGAGTTGCTGCACCTCGTCACGGACAGCTTCGATTTGTACGTTGGCCTGACGTACCCCCACCTCAAGGCCATCCAGGCGCTTATCCACCTGATCCAGGCGTTGATCGA
>Ga0070741_10015655_pt1 | contig 12801 bp, 9 predicted proteins | sample Coa_R1_4_FD_66440 | JGI IMG/M metagenome (GOLD analysis project Ga0070741, IMG submission 66440) | Surface soil microbial communities from Centralia Pennsylvania, which are recovering from an underground coalmine fire - Coalmine... | ecosystem: Environmental > Terrestrial > Soil > Unclassified ...
TGTAACCTGAAATCGCCCTCAATCCTAGTCCCTAGTGGTAGCAGTGCCAGAACCTACCGAACGTTAGAAGAGTGCCGCGCAACGACAGTAGCCACCGGTTAAAACCGTTGTGAATCTGGATGTTGCCTCACCCGCCGTGCGGGTCAGAGATGGGATCATGGGCAGAAGGAGCACGCGACAAACATGCAGCTGGGAATGATCGGGCTTGGCCGAATGGGCGCGAACATCGTGAAACGGTTAATGAAGGCAGGGCACCAGTGCGTCGCCTTCGACAGCAATCAGACCGCGGTGAAGGACCTGGAGCAGCAGGGAGCCTCGGGCGCAACCACGCTTGAGGATTTTGTACGCGGCCTGACGGCGCCTCGCGCCATCTGGCTGATGGTGCCCGCGGCGGTGGTGGACGGGCTTCTGGAAAAACTGGCGCCGCTGTTGCAACGGGGCGACATCCTCATCGACGGCGGCAATTCTTATTACATCGACGATATCCGGCGCGCCAAGGCGCTCGAACCTCGCGGAATCCAGTACCTGGACGTGGGGACGAGCGGCGGCGTATGGGGCCTGGAGCGCGGATACTGTCTAATGATCGGCGGCCCGCGCGACGTGGTGCAGCATCTCGACCCGATCTTCAAAACGCTCGCGCCCGGGAGAGGGGCGGTTTCGCGCACGCCGGGACGCGAAAAGGCCGGCGGAACTGCCGAGGATGGCTATCTTCACTGCGGGCCGGCCGGCGCCGGCCATTTCGTGAAAATGGTGCACAACGGCATCGAATACGGAGTGATGGCTGCCTATGCGGAAGGGTTGAATATCCTCAAGCACGCGAATGTGGGAAAGCGCGATCACAAAGTGGATGCCGAAACGACGCCGCTCCGCGACCCAGCGCACTACCAGTACGATTTCAACCTGCCGGATGTCGCCGAAGTCTGGCGGCGTGGGAGCGTGATCGCCTCGTGGCTTTTGGATCTCACCGCGGCCGCTCTAATCGAAGAGCCCGACCTGGCGCGATTCTCGAGCAAGGTTTCGGATTCGGGCGAAGGCCGGTGGACGATTCAGGCGGCGATCGACGAAGCGGCGCCGGCGCCGGTACTCACCGCGGCTCTCTACGAGCGATTTTCATCGCGGGGCGAGGCGGAGTTTGGGGACCGGCTGTTGTCCGCGATGCGATTCCAGTTTGGCGGACATGCCAGTCACGGATAGCGGCTTCCAGCCCTGATCGCCGCGCGCAGAATCGGGCAGGCCGGAGACCTGCCCCAGGGGTTAGCGCGCGGTTACGCGCAGCGGTTTGTCCAACTTGAATGTAAGGATGCTCTCGACCGGCACCTTAATCGTGCCTTTGGTGAGAACCTGGGTCAGCGCGCCGGCTCCAGCGCCCGATCCTGCGCCGATCGCCGCGCCCTTGCCGCCGCCGGCGATCGCGCCGATGATCGCGCCGATTGCAGCTCCGCCGCCGGAGAATTCGCCCGTGCGGCGATTGAGGCCAACACCCTCATGGCCTTTCTGGGACAAATCCTCAGTGCTTAGATCGTATTGCTGGCCATCGACCGCTACCGTCGCGAGATCCAGCACCAGGTCGGAGGAACCGCGAATGCGGCCGCCTTTTGATGCCGAGCGAATCACAATCTGGGCGTTGGCGCCGGCGGGCACCACGACATTGCCTTCGCCATCGAGCACATCTTTGGTGACTTCGGCCGGGAAGGTCTGCCCTTCGGCGGCTTTGCCGGAATCGATGGTTTCTTCGTTGCGTACCGAGATTTCAGTCCCCGCCGGTAGTTGGTGGCTCCTGGTTGTCACAGCGGTTTCCGGCGGATGATAGTGATCGCGATGCCGCAGCTCGCGAGGACGGGAAGCCCCGCCTGCGGCGGGGGCCGGAGCGGGAGCGGTTGCGGTCGGAGCTGGAGCCGCACCGGCCGGCGCGGGCTGCGTCTCGTCATATTCAATGGAGCGCACCTGGGTCATCGGTATCGTGCGCGTGAGTTTGTCGTCACCTGCGATTTGGACCTCGCTGGCCGAACTCGAAAGGATCGTTCCCGCGACGCTCGTGCCATCGCGCAGCTCGACAGTGGCATGCTGGCCTCCGCCGGACGTCTTATTGCAGGAGCACAGTAGCATCGCTGCAAACACTACGGGTAGCAAAACTCGCATTTTGGGTTCCTCCCCTGGTCTTCTCTCAGAGTTACGGCAGCTTCCGGGCGATGATGTAGCATTCATCCCAGAACCACAGGCCGCCGTGTTCGCGCAACACGTCACGTGTTGCTTCGATATAGCTATTCGCGCTCATGGCTTCTGCCAGGCGCTGGTCTTCGATCTGCGCCACATAGGTAGCCGCGTTCCAAGCAGCCAGCAACGTGGAAGTGCCGATGGATGAGGCCGACGCGCCGATTTCGGTCGGGAGCGTGTGCATCTCATAGCGTAGCAGCGAGCGCTCATCATCGTAGGCCAAAAATTGAAAGTCTCGCGCCTGGCCACCCAATGCCGCTTCCGACGCTTTCAATAAAGAATAGCGGTCGGACTGAAACGGATTTTCCTCCGGCCAGACCCGCTGGATAATCTCGAGCCCGGGATCATTACCGGACGAGTGAATCCCGATCAAGCGGCCCCCCGGATTCAGGCCGCGAGCGAGCGGCGCGATGACGCGCCTCGCCTTAAACTCCACCGACGCACGGGCGCGATACGGTTGCGATGCGAGGATCAGATCGAAGTCTGCGCGGGGCGTACCCTGTTTGGGCAGCACACTATCCAGCAGGAACCGGCAATCCTGGCGGTAGATCACCAACACGGTCGGTGTCTCATACATTGGATTGCCGCTTTTGGGGCTGATGCGGGCCCGCCAATGCTCCGCCAAAAAGGGCTGCAAGGCAGTGATCTGATCGTCAAAGTGCCCGGCCGTGTTCCCCTTGAGCTCGACCTCGTGCCACACTACCTTTGCCGCGTTCGCGGGCTCGTTGGGAGTTAGGAGCGGGGCCTCGTCATATTTCATGTTGGTCATGACGAGGACCGTAGCCGGATGCTCCATAAAGCGGTCCGGCATCTTTTCGAGCGCGAGGCGCACATCCTCCAAGCTGATTTCCTTGCCGACGATATAGAAGGGCATGCGCTCGAATTTGCGGTGCATGGTCCGCATAATACGCGCGAGCACCGTGCCGTCTCCGACGCCGGCATCGAACAGGCGAATCGCCGGCGGTATTGGATGGATCTCGTCTAATTCCGCGCTAACCCGGCTCGCGATCACCCACTTTTCGCTGCAGGTGTTCACGAACATCAGATACTTCTGACGGTTGTCGTAAAAGCGAAAATTCTGCTCCGGATCCGGCACTGCGCCTGTGACACCTGATTTAGGCAGTGCGGCGTCCGCACCGGTCTCTGGACTGGATTTGATTCCCGACATGATTCGCTGAGGCCTCCCCAGGCCGCTGGTGAACGGCGGCGCGAGACGCCGGCGTGCGGCTGCCGAAGGTCTCCTCCCCGTTGAATTTACACTCGTTAGCCGTTCAAGTTTATGATACCAGCCGCATTCCATGCAACTGGGCAGGGCCGGCTGGCGCAGCGCCACTTCCACCACTCCGCCGAAGAACAAGGCCCGCCTATGCGAGCCGATCGGCGGGGAGCATCCCGCCGCTGTCCGGGTTATGAGTCGGAATCGTGGCCCCGGCATAATCCACGAACGGAGACCCTCCAGACAGGAGCGGGCCTCTGCCCGACTGCAGAAAGCTCAGCCTAGATCGGCGCGCTTCTTCCCACTTTGCGGAACTCGCCGTCGACTGGAACGGCTCCAGATTGCGTCCTTCGGTCCAGTATCACTCATTGACATCCGAATATCGTGATGCTACACGTGTAGCCGTACAGGTTGCACTCCCCCGCCGGGTTGTCGGTCTTTAATTCGGCGAAGAAGGCGATCCCTGCAGCAAACTTCATTCCAATTTCATATCTACGGAGGCTCGTGTCATTATGAGGCTCAATACACGAAGGGTGTTCAGCCCCCTTCTCCAGCCGATTTTGTTCACAGCATGCGCTACCGCAATGATGGCGCAAACCTTCGCCGTCTTCGACGCGACCAGCGCGCCTTCGACAGTCGCATCCAGCATCAACGGCAGGGGAGAAGTCGCAGGTTCTTTCTACGATACTCTAGGCAACGATGGTATTTTTGTGCGGGACCCGAACGGAAACTTCACGATCGTGGACCTGCCTAACGCGTACCCGATCAGCAGCACCTACATCAACGGCAGGGGGGACCTCGCAGGTTCTTTCTACGACAGAACCCAACGGAGCGAGAGGCGCGGTTTTGTGCGGGACCGGAATGGGAACTTCACCGTCTTCGACGCTGCGCCGCTCGGTCCCTATTTTGGGATTCCTCAGGGTACATATCCTAGCGGTATCAACTACCGCGGAGAGGTTGCCGGCTATGTTTACCAAGGGATGGACGTGCAATTCCAATACCTAGGTTTTTACCGGGGTCTGAATGGGAATATTAGCAGCTTCCCCGCCCTCTTCGCAGATACTACATTTGTTACAAGTATCAATGATCGCGGAGATGTTGCAGGCTATTTTTCCAATGGTATCTCCTGCAATACTAGGCCGACTTGTCGAATTATTCCTCCGACCGGTTTTGTACGCGACCGGAATGGAACCTTCACCGTCTTCAGTGCTCCTAATGCGTCCGCTACGCATGCATCCAGCATCAATTATGGGGGGACCATTGCGGGCAGTTTCAACGATACGACACAAGGCGGTCTACCCCGCCAGTATGTGCGCGACCGGAATGGAACCTTCACCGTCTACGACGTCCCCAACGCGTCCTCGGCGGGTGCTTCCGGCATCAACTATGCCGGTGATGTTGCAGGCAGTTTCACCGATACGACACAAGGGGGTAAGACTCGTTGTTTTGTGCGAAACCGGAATGGAAACTTCACGACCTTCGACGTCCCCAATGCATCGTCTACGAATTGCCTCAGCATCAACGATCGCGGAGATGTTGCAGGCTGGTTCACGGATTCAAGCGAGGGGGGTAAGACTCGCGGCTTCGTGCGCTTCGCTCCGGTACAGCCGACTCAGTGGACTGGTCTAGGAGGGGTGCTTCCCGGCAGGATCGCAGTCGCTAGCAATAGCGACGGCCGCCTGCAAGCGTTCGCCCGCGGCGGCGATAACTCCCTGTGGGCAATCGCGCAGACTGCGCTGAACGGCCCCTGGTCCCAATGGGAAAACCTGGGCGGGGTGATCAAGGGCGATCCGGCGGTGGGGGTTAATGCCGACGGTCGGCTCGAGATCTTTGCTCTGGGCAGCGACCAGTCGCTCTGGCACATCTGGCAAACCTCACCCAACGGAGGCTGGTCGAACTGGGAGGGCTTGGGCGGATTTTTGACCAGCAATCCAACGGTCGCGACCAATGCGGACGGGCGTCTGGAGGTTTTCGCGCTCGGAGGGGACAGTGCGTTATGGCATATCTGGCAGACCTCCGCAAACGGCACCTGGTCCTATTGGCATTCTTTGGAAGGTAGGATCTACAGTAATCCGGCAGTGGCGGTGAACGAGGATGGCCGTCTGGAAGTGTTCGGCTACGGCGGCGACGCGAGCCTATTGCACATCTCGCAAACCTCCGCCGGGGGCGACTGGTCCGGCTGGGAAAGCTTGGGCGGTTTTCTGATCGGCAACCCATTTCCTATTCTCAACCGCGAAGGACGGCTGGAAGTGTTCGCGCGCCGTAGTGACGGCCAGCTCATGGAAATCGCGCAAGGCGCAGCGGGTGGATCTTGGTCGGGTTGGAGTGCCTTAGGAAACGTGCTGCAGGGTGATCCCACCGTGATTGTAAACTCCGACGGCCATCTGGAGGCTTTCGCTCAAGGTTCGGACAGCGCTCTTTGGCACATCGCACAAACGGCCCCTGGAGCATCTTGGTCGGATTGGGAGAGCCTGGGTGGTGTGTTGGCAAACGGAGTCAGCGCCGCCTTGGATTTCGATGGACGCGTAGTCGCATTAGTCACGGGCAGTGATCAATCGCTCTGGTCGCTGGAGGAGGGCGCTCCGGGATTTTGGAAGTGAGCTTGGGCCTCACGCGTCCGTGAGGTGCCAGGGCCGGCGGGCAGGTAATCCCGGATCACTCCAACAACGATCGGATCAAGACAGCGGGATGCACGCCGCGGCTACCGCTCAGCTCCGAGACCTGATGGCGACAAGATGTGCCGGGCGCTACAAGAACCTCTCCTTCGCGCATCGACTTGACCGCTGGAAGCAGCTTGCGGCTCGCGATCGCGACTGAGACATCATAGTGCTGGCGCGCGTAGCCGAAGGAACCGGCCATGCCGCAGCAGCCGGCATCCAGGTCCACAATACTGGCGGACGGAATGCGCGAGAGAAGAGAAATTGTGGCCGGCAGCAAACCCATCGATTTCTGATGGCAATGGCCGTGGAGCAGAATCTTTTTCGGGCCAGGGCGCACCGGTAAATCCAACTGCCCCGCGAATTCCTCGAATAACTGGCACGACTGCGCGACGATGCGCGCCTTGTCCTGCAGCGCGTCCCGGAGCAGCGACGGCGCGTCTTCCTTTACAGCCGAGAGGCAGCTCGGCTCGCAGAACAAGATCTTCTCGCCGCGGCTGGCAACCGGAAAGAGGGCTTCTACCACCAGTGCCGCTTGCGCGCGCGCTTGCGCCAGCAGCCCTTGCGAAATCAGCGGACGCCCGCAGCAGCCGGGCCGGACCACCTGAACTTGGCAGCCTCCGCGCTCCAGAACCTCCAGCGCGGCAATGCCGATCTCGGGATCGTAGTGGTTGGTGAACGTGTCGTTGAACAACGTGACTGTCTTTGGGGCAGTTGCAACGGGCCGCGGATGCGCGTCGAGCCATTTCTCGAACGTCTGGCCTTTCCAGGCGGGCAAACGACGCCGGCGGTCCACGTCGAGCATTTTTTCGTTCACCCATCGTGTGGGTGCAAGCCCGCCGGCCCAATTGGCCAGGGGCGCGAAGCGGCTTCCCCACTTCGAGAGCCGGTGAATGTTCCCGAGCGCGCGGGCGCGGAGCGGCGTCCCGTGGCGGGTCCAATAGTCGGCAAGAAACTCGCTCTTGAATCGTGCCATGTCCACGCCAACGGGGCATTCCGCTTTGCAGGCTCGGCACTCCAGGCACAAGTCGAGGACGCGGTATACACCGTCATCACCCAAGCCGGTCTCGCCGAGACGTCCGGTCATCGCGAGCCGCAGCACGTTGGCACGGCCTCGGGTTGCGTCCCGTTCATCGCGGGTGGCCATATATGAAGGACACATCGTGCCTGAGAGCTTCTTGCGGCAGGCGCCCACGCCGCTGCACATTTCGACTGCGCCGCCGAAGCCGCCGTACTCGGAATAATCGAACCACGCTTTCGGTTTGGGTGTCTGATAGCCGGCTCCGAATCGCAGGTTGGCAGTCATCGGAGGCGCGTCCACGATCTTGCCGGGATTCAGAATTCCCAACGGATCGAAAGTCCGCTTGATGTCGCGGAACGCTTCGTACAGCACCGGACCGAACATCTGGCGCATAAAGGGAGCCCGCACCAAGCCGTCGCCGTGTTCACCGGAAAGCGCGCCGCCAAATTCGAGCACGAGATCGGCAACATCCTGCGCAATAGCCTCGAATTTGCGCACGCCTTCCGCGGTCTTCATATTGACTACCGGCCGCACGTGCAGACAGCCCACCGAGGCGTGGGCGTAGACCCCGGCAGTGGTCCCGTGACCCTCGATGATCTTGAGAAAGCGGCCGATGAACGGGCTCAGGCGCTCCGGCGCGACGGCCGTGTCCTCCACGAAGGAAATGGATTTGGCGTCCTGCTTCATGGCCATCGAGAGTCCAAGCGCGGCTTCGCGCAGGCTCCAGATGCGCTGCTGGTTGGCGAGGTCCGTTTCGGAATGATAGGCGTAGCCAAACGGCCTGGCGCGCAGCTCTTCCTCGAGAGCGCGCAAACGGGGCGGCAAGTCCTCCGCGCGGTCGGCATAAAACTCGATGCAGAGCGTCGCGGCCGGATCACCCGCGATGAAGGAATTCCGAATGCGGTCGAGCGCGGCGTTTTGGCGGGTGTTGTCAAGGATGTTCTTGTCCATCACCTCGACGGCGGATGGCTGATGCCGCAGAATCACCGGGGCTGCCGCCAGCGCTTCCAGCAGATCGGCGAACATCACCACCATGACCGCCTTGGCCTTCGGCAAGGGCACGAGGCGCACCCGCGCCTCCAGGACCACGCCCAGAGTTCCTTCGGAACCCACCAGCATCTTGGCCAGGTTCACGGGGCGCGATGGATCGGTAAACTCATCCAGGTTATAGCCACCGACCCGGCGCAGAATCTTAGGGTAGCGGCGGTCGATTTCGGCGGCGTGCGCGGCCGCGAGGTCAAGCACCTTCCGGTAGCAAGCCGCTTCCAGGGTGTCTCCAGCCGGAATTTCGCTGCGAGGGATTTCGCGCAGATGGACGACCGATCCATCGGAGAGCGCGGCCTCGAGCTCCAACACGTGATCGATAGTTTTGCCGTACAGCACGCTGCGCGCGCCGGCCGAGTTGTTGGCGATCATGCCGCCGATCGCGGCGCGGCTGGCGGTCGAGATGTCCGGGGCGAAGCGCAGGCCGAGGGGCGCCAGGTGGGCGTTCAACTCGTCCAGCACGATGCCCGGCTCCACACGCGCCCAGCGCTCTTCGGCGTTCACCTCGAGCACGCGGTTGTAATACTTCGACGTGTCGATCTGGATGCCGTCGCCGATTGCCTGCCCGGCCTGCGAAGTCCCACCGCCGCGCATGGTGATCGGGCACCGAAAGCGGCGGCAGATCTCGAGGGCGCGCAGAATATCCTGGCGGTTGCGCGGGAGAACCAATCCCAGCGGCTGAATCTGATAAACGCTGGCGTCGGTGGAGTAAAGGGCGCGAGAAATGAGATCGAACCGGACCTCGCCTTCGATGGCGTTTTCCAATTCGCGCCGCAACATCTCGGCATCGACGGCGGCCGCGCTGGCCTGGGGAACCGGTGTCCCCGTTTCTAGTTGAACGAAACCCACTCCGTCATTATCGCCGGTCCGAGGTGTGGAAAATCCCGCCTATTGGCGGCGCCGTGGGGCGCGGTGAATGGATTGCGGGGCTGCGGAGTGCGGCTGCATCTTGAATGCCTGCTCGGCCTGGGCCTCCGGCACACTGAGTGACAGGTTTACCAGATTGGCGTTGGTCGTGGCGGAAAGCGACGGCAGAATCGCGGCCAATTGCGGATTTTTCTGTTGCGCCTGAAGCTGGGCCATGCTGGCTAGGAATTGCACCACGCCGGCAATGGCGGTGGCATTTTGGGGAGTATCCGCCTGCGCCTGGCCGGTGAATGCAACTTGCGACCCGAATTTGACGCCGCCGGCCGCCTGCTGAATATTCTGAAATGCGTTCTGCACGGCTGCATTTTGGGGAGTGGACGGATTAGCCGGAGGTTTGAGGGAGGAAAGCGGCACATTCGCAATGAACCACGCGTCCTCACTGAGACTCCACTGGTTCACTTGGCCGACCAGCGCCGCGCTCAATGTCGCGGGAGCAGTTTGCCGATCGATGGCGCCCTCGACACTGGCCACGTCGCCGGCCACAGCCAGCGTCGGATCCAGAAAAGCCACTCCGTGCGTTTGCTTTGGATCGAGCAACAGCATCACGCCCTTGTAATTGATGGTCGTTCCGCCGCCGGCCAGCCCGGCCGCCTGAATCTTAGCGGCGTCGAAGTTACCCCGCGCCAGCACCAGGCCCGACTTGTGTGCCGGAGTTCCGTTCGAGGCGAACAGCAGCTCATGCAAGTCCTGCGTCGGATCGAAGCCGGTCAACGCGGTGACCTGCTGCAGGTGTTGCGGCGCCTGGGTTTGAATCTGGCTCAAAACGTACACTCCGAATGGAGTTGTCTTGGCCAAGTCCACGTTTACGCCCGCTAGAATCCTGGCGTCGGGCATGACGAGATTCAGGAGTCCGGAATCGGCGGCGGGCAGCAGCCCAGCGCATATCACGACCAGCGTCGCGGCGTTCAGGATCGGCGGCTTCATACTCATGAGGACGTTATCCCTTCGCCATTATTAACGGATCGGCGGCCTCCGCAGTTCCGTTCCTGCTATGGGATTGGGATCTGATCCACAATCTCGATGCCAAACCCTTCCAGTGCAACGATTTTACGAGGATGGTTGGTGAGCAGCCGGATGGTGTGCAGTCCCAGGTCAGACAGAATCTGCGCGCCGATTCCATGCTCGTGCTGCAACTGGCGCTGCCCGGCCGGACCTGCGTAGTGCAGGAATTCGCGTCCATGGGAGGCCAACCGCTGCTGGCCGGCTGCATCCCGCTCCACACGGAAGCCCGGACCGCTTTCATGCAAGTAGACCAGCACTCCGTGCCCTTCTTGAGCGATCATGCGCATCGATTCCCGGACCAGGAGCCCGCAGGAACAGGCCGAGGATCCAAACACATCGCCGTAGATGCAGCGGGAATGCATCCGGACGAGAACGTCTTCGCGGCCCGCAACCTCGCCCAACACAAAGGCGAGATGGTACTCGGGATTGAGATCGCTGGCGTAAGCCACCGTGCGGAACTCGCCGGCTTCGGTCTCCATGCAGCCTTCGCCCACACGGCGAATGAACCGCTCATGCTTCATCCGATAGCGGATCAGGTCCGCGACCGAAATCATCTTGAGCTTGTGCCGGGCACAAAACTCTTGGAGCTGCGGCACGCGAGCCATGGTGCCGTCTTCGTTCATGATTTCACAGATCACGCCGGCAGGCGTGAGACCGGCGAGGCGCGCGAGGTCCACCGCAGCCTCGGTCTGACCGGCGCGCACGAGGACGCCGCCTTCCCGGGCGCGCAGCGGAAACACGTGGCCGGGCCGTGCCAGGTCGCCCGGGCGGCAGGCGGGGTCGACCGCGGCGAGAATCGTCCGGGTGCGGTCGGCGGCTGAGATCCCGGTGCTCACGCCTTCACGGGCGTCAATCGATTCGCAGAATGCCGTTCCGAAATTCGAGGTGTTCTGGAGGCTCATCAGCGGCAGCCGGAGCGCGTCGCACCGTTCCGCGGTAAGGGCGAGGCAGATGAGGCCGCGGCCGTGCGTGGCCATGAAATTGATGATTTCCGGCGTGACCTTCTCGGCGGCGATGGTGAGGTCGCCTTCGTTTTCCCGGTCCTCATCGTCGACAACGACCAGGACGCGTCCGGCGCGGATCTCCTCGACAGCCTCCGGAACCGTTACAAACGGCATAATTCATTGTATCCGTTAGTTATTACAAGCACGAATGGAGGCGGCGACCATCGCGCGCGCCCTAAGCTAAGATGATGTTAGAGCGCTGAATGTCGGATTTTGCGCGTTTTCTACCGCCTGCGCCGAACCTGACCGCGACCGGAGTCGTCGACATTCTGGTCGTGGCGTTCCTTGTGTATCAGGCACTAATGGTGGTGCGGGGTACACGCGCCTGGCATATCCTGATCGGCATCAGTTTCATGGTTTTGCTCTATGCCGTGGCGGTCTGGGCCGGGCTGGAGGCGCTGCGTTCCGTACTCTCGTTCATCGTGCCGTATCTGGGGCTCGCGATCATCGTACTGTTTCAATCCGAAATCCGGCGCACGCTGGCGAGTCTGGGGCGAAAGGGCTGGCTGAGCGCGGGCTTTCGGTCCTCCGAGTCGATCCATGAGATCGTGTTGGCCGTGGAGCAGTTAGCCGATCAAAAGACCGGCGCTTTGATTGTGATGGAACGCGACATCGGGCTGCGGACGTTCGTGGAAAGCGGCGTGCCGCTCGAGGCACGGATTTCGCGCGATCTGCTGCTCTCGATTTTTCAGCCGGGACTGCCGCTGCACGACGGCGCGGTGATCATCCAGAAGGACCGGATTGCGGCGGCCGCGTGCTTCCTTCCGCTGACCACGAATCCAGCGTTGTCACGGAACTTTGGAACGCGCCACCGAGCCGCCATTGGCATCACCGAGGAAACCGACTGCCTTTCTATCGTGGTGTCGGAAGAAACCGGGCGGGTCTCGGCGGCGGCGGGCGGCGAATTGATCTCGGCAATTTCGGTCGGAGCCCTGCAGGAGCGCATCAACCAGCACTTCGGGGTGAGACGCCAGCAGACTGAGATTACGTTACCGATCCACGCCGCTGAGGGAACCAGCGATCGCCGGGCGGAGCGAGTCAATCTGCCATGAGACTGCTGGCACGCACCTGGGCGATCCTGACTCACAACTTCTGGTGGCGCCTGCTGGCGTTAGTGACCGCGGTCGCGATCTGGGCGGTAGTGGCCAGCGAACCCGAATTGTCGACCTTCGTCACGGTTCCGGTCGAATACCGCAATTTGCCCGACGATCTTGAAATGAGCTCCCCGCCTGCCGAGGCCGTGTCCCTCGAATTGCACGGGCCCGCCGGCGAGCTTCGGGGCTTGAATGATGGGCGGCCGCCCTCGGTAGTCCTGGATATGTCGAACATCACTCCGGGCGTTCACCGGTTCAGCATCGACGGCGGAGATGTCCGGCTGGCCCGCGGAGTCCGGCTAGTGCGTGCGATCCCATCGGAAGTGCGATTTGAGTTCGACCACCGATTAATACGGACCGTTCCGGTGCGAGCGCGTTTTACGGGCGAGGGGCAGCACGGGTACGGGGTCGCCGGATACCAGGTGCAACCGCAGCAGTTGGTGATCGTGGGCCCGGCCCGGCACGTCGATCGTATTGCGTCGGCGTTCACTGATCCGATCGATATCTCGTCGACGATCGGCGCTTCCCAGTTTCACGTGCACGCCTTTGTGGAAGATCCTTACGTTCGCATTCAATCCTCTCCCGAGGTCACTGTGACCGTCAATATGAAGAGGACTTGAAG
>Ga0070741_10015656_pt1 | contig 12800 bp, 15 predicted proteins | sample Coa_R1_4_FD_66440 | JGI IMG/M metagenome (GOLD analysis project Ga0070741, IMG submission 66440) | Surface soil microbial communities from Centralia Pennsylvania, which are recovering from an underground coalmine fire - Coalmine... | ecosystem: Environmental > Terrestrial > Soil > Unclassified ...
CATCGCAAGCGCACAGGCTTTGCCCAGGCCAACGATGCCCGGAACGTTCAACGTTCCCGAACGCATGCCCCGCTCGTGACCGCCGCCATCGATGATCGCCGAAATCTGCACCCGAGGATTTTTGCGCCGCACGTACAAAGCGCCCACGCCCTTGGGGCCGTAAAGCTTGTGCGCGGTAATCGACATCAGGTCAATATTGTCCTTGTTAACGTCGATTGGAACTTTTCCCACCGCCTGCACCGCATCCGTGTGGAATAACACGCCGCGTTCGCGACAGATTTTTCCGATCTCGCGCCACGGCTGCAATACACCAATCTCGTTGTTCGCGGCCATGATCGTGACCAGAATCGTTTTGTCGTCAATGGCACGCTTCAACTCGTCGAGATCCACCAGGCCGTTTTTCTGCACTGGCATGTAGGTCACCCGGTAACCGTACTTTTCCAGGCGCTTGCAGGTATCGAGCACAGCCTTGTGTTCGGTGACGGCCGTGATGATGTGGTTGCCCTTCTCGCGGTACATCTCGGCGACGCCCTTGATCGCGAGGTTGTCGCTCTCGGTCGCGCCCGAGGTGAAAATGATTTCCTTCGGTGTGGCTCCGATCAACTTCGCGATCCGCTCCCGCGCCTGTTCCACACCTTCCTCGGCGGCCCATCCAAACGGATGATTGCGGCTAGCTGCGTTTCCAAACTTCTCCATGAAGTAAGGCAGCATCTCTTCCAGAACCCTTGGGTCCATCGGAGTCGTCGCATGGTTATCCATGTAGATCGGCAGCTTGACTCCCGGTGGAACTGCGGTGCTTGCCTGGGGGATTGTCTTTACATCCGTGCTCATATCGTCCTTCTCCTCAACTCAACTCAAAGTCACAAAGTCTTTATGCTGCCGCGCCGGCTCGGCTTCCGCGTCCTCTCTCATCTCCGAGATAGTGATGCGTCGCAGAACGTCCTCGATACTTTGATTCACGCGGCGCAAAGGCTCGCGGATCGTGCAGCGATCGGTTTGTCCGCATTCCCCGCGAACCGTCACGCAGGATGTAATGAACAGCGGTCCATCGATCGCGCGAATCACTTCAAACGCGGAAATCTTCGACGGATGCCGGGACAAGGTGTACCCGCCATTGGTTCCATGTTGTGAATTCAGCAACCCGGCCTTCACCAACCTCTGAAGGATTTTGGCCAACGCTTCTTGCGGAATGCCGTACGCATCGGCAACATCTTTTGCGCTGCACGCCTGGTCACGGCCCCGCTCCGCCAGGTGCTTCATAGCCATCAACCCGTAGTCGGCTTTTTTGGTGAGCTTTAGCATTCGCCTGACAAATACGACCTTTTTAGTCGGACATGATTATTGTAGCCAGTTGAGGAACGCTTCGCAACTGCTTCAGCGAACGGCGAGATCTGTCATTAAACGGTAAACAGCTGTAGCTTAAAGGTTTGCCCCATTACGACCAGATTGGTCGCAATTCCCACGACTAGGCTCCAAATTTCTCGTTAACCTCGAAGGAATTCCTTGGCACCGTTCGCGCTCCCTTGCAACCGTGTAACAAGGCTGTCACCGATGGGACTTGACAACCTCACTGGCCGGGCTAAAATGACCGACAATTCCGGCGATTTTCTTCCCATTCTCCGGAATGGGTGCTGCACCCGGATCTATGACTCCAATCCCGCCGTCGCATTTTCCCGAGAAGAGACCCAGCATGGAACAGTGTAAGCACCCGCGTGTGCAGATCGTTTCACGCGAAGAGGATGCCGAGTTTGTGGAATGCATCCTTTGCGGAGAAATCTTCGAGTCCAGCGAGTTCAAGGACATGACCATCGAAGAAACCAAGCTGGGCGAAGAATCCTGATCCCTTTCGGTGCGAATCCAGTGGCAATGCAAAACGTCTCCGACGTGTGACCGAGGTAATGTTCGGTGTTGATGTTTGCTTGTGAGTTCTCCCTGCATTTTGTTACTGTCGCCTCGGATTCCCTTGCCTCGCCGAACCAACTCGCGACTGGCCTTGGTGGTGGACGACTCCATGCTGATCCGGCACACCGTATGCCGGTTCCTTGAAGAGCGCGGTTTTCAAGTGGAGTCAGGGTGCGACGGCCAAGAAGCAGTAGAAGCTCTCAAACGAATTCAGCCCGACCTTGTCGTCACCGACATGCAAATGCCCAAGATGTCGGGCAGTGAACTGATCACGCAACTGAAAAAGCGGCCTTCCACCTCTCAAATCCCCATCGTCATTGTGGCCGGACGGCAGAGTGGGTTCGACGAATCAGAGAAGCGAGCAAATTTCGCTATCTACAAAGATATCGACATTGAGTGTCAGCTCGCAAAAGCTTTAGACCTGATCTTCGGCTCGTAGAGATCACAAGCCCATTCCGGCTTCTGCCGAGAAATGCATATCGGCAAAATCCCTGGCCAGGAATTTCGGATAAGCAGCCGCGGCAATCATGGCAGCATTGTCCGTAGAAAGCGGCCGGGAAGGGAAAAACACGGGAAAACCTTGCGAGGCCGCATCGCTTTCGAATCTGGTACGAAGTTCACCGTTCGCCGCGACGCCCCCCGTTACAAACAGTGTCGACACCTCATACGCGTCTGCCGCCGCCAGCGTTTTGGCGATCAGGTCATTCACCACGGCACGCTGAAAAGAAGCAACCAGGTCCAACGTCTGCTGATCAAGCAACGATCGATAATCTTCAAGTGTCGGCTTGCTGATTCGCTCCAATGCTGCGCGACGCGAAGCAATCTGCGGCAACATCGCGTGAGCTTCTACGTAGCGCAGAACCGCAGTCTTGATCCCACTGTAGGAAAAATCGAAGTGCGGACGCTGGTCGTTGTGCTCGGCAGCGCCCTTGCGCCGGTCTCGATGCTTGATCTGCGACAGCGGGAACTTCACCGCAAGAGGATCACCGAAAGCGGATAGCTTGTCGATGATCGGACCGCCGGGATATCCCAACCCAAGTAGCTTGGCAACCTTGTCGAAGGCTTCGCCCGCAGCATCGTCCCGTGTGTGCCCGACGTTCCGATAGGCCCAGCTCTGTTCCAGCTGCTCGGCAAGGTAAAGATGCGTATGCCCGCCCGATACAACCAGCGCTAGCACCGGGAAGTTCAGTTCGCGATTGCCTTTCTGCCGCTCTTCGAGCAGCACAGCATGGATGTGCCCCTCGAGATGATTTACCGCAATCAGTGGCTTGTCCAAAGCAAACGCCAGAGCCTTGGCATAGCTTATTCCGACCAATAGGGCTCCGGCCAAACCTGGGCCTTGCGTGACCGCTAGAGCATCAATGGACTCGTAGCTCTGCTTTGCTTGATCCAAGGCCTGGCGAACTACAGGTTGGATGGCCCGCAGGTGCTCGCGCGAGGCAAGTTCCGGCACTACCCCTCCGTAAGGAGCATGCAGCGCAATCTGGGAGGCCACGACGTTCGATTCGATCTTCTCCCCCGATCGCACGACAGCCGCCCCTGTTTCGTCACAGGAACTTTCAATCCCGAGGATACAGACATCCGCCATAAGTCGATTGTAAACGCTCGTCCGGGTGAGATCCCGCACAGGAAAACCGATATCATAATGCGGCATGCCGGATCTTAAGGCCCAGGCTGTCGGAATTGTGGAAACACTTCGGCGAAATGGTCATCAGGCCTACCTGGTGGGCGGATGTGTGCGTGACCTCCTGCTTGGCCGCGAGCCCGCCGACTTCGACGTCACCAGCGATGCTACTCCCGAGGAAGTGATGCGGATCTTCCCCGAGACCTACGCGGTGGGCGCGCAATTTGGCGTAGTCCTTGTCCCAACGTTAAGCCACACCGGAGAAACTGCGAGCAGTGAGCCTTCGGACCATGCCGATGCGATCGAGGTTGCCACGTTTCGCTGCGACGTCGGTTACAGCGATGGTCGCCATCCCGACCACGTGCAGTTTTCGAAAGATCCGCAGACCGACGTGCAACGTCGCGACTTCACCATCAACGGATTGCTCCTGGATCCGCTCACTAACAAGGTCCTCGACTTCGTTGGCGGCCGCCAGGATCTGCAAGCCAGGATCATTCGCACGATCGGGGATCCCGAACGGCGTTTCGCCGAAGACAAGCTGCGCATGTTGCGCGCGGTGCGCTTTGCTGCCCGGTTTAACTATGAGATCGATCCAGCGACCTTTGCCGCAATCCAGAAGCACGCCACCGAAATTTCCCAGGTTTCGCACGAGCGGGTTAGGGACGAACTTACCAAGATGTTGACCGAAGGCAACGCGCGACAAGCGTTCCTTCTGCTCGATGAGTCGGGACTACTCAAGGAGGTGCTGCCGGAGATCTCCGCCATGAAAGGCGTGGAACAACCGCCCCAGTTTCACCCGGAGGGAGATGTTTTCGTCCACACCCTACTGTTGCTCGACAAGCTTCCCCACTCGGCGCCGGCGACCTTGGCTTGGGGTGCATTGCTGCATGATGTCGGCAAACCCGCGACCTTCCGCGTAGCGGACAGGATTCGATTCGATGGCCATGTGGAAGTTGGCGTCAAAATGGCGAAGAACATTCTTCACCGGCTGCGTTTCTCGAACGATGACTGCGATCAGATCCTGGCGCTTGTCGACAATCACATGAAATTCGGCGATGTGCAACGCATGAAAGACTCGACATTCAAAAAATTTGTCCGCATGCCGCTTTTTGACGAGCACCTTGCCTTGCACCGTATGGATTGCCTCTCCAGCCACGGCGACCTCACTTCCTACGACTTCACGCGCCAGAAGATGGCCGCCATTCCTCCGGAAACCATCCAACCCGCCCCGCTGATCACAGGAAAAGATCTGATCGAAGCCGGATATACGCCGGGTCCACGGTTCAAGGAAATCCTCGCTGCTATCGAAGATGACCAACTGGAAAACCGCCTTCATACCCGAGATGAAGCGATGCAGGTGGTACACGAACGCTATCCGCTCAGCCGTGAATCGGAACAAAGATAATCCGGATTGGAAGCAGTAAGTTTCACGGCTGCGCGATGCTAAAATCACGTCTGACCCCGACATGAATCGAGACATGCAACCTGCCGGCTCCGTCTTGGACAAGATCATCAGTTCCAGCGTTCGGCGTGCTGCCCCGGGCGAGGGACCTATCCTGGCCTGGCCTTTGGCCTGTGGATCGGCCGTCGCTCAGCGCACCCATGCTTCTCAGTTTCAAGGCGGCGTGCTGCAGGTGGAAGTCGCCGATGCAGGCTGGCGTAAGGAATTGCAGTCCTTAGCGCCGAAATACCTGGCGGCCATCAATCGGTACGTCGCCGACAAAGTCGTGCGGATCGAATTCGTGATTCGGCGGAAGTAGCTCCCTTGGTGAAAGTTTCAGACAAGTTTGGAATCCATGAAAGTTTCGGACAAAGACGTAGACCACGTAGCTGATTTGGCAAACCTGGAACTCACCAGCGACGAGCGCAGCCGCATGCTGCGCGATCTGAACTCCATTCTTGAATACATCGGCCGGCTCAATGAGTTGGACACCTCGGATGTCGAGCCAATGGCTCAGATCTTAGCCGGAGACCACCTTGGCGGCTCCATGCGGGAGGACATTCGCGAAGGATTACGCCCGTCGCTTCCCCATCATGAGGCTCTGGCAAATGCGCCGCAGGCGGACGGCACGTTCTTCAAAGTCCCTAAGGTCATCGAGAGATAAACATCACGCTCACTTTCCAAGCCGCGGCCCAATGAACATAGAAGGACTCACTATTCAGAGCGCGCGGGAAGCGATACAAAATCGCTCCATCACGGCGACCGCGCTGGCGGAAGCACACTACGACAAGATTGAATCAGACGATCCGCGAATTGGCGCTTACCTGACGCTCTCGAAGGAGCGGGCGCGCCACAAAGCTGCAGAGATCGACGCAATGGCAAGTCGTGGCGAGCCGCTGCCGCCACTCGCCGGGGTGCCGGTCGCGATCAAAGACGTTTTAGTGACACGAGGAGTCCGCACCACAGCCGGCTCGAAGATCCTGGATAACTTCACTCCACCTTATGACGCAACCGCAGTATCGCGATTGGAAGCAGCGGGAGCGGTCCTCCTCGGCAAGCTCAACTGCGACGAGTTTGCGATGGGCTCTTCCAACGAGAATTCCGCGTTTCATCCAGTTCACAATCCGCGCGATCTCAGCCGCGTCCCGGGAGGATCTTCCGGCGGCTCGGCGGCAACCGTGGCGGCAGATATGGCAGTCGCTGCGCTGGGCAGCGATACCGGCGGATCCATCCGCCAGCCTGCATCCTTCTGTGGCGTGATCGGTCTTATGCCGACTTACGGCCGCGTCTCCCGCTACGGACTCATCGCCTTCGCTTCCTCTCTGGACCATGTAGGGCCGCTTACGAAGACGGCGAAAGACGCGGCCATCGTTCTTCAGACGATTGCCGGTCGCGATCCGATGGATTCGACTTCGGTGGACATTCCAGTCCCGGACTACGTTGCGGAACTGGAGAAGCCCGTACGGGGACTCAAACTCGGAGTAGCCAAGGAGTATTTCGGCGAAGGTCTAGATCCCGAAGTCCGCAACTCGGTCGAGAGTGCGATTCAGAAGCTTGCGGCCATGGGCTGCGAAGTCGTTCCGGTCTCGTTGCCCCACACCGAATACGCGATTCCCACTTATTACATCGTAGCCACAGCGGAAGCTTCGTCGAATCTGGCGCGTTTCGACGGGGTTCGTTATGGATATCGCGCGAAAGAGGCCCGCACCCTCTCCCAGATGTATTCACGCACGCGCGATGAAGGCTTCGGGGCTGAAGTCAAACGCCGCATCATGCTCGGCACCTATGCGTTGAGCGCCGGCTACTACGACGCTTACTATCTGAAGGCACAGAAAGTACGCTCGCTGCTGGCTCGTGACTTCCACCAGGCCTTCCGGAAGGTCGATGCGATTGTCACCCCGACCTGTCCTACCACGGCATTCAAATTAGGGGAGAAGGTGGACGATCCGCTCTCCATGTACTTGGCGGACATCTACACGGTCACCGCCGACTTGGCGGGGATTCCGGGCATTTCCATTCCCTGCGGTGAATCAAAAGAGAAGCTGCCGATCGGATTACAGATTCTGGGGCGCCACTTCGACGAATCCACACTTCTGCGCCTCGCCCACGCGTACGAACAGAACTGATTTCAGTGTCAGCGCTGTTTTCTTGCCAGTTCGACGGTCCTGCCTGTGATCAGTCGCGCATCATCGATGAAAGAGACTTTCTGCATGGCATCGATCACTCGGGGGCGGCTCCGTTGCTGCTCAATCCTTTTCACCGCGCGATCCACCACCCGCGCGAGTTCCGCACCATAGGTTGAGCCGCGATCCTGGCGCAGACTCTGCTTGGCCTTGTCAGCCGAAAACCAGGTACGATTCCGATTAAGTTCTTGCGGAGGATCTAGCCGCGACACTTCGCACAAATGAGCGTTGATCGCCAGGGCGGTTTTCGTGGCGCCCCGCTTGAAATAGCGCGTGAACGAGATCTCTTCGATGCGCCCATGCACTCCAGCTTCTTCAAAAGCCTCGAGAGCCGCCGCCTGCGCGTGGGTCAAGCCGGGCTCGGTACTTCCTTTGGGAAACGTCCACCGGCGATTGCGGGTCTGCACCAGGAGGAATTCGATCCCACTCCGTCCCATGCGATAACAGACCGCTGCTACCTGTTCGGTGTCGCGGAGCTTGCGAAGATGCGACAGGCGAAAGAACTTGGGCGAGGAGTTCGAAGTCCAGTTGCCAGGCAGCCGCGAATTTCCTGCGCTCATATTTGTAGATTGCGGGAAGCGACGCGAATTGACTAGAGCACAGATTGGTTCGAGGCGAATGATTTCGCCGAGGCTCGAAGTTACACAACGAGTCGGTCATTCACGTGGATGATCCCTTGAGTCAGGATCTGGGCGCGCAAGCCTCCGCGATGGCGAAGCCCTTTAATCACCGGCAGCCCGACGATGGCCTGCAGGTGGCTGCAGGGCTCACACAGCCGGATGCCGCGGATTTTGACATCGCCAATCCGGAAGTCGCGTCCCACCAGGTGATTCAGCGCAACATCGGAAGTCACCAGGTTGCGGCGGGCGTCTGCCGGCGCAAGGTCGATTTCATAATCGCGCTTGAGCGCTTCGAGAGCTTCAGCCTCAATCAATGTGAGTTCAAAATCGGGCTCAGGTTTGAAGAAAGTTCCCTGCTGCAAAGCGTAGCGGTCGCCCTCGAGCCCAACGCCTGGAATCGCCAGTACGTGATCGAGAGCCTGCATCGCGGCCTTAGCCGCAGAGGCTATGTGGATCGACTGAATCTTGCCCATGGCGTCCCTCATGGTGGCTAGCAAAAGAGGCGGACAAGAATGTCCGCCTCTCCTGCCTGCGTTTTAGACTATGCGCCTTTGCTGACCGTCGCGATGCACTCGTCAAGCACATCGATGGCAGCGTCGGCCTCTTCCTTGGTGACCACAAGCGGCGGGGCGATGCGAATCGTGCTCGGCCCGCAACCCAGGAACAGAACTCCGCGTTCGAAAGCCAGTTCCACGATCCGATCGCGCTCGGCCGCGCCATACTCTTTTGTCTTCTTGTCCTTCACGATTTCAACGCCGATCATCAGGCCACGTCCGCGGACGTCACCCACGATGCGGTGTTTGGAAGGCCAATCGGCCATGCGCTTCACCATATAGCTTCCGACCTCGGCGGCGTTGCGCATCAGATTCTCACGCTCGATCACATCCAGCGTGGCCAGTGCGGCGGCAATGCAAACTGGATTTCCGCCGAACGTCGACGCATGCGAACCGGGGACCCAGTCCATGATCTCTGCTTTGCTGATCACCACCCCCAGAGGCATGCCGGATGCGATGCCCTTCGCGCTGCAAACGATATCGGGCTGCACGCCGGTATGCTCAACCGCCCACCACTTCCCGGTGCGGCCGACACCGCTCTGCACTTCGTCCACAACCAGCAGAATGCCGTGGCGATCGCAGATGCGTCGCAACTCCTGCATGAACACATTCGGAGCGATCACATAACCGCCTTCGCCCTGCACCGGCTCCACGAAGATCGCGGCCACTTCCTCGGGAGGAAGCGTGGTCTTGAACAGTTTGTCTTCGATGAAGCGCGCGCAGCCAAGGGCAAACGCCTCGCCGTCCTGCGCTCCACCTTCACATCCACGATAAACATCCGGATAGCGCACGTGCGTCACGCCGGGAACCAGGGGAGCGAAACGCCGCTTTTGCTGCGGTTTCGAGGCCGTCAGCGAAAGCGATCCCATGGTGCGGCCGTGAAACGCGCCAAAGAATGCAATCACGTTTTGACGTTTCGTGTGATAGCGCGACAACTTCAGTGCGCACTCGACAGCTTCGGTTCCAGAGTTCCCGTAATAAATCTTGTGCGGACCCGGCATGGGCGCGATCTTGGACAGGCGAGCCGCCAAATCCACCATGTTCTGATAATAAAAATCCGTGCCCGACATGTGAATGAGTTCGCCGGCTTGCTTCTGAATCGCCGCAACCACGTCAGGATGGCAATGGCCGGTGGAAGTCACAGCGATCCCGGCAGAGAAGTCGAAAAATTCGTTGTCGTCCACATCCGTGACAACGATCCCGCGTCCGCTCTTGGCAACCATTGGATACGAGCGCGTATAGGACGGAGAAATATACTTATCGTCGCCATCGATAATGCGTTTGGCATTGGGGCCTGGCAACGCGGTCTTGATCTTCGGCCCAACTAAAGTCTTGGTTGACATGGGATCCTCCAGATAACGGTTGGTTCGATTTTCGGTGATGCGCGTTCCGATGAACGGACCACGCCCCGGGTCTTTCTGCTTTATGAGGAGGAACTAGTCGCTTCCGAAAAGGTTGGGACGCGCCTGGGAAGGCAGCACAGCCAGATAACGGCGCGGGCATACCAGAGACCGCAGCCAGCACGCGGGCTTATGCGAATTGGAGTTCTGCAAGCGCATAACTACTGGATTAATTGTACTCGGAATGCACTGCCGGCGGAACCCCCGAAATGCGTCTCTTTTGAGGCGATTCGTGGTTCCTTAGTGCCCTTGATGGCCGATCGGGCTCTTGAAAGCCATGCCGCCCTCTTAAAGAGTGCTCATTTCGCAAACTTTGCATCAGCACCAGCCTCATCCTCGTCTGATATCTTGATCGTCAACTCACTTCGTGACTGAAGCTCAACGCCAACACCGGTTCCTCGTCGCCCTGAACTTCGGATTGGTGTATCTGTTCTGGGGCTCGACTTATCTCGGCATCAGCATCGCCGTCGAACAGATCCCGCCCGCCCTCATGTGCGCCACTCGCTTTCTGATCGCGGGCACTTTGATGCTTGCCTTTTGCGGGCTGAGGGGGCGCCGCATCCACTACGGCCGCACACAGCTATGGCACATGGCGGTGGTCGGTACATTGCTACTTATGGGCGGCAATCTGACTCTTTCTTATGCTGAACAGATCGTACCTTCGGGGTTCGCCGCCCTTGTGATCGCCAGCACGCCGTTGTGGTTCTTGGTGCTGGATTCCCTGCTGCTCGGCGATCATCATATTTCCACCCGAGGCAAGCTCGGCCTCGCGCTTGGGATCTGTGGAATCACGGTGCTGATCTGGCCGGAGCTGCGATCGCGCACCACCCTGCACCTCAAGGAACTAGGCTGGTCTCTCGCCCTGTTGGGCGGTTCGTTCAGCTGGGCGTTGGGATCGGTGCTCTCCAAACGCTGGCAGTCGGCGGAGGTTGACCCGTTTAGCGGCACCGCCTGGCAAATCATTTTCGCGGGTCTTTCGAACCTGGTGTTCGCCTTGCTCTTCGAGGATTTGCATAAAACCGTCTGGAGTGCGAAGGGCATGGCGGCCGTCCTGTACCTTGTCGTCTGCGGATCGTGGATCGGATACACGGCATATATCTGGCTGTTGCGCCACGTTCCTACTTCGAAAGTTTCTACCTACGCCTACGTAAATCCGGTAGTGGCCGTATTCCTGGGATGGCTGATCGCCCACGAGCCTGTCGATCGCTACATTCTGGCTGGAAGCGCCATTGTGGTTGCTTCGGTCGCCCTGGTATCGAGCGCAAAGGTAAAAGACACCAAGCTTGCAGACGAGATGCGGGGCGTAGAAGCGGCTCATGAAGTATGATTCGATTCGTTCCCGAATTGCCGAGAGCCTATGATTGCTTATCGCGACGACATCACGCCCGATGCCCAGGTCATCGCGGACCTCTATCGCGCTGCGCCCCTGATCCGCCCCGTGGACGATGTCTCTCGCATTCGCAGAATGTATGAGGGCTCAAATTTAATCTTGACGGCCTGGGACGGAGGCCGGCTTGTCGGCATCCTGCGAGGCTGGATTGATGGCGCCTTCGACGGTTACGTCTGCGATCTGGCCGTTCTTCCCGATTTCCAGAAGCAGGGAGTTGGGGCCGAGCTTTTGAAACTGGCCATACAAGGGCGGCCTGAAATTCAGTGGGTGCTGCGCGCATCCAAGATTGCAGCCACTTACTACGAACACATTGGTTGGAAGCCGATCGAGAACGGCTGGTTCTGGGCTCGAGAGAAGTAACTTTTATCTAACGGAATTTTGTGTCGATCCAGATTGTGAACAATCCGCAGCGCTGTAAGAGTTGTGGGCGTGACCTGTCAGAACCCCGCTCTGACCAGGCAGCCGAGTTCTGTCCAGACTGTGGTCCCCAGTCGGTGCAACCTTCGACAAATTACGCCGCGGAGAGCCAGCGAATCGCAGTGCGCCGCCGTAGCTTTCCGGTCACAAAGACGTTGGTTGGCATCAATTGCGCGGTATTCCTGTTGATGACTCTGTCCGGAGCGTCGCCCGTCGAACCCACCCCGCAACAACTGATCAAATGGGGCGCCGATTGGGGACCGCTCGCTCTGACTGTGCAGCCTTGGCGAATGCTGACCTCAAATTATGTGCATATCGGGATCATTCACATCGCTCTGAACATGTGGTGTTTGTGGAATCTGGGTTTTCTGGCCGAAGTCATCTTTGATCGCTGGACTTATGTATTGACTTACACCGCCTGCGGGATCGCAGGCAGTTTAGCCAGCCTGTGGTGGCATCCTCTTTCGGTGGGCGCAGGGGCCTCGGGCGCGATCTTTGGCCTCGCGGGAGCCTTGATCGCCGCCTTATATCTCGGCAAATTGCCGATCCCGAAAGTGGCATTGAAGGGAACCCTCAAGTCGCTGCTCACCTTCGCAGGCTACAACCTGATATTCGGCGCTGTCGGCAGTTTCATCGACAACTCGGCCCACGTGGGCGGTTTGCTGATGGGACTGGCCATTGGCGCGCTTATGGCGCCGCACTTGACGAATCCCGAGGAAAGAAGCCGGTGGCGAATTCTGATTTTCGGCGCGGCGGCACTTCTGCTGACCTTCGGGACGCAATACGTCAAGAAGGTCAGCGTCCCAGCGATCGATCAATTCCTACAACATGTAAATGATTCCCCAAGCGACCATGGGCAGTCCCAACCGGATCAGTAGCCCTATTCAGAGTCATCGTCGTCTGCATCATTGACTACGCTCACCGCGCCTCCGCGAACGGCAAAGGTCAACTTCTGACTATTCGCGGGCGCGAAACTGACTCGCATGGGAAGACGCTGCCATTCCGGGTTGCCGCAATCTGACTTCGTGTCATCACCGGCAGTGGGTCCGATCGCCTTCTTCAGGGCTGGTTTTCGCCGTCCCAACTGAATCACCATCGCGAACAGGTTCTTGCCATCATCCGAATACCCGCAATATGCCGCGTAATCGCGATACCACGCGAGTTCTGAACCAGTCACCGAGAACTCGGGCAAACTGATCTGCGACACCTTGCCGGTCAAGCGATCCACCATCAACCATCCGCCCCGTTGCCAGACCCACCGGGCTGCTG
>Ga0070741_10015657_pt1 | contig 12800 bp, 12 predicted proteins | sample Coa_R1_4_FD_66440 | JGI IMG/M metagenome (GOLD analysis project Ga0070741, IMG submission 66440) | Surface soil microbial communities from Centralia Pennsylvania, which are recovering from an underground coalmine fire - Coalmine... | ecosystem: Environmental > Terrestrial > Soil > Unclassified ...
GCCGAAGTCGGGGAGTCGACCGGCGCGCTGCAGGACATGCTCAACACGGTCGCCGACTTCTACGACGAGGAAATTTCGACGAACATGGAACGGTTCATGGCGCTCGTCGAACCGACGCTGCTGGTGATCATGGGCATCGTCATCGCGGGCCTGCTGCTGGCGCTCTACATGCCGCTGTTCCAGTTGAGCTCGGTGCTCGGGGGAGCGTGAGGGCGCGAAGCGCAGGGTGGGCGGGAAGGGCTGGAAGGGAAAACATCGTTAATGGCTGATACGGATCTTCACGTCGCAACGACCGAGCTCGGAGCCGAAGAGCGGCGCGCGGAGCTCGCGCAGGCGCGCCGGCTGGCCGAGCGTTATCGTCTCGAATTCGTTGACATGGACACGTTCCGGATCGATCAGGATCTGTTCCGCTCGATACCGGCCGATTTGATGCTGCGCTACGGGTTCGTCCCGTACCGCCGCGAAGGCAAGACGCTCGTCATCGTGGTCTCCGATCCGAGCGATCTGCCGATGATCGACGAGCTCGGCGTTCTGCTGGCCACGCCGATCAAGGTGACGGTCGGCGCGCGGTCGGCGATCGAATCGATCCTGAAGAAGAGCGAGAGCTCGCAGCGGGTCCTCGAGGAAGCGACCGAGAGCTTTCAGTTGCAGCTCCTGAAGGAGGAAGAGAACGGCGACGAGAGCCTGACGGTCGAGCGGCTGACGAGCGACATCAGTCCGGTCATCCGGCTCGTCGACTCCACGATCTACACCGCCATCCAGCGCCGTGCCAGCGACATCCACATCGAGACGCAGGACGATGCGGTGCACGTGAAGTATCGGATCGACGGCGTGCTCCAGCCCGCGATGCGGCCGATTGCCAAGCAGCATCACAGCGCGATCATCTCGCGCATCAAGGTCATGGCGGAGCTCGACATCGCCGAGAAGCGCGTGCCGCAGGACGGCCGGTTCAAGCTGCGGATGCCGGGAAAGACCATCGATTTCCGCGTCTCGGTGATGCCGAGCGTCCACGGCGAGGACGCGGTCATCCGGATTCTCGACAAGGAATCGATCAGCGAGCAGTTCACCGAGCTGCGGCTCGACATCCTCGGCTTCCCGGAAGACGAGCTGCGGCGCTTCCGCAAGTACATCCGCGAGCCGTACGGGATGGTGCTCGTCACCGGACCGACCGGCAGCGGTAAGACGACGACCCTGTACGCGGCGCTGTCGGAGATTCGATCGGTCGAGGACAAGATCGTGACGATCGAAGATCCGGTCGAGTACCAGCTGAAAGGCATCACGCAGATCCCGATCAACGAGAAGAAGGGGCTGACGTTCGCCCGCGGGCTGCGATCGATTCTGCGCCACGATCCCGACAAGATCATGGTCGGCGAGATTCGCGACACCGAGACGGCGCAAATCGCGATCAACTCGGCGCTCACCGGACATCTCGTGTTCACGACGGTCCACGCCAACAACGTCCTCGACGTGCTCGGCCGGTTCTTGAACATGGGAGTCGAGGCCTACCAGTTCGTCTCGGCGCTCAACTGCGTGCTCGCGCAGCGGCTCGTGCGCGTCATCTGCTCGCACTGCAAGCGCGCGAGCAAGGTCAGTCGCGCGCTCCTCGAGGAGTCGGCGATGGATCCTGCCCTCGAGCGGACGCACACCTTCTATGAAGGGATCGGCTGCATCGAGTGCGGCGGCACGGGCTACAAGGGACGGACGGCCATCTGCGAGCTGCTCGATCTCTCCGACCGCATTCGCGAGATGATTCTCGATCGCAAGCCGACGTCCGAAATCAAGAAGACCGCCCGCGAAGAAGGAATGCGGTTCCTGCGCGAGTCGGCCGTCGAGCGGGTGATGGAAGGCATTACGACCCTGCGCGAGATCAACAAGGTGACGTTCGTCGAATGAGCGCGCTCGCTTCGCTGCGCGAAACGTCGACTCCCGGCGTCGCCGTCGAATTCGCCAGCCGCCGCGTCTCGGCGGCGACCGTCGAGTTTCGCGGCGGCAGCCCTGTCGTTGCCGCGCATGCTACGGAATCGCTGCCCGACGGCGCGCTCACACCGTCGCTGACGGCCACCAACGTCCACGACCGCGCCACGGTGGTCGCGGCGCTCGATCGGATCTTCGATCGCATCGGCATGCATCCGCGGCGCGTCGGACTCGTCGTCCCCGATCCGGTGGCGCGCGTGTCCCTCGTCCGCTTCGAAAAGGTGCCGGCCCGCACGTCCGATCTCGATCAGCTCGTCCGGTGGCAGGCCCGGAAAACGGCGCCCTTCCCGATCGAGGAAGCGCAGGTCAGCTACGTCGCCGGCTTGCAGGCCCCGGACGGTCAGGAATTCATCGTCTCGGCCGCGCGCCGTGCCGTCATCGAGGAATACGAGCAGCTGTGTGCCGAGGCCGGCGCGCACGCAGGCATCGTCGATCTGGCAACGTTCAACGTGATCAATGCTGTACTGGCGAGCCCCGCGCCGCCATCGGCCGACTGGCTGCTGGTGAACGTGGCCGCCGACTACGCCTCGATCGCCATCGTCCGCGGTTCTCATTTGATCTTTTTCCGCAACCGGGTGGCCGAAACCGACGGCACGCTCGCCGACCTCGTGCACCAGACCGCCATGTACTACGAAGATCGCATCAAGGGCGGCGGATTCGGCCGGGTCGTCGTCTCTGGCGCCGGCGCGCGCGAAGACATCGAGCAGGTCCGCCGGAGCCTCGAAGAGCGTCTGACGACGCGGGTCGTTGGCGTGGACGCCCGGAGCACCGCGGCTTCGGCGTCTCCGTCGCTCCTCGATTCACTGGCGCCGCTGGTCGGCCTGCTGCTCCGCGATCGGGAGGCCGCATGATTCGGACGAATCTCGCGACCCGGCCGTTCTACAACGAGCGCGCGGTTCATCTCGGCATCCTCGCTTTGCTCCTCGTCGTCGTGCTGGCGAGCATCTTCAACGTCACGCGGGTCGTCCAGCTGTCGCGCAGCGACACGCGGCTCGGATCGCAGGCGTCGCGCGACGAAGCGAGCGCCGCGGAACGCCGCGCGCAGGCGACGCGGCTGCGCGCCAGCGTCGATCCGAAGCAGATCGACTTCGTCTCCGTCGAGGCGAGAAAGGCGAACGACCTGATCGATCGCCGCACCTTCTCGTGGACCGAGCTGTTCAACCGGTTCGAGATGGCGCTGCCGGATGAAGTCCGGATTACGGCGGTCCGGCCGAAAGTCGACACCTCGGGAACCGTCTTGACCATCGCCGTCGTCGCACGCGCCGTCGACGACGTCAGCCAGTTCATGGACAACCTGCAGAAGACCGGTGCCTTCCGCGCGGTCGGCTCGCGGATCGAGGAGCATGTCAACGAACAGGGGCAGCTCGAGGCCGTCTTCGACGCGCAGTACCTGCCGCTCGCCGGCAGCAAGGATCAGCGATGACGCTGCTGCGACGGATTCTCGTCGAGAAGCGCGCTCTCGTCCTGCCGCTCGCGCTGGCGCTCGTCGTCAACGTCGCGGTCTACGCGCTGGTCGTCTACCCGCTCGAAACGAAAGCGGCGACGGCGAGCGATCGCGCCGTCGCGGCCGCGCAGTCGCTCCGCAACGCCGACCGGGAACTGGCTGCCGCACGGGCGCTCGTCGCCGGAAAATCGCACGCCGATCAAGAGCTGGCGACCTTCTACGACAAGGTGCTGCCGGCGGACTTCGCGGCCGCGCAGCGCATGACCTACGCGTTCGTCCCGGCGCTGGCGCGGAAGACGAACGTCCGCTACGAGGCGCGCCATCAGGAAGTCGAAGCGGCGAAAGACACCGGCAAGAGCGCGCCTCTCGGCCGCCTCAAGACGCGGGTCGTGCTCCAGTGCGACTACGAGAACTTCCGTCAATTCGTCTACGAGCTCGAGACGGCGCCGCAGTTCGTCATCATCGACGATGTGTCGATCGCCCAGACCGACACGGGCAAGCCGCTCTCGCTGACGCTCGAGCTGTCGACGTACTACCGCCTGGGAGCGAATGGCACCTGAGCGCCGCAGCCGCCTCGTGGCGCTTGCCGCGCTCGTCGTGCTGTTCGCGGCGGTCGTCGGCTATCAATGGTGGGGGCGTCCGTCTTCGATCGCGGCGCCGGCGTCTAACGAAAGAGGGGCGAGCCGCACGGCGCCCAGAGGCGCGGCCGCGGCGCAGGAAGCGCCCGACGTCCATCTGCCGCAGCTCAGCGCGGATCGGCCGAAGCCGACGGCCGGCGAGCGCAATCTCTTTCGCTTCCGGACGAGAGCGGCGCCGCCGGCACCCGCGCAGCCCGATCATCCGGTGACGACGCCGCAGCAGCCGCCGCCGGTATTCAACACGACGCCGCCGATCGTGCTGCGCTACATCGGATTCATCGCGCAGGGGAACGGCAAACCGAAGATCGTGTCGTTCGTCGACGCGACCGGCCATCCGATCAACTGCATCGAGGGCGCGGATTGCGACGGCCGGTATCATATCTGGCGCGTCGGCGCCGAGTCGGTGGAGATTTCGTACCTGGATGGGAGTGGCCGCCGGACGATCCGTCAAGGCGGAGGCTAGAGGTTAGGAGAGAACACTCAGTGACGAGACGACTGACAGCTCTCGTGATCCTCGCCGCGCTGGCGATCGGCGGCGTGTCCTGTACCGCCGTGAACGCCTTCCGCAAGGGCGAGACCGCGATGCGCGCCGGCGATCTCGATCAGGCAGTCGCGTACTATCGGAGCGCCGTGCAGGCGTCGCCCGACAACGCGAACTACCGGATCGCGCTCGAGCGCGCCATGCAGGCGGCCTCGCGGTTCCATCTGGAGCGCGCGCGCGAGTTCGAGCAGAAGGATCAGCTCGATGCCGCGCTGAGCGAGTACCGCCTGGCGAGCGAGTACGAGCCGAGCAATCGGCAAGCGGTGGCGAAGGTCGCCGCCCTCGAGCGGACGATTCGCGATCGCATCGAAGCCTCGCGTCCGAAGCCGCCGATCCAGGAGATGCGCGAGCGCGTCCGCGCCGCGAGCGAGCCGATCCTCAACCCGGCCTCGCGCACGCCCCTCATCTTCAATTTCAACAACACGAGCATCAAGGCCATCCTCGACGTCATCGCCAATGCGACCGGCATCAACGTCACCTACGACCGCGAAGTGGTCGATCGCTCCGGCATCAGCCTCAATCTGAACGGCGTCACGCTCGAAGAGGCGCTGAACCAGATCATGACCTCGAACGGCCTCTCGTACAAGATCGTCAACCAGCGGTCGATTCTCGTCTTTCCCGACACCAGCCCGAAGCACCTGCAGTACGACGATCAGGTCATCAAGACGATCTATCTCTCGAACGCGGATCCGCAGGAGATGGTGCAGATTCTGAGCGCCGTCGCGCGGGTCCAAGGTCTGGCGATTCAACCGGTCATCTATCCGAACAAGACCTCGAACAGCATCACCATCCGCGGCACCACGCAAATGGTGCAGATCCTCGAGAAGATGGTGGAGCAGAACGACAAGCCGCGCGCCGAAGTGGTCGTCGACGTCGAAATCCTCGAAGTCGATCGAACCCGGACGAAGCAGTACGGCCTGAACCTGACGGATTACTCGCTCGGAACGATCTTTTCGCCCGAAGTCAACCCGAACGGCGGCACGACGACCACGACGACGCCGGGGACCGGCGCGACGCCTGGAACCGGAGGCGTGGCGGCGCCGGTGACGAGCACCGCCGGCAGCACGGCCGGCCGCGCGCCGAGTGCGGTGACTTCGGGACCGTCGTTCAACCTGAACACGATTTCGCGCGGCGTGAGCACGGCCGATTTCTATCTCGCGGTGCCGGCCGCCATCGTGCGCTTTCTCGAGAGCGACACGCGGACGAAGATCGTCGCGAAGCCGCAGCTCCGCGGCGGCGAAGGACAGAAGCTCTCGTTGAAGCTGGGCCAGCAGATTCCGGTCATTCAGACGGCCTACACGCCGCTCGCGACCGGCGGCGCCGGCGTCAATCCTTTGAGCTCCTACAACTACAAGGACGTCGGCGTGACCGTCGAGATGACGCCGCGCGTGACGCTCGAAGGCGAGGTCATCCTCGATCTGACGCTCGAGGACAATCAGATCGGCAACCCGAACTTCAGCGTCGCCGGCGTCACGGTGCCCACCTTCGTCCAGCGCTCGCTGACGACGCGGCTCCGCCTGCGCGACGGCGAGTCGAACCTGCTCGCCGGCCTGCTCCAGGAGCAGGAAGTCAGCGGTGTGCAGGGATTCCCGGGCGCGATTCACGTGCCGATTCTGAAAGATCTGTTTTCCGGCAATACGCGCAGCACCGATCAGGTCGACATCGTGATGCTGCTGACGCCCCACATCGTCCGGACACAGGAAATCACGGAAGAGAACCTGAAGCCGATCTACATCGGATCGCAGGGCGCCGCCGGCGCAGGCCTGTCGGTCGGCGGGCCGCCGCCGCTGATTGCCGCGACGCCAGAGCCGGCGCCGGCGCCCGCGGCTCCGACGATTCCGGCAGGCGCGGCGGTCACGGGAGTGGTCACCATCCCGCCGGGCACGACGCCGGTGCCGGGCACGGTGCTGGCCACACCGCCGCCGGTCACGCCGCCGGTGAATCCGCCGGTGACGCCGCCGCCGGTGGTTGAAACGCCACCGCCCGTCACGGCGGGGCCGCCGCCCGTGCAGACGCCGGTGCCGGCGACGCAGCCACCGCCCGCGGCACAACGACCGGTTCCCGAAACGCCGACGTCCTCGCCCGGAATCGGGTCGGCGCAGATCGTCTTGTCGCCGTCGGGCACGACGTTCCGGGTCGGCGGCGGGCCGTATTCGGTGCCCATTTCCATCACCGACGCCGCCCGCCTGACGACGATCACGATGACGGTGACCTTCGATCCGGCGCTCCTGCGCGTGCGCTCGGTGCAGCAAGGTTCGTTCATGCGGATGGGCGGCGTGAGCCCGACGTTCACGCAGCAGCCAGCGAACGGCCGCGTCGACATCACGCTGTCGCGCGGCGCGGATGCCATCGGGGCTTCGGGCAGCGGACTGCTCGCCGTCGTCCTGTTCGATGCGATCGCGCCCGGCGCCGCGACGTTGACGCCGAGCGGCGCAGCCACCGGACCGGGTGGCACCGCGATGGGGCTGCAGTTCCGACCGGTGACCGTGACGATCCAGCAATGATCCGTCGGCTCAACGCTCTAGGAGCGAGCACTCGGCGCACACTCACGGCAGTTCTTCCTTGGCAACGAGGTGGCGCCGGGGCTTCCGTGTCGGCGACGGCGGAGAATTTTCGTGGCTACACCTTCGTCGAGCTGCTGATCGTCACGTCGATCATCCTGGTCCTCGCGTCCGCGATCATGCCGCTCGCACGCGTGACGGCGCGGCGGGTTCGCGAAACCGAGCTGCGCCGATCGCTCCGAGAAATTCGGACGGCGATCGACAAGTACAAGGACGCCGCCGACAACGGCCTGATCGGCGCGACGGAGCTGAAGCTCGAAAACGAGGGATATCCCGCCGATCTCGACGTGCTGGTCGACGGCGTTTCCGCCGCGAACGACGCCACGGGACGGAAGCTCAAATTCCTGCGGCGGGTACCGGTCGATCCGATGACGCACACGACCGAATGGGGCAAGCGGTCGTACCAGGACAAGCCCGACGCGACGCGCTGGGGCGGGCAGAACGTGTTCGACGTGTACACGACGTTCGACGGGACGGGGCTCGATGGAACCAAGTACAGAGACTGGTAAAACGCCGGCGGCCGGCTTCACGATGATCGAGCTGGCGATCGTGATGTCGGTCATCGTGATCCTCGCCGCGATGGGCATGGCGCAATATCGCAACGCCCACATCCGCGCGCAGGAAGCGGTTCTCAAGGAAGATCTCTTCCAGCTCCGCGACGCGATCGACCAGTTCTACGCCGACAAGAACAAGTACCCGACCACCCTCGACGAACTCGTGAGCGAGGGATACGTCCGTAAGCTCCCGCAGGATCCGTTCACCAAGAGCAGCGACAGCTGGCAGACCATTCCCGCCGAACCCGATCCCAACAACCCCACGGCCGAACCGGGCATCTACGACGTGAAGAGCGGTTCGGAGGCCACCGCGCTGGACGGATCGAAATACGCCGACTGGTAAGCGATCGCAGCTGGCCTCACATCCTCACATCCTCAAATCCTCAAATCCAATCGCATATAATGCGCCTCTCGAATCCAACCAAGGGGGGCACAGCATGCGTTACGGAGCCATCATCACGGCCGCCGCCGTGGCCGCAGCGACAGCGGCGATCGCGGCAGCCGGCAACGGGAACAGCGAACGCGAGCAACTGGAAGCGCAGAAGCCGCCGGCGCGCGGCATCCACTGGGCCAAGGGCCAGGCGCCGAAGGCCAAGCCGGGCGGCTCACCGAACCTCATTTACCACGGCGGACCCGTGATGACCCAGGGTGCTTACGTCGAGCCGATCTTCTGGGGTCCGCGCTGGGCGGATTCGACCTTCGTCTCCGACAAGTTCACCGGCATCGCGACCTTTTATCAGGGCTTCGGCGGATCGAGCTACGAGGCGACGAACACCGAATACACCGACGCGAGTGGCATGCACGTCGGCACCAGCGTCGCGTTCGGCATGTCCCACGTCGATCTCTCCAGTCCGGCGAGCAGCGGTGGCAACAACACCGCCCCGATTCTCGCCGAAGCGTGCAAGGCGGCAACGAACCTGCTACCCGACGGCTACTATCCGGTCTACGTGGACACACCGCGCGGCCACGCCGGTTTCTGCGCCTGGCACAGCGTCGGAACGTGTCCGAACGGCGTCACTATTCAGTTCGCGTTCTTTTTCAATCTCGACGGCGATCCGGGCTGCGATCCGGAGGACACGTCCGGCCTGCACTCCCAGGGAATGGCGGCCCTGGCCAACGTCAGCGGACACGAGCTGTCCGAGACGCTCACCGATCAGCACCTGGACGCCTGGTACGATCAAAAGGGCGCGGAGAACTCCGACAAGTGCGCCTGGACGTTCGGCACGCCGCTCCTGCGCTTCTCGAACCGGTCGCAGTGGAAGATTCAGGGGAACTGGTCGAACCGCGCGTTCGACACGAACAGCGGCTATCCGAGTCTCAGCGGGTTGAACGGCTGCATTGATGGTGGGAACTTCAAATAGTGGCAGTGCTGAGGGGTTAGTGCGTAGTCGTGCTACGTGCGTAGTGCTGAGTGCTTAGTGCTTAGCGCAGGGTGGTGTTCGACGCGTGAAACGAGACGACCTGCCAGCGGCCGGCGCGACGGAGGTAGACCTTCGTGAATCTCCAGTCGTCGTCGACCGCTGCACCAGCGACGACTCGCGTCCGTCGGAGACGGCCGGTCACGATGGCCATCGCGTCGTAGACGCGGAACTTCGTTTCTGAGGTTTCGTATTGGTCGAACTTCATCCGCCCTGACGTGAACATGCCGACCGCGTCGGCTTTGGTCATCACCCGCATGCCGGGAACCATCACGACGACGTCGTCGGCAAAGAGGTGATCCAATGCCGCCGCGTCGCCGCGCACGTGGGCCGCGTTCCAGTCGGTCTCGAGGCGCGTCAGCGTTGCAACGTCGGCATCAGCAGACGGCTGGCCGACGGGCGCCTGCGCCAGGATGCCCGCGACAAGCCATACGGAGATCGCCACCATACACGCCGCCCTCTGCTCAAGCGCCCCAGCTCCCAGCTCCCAACCCTTCCTTTCAGTGCATCACTCCGTATAAAACGTAGTTCACGCCCAATTTGTAGGCCTCATTCGTCTGATCGATGGGCCGCAGGCCGCGGCCCGACCACTCCCAGAACTGCGAGACGTCGGTGTTGTAGTTGATGATCATCTGCAGCCGCTTGCGGCGGTCGTTGTCTTCGTAGAGGCCGCGGAAGATCGCGCGGCCGGCGTTGTAGGCCTGCGGGAAGTCGTCGAGCGAATTGATCTCGAAGAACGTGTGGAAGATCGGATCGCTCGTGTCCATGTCGTAGAAGCGCGCCTCGGGCATGACGCGCTTCATGTTCTCCTCGAATCTGTCCCAGCCTCCGCCGCCGAAGCCGAACGTATTCGGCACCTTGAAGTCGTCGAGGATGATGAAGCCGCCCTTCTGCAGATAGAGCCTCATCGCCGCGGCCTCGGCGTCGGTCAGCGTCCACCAGCCGGCCTCGATGAAGTAGGCCACGGGGTATTTGAACAACTCGGGATCGTCGAACGTGAGCACCGTCGTCTCGTCCATGTGCCCGTCGAGCGACGTGATCTCCTTCAGAATGCGCATCAGGTTCCATTCGGACCGCGGATAGCCGTGCGCCCACGACGGCAGCCCGCGATACCAGTAGCCGCCCGGCGCCGTCTCGTACTTCAGGCGCACGAAGGTGAACAGCCCGTCGTAGCGCGGGTTCGGCGGCACGTCGAGCGAGATCGGCGCGCCGAATCGGCGTCCCTGCGCGCCGGCGGCGGCAGCAACGGCAATGACGATGACGATCGTGCTCGCAGCGGCCTGCACGCGGCGGCGGCCGCGCCGCTCCACGATCGCGCGCGCGGCGAGGCCGGCGGCGAGCAGCAGAATCGCGGCGGCCGCGTTCCACGTATCGCCGGCAAGCACGCCGATCAGGAAGGCGGCCGCGCCAGCCAGCACAATCGCCGCGGACCACGGATAGCCCCACGCGCGGAACGGCCGCGGCCGCTCCGGCTCGCGGCGGCGGAGCGCAATCAGCGCCACACAACAGACCGCGTAATTCACGGCCAGGAAAATTGACGCGATCGCGACGAGCCGCTGAAACGTGCCGGTCGCGATCAGCGCCACGGCGACCGCCGCCGTCACCAGCATCGCGGTGCCCGGCGTGCCGCCGCGGTTCACGGTGGCGGTGACGCGCCAGAGCATCCGATCGCGGCCCATCGCAAACAGGATCCGCGTGCCGATCATCAAGATCGCGTTCAGGAGGGGCGGCAGCGAGATGAGCGAGAGGAGTGTGATCAGCCAGCCGCCGCGCGCGCCGAGGATGGCCTGCGCCGCATCGGCCGCCGGGAGCGTCGACTGCGCGAGCGCGGCGACCGGCAGCACGCGGAGAAGCGCCGCGTTCACCAGGACGTAGACGACGAGCACCAGCGCGACGCCCCCGATCATCGACTGCGGCAGGTTGCGGCTCGGATCGCGATCCTCTTCGGTGAAGTAGAGCGCGCTTTGCCATCCTCCGTAGGTGATCAAGACCGATTGCAGCGCGACGACGACGCCCGCGAGCGTCGGTGCGGCCAGGGCACCCGCAGCCAGCGGCGGAGCGACGCGACCGGCAAACACGAAACACAAGACCACGAGCGAGAGGAACGCGCCGAACTTGATCGCCGTCGTCGCCTCCTGGAATCGGCTGCCGACGCGGACGCCGGTCCACTGCAGCAGCACCAGCGCGAGAAGCGAGGCGACCGCGACGACCTTGATGTACGGTGCGAGCGCCGGCGACAGAACCGCCGTGAACTCGCCGATGGCGATCGAGACGTAGCCGAGGACGGCGCAGTAGGTCAGCCAGTCGGTCCAACCGACGGCGAAGCCGACAGCATCGCCAAACGCGCGGCGGGCGTAGACGTAGTAGCCGCCGGCCTGCGGCAGCATCGCGCCGAGCTCCGTGAGACAGATCGACCCCAGCAGGGTGTAGAGACCGCCGACGATCCAGACCGCCAGAATCGCCCCGGGCGACGAGAGCTGTCCCGCGACGAGGCCCGGCGTCCTCAGGATCCCGATGCCCAGCGTGCTGCCGATGATGACCGCCAGCCCGAACCCGACGCCGAGGACGCGCCGCAGACCGGCGGGAGCGACGGAGGTCATGGCGTTATTTCAGCGCAACGAGAATCACGTCGACGGCCGCGCCGGCGTTGCGCGCCGAGTGGCTCGACCCGCGCGCTTCGAATTCGACGTCGCCCGGCTTCCAGCGATTCGTCTTCGTCTTCCCGTCCGCGGTATCCTCGATCTCGCCCCCGGACAAATGGACGACGTCCGTGTCGGCGGCGTGCGTGTGAAAGCCCTCGCGCGCACCGACCTCCATTCGCGCGCGCATCACGCGCACCCGGTCGTTCTCGAAGAGGGTCTTGAAACTCATGCCGGTGAATTGCCCGCCGCCCGGCTGCGACGCGGACGGCGGAGCGGGCGCCGTCGACGATCCATTCTTCACCTGGACGACAATCGCCGGACCGGGAACCGCGCCGTTCCGGCCGCGCGCGCTTTCGTCAAGCCACTCGGCGTCTCCGCTCGGCACCCGGACGACCACCGCGGGCGCCACTTCGGCCGCTTGCACACGGCCTTTTGCCTCGACGATGTGGACGCGGGCGTTGTCGAGAATCGTGCGCGATTGCGCCGCGACGGCAGCGGCGGCGACGAGGCAGGCCGAGAGTGTGAGAAGCTTTCGCATGTGGCCATGCTAGTGTTCCGAGCAATGGTTCGCAACGTACGTCTTGGCAGGGACCTCACCCGCGGAAAGCGCTCCACCACGGAGGACGAAACGGAGGTGTTTGGTTTTTCTCGATTAACCTCCGCGTCCAGTGTCGTCTGTGGTGGAGAGTTTGGAAAATGGAGTATCGGCGTTTAGGTCGAACTGGTCTTAAGATTTCGCGGCTCGGTCTCGGCTGCGGCAACTTCGGCGGCATCGGATCCGCGCCGGCGTTCTTTGGCATGGGCGAAACGGAGGAGCAGGCGCGCGAACTGATGGATCGCGCGGTCGACGCGGGCATCAACTTCTTCGACACCGCGGACGCGTACGGCGGCGGCAGGAGCGAGACCTACATCGGCCGCTGGCTGCGTGACAAGGGCTCGCACGTCCGCGAGCAGCTCCTCCTCAGCTCGAAGGTGTTCAATCCCGTCGGCCCCGGTCCGAACGATCGCGGCCTTTCGCGGCGCCATAT
>Ga0070741_10015658_pt1 | contig 12799 bp, 10 predicted proteins | sample Coa_R1_4_FD_66440 | JGI IMG/M metagenome (GOLD analysis project Ga0070741, IMG submission 66440) | Surface soil microbial communities from Centralia Pennsylvania, which are recovering from an underground coalmine fire - Coalmine... | ecosystem: Environmental > Terrestrial > Soil > Unclassified ...
TGCAGGCGGAGGTGTTCCCCGACCGCGACCACTTCGGCCGGATCTTCTTCAACCAGGCCCGCATGTCCGCGCAGGGGATCGCACAGATCGCCGTCGTCATGGGCTCCTGCACCGCGGGCGGCGCCTATGTGCCGGCGATGAGCGACGAGACGGTGATCGTGCGCGGAACCGGCACGATCTTCATCGGCGGGCCACCGCTCGTGAAGGCGGCGACGGGGCAGGAGGTGAGCGCCGAGGAGCTCGGCGGCGCCGACGTGCACGCACGCCGCTCCGGCGTCGCCGACCACTACGCGACGAGCGACGAACACGCGCTCGCAATCGCCCGCAGGATCGTCGCCAACGTTCAGTCGCCGCGGCCGGAGGCGCCGTGGCAGCAGGCGACTCCGGAGCCGCCGGCACTCGACCCCGACGATCTCTACGGGCTCGTTCCCGACGACCACCGGACGCAGGTCGATCCGCGGGAGCTGATCGCGCGCATCGTCGACGGCTCGCGCTTCGACGAGTTCAAGGCGCTGTACGGGGAGACGCTCGTCTGCGGCTGGGCGCGGCTCGAGGGATATCCGGTCGGGATCCTCGCGAACAACGGCGTGCTGTTCGCGGAGAGCGCGCAGAAGGGCGCCCACTTCGTCGAGCTCGCCTGCAAGCGGCGTGTGCCGCTCGTCTTCCTGCAGAACATCACCGGCTTCATGGTCGGCAAGGAGTACGAGGCGGGCGGCATCGCGCGGGACGGAGCGAAGCTCGTGATGGCGGTCGCGTGCGCGGACGTCCCGAAGTTCACCGTCGTTACCGGCGGCTCGTTCGGCGCCGGTAACTACGGCATGTGCGGACGCGCGTACTCGCCGCGCCAGCTCTGGATGTGGCCGAACGCGCGCATCTCGGTCATGGGCGGCGACCAGGCTGCGACCGTGCTGACGATGGTCGGGGACGCCGACCCCGACGAGATCCGTGCCAAGTACGAGGCCGAGGGCAATCCGTACTACTCGACGGCGAGGCTCTGGGACGACGGGATCCTCGACCCGCTCGACACACGACGCGTGCTCGCGCTCGGGATCGCCGCCGCGCTGAACGCCCCCATCCCCGAATCGCGCTTCGGCATCTTCCGCATGTGATGGTCGCGCGGCTCGTGCTCTGGAACCTCGGCGACACGGCGACTTCGGTCGAGGAGCTGCTGTCCGAACGGTTGCCGCCGACGGACGGGGCGACGCAGGAGGTGTGGTTCGCCGACGAGACGACGGACCGCTGGGGCGGCTTCGCGCTGTTCGCGAGCGCCGATGCGGCCGGTGCGTCGCTGCCCGACCGTCTCCGCGAGCTCGTCGGCAAGGAGCCGGACGTCTTCGAGCTCTTCGACGTCGCGTCATGAGCGCGCTGCGCGTCGACCGTGACGGCGCCGTCCTCCGCATCGCGCTCGCCCGGCCGGAGCGCCGCAACGCCTTCGACGCGGCCCTGATCGACGAGGTGGCGGCCGCATTCGCGGACGTCGGCGACGCGCGCGTCGTCGTGCTGTCGGGCGAAGGTTCGTCGTTCTCTGCGGGCGCAGACGTGGAATGGATGCGGTCGTCGGTGTCCCTCACCTTCGACGAGAACGTCGCCGACGCGCTCCGCCTGCGCGCGATGCTCGATGCGATCGACTCGTGTCCTGCGCCGGTCGTAGCACGCGTGCAAGGCCATGCGCTCGGCGGCGGGTGCGGTCTCGTCGCCTGCTGCGACGTCGCCGTTGCTGCGCCGGACGCGCAGTTCGCCTTCAGCGAGGTGAAGCTCGGAATCGTGCCGGCAGTCATCTCGCCCTTTGCGCTCGCGAAGATCGGCAGCGGCGCCGCGCGCCGCTACTTCGTGACCGGCGAGCGGTTCGCCGCCGACGTGGCGTTGCGCATCGGGCTCGTCCACGAGGTCGCGGCGGACCTCGACGCCGCCGTCGAGCGCGTCGTGGCGGAGCTGCTCGGCGCCGGACCCGAGGCCACGCGTGCCGCCAAGGAGCTTGCCCGCGCGCCGCTCCCGGCCGAGGAGACTGCGAGACGGATCGCGGCGCATCGCACCGGCGCCGAAGGGCAGGAAGGCCTGCGCGCGTTCCTCGAGAAGCGCGCACCCGGCTGGCGCAACTTGGGCAAGTAACAGTCTGTTACGAGCTTGGTCGCACGGCGTTGTGGGCGCCCGGCCGGTACGGCAGCGGGTCCCCGTAAAGGTAGTTCGCCAGATCCCAAGCGGGCCGCGCCTTGAAGACGATGTCCACGGCGATCGACAGCGTCGAGACTGATCCGCGGGCCGGCCGTTCCGCCCGTGCCGCGGCGAGTAGGACGCGCACCTGCTCGTAACTCGGCCTCACGAGACCGATCGCGTTCGCCCTGTCGCCGAGCTGCCTCGTGAGCTCCGCCGCCGTGACGCGCCGGTCGGCGCACTCGACGAGCCTCCGGAGTCGACGGTCGATCGTGGGGCCACACGAAACGTTCATCTGCTCGGAGTGTGCGCGCGACCGCATCCGAAGGGTGTGCCGGCTCTGTATCGAAATCCGCGCTTGTAACAGTCTGTTACGTGCTGCTGGACGCCGGATCGACAAGGCCTGGACTTGGGCGCTAGGCGGACTCCTATGAGCCGCGGAGTGTGACGGGCTGCGAGATCTGCGCGACGTAGCCCTTCGCGCTCCGCACCGCGATCCGGTAGCTGCCGGGGCGCAGCGTGCGGTCGAACGCGCCGCGCGACGTCGCAACGGCCAGCCACCGGCTGTGCGTCAGCCGTTGCACCTGCAGCGGCAGCGCCGGCCGCACGAGAGCGTGCAGCCGTGGCCCCGCCGCGCTCACGAGCACGCGAGGAGCGACGCGCAGCCCGACCGCGTCGCCCGCGAGGCCGTTGTAGGCGAGGCGCAGCTCGGTCGAGAACCCCGCGCGCACGACGGCGACGAACCGCCCGTCCGGCGCGATGCGCAACCGGCGTACGGTGCGCCACCCTGCCTGCGTCAGCTCCTGCAGACGCGCGCGCCCGAGTCCGCGGACGAACCCCGTGACGCGCACGTCTGCCCCGTAGAGCGCGCGGTCCGGATCGTCGAGGGCGAGCGCCCGGACGTCGAAGTCGGTCGAGCCGAGGTGGAACTTCGCCCGCACGAGCGACCCGCGGAAGACACGCCAGCCGCGGGCGGTGCGCACACGCACGGCACGCGCGCGGCCGGAGGAGTTCCGGACCACCTCCATGTCCCGCACGCCCGTCAGGCCGAGGATCGCCGCGACGTGACCGGCCGTGAGCACCTGGGTCGGCCACACGTGGTGCGGCGAGAGGTAGTCGTACGGGTCGCGCACGGACACGAGGTACGGAACCTGACGCGCACGCGGCCAGGCGTCGTGGATCGACGAGGTGCGCCCGCCGGACGATGAGAAGTAGTACGCCGGGATGATGCGGTCGCGCCACACGAGCACCTGGCCGGCCGTCGCGCCGATCGCGAGATTCGTCTCGGGGCGCTCGGCGAGAATGCCGCCGTACACCTGCGACCGCTCGTCCGGGAAGAGGTCGAAGTCGCGCGTCGGGTGGAGCGTCGCGAGCGTGTACGACCGCGCGGCGACCGCCTGCGCCTCGTAGGTCGCCTCGTGCCAGCCCTTCGGCACCTCGGAGGGCACGACGCCGCGGAGGTAGCGGTCGAGCGGCAGCACGTTGACGGCCATCAGCCCGCCCGGCCGCGTCGCGACGACGACGTCGCCGCGGTACGGCTTCAGGTCGACGGCGAGCGGCTGCGCGCCCGCGACGAAGCGCAGCGGCTGCGTGAGGGTGCGATGGCGCAGCACGAACCGCCGGTCGACGACGACCGCTCGCGCCGGCAGGTGCAGCTTGCGGCCGCGGGCATCGACGACGAGGAACGGCGCCGACGAACCGACCCGCACCGACTGCTGCTCCCGCAGCAGCAGGACGCGCACGTCACGCGGCGTCGCGAGGCCGACGTGGGTGTGCGGGTAGTAGTGCGCCAGGATGCGGCGGTAGTCGAAGCCGTGGCGCGCGTATCCCTCGGCTCCCCACTGGCTCAGGCCGACGCCGTGGCCCCAGCCGCGGCCGTCGAGCAGGAACACGGTTCCGGCGGACACGGCGGCCGGCAGGGCGAGCGCTGCGACGGCGGCGGCGACGGCGATCCAGACCCTCATCGCGGAGTCGCAGGGTAGCGTCGGTCTCGATGAGGCGCATCCTCCTTCTGGCGAGCTCCGTCGTCTTCGTCGACACGATCTTCTTCGCGGCGCTCGTGCCGCTGCTCCCGCACTACGTCCACACGGTCGGGCTGAGCAAGACCGGTGCCGGAGTCCTCGCCGCCGCCTACCCGGCGGGGTCATTCCTGGGGGCGGTTCCGAGCGGGATGGTCGCGGCGCGGGCGGGAGTGAAGCGGACGGTCCTCGTCGGCCTCACGGCCGTCGCCGTGTGCGTGCTGCTCTTCGCGCTCGGCGATCGCGCCTGGGAGCTCGACGTCGCGCGGTTCGTGCAAGGCGTCGCCAGCTCCTTCTCGTGGACGGGGGCCCTCGCGTGGCTCGTCGGTTCCGTGCCGGCGAGCCGGCGCGGCGAGGTGATCGGAACCGCGTTCGCGGCCGCCGTCGGCGGGGCGCTCTTCGGGCCGGTGCTCGGCGGGATCGCGACCGTGGCGGGGACCGGCTGGACGTTCGGCGCCGTCGGGGTCGCGTCTCTCGGGCTCGTCGCCTTCGCCGCCACGACCCCCTCCTCGACCCCCGAGGAGCCGCAACCGGTCGGGCAGCTCGCGCGCGCGTTCAGCGACCGCGGCTTGCTCGCCGGCTTCTGGTTCGTGCTCCTCCCCGCGCTCCTCTTCGGCGTCCTCGACGTGCTCGCGCCGCTCCGCCTGTCGCGGCTCGGACTGAGCGGGCTCGCAATCGGCGCAGTGTTCCTCACGGGCGCCGCGATCGAGGCTGTCAACAACGTGGTCGTCGGGCGCGCCTCCGACCGTCGCGGCACGGGCCTGCCGATCCTCGTCGGGCTCGCGGTGTCGACAGCGATCGCCGCCCTGCTGTCGCTGTCGAGCGGCGCCGTGCTCCTCGTCCCGCTCGTCGTCCTCGCGGGCGTCGCCTTCGGGACGTTCTTCACGCCTGGGATGACGGTGCTGACGAACGTGTCGGAGGCGCGAGGGCTCGACTACGGCTACACCTTCGCGATCGTCGGGCTCGCGTGGGCCCCAGGCGCCGCCGTCGGCTCCGCGGCCGGTGGCGCCCTCGCGCACGCCACCTCCGACGCGGTTCCCTACCTCGCGCTCGCGGTCGTCTGCGCGCTCACGCTGCTGGCCGCATGGCGCTCACGGAGATCGGCCGTCCTGACGAGCGGCTCGTCGTCGCCCACGGTCGACACCGCCTGAGACCGCGGGGTCGAGGCCCGACAAGGCTCTAAGGTGCGGCGCGTGGAGAAGGTGCTCGTCGCGAACCGAGGCGAGATCGCGCTGCGCGTGTTCCGCGCGGCCCGCGAGCTCGGGCTCGCGACGGTCGCAGTCGTCGCGCCAGACGACCTCGGATCGCTGCACGCGCGCTCGGCCGACGAGACGGTCCGAATCTCGTCGTACCTCGACGCGGCGGAGCACGTCCGCGCCGCTCGCGAGACGCGCGCGGACACGATCCATCCCGGCTACGGGTTCCTCGCCGAGAATGCCGACTTCGCGGCAGCGGTGGAGGCTGCCGGGCTGACGTGGGTTGGGCCGTCGCCGCAGGCGCTCCGCGCGGGCGGCGACAAGCTCGAAGCGAAGCGGATCGCGGCGAACGCCGGCGTCCCGACCGTGCCCGAAGCGACCGAGCCGCCGCTGATCGTCAAGGCCGCCGCAGGCGGCGGCGGCCGCGGGATGCGTGTGGTGCGAACCGCCGGCGAGCTCGACGAGGCGGTCGAGGCGGCCCGCCGCGAAGCGGCCGCGGCGTTCGGCGACGACCGCGTCTATCTCGAGCGCCACCTCGAGCGACCCGCCCACGTCGAGATCCAGGTGCTCGCCGACGCGCACGGCACCGTGCTCGCGCTCGGTGAGCGCGACTGCTCCGTCCAGCGCCGCCACCAGAAGGTGCTCGAGGAGTCGCCCTCCCCCGCCCTCGATGCGGATCTGCGTTCGCAGCTCAGCGAGGCCGCCGTCCGGTTCGCCGAGGCGATCGGCTACGTGGGCGCGGGCACGGTGGAGTTCGTCCTCACCGGCCGGGAGTTCTTCTTCCTGGAGCTGAACGGACGGATCCAGGTCGAGCACCCCGTCACGGAGGCGGTCACCGGCCTCGATCTGGTGGCGTGGCAGCTGCGGATCGCGCGAGGCGAACGCCTCGACATCCTGCCGGCGCAGCACGGTCATGCGGTCGAGGTGCGGCTCTACGCGGAGGACCCAAGGACGTTCCTGCCGCAGGCCGGCCGCGTCGAGCGCCTGCGGCTACCGGCGAACGTGCGGGTCGAGGCCGGCGTCGCCGAGGGGGACGAGGTCGGCACCGCGTACGACCCGATGATCGCGAAGCTCATCGCCGCCGGGGACTCGCGCGACGAGGCGCTCGACCGGCTGGGCGCGGCGCTCGCCGAGACCGAGGTGCGCGGCGTCACCACCAACCTTCCATTCCTGCGCTGGCTCGTCGCGCATCCAGCTCTTCGCGCCGGAGACGTCACGACCGCCTTCCTCGTCGAGCACCCGCCTCTGTCCGCACCGCCGGCCCGTCTCCCCGACCGCGTCTGGCGCGGCGCCTTCCGGCTCAACCTGCCCGCCCCGGAGCCACGGCCGGCACCCGACGTCGACGCGGCGGCGCACGAGCACGGGCCGGCCGAGGAGTCGAGCCGCGTCGTCGCACCGATGCCCGGCACGGTGATCGACGTACGCGTCGAGCCTGGAGACGTCGTGCAGGCGCGCGACACGCTCGTGGTGCTGGAGGCGATGAAGATGGAGACGCCGCTCGTGTCGCCGTACGACGGGACCGTCCGCGCGGTCCACGTGACGCGCGGCGAGCGCGTCGCGGGCGGAACGCTCCTCGTCGAGCTCGACTAGAAGATCAGAAGAGCTTCTGGAGTTTCATCGCCGCGCCCATGTCGCCCTTGATCTTCAGCTTCCCCGTCATGTAGGCCGTCGTCGGGTTCTGCTCGCCGGCGACGATCTTGTCGAACGTCTCGCCGGACGTGGTGATCGTCGCGTCGGCGTCGCCCGCACCCTCGCGCACGCTGAGCTTGCCGTCCGCGATGTCGACGATCCACTGACCCTCGCCCTCGATGTCGAAGAGGTACGAGTTGTTCATTCCGGCGAGCTTCGAGTCGTCGGCGCGCGAGGTGAGGCTGTCGAAGAACTCCTTCGCGGGCACGGGCGAACCGTACCTGAGCTGGCCGATCGGTCGATCATCTAGAGTCGCGGTCCGTGCGGGTCGAGATCAGGGAGGCCGCGGCAGGCGACGTGCGTGCCCGCGTCGACCGCTCGCTGCGGCCCGGCGACGTCGTCCGGACGGACGACGAGATTCGCGTCGGCGCGCCCGACCTTCCCGGGGCGGACGGCCTGCGGACGGCGGCGTCGCTCGCGGCACGGAGGCTGCGGCCGGACGGCGGCGTCCTCGCGTGGCGGGCTGCGACGGCGGACGAGGTGCGCGCCGTCGTCGAGGGCACGGCGTACGGCGCCTACGACGCAGGCCTCTTCAAGGACGGGTACGCGGCGAGGCCGCAGGTGACGCTCGCGCTCGACGCGCCCGCCGAGCTGCACGACCTCGCACGGCGGCAGGAACTCGTCATGCGCCACGTCGACGCGGCGCGCAACCTCGCAAACCGGCCGGCGAACGACCTGACGCCCGAGGCGCTCGCGCAGCACGCACACGCCGTGGCGCGCGACCACCTGCACGTCGAGGCACACGGTCGCGACTGGATCGAGTCGCACGGGATGGGAGCCTTCGCCGGCGTCGCGGCAGGCAGCCCACGCGACCCGCAGCTGATCGTGATGCGGTACGAGCCGCCCGGTGTGCGAGCCGACCTCACCCTCGGACTCGTGGGCAAGGCGCTCACGTTCGATTCGGGCGGGATCTCGCTGAAGCCGCATCTGCGCATGCAGGACATGAAGGGCGACATGTGCGGCGGCGCGGCGGTGATCGAGGCGACGGCGGCGATCGCCGAGCTCGCGCTGCCGATTCGGGTCCTGACCGCCGTCGGAGCGACCGAGAACGTCCAGGACGCGGGCGCGTACAAGCCGGGCGACATCCTCCGCGCAGCGAACGGCAAGACGATCGAGGTGATCAACACGGACGCCGAAGGCCGGCTCGTGCTGGCCGACGTGCTCCACTACGCGCGCGAGAACGGCGCCACGCACCTCGTCGACTTCGCGACGCTGACGGGCGCGATGGTGCTCGCGTTGGGAGACCTCTACGCCGGCTGGTTCTGCACCGACGACGCGTTCGCCGCTGCGATCGAGCGCGCGTCGGCGTCGAGCGGCGACCTGGCATGGCGCTTCCCCTTGCACCCGCGCTACCGCCGCTACATCGACTCCGAGTTCGCGGACATGAAGAACGCGTCGGAGCTCCGCGAGGGGAGCCCGATCCTCGCCGCCGAGTTCCTGCGCGAGTTCGTGGGACGAGGTCCGTGGGCCCACTTCGACATCAGCCCCGCGTTCCTGAGCCGCAAACGCCCCGACTACGCGCTCGACGAAGGGGGCACCGGGTACGGCGTGCGGCTGATCGTCGACCTCGCGGAGGAGCTGCGCTGAGCCTCGACTTCGATCTCGACGACGAGCACCTCCTCCTCCGCGACACCGTCCGGCAGTTCGCGCTCGAACGAATCGCACCCGTCGCCGAGGAGCTCGACCGCGAGAAGCGCTTCCCGTACGAGCTCGTCGCCGAGCTCGCGGAGCTGGGCCTGATGGGGATGACGATCCCCGAGGAGTACGGAGGTGGCGGCACCGACACGCTCGCGTACGCGATCGCGATCGAGGAGCTCGCGCGCGTCGACTCCTCCGTCGCGATCACCGTCGCCGCGCACCACTCCCTCGGGACGCTCCCGATCTGGTACTTCGGGACGGAGGAGCAGAAGCGGCAGTGGCTTCCCGACCTCGCCTCTGGACGCAAGCTCGCGGCGTTCGGGCTGACGGAACCGGGCGCGGGCTCGGACGCGGGCGCGACGCGGACGACGGCGCGGCTCGAGAACGGCGAGTGGGTCGTCGACGGCTCGAAGATCTTCATCACGAACGCAGGCACCGACATCACCGCGTGCGTCACGATCACCGCGGTCACCGGCGACGGCGAGATCTCGAACATCGTCGTCCCGAACGGCACGCCGGGCTACGTCATCTCGCCGCCGATGCAGAAGCTCGGCTGGCGCGCGTCCGACACGCGCGAGCTGTCGTTCCAGGGCGCCCGCGTGCCGGAGGGGAACCTGCTCGGGCCGCGCGGCGAAGGCTTCAGGCAGTTCCTGCGGATCCTCGACGGCGGGCGGATCTCGGTCGCGGCGATGGGCATCGGACTCGCGCAAGGCGCGTACGACCTCGCGTTCGCGTATGCGCAGGAGCGTGAGCAGTTCGGGAAGCCGATCTCCCAGTTCCAGGCGGTGCAGCAGAAGCTCGTCGACATGGCGACGGAGCTCGAGGCCGGCCGCGCGCTCGTCTGGAAAGCGGCGTGGGAGAAGGATCGCGACCGCGACTTCCGGCGCGCGGCGGCGATGGCAAAGCTGTACTCGGGTGAGCTCTCGCACCGCGCCGCGAATTGGGCGTTGCAGATCCACGGGGGCTACGGGTTCATGGACGAGTACCCGATCTCGCGCCTCTATCGCGACCAGAAGATCCTCGAGATCGGCGAAGGCACGAACGAGGTGCAGCGCATGGTCATCGCCCGTCACCTCGGGCTCTAGCGGTGCCAGCAGCTCCCGCGCCTTCCGACCAGCGGCGGCGTTAAGCTCCCGCGTCGTGCTGCTCTTCCGGCAGTTCGTCGACGACGATCTGGGCTGCGCGTCGTACATCGTCGGGGACGCGGCGGCGGGCGTGGCGGTCGTCGTCGACCCCGCGTTCGAGATCGAGCAGTATCTCGCTGCGGCCGCCGCGGAGAACGTGCGCCTCGTGCGCGTCCTCGAGACCCACACCCACGCGGACCACGTCTCGGGGCACGGTAGGCTCGCGCTCGAGCACGGTCTCCCCGTCGCGATCCACAGGCTCGCGGCGCCCGAGTACCCGTGCGAGCCGCTCGAGGAGGGGGACGTCGTGCCGGTCGGCGACGTGGAGATCGCGGTGCTGCACACGCCAGGGCATCGGCCGGAGCACTGCGCGTTCGTGGTCGACGGCGAGCTCGTGCTGAGTGGCGACTCGCTGTTCGTCGGGGAGGCCGCGCGGCCCGATCTCGCGGTCGAGGCGCGCGAGGGCGCCGAGGCGCTGTACGGCTCGCTGCAGAGGCTGGCGACGCTCGGCGACGCGGTGCGCGTGTACCCGGGTCACGTCGCTGGTTCGCTCTGCGGCGCGAACATGAGCAGCGAACGGTCCACGACCGTCGGGCGCGAGCGCGAGACGAACAGCGCGCTCGCGTTTCGCGACGTCCAGGACTTCGTCCTGGTGAACGCGTCGGTCTCGACCCCGCGACCGCCGACGACCGAGCGGGTCGTGACGCTGAACCGCGGGCCATGGGTGCCGCGCCCCGACGAGCCGGCAGAGCTGCGGGACGCGGGCGACGCGACCGTGCTCGACGTGCGGCCGTTCTCCAACTACACGGCCGGCCACGCCCACGGTGCGATCAGCGTGCCCCTCGACGGCTCTGCCTTCGCGACGAAGGCCGCGTTCGTCCTCATCCCCGGCGAGCGCGTCGTGCTGCACGCGCGGGACCGGGACGAAGCGCTCGCCGCTGCGCACGGCCTGTGGAAGGTCGGCATCTTCGACGTGGCCGGATACGTGCTCGCGGCGCCGGCGGAGGAGCGGCTCGCGACTGTCGACGTGGTCGAGCTCAAGCGCCTGCTCGACGGCGCCGCCGACATCCAGGTCGTCGACGTACGCGAGAAGGCCGAGCGCGACGACGGCTACATCCCGGGCTCGCGCAACATCCCGTATCGCCTGCTCCGCAAGCTCGGCTGTGGCGCGCTCGACCCGTCGAAGCCCGTCGTGACAGTCTGCGAGAGCGGACCGCGCGCGGCGATCGCGGCGTCGCTGCTCGCGCGCGAGGGCTTCGACGCGCGTGCGGTGTCGCCCGGCGGCGTCGCCACCTTCGACGGGGAAGTCGTCAGCTTCAGGCGCTGCGGCGCGTAGCGCGGATCTCGTCGAGCTCGCGCAGGAAGCGCGTCGCGCCGACCTCTGCGAAGAACGCCTCGGCCTCCGCAGCCCACGGTTCGGATCCGCGTTCGCGCGCCAGCACGAGGCGCACGATGGCCGCGTCGGTGCGCGCGCCCATCGCGTCGAGCATCGCGAGGGCCTCTTCGAGTCGCCCCGCTGCCAGGTGCTTGTTCAGCTCCTGCCACGGCGAGTCGGCCGCGTACGCATGCGTGATGTCGACGCCGGTCAGGAATCCGAGCAGCCCCGGGTACGCCGAGCTCGACTCGGCCGAATCGATCGCAGCGATTCGCTCTGCGAGCGCGACCGCCTCGGCCATGCGTCCGTCGAACACGAAGGCCAGACCGAGGAACTCGACCGCGTCTCGCACCGACTGAGGATCCCCGGTCAGCCCGACGGCCAGACGATCGAGCGCGGCGGCCGCGGACGGATCGGCACGTCCGTACGCGATGATCGCGCGCACCTTCGTGCTCTGCGGCTCGAGGTAGTTCCCGGGTGGCGTCACCCGGTCGTACTCGGTGAGCAGCGTCGCCGCGTCGTCCCAGTGCCCGAGGGCGAGCGTCGTCGATGCACCGTTCGAGGCCAGCCACGTCGTCGCCGTCGCAAACGAGAAGCGGGCGGTGCGGTCGCGTGCCCGGCGCCATGCCTCCTGGCTCTGCTCGAGCCGCCCTGCCATCCAGTGGATGTGGGAGATGTTGTTGAGGGCGCGCAGGAGCGCACGCGCCTCGTTCAGCCGGTCGGCCTCTTCTGCCGCCTCCTCGAGCAGGCCGATCCCCCGCCGCTCCCCGACGTTCGCGAGCGCGGTGGCCTGGGTGATGCGCGCATGCACCGCGGGCCCCCACAGGCCGTGTTGCGTGGTGAGCGCGATGGCCTCTTCCGCCGCGGCGATCGCCTCTGGGTAGTGCCCTGCGGTCATGAGGCCCCTGGCCTGCTCCTCGAGCGCCTCCCCGAGCACCGCGCCGTCGCCCGCCTGCCGAGCCTGGTCGACCGCGGCCGCGATCGCTTCCCTCGCCGCCTCTGCCTCTCCCGCCAACCAGAGACTTCGGGAGAGCACGATGTCGCACCGGGCGAGGCCGCGCACGTCACCCGCGGCCTCGTAGAGCGCCGACGCCTGCCGCGCCTCGTCGGCGCCGGATCCGTCCGCCTCGGCGCGGGCGAAGGCCAGCTTGAGGAGGAGGTCGGCGTCACCTCCCCGGAGCGCCAGCGCCCGGCGGTAGAGGAGGATGGCGTCCGGCGTCGCGCCGAGTGCGACGGCACGGTCGCCCGCGGCGACGAGCGCGAGCCGGGCAGGCTCGCGGAGCGGCTCGGGGTCGCCGCCCGTCTGCTCGACGAGCTCCATCGCCTGCAGGTAATGGTGCGCGACGAGGTCGGCCCGCGCGGCAGCGGTCCGGGCGATCCACTCCGCGGCAAGCCGGTGCTTCTCGGCACGGGCTGCGCGCGGGATCTGCGCGTAGGCGACGTCGCGGACGAGCGCGTGGCGGAACGCGAACTCGGTCTCCCCCGCGACCGTCGAGGCGCGGGCGCGCCTCAGCAGCTCGCGACGCGTCAACGAGAGCAGGACGTCGTCGGCCACGGCGGCCCCGAGGGCTTCGAGCCCGCCGCGCCAGAACACCTTTCCGAGCACCG
>Ga0070741_10015659_pt1 | contig 12798 bp, 15 predicted proteins | sample Coa_R1_4_FD_66440 | JGI IMG/M metagenome (GOLD analysis project Ga0070741, IMG submission 66440) | Surface soil microbial communities from Centralia Pennsylvania, which are recovering from an underground coalmine fire - Coalmine... | ecosystem: Environmental > Terrestrial > Soil > Unclassified ...
TGTGCTATTCGCCCGAGCCCGGCTACCGCGCCGACGGCAATTGCCGCGCCTGCATGGTGGAGATCGAGGGCGAGCGCGTGCTGGCGGCGAGCTGCATTCGCACGCCGAGCGAAGGCATGAAGGTGAAGGCCGCCTCCGACCGCGCCAGGACGGCGCGGCAGATGGTGTTCGAGCTGCTGATTGCCGACCAGCCCCAGCGCGACACCTCGCACGACCCGCAGTCCAAGTTCTGGGCCTGGGCCGAGCGCATGAACGTCGCGGTCAGCCGCTTCCCCAAGGACCAGCGCCCGGCGTCCGACCGCAGCCATCCGGCGATGGCGGTCAATCTCGACGCCTGCATCAGCTGCAATCTCTGCGTCCGCGCCTGCCGCGAGGTTCAGGTCAACGACGTCATTGGCATGGCCGGCCGCGGCCACGGCGAGAAGATCGTGTTCGACTTCGACGATCCGATGGGCGCCTCGACCTGTGTCGCCTGCGGCGAATGCGTGCAGGCCTGTCCGACCGGCGCGTTGATGCCGGCGACGCTGGTCAACAAGGACAATGTGCGCACCGAATTTCCCGACCGCACCGTCGACTCGGTCTGCCCCTATTGCGGCGTCGGCTGCCAGCTCACCTATCACATCAAGAACGACAAGCTGCTCTACGTCACCGGCAAGAACGGCCCGGCCAACCAGAACCGGCTCTGCGTCAAAGGCCGCTTCGGCTTCGACTATGTCAGCAATCCGCAGCGCCTGTTGAAGCCGATGATCCGCAAGGACGGCGTGCCCAAGGTGCCGCACGAGTTTATCGACCCGTCCAATCCGTGGACGCATTTCCGCGAGGCCACCTGGGACGAGGCGCTCGACCGCGCCGCCGCCGGCCTCAAGACCATCCGCGACCGCGACGGCGCCAAGGCGCTCGCCGGCTTCGGCTCGGCCAAGTGCTCGAACGAAGAGGCCTACCTGTTCCAGAAGCTGGTGCGCGCCGGCTTCGGCACCAACAATGTCGACCACTGCACGCGGCTGTGCCACGCCTCGTCGGTGGCGGCGCTCTTGGAAGGCGTCGGCTCGGGCGCGGTGTCGGCGACCTTCAACGAGTGCAAGAACTCCGACGTCATCATCGTCATCGGCGCCAATCCGACCGAGAACCACCCGGTCGCCGCCACCTTCTTCAAGCAGGCGGCCAAGCGCAACGCCAGGCTCATCGTCATGGATCCGCGCGGCCAGGCGCTCAAGCGCCACGCCTGGCGCATGCTGCAGTTCAAGAACGGCACCGACGTGGCGATGCTCAACGGCATCCTCAATACCATCGTCACCGAGAAGCTCTACGACGAGCAGTACATCCAGACCTATGTCGAGGGCTTCGACCAGTTCAAGGAAAGCATCAAGGACTTCATGCCGGAGGAAATGGCGCCGATCTGCGGCATTTCTGCCGACACGCTGCGCGAGGTGGCGCGCACCTTCGCCCGCGCCAAGGCGGCGATCATCTTCTGGGGCATGGGTGTGTCGCAGCACACCCACGGCACCGACAATGCGCGCTGCCTGATCGCGCTGTCGCTGATCACCGGCCAGATCGGCCGTCCCGGCACCGGCCTGCACCCCTTGCGCGGCCAGAACAACGTGCAGGGCGCCTCCGACGCCGGCCTGATCCCGATGTTCTTCCCCGACTACAAATCGGTCGAGGCGCCGGACATCCGCGCCAAGGTCGAGAGCGTCTGGGGCGCCAAGCTCGATCCGAAGAAGGGCTTGACCGTCGTCGAGATCATGGATGCGATCCACAACGACGTGATCAAGGGCATGTACATCCTCGGCGAAAATCCGGCGATGTCCGATCCCGACCTGAACCACGCGCGCGAGGCGCTGGCGCATCTCGAGCACCTGGTGGTGCAGGACCTCTTCCTCACCGAGACGGCCTGCTACGCCGACGTCATCCTGCCGGCCTCGGCCTGGCCGGAAAAGGACGGCACCGTCACCAACACCAACCGCCAGGTGCAGATGGGCCGCCAGGCGCTGCCGCTGCCGGGCGAGGCCAGGCACGACTGGTGGATCACGCAGGAGATCGCCAGGCGCATCGGGCTTGCCTGGAACTACACGCATCCGAGCGAGGTCTATGCCGAGATGGCCTCGCTGATGCCGTCGCTCGACAACATCCCGTGGCAGCGCGTGGCGCGCGAGGGCGCCGTCACCTATCCGGCGGACGCCATCGACAAGCCCGGCCGCGACGTCGTGTTCGACAAGGGCTTCCCGCGCCCCGGCGGCTTCGGCAGACTGGTCGCGGCCAAGCTCACCCCGCCCGACGAGACGCCGGATCACGACTATCCGTTCATCCTCACCACCGGCCGCCAGCTCGAGCACTGGCACACCGGCGCCATGACGCGCCGGGCGAGCGTGCTCGACGCCATCGAGCCGGCGGCGATCGCGGCGGTGTCGCGCGGCACGATTGCCAAGCTCGGCATCAAGCCGGGCGACATGATCCGCGTCACCACGCGGCGCGGCGAGGTCGAATTGGCCGCACGCCAGGACGACGCCATCCCCGACGGCGTGGTGTTCATTCCCTTCGCCTATGTCGAGGCGGCGGCGAACCTGCTGACCAATCCGAAGCTCGATCCGTTCGGCAAGATCCCGGAATTCAAATATTGCGCCGCGCGGGTCGAGCCGGCCGAGCGGCGCCAGGCGGCGGAGTAGGGCGACCGACGTCGCCGCCGCGGCGGCGACCCCGTCAACGCCGGCAGCAAGCCGAGGCCGGAATCAAGGCATGAAACTCGCAAGCCCACTCATCGCCGCCGCCCTGGCGCTCACGGCCGCGCCGGCGCCCGCCGACGACGGCATCCAGCCCGGGCTGTGGAAGATCACCAGCGCGGTGGTCAACAACGGCGCCGCCTCGCCGCCGCATGTCAGCACGCGCTGCCTCAGCGCCGCGCAGGCCGCCGACCTCGCCGACACCTTCTCGCCGCGCTTCGGCGGCATCAACACCGAATGCGCGCGCACCCAGTACGACCGATCGGGGCAGACGCTGAGCTGGCGGCTGGAATGCCGCGGCCAGTTCAACATGGACTCCGCGGCCGAATTCACATTCGTCAGCCCGCTGCGTTACACGGCACGGATCGCCAGCAAAGGCTGGATCGGCGACCAGCAGGTCGTCGACACCAAGGTCGCGCTCGAGGGCGAGTTCGTCGGCGCCTGCCCATAAAGCGATGGCCGGGCTCGCCCCGGCCATCGGTCATGCTGGATCGGCGCGCAGCGTTTGGCGCGTCAGTTCACCGTGACGCCGCTCGCCTTGATCGGCGCCGCCCATTTCTCGATCTCGCTCCTGACGAACTGGCCGAGATATTGCGGCGAGGTGCGGTCGGGCGTCACCAGCTGGGCGCCGAGGCTCTCGAGGCGCTCGCGCACCGCCGGCGTCTTGATCGTCTCGACGATGGCGTCGTTGAGCTTCTTCACCACCGCCTCCGGCGCGCCCTTCGGCAGGAACACCGCGTTCCAGGTATAGGCCTGGACGTCGAGGCCCTGCTCGGCCGCGGTCGGCACGTTCGGCTCGACCGGCGAGCGCGTCTTTGTCATGATCGCCAGCGCCTTGACGTTGCCGCCGTCGATCTGCGCCTTGGCGGTCGAGATGATCTCGCACAGATAGTCGATGCGTCCGGCGACGAGGTCCTGCATCGCCGGGCCGGTGCCCTTGTAGGGCACGTGCACGATGTTGACGCCCATCGCGCTGTTGAGCACGACGCAGCCGAGGTGCGTCGCCGAGCCGGCGCCGGCCGAACCGAACTGCATCTTGCTCTGGTTGGCCTTGGCATAGGCGACGAATTCCTGGAGGTTGCTCGCCGGCAGGTCCTTGCGCACGATCAGCACGATCGGCACTTCGGCGATCAGGCCGACCGGCGTGAAATCGGTCGCCGCGTTGTAGGCGGGGTGGGCGTAGAGCGTCTGGTTCTGCGCGTGGGTGCCGACGGTGCCGAGCACGAAGCTGTAGCCGTCGGGCCTCGCCTCGGCGACGCGCTTGACACCGGTCATGCCGCCGGCGCCGCCGATGTTCTCGACCAGCACGGTCTGCTTGAGGATCTCGCCCATGCGCTGGGCGACGACGCGGCCGAGCACGTCGGTCGGGCCGCCGGCGGCGAAGGGGATGACCATGGTCATCGGCTTATTGGGAAAGTCCTGCGCCGCCGCCGGAGCGCCCAGCGCCACAATCGCGGCAATGACGGCCGCGTGAAGTGTCTTCATATGCAATCCTCCTTTGCCTCAATCGGCTACACGGATGCGCCGGGTTACCGTATCGTCGGCACCGCCGGAAGGGAGCACACCGAATGACAGGGCTGCAACGGCCGCACAGGCGGGTCGCCATCGCCGGGCTCGGCCCGATTGGGCTCAAGGTCGCCGCGGCGCTCGATCGCGGCATCGACGGGCTTACGCTGGCCGCGGTCGCGGTCGGCGATCCGGCCAAGCCGCGGCCGGAACTCGACCGGCTCGCGCGCCGGCCGCCGATCCTGCCGCTCGCCGAGCTCGCCGCCGCCGCCGACATCGTCATCGAATGCGCGCCGGCCGCGGTGCTGCGCGATATCGTCGCGCCCTTCGTCGAACGGGGCAAGACCGCGGTGGTGCTCTCGGCCGGCGCCCTGCTCGAGCAATGGGATCTGGTGGAGACCGCGCGGGCGAGCGGCGGCCAGATCGTGGTGCCGACCGGGGCGCTGATCGGGCTCGACGCCGTCACCGCGGCGGCCGAAGGCACCATCCGCTCGGTGCGCATGGTGACGCGCAAGCCGGTCAAGGGCCTGCTCGGCGCGCCCTACGTCGTCGCCAACGCCATCGACCTCGAAGGCCTGCGCCAGCCGCGCAAGATCTTCGAGGGCACGGCGCGCGAGGGCGCCCGCGGCTTTCCGGCCAACGTCAACGTCGCGGCGGCGTTGTCACTGGCCGGCTTCGGGCCCGACCGCACCACGCTCGAGATCTGGGCCGATCCCGGTCTCGACCGCAACCTGCACAGCATCGAGGTCGACGCCGACTCGGCGCGCTTCTCGATGTCGATCGCCAACGTGCCGAGCGAGAACCCCAAGACCGGCCGCATCACCGCGCTGTCGGTGATCGCCTGCCTGCGCAAGCTCAACGCGCCGCTGCGGGTGGGGACGTGACGGGCTTGCGCGGCTCTTGACCTTGCCGCCGGCGCCTTCCTACTCTGCGGCCATGGCACGCAAGACCGAGTCGATCGAGCTCGACCGCGCGACCGCGTCGGCGTTGAAGGCGCGCGCGGCCGAACGCGGCGTCAGCGTGTCGCAACTCGTGTCCGAGCTGGTCCCGCTGGCGGTCGACGACAAAACCATCGCCGAACTCGACCGCCGCTGGGCCGCGGCGACAAAAGCCGGCGCGACCGTGCCGCAGGCCGAGGTCGAGCGCTGGCTGCGGACATGGGGCACGCCGGAATTCCGGCCCTGGCCCGGAAAATGACCCTGTCCTGGGTCGGCCGACGCCGTTGCCGACCTCACCCGGTTTGCCGATTTTCTTCACCGCGATCATCCGGCGCTGGCAAAGATCGTGGCGCACGAAATCGTGGAAAAGACACGCATCCTTTCCGAACAGCCGCTGCTCGGCCACCCGATCGCTGGCCGTGAAGATTATCGTCAGATCGTTCTACGGGTGCTTAACGCGGCCTATGTCCTGCAATATCGCGTCGAAGACGACCGGTTGGTGATCTTGCGCGTCTATCATGGCCGCGAGGCGCGCGACTGAAGCGCCGCCGAGATTCATTTCGATAGGACTATATTAACAGTCGCTCTCCCGCCGCGCCCGGGCGCAGCGAGGCCGCGCTCAAGCGGGGCGCGCTCCTCGCCGGGCGGAGAGGGGCTTGCCTGAATCCTGCCGCTAAGGCTTGCTGACATCGCGGCATCGGACAACCTCGGGGGACTGCCATGAGATCGCTCGCTGTGCTGGCCTGCCTCGGTGTGCTGCTCGGTTCAGCGGCGAGCGCCGCGGCCAAGCCCGCCTACGTGCTGTCGACCGTCAACCTGCGCGCCGCGCCCGGCACCACCAACGAGATCGTCGCCAAGATTCCGGGCGGCAGCCTGGTCGACGCCGGCGATTGCACCGGCGGCTGGTGCGCCGTCACCTGGCAGGACAAGCGCGGCTTCGCGATCCAGACCTCGCTCGATCTCTCCGGCCGCGTGCCGCAGTGCGGCGCCGCCATGCCGCGCGGGCCGGCGGTGGTCGAGGAAGGCGGCCCGGTCTACTACGAGGAGTCGCCGGCTTATTATTACTATCGCGGCCCCTACTACCGGCCCTACGGCTATTACGGCTACTACCGGCCCTATTACGGCTACCGGCGCTGGCGCTACTGGTGAGCCTGGGTGCGGGCATGGCCTAAGCGAGGGGCGTGGCGATGAAACTCCTTGCGGCCCTGCGGCGCCTGTTTGCGGTCTCCTGGCTGATCGCCGCGCCGCTGATCCTCATCGGCCTGTTCATTGGCGTGCCGCTGCTGCTCGCCATCATCGGCGCGATCATCGGCCGCCTGTTCGGCCCTGAGGCGGCCGAGGCCTTCGCCGAGCTCTGGTTCGGCGCCATGATGTGGGCCGGCGAGATCGTGCTGCTGCTCGCGCCGGCGGTCGTGATCGTCTACCTGGGCGTCCGCATCGTGCGCCGGCGCGCCGCGAAAAAAGCCCCCTGAGGGCTGTGAAGCCGCGGCGCCGTACGGCTACAATGCAACCGGGGCGGCATGATCTCGGGAGGGATGCCGTGCGAAACGCTATCCTTGGGGTGGTCCTGATCGGCGCAATCGGCCTCTGCACCGCGCCGTGCCGGGCGGCCGATGTGACGCTGCGCAAGATTTCGGTCGAGGAGATGAAAAGCGCCTGCGCCAAGGTCGGCGGCAAGTTTTCCCAGGATGCCGGCGGCTATGACTGCGGCACCGATTGCCACGGCGCGCCCGGCACCGACTGCATCGTCGGCTGCAAGGGCGACCAGAAATGCGTGGCCCAGGTCCCCGGCGCCAGACGGCCGCGCGATATCGAGAGCGCGCTGCGCGCCCCGCCGGGCACGCCGCGGTGAGGCGGGGCCGGCCGGTCGCAACATCGTTGAGGAATCTTGCGTGAAACGACCGGTCAAGGCCAAGCGCGTCCATCCGCTACAACGCTTCGCCCGCGAGGAATGGTTCCTCGGCGTCAGCCTCGCCACCGTCGCTATCTTCGCCGGCCTCGGCGAACAGATCTTGGAGCGGCTCGACCACCCGCTCTGGCTGGCGCTGATCTTCGCCTGGCTGTTCGCCGCCGTCGCCGGCTCGGCGCTTGCCGTGGCGCGGCACGCCGACCATCTCGCCGAGCTCCTGGGCGAGCCCTACGGCACCTTGCTGCTCACCTTGTGCGTCACCTTCATCGAGGTCGTCGCCATTTCCGCGGTGATGCTGCATGGCGACAACAACCCGACGCTGGTGCGCGACACCTTGTTCGCCATCGTCATGATCATCCTCGGCGGCATGGTCGGCGTGTCGCTGCTCGCCGGCGGCGCCCGCCATCGCGAGCAGCAGTACAATTTGCAGGGCGCCAATGCCTATCTCAGCGTCATCATCCCGCTGGCGCTGTTCACGCTCAGCTTGCCGAACGCCACCGTCACCACGCCGGGGCCGACGCTGTCGCTGCTGCAACAGGCCTTCCTGGTGGTGGTGTCGGTCGGGCTCTACCTCGCCTTCCTCGCCATCCAGACCGGGCGCCACCGCGGCTATTTCACCTCGGGTGAAGAGGACGGCCACGCGGCGGCGCCGGCGGCGCGCGGCGGCCGCGAGATGTGGCGGCACAGCCTGCTGCTCGTCGCCTATATCGTCCCGGTGGTGTTCCTGGCCGAGCAATTGGCTTCGCCCATCGACTACCTCATCGAAACGCTGCACGCGCCGGCCGCGCTCGGCGGCGTCATCATCGCCATGCTGGTGGCGACGCCGGAGGCGATCGGCGCCACCCGCGCCGCCGTCGCCAACAGGATGCAGCGCTCGGTCAATATCTTCCTCGGCTCGGTGCTCTCGACCATCGGACTCAGCGTGCCGGTGATGCTGGCGATCAGCTACCTGACCAATCACGACGTCCATCTCGGCCTCGACAGCGCCAACAATCTGCTGCTGGCGGTGACGCTCGCCGTCAGCGTCGTCACCTTCGCCAGCGGCCGCACCAATATCCTGCAAGGCGCGGTGCACGTCGTGCTGTTTGCCGCCTATGTGATGCTGATTTTCGAGGCGTGACGTCAGTGCAGCGTGCGCTGCCCGCCGATGAGCCGCATGTCCTTTTGTCCGATCCACTCGTCGCGCATGGCCTGCGACGCCGCCAGCGCCGCCTCGAGCTCGCTCCAGGTGGTCGAATTCGAGCCGAGCAGCACGATGCCGCCAATCGCCGCCGCCAGCGCGCCGAACGTCAGGCTCGGCAGATAAGGCACGAGCCACAGCAGCGTCAGCAAGAGCCAGACGCCGCCGGCGGCGATCAGCAGCTTGGCGGCAAACGACAGCTTGCGGCAGCGCGCGACCTGCTCGTGCAGCTGCTCGATGCGCTCCTCGATGCGCGCGATGTCGTCGCTGGAAACGTCGCCGTCCATAAGACGAAGGGTAGCGCGCAGGCTGCCGGCTTGCGAGCTAGGCCTGTTCGCCGACGCCCCACCACAGCCCGAGCCCGACCTTGACCGCCAGATAGACGATCACCGCGATCGGGATCGCCACATAGAGCTCGAGGTCGAGGCCCTGCTGCAGACCGAACAGCGTCGCCGCGCCGGCCAGCACCGACAGGATCCGGCCGATGCGCTGCTTGGTCATTGCCCGCGTCAGTGCTTGGTCTTGGAGGCGTCGGTGCCGCGCATGTCGGCCCAGGGGTCGGCCTTGCCCGGGCGCGTCAGCGCGCTGCGCGTGGCGTCGAGCGTCTTCTGATAGGCGCGCTCGGCCTGCTCGTTTTCCTTTTTGATCGTTTCGCGCGTCTTCACGTAGGGATTTTCTTCATTTTCGGCGGCATAGGCCGGACCGGCCAAGAGCGCGAGTCCGACCAAGACAAGTGCGATGCGTTTCATGATGCTTTCCCCCGGCATCGGCGGCCTTTGCCGCCCAGGTTAGCACGCCGCCGCAAGCCTGCTCAATGCAACGAAATCGTGGCCTAAATTGGCCTTCGCGCCCGCCGCCGACTTGCGCTATAGCATCGGCCTCACGGCGGTTTTTTTCGGAGCGAAGGCCAAGCCCAATGACACTGGCGCACGAGCAGACGCCCCGCGGCGCTGTCCTTCCCCGCCACGACTGGACGCGCGCCGAGGTCGCGGCGCTTTTCGCGCTGCCGTTCCCCGAGCTGGTGGTCCGGGCGGCGCTGGTGCACCGCGAAAACTTCGATCCTTGCGAGGTGCAGATCTCCACGCTGCTGTCGATCAAGACCGGCGGCTGCCCGGAGGACTGCGCCTATTGCCCGCAGTCGGCGAAATACGACACCGGCCTGCGCGCCGAAAAGCTGATGAGCCTCGAGGCCGTGCTGGCCGAGGCCAAAGCCGCCAAGGGCGCCGGCGCCCAGCGCTTCTGCATGGGCGCGGCCTGGCGCGAGCCCAAGGACCGCGATCTCGAACAGGTCTGCGCCATGGTCGAGGGCGTCAAGGCGCTCGGCCTTGAGACCTGCGTCACCCTCGGCATGCTGACAGAGCCGCAGGCGCGGCGGCTCAAGCGCGCCGGCCTCGATTACTACAACCACAACCTCGACACCTCGCCGGACTATTACGGCGCCATCATCACCACGCGCACCTACCAGGACCGCCTCGATACGCTGGAGCACGTCCGCGCCGCCGGCATCAACGTCTGCTGCGGCGGCATCGTCGGCATGGGCGAGGGGCTTGCCGACCGCGCCGGCATGATCGCGGCGCTGGCGAGCCTGCCGCGGCATCCGGAAAGCGTGCCGATCAACATGCTGGTCAGGGTCGAGGGCACGCCGCTGGCGCACGAGCCGCCGCTCGATCCGCTCGATTTCGTGCGCACCATCGCGGTTGCGCGCATCTGCATGCCGGGCTCGGTGGTGCGCCTCTCCGCCGGGCGCGAGGACATGAGCGAGGAGGCCCAGGCGCTGTGCTTCCTTGCCGGCGCCAATTCGATCTTCTACGGGCCGAAGCTCTTGACCACGCCCAATCCGGCGCGCGACCGCGACATGGCCCTGCTCGGCAAGCTCGGCTTGCGGCCGATGGACTAGAGGCTGCGCACCAGCGCCAGGCCTGCGAACAAGCCGCCGATCGACAGCACCGCCGACAGCAGCACGTAAAGCGCGGCAAGGCCGATCTCGCCGCGCTCGTAGAGCAGCGCGACGTCGAGCGAAAAGGTCGAAAAGGTGGTGTAGCCGCCGAGGATGCCGGTGGTGAGGAACAGCTGCCAGTGCTGGGGAATGCCGCTCTTGAAGGCGAAATAGGCGACCAGCAGCCCCATGACCAGCGAGCCGCTGACGTTCTCCCACAGCGTCGCATAGGGGAAGGCGGTGCCGATGAGGCGGGCGAAAGCGAGGTTGAAGCCGTGGCGCAACGCCGCGCCGAGGCCGCCGCCGACGAACACGATCAGGAAACCCATCGCTCGTTCCCCTCAGGTTTCAGGGCAATGAAAAACCGCCCTGCGGCGGACGGAGTCCTACCGGTGCTGCACACGGTAGGAGTCATCAGCCCTGCGGGCGGTTGTCGGGGGACCCCATCCCCGTCGCGGCGCAAACTATCGGCCGTGCATGGCAGGGTCAATGGGGACGCGGCAGACAAGCCGCCTGCGCTCGACTAAGGTGCGCGCCGCTTGACCGATTCCGCTCCCGCAAAACCGCGCCGCCGCGCCTTCGACTGGTCGACTGCAATTATTGCCGCTGTGGCATTTGCAGCCGCGGCTGCCGTCTACTGGCGCGACGGCCCCACCCATTTTCTCGACGTGCTGGGCGGCGACCTGGCGCTGTTTGCGGAAATGCTGCCGAAGGTGCTGGCCGGCTGCCTGATCGGCGCTCTGGTCACCATGATCCTGCCGCGCGAATTGGTGGCGCGCTGGGTCGGCCATGAGTCGGGACTGACCGGACTATTGATCGCGTCGTTTTTCGGCTTCCTGCTGCCCGGCGGGCCGATCACGATCTATCCGGTGGCCGGCGCCTTTCTCGTCATGGGCGCCGACGCGGGCGCGGTCTGCGCCTTCATCGTCAGCTGGACGCTGCTCGGCTATACGCGGGCACTGGTCTGGGAATTGCCGTTCTTCGGCGCGCACTTTGTCATCTGGCGCATCCTCGGCGCGCTGCCGCTGCCGATCATCGCCGGGCTTCTGGCGCGCATCGCGGTGCAGGCCGGATTTCACTACGAGCGCGGCAAATGACGCTCGCCGTCAATATCCTGCTCTGGCTGGTGGTGGCGGCGCTGGCGTTTTTCACGTCGCTGCGCGGGCGGGTGCTGCTCGACACGGGCGTGCGCGCGGGCCTCGGCGAGTTCATCCGTCTGCTGCCGCGCATCGGCGCCGGCGTGATCGGCGCCGGCTTCATTGCCGAAATCATGCCGAAGGCGCTGGTCGCCTCGTGGATCGGGCCCGAGTCGGGCGTGCTCGGCATCGTGATCGCGACGCTCGGCGGCGCGCTGACGCCCGGCGGGCCGGTCGTGGGCTTTTCGATCGGCGCCGCCGCGCTCAAGAGCGGCGCCGGCGCGCCGCAGGTCATCGCCTATTCAACCGCCTGGGCGCTCTACGCCATCCATCGGTTGGTGATTTGGGAGGTGCCGCTGATGCCGGCGCGCGTGGTGTGGCTGCGCGCGGCGGTATCGCTGCCGCTGCCGTTCATTGCCGCCGCGATCGCGGTATTGCTGGCGCAGCCTTGAGGCAGGCGAAGGCGGCGCAAAAAACAACCCCGCCGGAGCGGCGGGGTTGTATTAGCTTGAGGCGCTGCGGTCACTCCGGCTTGGTGCACTGGAAGGACGCGATCTTCTTGCTCCATTCGGGCGCAAGCTTGGCGTAGCTTCCCGGCTTGAGCCGCATGGCGGTGCCGCCATAGTCGTCATCGGTGTAGAAATCCCAGGTGCCGGTTTTGACCTGCAGCGAGGCGATTTCATACTTCCAGCCGACTTCGCCAAGGCGCGGCTGATCTTCGTTGGTCGGCGCCGACTCGCCCTTCAAGCCCGGCTCAGCAAAGACCACGACCTCGCACTGGCCGCGGTTTTGCGCCGCTGCCGCCGCTGCTGCCGCGTCGGCCGACGTGTTGCCGGCCGAGGCGAGGTTGGTGTTAGCCGCGTTGCCGGCGCCGCCGGCGCCGCTGCCGTCGGCAGTGCCGTTGCCGCCGCCCGCGCCGCCGCCACCAGCGCCGCCAGCGCCACCGTCGCCGGGGCCGCCGCCGGCCGCCGGGCCGGTGCCACCACCGCCACCGCCGCCCAGGCCGCCGCCACCAGTGCCGCCGCCGTTGCCGCCGCCGCCGAGGTTGCCGATGTTGACGCCCGGATCGGTGCCGTTGCCTTCACCGCCGCCATTGTCGATGACGACCGGGCCGTTATCGATGACCGTGACCCTGGGCGGGCAATAGGCGACGCATTGCAGATCCTCGCCGCCGTCGACCAGCGCCACGGGCTGCCACCTCAGGCGGCAGCCCTGTTCGGTGAAGCCGGCGCAGTAGGGCCCGCCGAGGGGCACATAGCCGATCGGCGTGAAGGCCTCGGTGCCGATGTAGATGGCCGGCAGCGTCGCCAAGGCGACGAAGGTCACCCAGCTGGCGCCGTTCCAATATTTGTTCGGCCCGGTGTGGATGACGACGACCTTCTTGCCGAATTTGTTGACGTAGGTCTTGGACTTCGGCGTCATGCCGATCTTGCCCGGTCCCTTGCCCATCTTGTGATGAAGCGTGCCGGGCCCGGA
>Ga0070741_10015660_pt1 | contig 12797 bp, 11 predicted proteins | sample Coa_R1_4_FD_66440 | JGI IMG/M metagenome (GOLD analysis project Ga0070741, IMG submission 66440) | Surface soil microbial communities from Centralia Pennsylvania, which are recovering from an underground coalmine fire - Coalmine... | ecosystem: Environmental > Terrestrial > Soil > Unclassified ...
GCGTCGACGAACGCGCGGTACGGCGCCCGCAGGTCTTCCTCGCACCATCCCATCGCCACCGTCGCGCCGCGGCTGTGCCACTCGCGCGTCGCGTGCGCGACGACGGTCGTCTTGCCGAGTCCGGGTTCGCCGGACACGAACACGACGCGCCGCTGCCCGCTCGCGCAGACGGCGTCGTAGGCGCGATCGAGCGCGACGAGCTCGTCGGAGCGTCCGACGAACGACGCCGCTGTCTGGGCGAGCCGCGCCGGCAACGGCGTCGTCGACGCCGTCGACGCATCCCACTCGATCTCGACCACGTCGATCGGATCCGGGAGCCCCTTCAGCCGCATCTCGCCGCGGTCCGCGAACCCGCCGGCTCGGCGCCCGCCCGCCAACGCCTGCACGAGATCGGCAGCGAGGATCTCGCCGCCGGTGGCGACCGCACACAGCCGAGCGGCGAGTATCACCGGTTCGCCGAAGCAGTCGTCACCTTCGATCGTCACGTCGCCGACGGCGAGCCCGGTGCGGACGGCGAGCGCGGGTTCGTGGCCCTGCGCGTTGTGACGATGGATCGCCTGCTGGATGGCACGCGATGCGGCGACGGCGTCGGATGCCGAGGGGAACGTCGCCATGATCCCGTCGCCGAGACCCTTCACGACGGTGCCCGCGTTGCGCTCGACCGCGGCGCGCAGCAACGCGTCGTGGGCGCGGCGCGCCTCGTCGAAGCGCGCGCCGTGTGCCACGGACAGCTCCGTCGATCCGACGAGGTCCGTGAACAGGACCGTGACCGTGGTGATCCCCAAACACCCTCCTCACCTGCGGCGCACACGACTGTACCTTTCGCGGCATTCGGTCGAGCACGTGCTCGCCGTCCTACCGTGACGGCGTGACCGACGGTGCCGTGACGGAGGCGTCCGTGCGAGACGAGTTCCGCGACTGGCTCACCGCGCACTGGGATGCCGAGCTGACGCTGCAGGAGTGGCGTGAGCGGTTGGCGGACTCCGGGTGGGCGCGCCCGTCGTGGCCGTCGCAGTGGTACGGGCGCGACCTTCCCGCGTGGTCCGAGCAGCTCGTCGCCGACGAGCTCGGTGCCGCAGGCGCGGTCGGGCCGCCGCTCGGCTCGGGCATGTGGTTGGCGGCGCCCACCATCCTCGAGCACGGCGACAACGAGTTGAAGCAACGCGTACTGCGCCCGACGATGACGGGCGAGCGATCGTGGTGCCAGCTGTTCAGCGAACCGGGCGCGGGATCGGATCTCGCCGGTCTCACCACGCGCGCCGAGCGTGACGGCGACGAGTGGGTCGTCAACGGGCAGAAGGTGTGGAGCACGAGCGCGCACTACGCCGACTTCGGCATGTTGCTGGCGCGCACGGATCGCGACGCGCCGAAGCACGCCGGCATCACGTACTTCGTCCTGCCGATGCACCAACCGGGCGTCGAGGCGCGCCCGTTGCGGCAGATGAACGGCTACGCGTCGTTCAACGAGGTGTTCCTCACCGACGCGCGCGTCCCGGACGCGAACCGCGTCGGCGCACCTGGCGCCGGCTGGAAGGTCGCGCTCACCACGCTCGCCCACGAGCGCAGCTTCGGCGCGGTCCGCCGTCCTCGGCTCGAGCGAGGAACGGGTCGGGTCGTCGACGAAGCGGCGACCGAGGCCGACCACTTCTTCGAGACGTACCGCTGGTACCCCCAGCGCGCCGGGCGCGTCGATCTCGTCGTCGACCTGGCGCGGCGCGTGGGACGGGCCGACGATCCAGTCGTGCGCCAGCGCATCGCAGCGTTGCTCTCGCTGCAGCGGGCGCAGGAGTGGACGGCGCGCCGCGCCGCCGCCGCACGCGCGCTCGGACGCCCGCCCGGCCCGGAGGGATCGCTCGGCAAGCTCGGCGCCAGCCGCGTGGCGCGCGCCGCCGCCGAGGTGCACGCCATGCTGGCGGGCGCCCACGGCACGCTCGCGGGACGCGACGGTCTGCTCGACGGCATCGTCACCGAGGTGCTCGTGTCGGTGCCCGCGCAGTCCATCGCCGGCGGCACCGACGAGGTGCAGCACAACATCATCGGCGAACGCGTCCTCGGACTCCCGAAGGAACCTGCCCCCTGATCCTGCACGGAACAGCGCAGAAGCGCCGGCTCAGCGGCGGCTGAAGTTCCTCGGCGCGGCGTAGTTGGCGCCGACCTCGGGGCGGCCGCGACGCGACGTCCACCGCCACTGCAGCGACACGCGTGGCCCGACACGGCGGTCGACCTTCGGGACGCTGTGCTCCCAGTCCGTCTGGCAGCGGCCGCCCATGATCAACAGATCGCCGCTGGCGGGATGGAGATCGATGGTGGCGCCGCGGTTCGGCAACTCGTGCGCGTAGCGGTTGGCGCGGGTCCGCAGCAGCCACGGACGCCGCGCGCCGAGGGAGAGGACACCGATGACCGTGTCCTCCAGCCATCGCAACTCGCGGTCGCGGTGGAACGCGACGCTGTCGCGGTTGTCGCGGTAGAGGGCCAGCGCGGCACCGTCGAAGCGGACACCGGTGCGCGCCTGCACCGTGCGGTGCAGGTCCGGCAGCGCCGGGTGCGGCGGCGGGTCACCGACGCGCCAGTACGACCCGAGGCGGGGTTCGTCGACCCAGCGCTCGTACCGCCACACGCGACCCTGTTGCCACGGTGTCGACGCGACGAGCGTCGTGCACAGCTCCTCGGGATCATCGACCCACCCGCGCGCGACGTCGACCCAGGAGTGCTCGTCGAGCCACATCCGTTCGAACGTCGCCGTCACCTCGGCGACGGTAGCGGCGAGCGCCGTCAGCCCGTCGTGTGGAACTGACTCGCCCACGATGCCGTCTGCTGGAGGGCACGATCGCCCGTCCACGTCCCCGGCATGATGTGGGTCTGCTCGTAGTACTCGTTCCACGAGGTGATGAAGATCCAGTCGGGCAGCGAGGAGAGCGCGGCGTCCCACGTGTTGTCGTAGCGCTGCCCGCCCGCCCGGTCGACGTACACCGGCGACTGCCGCCCGAGCCGGGTGTCGTCGTAGCCCGGTGACACCGGCGCGACCCACAGCGGCGACGCGGCGGCGTCGAGCGCGGGCCGCTCCTGGAGATCGAGCAGCGTGTAGTTCGCCCACTGGAGCAGCTGGTCGAGGGTCGGCACGGTGTTGGTGGAGTAGAGGTAGCGGCCCGGTGAGCCGGTCGCGGCGGCGTCGCTCACGATGAACGGCGTGACGCCCGTCGCGGCGCGCAAGCGGTCGAGGGCTGCGGCCCACTGGTACGGATCGACCTTGTCGGCGCCGTACACGAACATGACCGGCTGGTTGCCGACCCGGAGTTGGCTCGGATGGAACGTGCGCGCCATCGCGCCCCCGAGGACGGTGTCGAGCATCCCGCTCGTGATCCCGTTGTTGCGCTCGGCGAGCAGCGCCAGGTCGAGGAGCATCGCCATCTGGAAGCCGCCGCGCGCGTCGGCGGTGTTGTACGCGGTGTCGATGGCGGGATCGTTGGCCGGCGTGGTCTCGTACTCGACCACGAACCCGTCGACGCCGTGTGATGCCGCGAGGTCGATCGCGCTCGCCACCGTTGCGGGATCGAACGTGTTGGCAGGACCGACGGGGTCGTCGCCGAAGTCGTGGTTCAGCGCGTTGGCGTCGTACCACGGGTAGTACGCGGCGAGCACGAGCGGGCGCGCATCGCGTCGCGCGGGCCAGCGGACGGGACCGATGAGGTCGCTGCGCGCCAGCGGCGTCGACTGCCAGTTCTCGCAACTGCCGGGACTGACCGCCGTGTTCGATCCCGTGTTCGTGACCGACGCGATCGTCGTCGGCGCGTCGGTCAGTCGCGTGATCGTGACCGACGCGGGACCCTGGTAGTTCTTGCACATGACCAGCGCGGGCTGCACGCCGTGCGGCACGCGCAGCACGAGATCGACCACGGCCTGTCCGGTGTTCCACACCGCGATCTGGTTCCCGCCCAGCCCCGTGACCTGCGCGGCGTCGACCGTCGACACGATCTTGGACACGTCGATCGTCGCGCCCTGGAGGAAGACCGTGACCCACGCGGCGGCGTTGTCGACCGTGACCCGGACGTGCGTGAGACCCGTGTCGGCGAGGGTCAGGCCGACCGGCCCGCCGCCCCCGCCACCGGCGTCGACGCCGGCGGGCGGATCACTCGAGGGGCCGCCCGGCGCCGCGGGCGTGGACGCCGAAGACGACGACCCCGTCGACGACGCCGGATCGCCGGCGACGGCGGTCGACGCGCTCGTGGAGGATCCCGGGGTCGCCTTCGCGTGGGAGCCGTTGTCGCACGCGGTCACCGTGAGCGCGAGCGCGCACAGTACGAAGATTGCGACGCGCTCCCGCGTCGACCCCCGGAGCACGTGTCCTAGTTCGCCCCGTCCTCCGGCTTCCCTGCCGGTGTCCGGGATTTCCGCGTCGTTACGCGGCGCTGCGAGCGGCGCCGCGCTGGAACGCTTCGACGAGCTTGGTGCAGAACGCGGGCAGGTCGTCGGGCTTGCGGCTCGTGACCAGGACGTTCGGCCCGTTGGTGTCGACGTGCACCTCCTCGTCGACCCACTCACCGCCGGCGTTGCGGATGTCCGTCTGCAGGCTCGGCCACGACGTCAGGGTGCGCCCGCGCACGAGGTCGGCTTCGACGATCGTCCACGGACCGTGGCAGATCACCGCCGCCGGCTTGCCTGCCTCGAACAGGGCGCGCACGAACGACACCGATGCCTCGTCCATGCGCAGTTGGTCGGGGTTGGCCACGCCGCCGGGGAGCACGATGCCGTCGAAGTCGTTCACGGTCACGTCGCTCGCCGCCCGCCGAGCCTCGAACGTGTCGCCCTTGTCGAGGTGGTTGAAGGCCTGCACCTTGCCTGCCTTCGGTGCCACGAGCTCAGGCGTGCCGCCCGCCTCCTCGACCGCCTTCCACGGCTCCGTCAGCTCCACCTGCTCGACACCCTCGTTGGCGACGAGGAACGCGATCTTCTTGCCCTGCAATTCGTTGGCCATGCGCGACGCATACCCACCCGGTCGGCGGGCATTCGCGAGAACGTGTTTCAATCGGGCCGTGGACATCGATCTCCCCGCCGAGGACGACCCGCGCCGCCTCGAGGTGCGGGCCTGGCTCGAGTCGCATCCCGATCCGACGCCGGCGCAACTGGTCGAGGCGGGCTTCGTCGTGCCGCACTGGCCCCGCCCGTGGGGGCTCGACGCCGAACCCGAGCTCCAGCTGATCATCGACGACGAGCTGAAGCGGGCGGGGGTCTCGAAGCCGCTGAACCCGATCGGCATCGGCCACTGCGGGCCGGTCATCGTCGTCCATGGCAACGACGAGCAACAGCAGCGGTACCTGCCACCGATGTTGCGAGGCGAAGAGCTGTGGTGCCAGCTCTTCAGCGAGCCGAACGCCGGATCGGATCTGGCCAACCTCGCGACGCGCGCCGTGCGTGACGGCGACGTCTTCGTCGTGAACGGTCAGAAGATCTGGACGTCCCTCGCGATGGTTGCGAAGTTCGGCATCCTCATCGCCCGCACCGACGCGGACACGAGCAAGTACACCGGGATCTCGTACTTCATCGTGCCGATGGACCTGCCCGGCATCGAGATCCGGCCCCTGCGCAACATGGTCGGCTCGTTCGGCGACGCGGGGTTCTGCGAGGTCTTCTTCACCGACGTCGAGGTGCCGGTCGAGAACCTGATCGGCACGATGAACGCGGGCTGGGCGATGGCCAAGGAGACGCTCGCCAACGAACGCGTGTCGCTCTCACGCGAAGGCCTGCAATGGGGACACGGACCGACCGTGCGCGATCTCGTCCAGCTCGTGCGCGACCGCGGCGGCATGGCCGACCCGGTGCTGCGGCAGCGCCTCGCGGATGCGTACATCGAGGGCGAGATCATGCGCTACCACCAGCTGCGACAGATCTCGGCGAAGGTGAACAAGAAGCCGGGACCCGACGCGTCGTTGCGCAAGGCACTGAAGGATCCGCACGGCAAGCGCGTCTTCGGGTTGGCCCACGACCTGATGGGCGCGCTCGGGATGCTCGATCAAACCGATGTGGCGCCGGAGTGGCAGCCGTGGGTGGCGGGCTTCCTGTTCAGCCCTGCGCTCACCGTCGGCGGAGGGACGTCCGAGGTGTTGCGCAACATCATCGGCGAGCGCTTGCTGGGGCTGCCGCACGACGTCGACGTCGAGGCCGGCCTCACATGGGCCGAGGCGCATAGTGGGGCTCGACCAGCGCCCGCACCGCCCGTTCCAGCTCGTTCGTGACGAAGTCGAACTCGCGCCGGCCGTTCGCCCACGACACCAGCGCCGAGTACCAGACGTGACCGAGCACGTCGAGGATGTCGGCGCGCGTCGCGACATCGAGGTCGGCCAGGATCGTGTCGCCCATCGAACCGATCTGCCGTTGCACCTCGAGTGAGCTCTCCTGCACGCCGACGTCGGCCGACGACAACGCCCGGACCAGCGCGCGGCTGAGCTTCGGCTGCCGTTGCATCGCGTGGCAGGCGCGGTGCAGCACGTCGACGAGTTGGTCCGCGGGTGTGTCACCTCGCGGAGGTGACTGCGCCACGCGGCCCTGCAACCGCGACGTCCACTCCGTCATGGCCGCCGCCAGCAGGTGGTCCTTCGAAGAGAAGTACCGGTAGATGGTGGCGAGTGCGACGTTCGCCGTTGCCGCGACATCGCGCATCTGCACGGCGTCGTACCCGCGTTCCGCGCCGAGCTCGAAGGCGGCGTCGATCACGCGCCGCCGGCGGTCGCGCTGCTCGTCGGTGAGCTCGTCGACCGCGGTGCCCGGCTGCAACCGCTGCGGCGCGCGCGGGCTCATCGCGCCAGTTCCCTGAACGGCACCGCCTTGTCCAGGCGCGGCTCTGGGGGCAAGCCCAAGACCCTTTCGCCGATGACATTGCGCTGGATCTCGTCGCTGCCGCCCGCGATGCGGATGGCGGGGGCGTTGAGGAACATCAGCTGCCACGGCCCTTCGGTCATGCCCGCGGCGCCCTGGATCGACAGCGCCAGCTCGACGTTGTGCTTGAGGTTCCACGCCGCGGCCAGCTTCGCCACCGACACCTGCGGCCCGGGCGGCAGGCCCTTCTCGGTCAACGTCCGCGTCCGCAACGAGATCCAGCGGGCGATCTCGGCACGGGTGAACGACGCCGCCAGCTGCTGGCGGACGACGGCGTCGCCGTCACGCCCGTGGGCGCGGGCGAGCGCGACGAGATCGGCGAAGCCGAGCGCACGGCTGTGCCCGCCCATGAACGTGCGCTCGTTGGCGAGCGTCGTCATCGCCACCGCCCAGCCACCGTTGACCTCGCCCAGGACGTTCTCGTGCGGCACACGGACGTCCGTGAGGAAGACCTCGTTGAAGTGGGCGGTGCCGTTGATCTGCCGCAGCGGCCGCACGTCGATGCCCGGGGTGTGCATGTCGACGAGGAAGTACGTGATGCCGCGGTGCTTCGGCTGCTCCGGGTCCGTCCGCGCCAGCAGGATGCCCCAGTCGCTGAAGTGGGCGCCGGACGTCCACACCTTCTGGCCGTGCACGACCCACTCGTCGCCGTCGCGCACGGCGCGGGTGGACAGCCCGGCGAGGTCGGAGCCCGCGCCCGGTTCGCTGAACAGCTGGCACCACACCTGGTCGCCGCGCAGCATGGGCGGCAGGTGACGCGCCTTCTGCGCCTCGGTGCCGTGGGCGATGATCGTCGGCCCCGCCATGCTGATGCCGACGGCGAACGTCTGACCGAACGCGCCGACCTTCGCGCATTCCTCGGTGAAGATCGCTGCTTGCGTCGGCGTGCCGCCCCGCCCGCCGTACGCCCGCGGCCACGTGATGCACGCCCATCCCTCGTCGGCGAGGAACTGCTGCCACCGCTTCGCGACGGCGATCCAGTCGAGGTCGTCGTCCGGCGTCAGGCCCTCGAACTCGGCGGCGCGGGACGCGACGTGCGGTTGCGCGAGCCACGCGCTGACCTCGGCGCGGAACGCGACGTCCTCCGGACGTTCGTCGAAGTCCATCGCGGTCGCGCGTTACGAGGTGTGGAACCGCACCGGCAGGTGCTTGATCCCGCCGATGAAGTTCGAACGAAGCAGCGCGGGCTCGCCGAGCGCCTCGACACGCGGCACGCGACGGGCCAGCTCCTCGAAGAGCACCTGGATCTCGAGACGGGCGAGCTGGGCGCCGAGGCAGAAGTGCGGGCCGCCACCGCCGAAGGCGATGTGCGGGTTCGGATCGCGCTCGATGTCGAACCGGAACGGATCGTCGAAGACGTCCTCGTCCCGGTTGGCGGAGATGTACCAGAGGCTGATCTTGTCGCCGGACCTGATCGTGTGACCCCGCAGCTCGAAGTCACGGGTGGCGTTGCGGCGGAAGTACATGACCGGCGACGCCCAGCGGAGGATCTCCTCGGTGGCGAGGGTGATGCGCCCGGACGGGTCGGCGACGAGGCGGTCCCACTGGTCGGGGTTCTCGAGGAAGGCGTTCATGCCGTGCGCGATCGCGTTGCGCGTCGTCTCGTTCCCCGCCACCGAGAGCAGCAGGAAGAAGAGGTTGAAGTCCATGTCGGAGAGCGAGTCGCCGTCGACCTCGGCCGACAGCAGCGCGGTGATGATGTCGTCCTTCGGTTCCTTGCGGCGCTGCTCGGCGAGTGACTGCGCGTACATGAACATCTCGACCTGCGCGTTCATCAGGTCTTCCTGGCTCACGAGGTACTCGGGGTCCTCGGAGCCGATCATGCGGTTGCTCCACTCGAAGATCTTGTGCCGGTCCTCGCGGGGCACGCCGATGAGCTCGGCGATCACTTCGAGTGGCAGCTCCGCGGCGACGTCGACGACGAAGTCGCACGTACCGCCCGCGAGTGCCTGGTCGAGGATGCCGACGGCCAGCTCCCGGATGTGCGGCTGGAGCATCCCGATCATCCGCGGCGTGAACCCGCGGTTGACGAGCTTGCGATACCGCGTGTGATCCGGCGGATCCATCATCAGCATGATGTTCCCGGCCATGTCGTCGAGCTCGCTCTGCGCCATCGTGCTCTCCTCGAGGGAGATGACACCCCCGCGCTTCTGCGCCGACGAGAACGTCTGCGCGTCGCGGTTGCACACGATCACGTCCGCGTGCTTCGTGATCACCCAGAAGCCCGGTCCGTCGGGTTCGGCGTGGTGGTACACGGGCTCGTTGGCGCGCAGCCACGTGAACCACTCGTGCGGGATGCCGCGCGTGAAGCGATCGCGGTCCAGCAGGTCGATCTCGGCGACGTTCACGTCCTCTACCTCCCCTGGAAGTTGGGCGTCCGCTTCTCCATGAACGCGAGCGGCCCTTCCTTCGCGTCCTCGCTCATGAACACACGCATGCCGATCTCGGAGTCGACCCGCATCGCCTCGTCCTCGCGGAGGCACTCCATGGCCCGCAGGCCGCGCAGCACGGCCTGCACGGCGACCGGCCCGTTCGACGCGATGACGTCCGCCACCTCGCGGGCCCGTTCGAGTGCCATGCCGTCGGGCACGACCTCGCTGATGAGCCCCATGGCGAACGCCTCCGGGGCGCGCACGTGGCGGCCGGTCAGCAGGAGGTCGACGGCGTGGGCGTACGGGATCTGGCGGCGGAGGCGCACCACCGAACCGCCGAGCGGGTAGAGGCTCCACTTCACCTCGGACACGCCGAAGCGGGCGCTCTCGCCGGCGATGCGCACGTCGGTGCCCTGCAGGATCTCGGTACCGCCCGCCACCGCCGGCCCTTCGACGGCCGCGATCAACGGCTTGTCGAGGAGGAACCCCTTGAGCAGCGGCTTGATCACGCCGGCGGCGATGCCCGTGGCGTGCTCGTTGCCCTCCTCGGCGAAGATGTCCCCCGGGTGGGTGTCGGTCATCGCCTGCAGGTCGGCGCCCGCGCAGAAGCACCCGCCGGCGCCCGTGAGGATGGCGACGCGGATGTCCGGGTTGGCGTTGACCTCGTCCCACGCCGCGGACAGCCCTTCCATCATCGACGGCGAGAGCGCGTTCCTGCGCTCGGGCCGGTTGAGGGTCACCGTCAGCACGTGCCCGTCGCGTTCGACCAGGAGATGCTGGTCGGCGGGCGTCTCGTTCGCCGTCACGAGCGCAGTAGAACACAAACGCGAGAACGTGTTCTACTTTGTCGCCGTGGCGTTCAACCTCGCCGATCTCGTCGAGCACAGCGTCGACCTCGTGCCCGAGCGCACCGCGTTGGTGTGCGGCGAGCGGTCGATCACGTACGCGCAACTCGAGGAGCGGGCCAACCGTCTCGCCCACCACCTCGCCGCGCAGGGCGTGGGCGAGCGCCAGCACGTGGCCGTCTACGCGTACAACTGCATGGAGTTCGTGGAGACGATGCTCGCCGCGTTCAAGCTGCGCGCCGTTCCGATCAACGTGAACTTCCGCTACGTGGAGGACGAGCTCGTCTACCTCTACGACAACGCGGACGTCGTGGCGACCGTGGTCCAACCGGAGTTCGTGCCGCGCATCGAGGCCGTGCGGGAGAAGCTGCCGCTGCTGCAGCACGTGCTCGTCATGGGCGACGACTACGAGGACGCGCTCGCCGCGCAGTCACCGGCGCGCGACTTCGCGCCGCGCGACGACGGCGACCTCTACATCCTCTACACGGGCGGCACGACCGGCATGCCCAAGGGCGTGATGTGGCGGCACGAGGACGTCTTCCGCACGCTCGGCGGCGGCATCGACTTCGTGACCGGCGAGGTCGTCACCGACGAGTGGAAGCTGGCGCGCGACGCGTCCGCCAACCCGCCCTCGTACTCGCTCGTGCTCGCGCCGCTGATGCACGGCGCCGCGCAGTGGACGACGTTCGGCGGCTTGTTCAAGGGTCTGACGCTCGTGCTGCTGCCGAAGTTCGACGCCCACGACGTGTGGGCCGCGGTCGAGCGGTACCGGATCGGCGCCATCGCCATCACGGGTGACGCGATGGCCGTGCCGCTGATCGACGCGTTGCGGGACACGTCCTACGACGTCTCGTCGCTGTTCTCGCTGAGCTCGACGGCGGCCGTGTTCTCGCCGGTGGTGAAGGAACAGCTCTTCGAGCTGCTGCCCGGGGTCTTCATCAGCGAAGCGGTGGGCTCGTCCGAGAGCGGCTTCAACGGGATGCGCCTCCTCGAGAAGGGCGCCGTCGCGAGCGGGGGCGGGCTCATCAACGTCACGATGGGCCCGGACACCATCATCCTCGACGACGACGATCGCCCCGTGCAGCCCGGCGAGGTCGGCCGCATGGCCCGCGGCGGCAACGTGCCGCTCGGCTACTACAAGGACCCGGTCAAGACCGCAGCCACGTTCGTGGAGATCGACGGCCGGCGCTATTCGATCCCCGGCGACTACGCCCGCCTGGAGCTCGACGGCACGATGACGCTGCTCGGCCGAGGCTCGCAGTGCATCAACTCCGGGGGCGAGAAGATCTACCCCGAAGAGGTGGAGTCGGCGTTGAAGGCGCACCCGAAGGTGTACGACGTCCTCGTGGTCGGCGTCGACGACGAGCGGTGGGGTCAGCGGGTCGCTGCGGTCGTGCAACCGCGCGCCGGCGAGGCGCCGACGCTCGACGAGCTCGTCGAGTTCTGCCGCACGAAGGTCGCCGGTTACAAGGTGCCGCGCGAGTTGCACCTCGTCGACGAGATCCCTCGGCAACCGTCGGGCAAGCCGGACTACCCGCGCGCCCGCGCCATCGCGATGGAGGTCGCGCTGTGAAGAATCGCTTGGTCGACATGTTCGGGATCGAGTTCCCGATCTTCGCCTTCTCGCACTGCCGTGACGTGGTCGCGGCCGTCACCAACGCGGGCGGCATGGGCGTGCTCGGTGCGCTCGCGTTCTCGCCCGACCAGCTCGAGCTGGAGTTGAAGTGGATCGACGAGCACGTCGACGGGCGACCGTACGGCGTCGACGTCGTGATGCCCGTGAAGTCCGTCGACCGCGAAGCCGGGATCCACGACACGAAGGACATCGGGGCCCAGCTCCGGGAGTACATCCCGCAGACGCACTGGGACTACGTCGACACGATCCTCGCCGACCACGGTGTCGACCTGTCGAAGGACGTCGAGCTCGAGTCGGGCGCGGGCATGGAGGCCGGCGTGCTCGGGTGGACGGAAGCAACCGGCGCGCCGCAGATCGACATCGCGCTGTCGCACCCGATCGCGCTGCTCGCCTCCGCACTGGGGCCGCCACCGAAGGCCGCCATCGACCAGGCCCACGAGCAGGGCGTGAAGGTCGCCGCGCTCATCGGACGCGTCGAGCAGGCGGTGCGCGACGTGCAGCAGGGCGTCGACATCATCATCGCCCAGGGCTACGAAGCGGGCGGCCACACCGGTGAGGTGGCGTCGATGGTGCTCGTGCCCGACGTGGTCGATGCCATCGCACCCGTGCCCGTGCTCGCCGCCGGCGGCATCGGCAGCGGGCGGCAGATGGCGGCTGCCATGGCGCTCGGCGCCGACGGCGTGTGGACCGGCTCGATCTGGCTGACGACGATCGAGAACGACTACGGCGGCGTGATCACCGACAAGCTGCTGGCGGCGACGTCGAGCGACACCGTGCGGTCGCGGGCGTTCACCGGCAAGCCCGCCCGCCAGCTGCGCACGGCATGGACGGACGCGTGGGAGGCGCCCGAGTCGCCCGGCACCCTGCCGATGCCGTTGCAGTTCATCCTCAACGCGTACGCCAACCGCCGCATGGGGGCGAACCCGCCCCGTGAGCTCGTCGGCATGCCCGTCGGTCAGATCGTGTCGCGCATGAACCAGGTGCGCAGCGCCAAGCAGGTCGTGCTGGAGATGATCGACGAGTACATCGACGTGACCCAGCGCATGTCGTCCGAGCTCGAGGACGCGTAGCGCC
>Ga0070741_10015662_pt1 | contig 12797 bp, 8 predicted proteins | sample Coa_R1_4_FD_66440 | JGI IMG/M metagenome (GOLD analysis project Ga0070741, IMG submission 66440) | Surface soil microbial communities from Centralia Pennsylvania, which are recovering from an underground coalmine fire - Coalmine... | ecosystem: Environmental > Terrestrial > Soil > Unclassified ...
GGCGCGCATCGCCATCGCCTGCGCAGACTTCGGGCGGCGCGCCAGCATCGACAGTTTCTCTTTCTCCGCAGAAGTGACATTGAGAGGTTTGGTCGGGCGGCCAATAGCCATACCCAGTATGCATCGGTCCCGTTCATTATTCAACGTAGTTCTGACTCAGCACACTAGGAAGTTGGTCCGGCTCTCGACTTGCGATCGTCAGGGAATGAAGCCTTCTGTCGGGTTGCACTGACTTGGTGAGCTTTGACGATGAACCGGTCTGGTGCCGAACCGACATAGTAAAAGGGATAGCACGTGACTAATGTGAGTTCGGGAGAATGTGTGGCTTGCAAAACCTGCGTGTCTCGCGGACTCACGACCGCCGTGTCCTCCACGCGATACACGTAATTCCCGTCCAACGTCTCCAACCGGATCAGATCCTTGCTGCGGATTTTACGCAGAGCGCGGAACAACGTATCTCGGTGGCCGGCAATGCCAATACTGCCGGCTTCTCCCGGTAAGGCGGTATTCGGAATGTGCCCCAGCGCGACGCGAAGCGTGCTTTCACCCACACCTTCCCTGATCATCGCGTTTACTCGTAAACGCGGAATCGTCAGACGCCCGACCAATGCATCGTTCGGAGGGCTTCTCCTCAGAGGCACGGAGCCCCGCGCTGACGGTGGAGGCGCAGTAGGAACGCGAACGAGCGGCCTGCTCTCGCTATCCTCTCTGGCGCCCAACCAGCGCTCGATCTGCTCCCTCTTCTCAACTACGAATGCGTCCACAGTCGCGGGTTGTCCTTGAACTTCACGATCGAACACCCATCCCTGCCAAGCTTGATAAACCGCCTTGTCTGCATTTGACAAAAGCCAGATATCGACCGCCGCCAGACCCGTAACCAGAAGCGCTTTTTCAATTATGCCCAGACGGCTCATTCCGCTCCTCTCAATACCGGTAAGATGTCCGGCTGCGCGCGCGAAGCCGGCTATAACCCGGAACTGTTACCCGCACCTGAATGTGCCGAAGCTCGTCCTTTCCGTTTCCTGCTTGCGGAACGTACCCGATCGTGTACCGGGATCGAATATCTTTTGCGATTTTTCGGCATACCGGAATCATGCCGGATGGATTCTCGGGAAAATAAGCTTCGCCGCCGCTGATATGCGCAATTTGCCTCAAAACGCCCGGGTTTCTGTCGGCATCTTCCTCATCGAATAACCCGATCGCATAGACAGTTGCGACGCTGTTTTCGACCTCCGTGAGCATTTCACGCCGGCTATGCCCGCTCGCGTTATCGCCGCCATCGCTGATCACCACGAGCGACTTCTTCTCGCGCCTTCCCAACTCGAGTTGCTGGATGCCTGATATTACTGCATCATAGAGAGCCGTTCTACCCTGTGGCCTCCCGCGGCTGAGCGCCGAACTTAGTTCCTGAATGTTGTCGGAGAACAATTGTTTTTCGGGCAATCCACGTCGTACGGTGTCATTGAAATTGAGCACGAACATCTGATCGAGTGGATTACTCTCTCCGATAAAAATTCCCGCTGCGGTTAGGACATCGCCCATCTTCGGCGTCATGCTGCGGCTTTCATCCACAACCAACCCGATCGTCACTGGAATTTCCCGGTTATCGAAAACCGTAATCGCCTGGGGATGGCCGTTCTCTTTAACCGTAAAGTTGTGTTTCGAGAGCCCCGAGACAAATGCGCCTCGGGAGTCTGTGACACTCACATCCAACACTACCAGCCGCGACTCGCTTCGGATGGTATAGTTCTGCTCCTCGTCCGTTCGTGACTCCGGGCTCCCACGGAGAATGCTGCAAATGCAGGAACCGGCGCCGGCAATAATGAACTGTTTGATCGCCAGGCGCCGATTCATAAACATTCTCCTTCTTACCCCAGCTGAAGTGTGCTAACTTACGCCAAACGCTTTAATCGTAATAAGCCGGCGAGACCTAATAGGACCGCACCCCCAAGGCCGATCATAGGATACGGGCTTGAGGTCTGTGGTAACTCGCGTGGCTGCGGTTGTTGTTCCTGAGGTGCAGGAGTTGGCTGTTCCGCCGCTGGAGCCGGTGCCGGCGGAGGATTATTCTGGGCTACTTCCGGCTGCTCCGGAGCCGTTTGAGTCGACGACTCTGATGGAGCCGCTGCCGCTGGAGGCGGCGTTACTCGCTGAGGTGCTGGAGCCGGTTCCGGATTGGAAACCGCCGGAGCGGGGCTGGCTTGCGCCTGCAGCACTGCAGGATGCGCCGGATAGCGGAACTCCTGTCCAAAATTGTCGCCCGGATAGAACCAGGCTCTTAGAGCCTTCGCAGTACCCGGAGGCGTCTCCCAAAATGCAAAACGCGAATTCCCGGTCGGCTGAATTCGGTAGTTCGGAATGGCTTGCACCGTATCGATCAGATGACGCTGGTCTGCATCAAAGATTCGAACGATATGCCGGTCAGAGCTCGAGTCCGCCAGCATGAATACGTACTGCCCGGGATCTAACAATTTATCGCTTACTTGAATTGGTTCATTTACTGTGAGAATCGTCTTCTTGTTCCACTCATCCGCTTGTGCGTTTAAGGCGGCTACCCCGCTCGCGATCCCGATACCACAAAGAATCGCGAGTGCCTGCCGAGAGTGAATTGGAGAGAACCATTTCATATGAAATATTCCTTTCCGAAAGGTCCACGGTAGGTTCGCATGGCCCTCCTGCTATTCTTATTCGCACATCGCTTGCCATGACGCGAAACCATCAAGATCGGTTCGCAATGGCCCGCGTGACGGTAGTTTTTACCGGATTCGCGGCAGTGTGAAGCCAGATACGATTAGCCCAGGACGGCAGAAATGCGCTTGAGGCCTTCGCGCTCGAGCGCAATTGGGAACTCCGGATCGCCTGTCTCCACACGAACCCTCGCCAGCTCGTCAATCAGGTTTCCGGCCCATCGGTAAACGTTGTTCTCCTGAATGACCAAACGCATCCGGCGCATTCGCGTGGCTTGCTCCTCAGCCGGCATGGTGAGCGCGGCATGAATGCTGTGGGCCAATTCAGCCGTGTCATACGGGTTGACAATCAACGCGTCCGCCAACTCATGACTGGCCCCCGCAAAACGGCTCAGGATTAGAACTCCCTGTTCGTCATCACGCGAGGCCACGTACTCTTTCGCCACCAGATTCATACCATCATGCAGCGCAGTGACCAGGCAAAAGTCCGCTGCCTGATAATATCGGCGAATTTCGGCGTGTGTGTGCTGGCGATTCAAGAGAACGATCGGTCTCCAGGAACCGCTGCGGAACCGTCGGTTGATGCGCTCGGCCTCCTCCTCCACTTCGCTCATCAGATCCTGGTAGCGCTTGATGTGCGTCCGGCTCGGCGCGCCGATCTGGACAAACGTCAGATCCCCCTGATAAGAAGGATACTGATCCAGCAACCGTTCGATCCCCCGAAAGCGCTCGAGGATACCCTTCGTATAATCGATCCGGTCTACTCCCAATCCGAGAAGGCTCGTCTCAATCCCCAAATCTCCGAATAGCGCCCTTCGTCCGCGGCTTGCCAGTGCCTTATCGCCTGAACTCGTGGAACCGCAGAACTCCACGCTGATTGGAAACGGCCTCACCGCCGTGAGGTGATCCTGGCGGTTAACTCCAAAGTGCTCGCGATCGATCCTTGACTCCAGAACCCGGTCGACGCTTTCCAGGAAGTTATTGCAGTGCGCTTGAATATGAAAGCCGATCAGGTCCGCTCCTAACATGCCGGTCAACAACTCTCGCTGCCACGGACAAATCCCGAAAGCCTCCGGGTTCGGCCAGGGAATATGCCAGAAGATCGCCACCCGCGCATCCGGCCGTTGCTTCTTCACCATGTAAGGCAGGAGAGCGAAATGATAGTCCTGCACCAGCACAAGCGGATCTTTCTCGCCCTCCATTTCCTCCAGCAGGGCGGATGCGAATTTGCGGTTCACCGTCCGGTAGTCTTCCCAGTCCTCGGCTCGAAAGATTGGCCGCGTATGCGCAATATGGCATAAGGGCCATAGACCCTCATTGGCAAACCCGAAATAGAAGCCGTCTTCCTCCTCCTTGGTCAGCCACACGCGCCGCAATGAATATTGCGGGTGGTCGGGCGGCACGCGCAGCCTTCCGTAATCGTCCGCTGTTTCCCGATCTGCGGGACCGGTTCCCTGCGCGATCCATGTGCCGTCACACGCGCGCAATACTGGCTCCAGCGCTGTCACCAGGCCGCTCGGCGGCATGCGCCACGTGATCGAACCCCCGTGATAACTGTGCTCGTACGGCTCCCGGTTCGAGATTGCAAACAGCCGGCTGCCCTTTAGCTTGCTCTGCACGGAAATCCGCAGCCGCTCGGGAGTCCACAGGGCCTGTGCCGTGTCGCGCAGACGCGCCTCCACCTCTGCCGCCGCCCGCGCCTCGTTCAGACTCGTTGCCAGCCGTGTCACTTCGCTGGCAAGCGGCTCAAAAATCTGCTCTTTGGGAGGCCCGCCTTCCGGCAGCACCTTCCCCGCATGTAAGTCGCGCAACCATTGCGTCATCCGCCCCAAATGCCTTCCCAGGCTCCAGCGGATTACAAGTAATGTAATACCTACAATCAGCAGCGTCTGGGCAACACTTGTCAGCACCTGCCGCCATACCGGAGAGCCTTTGTACGCGACATTGTGGAAAACTGCGATTACCCCGAGAAAATGGGCTTCCGCGTTGATCGGCAGAGCTAGAACGTGCATCGGCACGCCCGATTGCCGGAAGAACTCGCCCTTAACATGTTTACTCTCAAGTGCGTGGGCCACTGCCGCCGGCGTTGCCGCCAGGTAGGACGCCATGCTGGACGTAATCGCCATGACGTTTCCGGTTGGATCATAGACCGCCACCCCGGCCAAACGTTCATGATTCTGGAATTGATCGACGAATACCTGTAAGTCCCGCGCAGACCCGGTTTCCAGCAACTGCTCCACAGAACGTTGCTGGCTCTCCGCCAAAGCCAACGCCTGGCGCTGAACTTCGTCCCGCAGCGTATGCGTCTCCCACGCTGCCTGGTACATGGCGAAAATCATGGAGACCGCGGCAACTCCGCCCAGCAGGCTGAGGTTTAGGCGGCTACTAAGATACATTCCGATTCCTCCACATACGGGCGTCCGGGTACTGGCACAGTCCTGCTTGGTTTAAGTATTCTCCAGTAGACAAGCCTGTCGCCAGTGTTGGCCATCACGACTCAGCGGTCGAGCCCGTCATTGCGTGTGAAAGAGTACAGAAACGGCAAGCATGGCCCCGTTGCGGGCGGAGCCATGCTTTTTGGAGCGAGGTTTCAGGCAGCCAAATTCCGTTCTCGGCTTCCGGCTGGCGCGCGCCGTCCTGGGCTGGTAACTCCCGGAACTTCCGCGGCCATCGTCGAAGCTAGCGTGGGCGGCAGGACCGGCGATGTTTCCGTCATCTGCAGCATGGCATATGCCGGTATCCCCTCGGCCTCTTTAGCGAATGTGATCTCCTGCGCGTCCGGATCGTAATCCACCTTAATCCAGTCGCCGTCCCGGACCTGCCGCGTCGCGATCAGATTCGAAAGCGGGTGCACTAAAGAACGGTCGATCGCTCGGTTCAAATGCCGCGCCCCGTACCGCAGATCAGTTCCTTCTTGTAGCAGTCGGTCCTTGGCGCCCTCGGTCAAGGCAAACACAAAAGAAGCGGTCGTGGAAGAGCTCAAGATTCGTTGCTGTAGCCGGCTCAACTCGAGGCCCAGAATCTTTCTCAGCTCCACCTGGCTGAGCGGGTTGAACACAACCACTTTGTCAATCCGATTCATGAACTCCGGCGTAAATTTACGGCGTGCCGCCTCGATACCTGCACGCGAGATTTTACGCGTCGTCCCTTGGTCCACGTGGCCGGCATTCGCCAGTCGCTCGGCTTCGTACGATGCGAAGCCCAAATTGGGCCTCCCGATCGCGCTCATTTCCGCAGCCCCAAGGTTGCTCGTCATGAAAATCAAAGCGCGTGAAAAATCCACTCGGCGATTATCGCCCAGCGTTAATGTTGCCTTGTCCAGAATGCCGAGGAGCAAGTTCCACAATGCATCGCTCGCCTTTTCGATTTCGTCGAAAAGCACGAAGCTCAGCTTGATCTTTTCAGTGTGATACTGATTGAGCATTTCTTGGCTGAGCAACGGGTGCGTCTCCCGATGTCCCAGGTATCCGGGGGGCGAACCGATCAGCTTTGCGATTTCATGGCTGTGCTGAAACTCGGCGCAATCCACCTTTAGCATCGCCCGGGCGTCCCCGACCAGACATTCCGCCGTTGATTCCACCAGTCGAGTCTTTCCTGTCCCTGTCGGACCCAGAAAAAGAAAATTCCCGACCGGCCGGTATGGGCTATTCATCCCGGTCAAGTACGTCTGGTAGATATTCACAATCTGATCGATCGCGTCGTCCTGCCCAATGATCCGCTTGTGCAGGCCCGAGTGCAGCCTCTCAGCATCCTGACCCGTCTGTGTGGGATCCAGCTTCTGATTCAATCGCACCATGTGACCCCCTTCTTCACTCTCTTCAACCTCGAAATGAGCACCCGCCGTGCCAGTGTGAGTTGAAGAGCAAAACGCATCCCGAGTTGTTCTGAAAGACCCCGAACACAAAGGCTGGTTTTCGATTTGCTCTGTTCCGTGCGGGAGGTGCGAATCATGCTCTTGTTGCTAATTCTATTAATAATTTTGCTCGCTGCCACCGTTCCGGCATGGCCCTACAGTCGTGGTTGGGGCTATTATCCGAGTGGCGGCCTCGGCTTGGTCGTCCTCATCTTAGTGCTTCTCCTGATTACCGGGCAGGTGTAGCTATGACGGACGCTCGGAATTCAATGGCGCGTCTGCACGGGGCCATATTATCTGGAGCGTCGCGCGTGGAGCGTAGCGCCGCTATGAGCAGTGAAGCCGAGATTCTCAAGCGTCTATCGAGCTGGCTGTTTACCACCACGTCTGCGTAAGGGCAAAACACGCTCGCGCTGACCAGAGCTCACGCTCAACCAAACGTCACGACACATACCAGGGCAGTCAACTTGCAACGACTGCCCTGGATATGCCAAAGTTCCGTGGGGCGGCCGGAGCGTGCCTTTTCCTCGTGTATTGCGCTTCGTCCGTAAATGCCGACGAGCTGGCATCCGTGTCTGACTATGAAGGCAAAGTCGTTGAACAGATTCAGTTCTCTCCCCCAACCCAGCCTGTGACTCGCGCCGATTTGGCGCGCCTCCTCCGTGTCCGCATCGGCCAACCGCTGCATCTTTCGGACGTTCGCACTACCATTAAACAGCTTTATCGCACAGGCGAATACTCCGAAGTCGAAATTGAAACTGCGGATGGCGCCCGTGGTCTCAATCTGACAATTCGCACAACCGAGCAGTATTTCGTCGGCGCCGTCGAGGTTCGGGGTAAAGAAAACTCGCCACCCAATCATGGCCAGCTCGCCAATGCGAGCCGTCTTCAACTGGGCAATCCCTTCAATGACCAGGATCTGCAGAATGCTGTCACGAGTGTTCGCGGCATCCTTCAACGAAATGGCCTGTACCTGGCGACGATTGACCCCAAGGTCGAGCGCGATCCCGAGCATCAGGAGGTCGCCTTTACCTTTGTTGTTGACCCGGGCAAACGCGCTCGGTTTACTGAACCAGTCGTGACGGGCGATACACGCCTTCCCACAAAGGTCCTTGAGAAAGCCGCCAAATACAAATCCATTCTGCTGTGGAAGCAGGCCACACAGGAAAACACTCAGGCGGGAGTTGAGAATGTGCGCAAAAAGTACAGCAAGGACGATCGCCTCACCGCGAGCGTGTCCCTCGATCATCTTGACTACCTCGCTCAGAAAAATCGGGTCCGCGCAAACCTCAAGGCAGACGGGGGACCGAAAGTGAGCATTAAGACAACCGGCGCCAAAGTCTCAAAAAGCAAGCTTGAGGAATATGTCCCCGTTTTCGACGAAGGTACTGTCAACCGGGATCTTTTGGTGACCGGCGTCCGCAATCTCCGCGACTATTTTCAGAATGCTGGCTACTTCGATGTTCACGTTGACTTCAATACCAAGGAAGTGGATCCGGATCATCAGGAGATCCAATATGTCATCGGCTTGGGCGAGCGTCACCGCGTGCTCCGTGTGAATCTTCAGGGAAACCGGTACTTCAGCTCAACTGACATCCGCCAGCATATGTTTATCCAGCCCAAGGGCCTCGTCCGCTTGCGGCATGGCCGGTACAGCGATGGGTTCGCCAATAAGGATAAGGACGCAATCGAGGCGCTTTATAAGGACAACGGCTTCCGTGACGTGAAAGTCACAATCACGCCCAAAGACGACTACCGCGGAAAGCCCGGTGATGTAGATATAAATGTCGTGATCGACGAGGGCGCCCAATATCTGGTCGCGAAGCTCACCATCGAAGGCATGAGTCACATCAACAAAGATGAGATCACATCCAAGTTGGCATCGACCCCCGGGCAGCCATTTAGCGAGACCAATGTCTCGCTGGATCGGACTTTTATCGTTAATCGATATCACGATGCCGCGTACCCGGACGCTTCGTTTGATTGGCGCTTGACCCCCGGACCGGGCCCGCATGAGGTGACTCTCCAATATTTCATCACCGAAGGCAGCCCCCGTTACGTGCGCGACGTCCTTTTCTCTGGCCTGCACAATACCCGCCGGCGCCTTCTCAATCGGAGCATCACCCTGGCGCCGGGCGACCCTCTTTCGTGGACAGAGATGGGCCTGATGCAGCGAAGGCTCTACAATCTCGGCGTCTTCGACCGCGTGGACATGGCGATTCAGAACCCCGACGGCGACACGGAAAACAAGTACGTGCTCTTTCATCTCACCGAAGGTCACCAGTATTACGTCGGGCTTGGCTTTGGCGCAGAATTGGCCCAAATCGGCGGCAACCAGAACAGCCTCAACAATCCGGCCGGCGCAACTGGCTTCGCCCCCCGCGGCGATCTGGAAGTCAGCCGCCTGAATTTGTTCGGCCTCGGTCACAGCCTCAACTTCAAAGGCCGCTACTCCACGCTGGACCGGCGCCTGTCATTGGATTACTCGATCCCTCACTATCGTGATGTTTCCGGCCGGAACATCACAGTAGCCGCGCTCTACGACAACGAGCGGGACGTCCTCACTTTCACCGGCAGGCGTATTGAGGGATCCATCCAGCTCTCCAAAGAAGTCTCTAAGGCCACCACTGCATTGTTTCGCTATACCTGGCGCGATGTTCAAGTCGATCAAACCAACCTCAAAATCAATCCCCTTCTCATCCCACTCACCGCCCAGCCGGCCCGGCTCGGCATTCTCGCCAACACCTTGGTTCAGGACAAGCGGGATGATCCTGTTAATGCCCATCGCGGCATCTACAATTCTCTGGATACCGAATTAGTGGAACATTACTTCGGCGGCAACAAAAATTACTTTCGATTCCTGGCTCGGAATTCCTACTACAAACGAATCAGCGGGGATACCGTCATTGCCAGTAACACTGAATTCGGCTGGATTCATCCATTTGGCATCACATCCGGAGTCGATCCTTTTAACTATGTCCCGCTTCCGGAGCGCTTCTTTGGCGGCGGCAGCACCTCCAATCGTGGCCTTCCCGACAACCAGGCCGGCCCGCGCGACTTAGTGACCGGTTTCCCGATCGGCGGCAACGCCGTCCTGTTCCATTCCACTGAGCTGCGATTCCCTCTGATTGGAGACAACATCGGAGGGGTGTTGTTTCATGACATGGGGAATGTCTATTCCGGCCTCGGTGATATCTCTTTCCGTGTCCATCAGAACGGCTTGACGGATTTCAACTACATGGTCCATGCAGCCGGCTTTGGCATTCGTTACCAGACGCCCCTCGGTCCGGTGCGCCTGGATTTGGCCTATAGCATCAATCCCCCGACGTTTAATGGTCTGAGCGGCACGTACCAGCAGCTCCTGACCAACACCGCCACTCCCGGTATCCAGCATGTCCGCCACTTTCAATTCTTTTTTTCGATCGGACAGGCGTTTTGATATGCGCGTCCCGTATCTGACTCTCGCCTTTGTCTGTTTGAGTGGCGGCGCTGTGCTGGACCGTATCGCCGTGGTGGTCGGAAATGACGTGATCACCGAGGGTGAAGTCCTCGAGGAATTGCGTCTCGACGAATTCGCAGCGTCGCAGCCCTTGGACCTCGGCCCGCAGCAGCGTCGCGCGGCGGCCGATCGCCTGGTCGACCAGCAACTCATTCGTCAGGAAATGGCCGTCGCCCATTACCAACCGCCGCCCCCGGCGCAAGCAGACGCGATGTTACGCACTTTCCGTCAGCAGCACTTTCACAGCGATGCGGAATTTCGCGCGGCCCTCCAGAAATACGGCATCACACAGGAACAGCTCAAGCAGCATCTGCTCTGGCAATTAACGGTCATCCGCTTCACTGATGCGCGGTTCGGCGCCGCAGTTCAAAATCCGCCCGCGCCGTCGGCCAATCGCTCCTCTACGCCCCCGCCACCGCTCACACCCGCCTCTTCCCCCGGGACCTCCGCTGACCGGCTTGCGCAGCCCCCTCCGGCTCCGTCCAGCGACACCAACGTCGACCAGCAATTGGACGCTTGGCTTAAGCAAGCCCGCAGCTCGACTCACATCGATTACAAAAAAGAGGCATTTCGATGAGCCGTCCCCGCAAAATCGCGCTGATTGTCTCCGGCTCCCTCGTCGGCCTCGTCCTCCTGATCGTGGTCGCGGCCGTCATCGTCGTACAGACCCAATGGTTCCGCAACTTCGTTCGGGAAAAGATCATCAGCTCGGTCGAGGACTCCATCGGCGGCAAAACGGACGTCGGTTCTTTTACCGTTGACTTGGGGCATTTGCGGGCTCAGTTGCGTGATTTGGTCATTCACGGCACCGAACCTCCTACGGCCGCACCGCTCTTCCATGCCCGGCTCCTTCAAGTCGATCTGAAATTGACCTCGCCGGCCAGCGGGTTTATATCGTATCTCCTCCTCGATACTCCGCAAGCCAATGTCATGGTCTTTCCTGACGGTCGGACCAACATGCCGGAGCCGAAGGTCCAGCAGAAGAAGAGCAACACGTCTGGGCTTCAAACCGTAGTCAACCTCGCTATCGGCCGCTTCGATCTTCGGAACGGCAGCCTTACTTTCGCTGACCGCAAATCCGATTTCAATGCCAGCGGCGAAAATCTCCGAGCGCAGCTCGGTTACAATCCGGCTCACCCCAGCTACGCTGGCGAAGTCGACATCAGCCCGCTCCATTTGACGTCCGGCCCAAACCCGCCTCTCGATGTCGATGTAAGGCTCCCTCTCACGCTCGAGCCGGACCGTGTCTCTCTTGCCAACGCCCGCTTAAGCACGCCGGAATCCTTGATTCAGATATCTGCCTCTATGGACCACCTGGCTGCACCGCAGACATCGGCGCACGTCAACGCGCGTCTGGCGCTCGCCGAGGTGAATCGTGCCGCCGGACTCACCATGCCTCTGGACACCAGCCGCGGACCGGGCCAACTTCTCGCCGACATCACCGCCTCTTCCGGCGCCAATCGCATCGTCGTCCAAAGCGCAAACGTGAAGCTGGGACAAACCGAAATCACGGCCTCCGGTCCCCTCGAGGATGCCGGCCGGCCCGCCGCTCTGCAATTCAACTCCACGCTGGCTTTGGGCGAACTCGGCCGGCTTTTCCGCGTCACTACGCAACCGGAAGGCACCATTCGGATTGGAGGCACTGCCAGACTGCCGTCCCCCGGAAATTACCGCGTTCAGGCCAACATCGTGGGGCGGAACCTGGCCGCCGGTCAAGGATCCGCTCGAATCACCGGTGCATCGCTTGATTCCAGTCTCGCGGCCGACCCCCAGCGAATCGAAATTGGCGGATTGCGGCTCGCTGTCTTGGGCGGCGATCTCACCGGCTCCGGCGGCCTCGAAAACATGCAAGCCTTCCATTTCGCCGGCAAATTGAATCGTTTCGATATTCAGAGGATCTCTCGCCTGTTCAAGCCCGGCGGCTTGGGTTACAGCGGTATCATTTCCGGCGATCTGCAAGCCCAGGGTGACGTCAAGAACACCTCGGATCTCATGGCGCGCGCCGCACTGGCAATCCAACCCTCATCCGGCGGTGTCCCGGTTTCTGGCCGGCTCAATGTCGACTACCAAGGACGTGCCGACACCGTCAACATCGCGCCATCCTACCTCGCGCTTCCCAACACCCGGCTCGATCTCGCAGGCTCGCTTGGACAGCAAATCCAGATCCGGCTCGTCACCCGAAACACCGCTGACTTCCGCCCGGTGGCCAACGTACCTCTCGCATTCATGAACGGCGGGAACGCCTCGATCAATGCCACCGTCATGGGCAAAATCAGTGCTCCGCGGATCGGCGCCCAAATCGCTCTGATCGATTTCTCGGTCCAGGGGCGGCCATTCACTCGCTTCGATGGAGGCCTGACGGCCTCGCCCTCCGGCGCAACCATCACCAACGCCGTCCTGGCCCACGGGATGATGCAGACGCGGTTTACAGCCTCCGTGGGTCTCCGTGATTGGAAGCCTGAAAATTCGGCGCCGCTCCGCGCTGACGCCACCATCCGCGATGCCGACCTCGCCGATATTCTCGCGCTCGCCAGCACCTCCGGCGTCGACGCCCAGGGAGCGCTGACCGCCAATGCCCACATCAATGGAACCATCGGAGACCCGCGCGGCACGGCGGATCTTTCTGTCGTCAATGGTTCCTTGGAAGGCAACCACTTCGACAGCATCGCAACCAACGTCGTAATGAACACAGGCTCGATCGAGATCCCTACTCTCCAATGGATTGCCGGACCCTCCCGCCTGGATGCCAATGCAACGT
>Ga0070741_10015663_pt1 | contig 12796 bp, 12 predicted proteins | sample Coa_R1_4_FD_66440 | JGI IMG/M metagenome (GOLD analysis project Ga0070741, IMG submission 66440) | Surface soil microbial communities from Centralia Pennsylvania, which are recovering from an underground coalmine fire - Coalmine... | ecosystem: Environmental > Terrestrial > Soil > Unclassified ...
GCTCGTCGACCACGTCGCGGCCGCGCCGTGGTGCGACGGCCGCGTCGGGATGGTCGGCTGCTCCTACTTCGGCGTCTGCCAGAACCAGCTCGCGGCGCTCGCACCGCCGAGCCTGAAGGCGATCTTCCCGCAGGACGCGCTCACCGACTGGTACCGCGACGCGTTCTTCCACGGCGGTATCCCCGCCGAGTTCGCACGCGACTGGGCCGCCGACGTCACCTTCCTGAACGCGTGGAGCGGCCGGCGCGCGCGCGTCGCCGGCATCGAGCGGCACGTCCGCGGCCTGCTCGGGCTCGCGGAGCCGTTCGACGGGCCCTACTACCGCGCGCGGGCAGCCTGGCCGGTCCTCGGCCGCATCGGCGTGCCCGCCTACTTCGGGACGAACTGGCGCTACCACGACCTCCATCTCCGCGGCGCGCTCGAGGCGTGGACCGAGACCGGCTCGATCGAGAAGCGGCTGCTGCTCGGGCCGCGCCCGCTGCCGATGCGGCCGTACGCGACCTACCACCTCGAGGCGCTCCGCTGGTACGACCTGTGGCTGAAGGAGCTCGACACCGGCGTCCTCGACGGCGACCCGATCCGGATCTGGGTGCAGGGCGAGGACCGCTGGCGCGGCGAGCGCGAGTGGCCGCTCGCGCGCACGACGTGGCGGGAGTGGTTCCTCGGCGGCCCGGGCGGCGGCCTCGCAGGCACGCTCGAGGAGACGCCGGGCGACGACAGCGCCCGGACGTACGCCTACCGGCCGCAGGACGCGGCCGCGTGGGTGCGCGGCGAGCCGCGGCTCGTCTACCGCTCGCCGCCGCTCGAGCGGGAGCTCGAGGTGACCGGGCCGGTCGCGCTCACGCTCGTCGCCGCGAGCACCGCGGAAGACACCGACTGGATCGCCTGGTTCTGCGACGAGGCGCCGGACGGAACGCGCGACGTGCTCGCGAAGGGCTGGCTCCGCGCGTCGCACCGCGCGCTCGACCCGGAGCGGACGCTGCCGTACCGGCCGTGGCACCCGCACACGGCGGCGGCGGCCGCGCCGGTGCCTCCGGGCGAGCCGGGCGAGTACGCGATCGAGATCTGGCCGACGAGCAACCTCTTCCGCCCGGGCCACCGTCTGCGGCTCGAGCTCGCGAGCTGCGACCCGCTCGATCAGCTCGGCCGCTGGGCGAACAGGTCGCTCTTCGTGCCGGCCGACAACACCGTCCTCGAGGGGCGGACGCACCGCTCGCGCCTGCTGCTGCCCGTCATCCCGCGGCCGTAGCCCTCGCTCAGTCGTAGACGAGCGCGAAGATCCGCGCCGGCGCCCCCTCGGCGCCGACGACCTTGGAGAAGGGGGCGAAGAACTCGAAGCGCTTGCCGACGAGCTCCGACAGGCGCGTCGCCTGCTCGATCAGGACGATGCCCTTCTCGAGGAACGCCCTGTGGACGACGAAGTCCTCGGAGCCGAACTCCGGCAGGCGCGCCGAGTACTCCTCGAAGAAGTCGAAGCAGACCGCCTTCGGCTCGCGCGCGGCCAGCCACTCGGCCGCCGCCACCGACAGGTAGGGCGACTCGACGAAGAAGCGCGGGAAGTCGCCCCAGGCGCGGTCGGTCCAGCCGGTGCGCACGATCGCGATCTGCCCCGCCGCGAGGCCCGGGTCGGCGCGCTCCAGGTGCTCCACCTCGATCTCGGTGCTCGGCTCGAGGTCGCCGAGGTCGAAGAGCGCGCCGTCGCCGATCACCTGCTCGAGCGGGATCTGGTCGGTCGTGCCGCCGTCCTCGTAGCAGTGCAGCGACGAGTCGACGTGGCTGCCGGTGTGCAGGCTCTGGTGGATCGACGTCACCTGCCAGAAGCCGGGGCCGCGGTTGTGCCGCTCGAAGGTGACGCGCATGTCCGTCGACGGCGGGCTCTTCGTCTCGACGCCGACGGGGACGGTCAGGTCGACGATGCGTGCGTTCACGACGGCGTCAATCCTGCGCCGGGACGGCGCCCTCGAGGACGCGGACGGGGGGCTCGACGGCGCTCTCGCGGCCGCGGCCGGGCCGGCGGAGGTCGGGAACCGGGTTCCAGTGCACGTCGACGCGGTGGGTCAGCCCCGCCTTCTCCAGCACCTCGCGCGCGAGCCGGCGCGAGTCGGCGAGCACCTCGGCCTCGTCGGCGAACGCGAGCTGACCGCGGCGGAGGAGCACCTTCCCGTTCACGATCACCGTGTCGACGTCCGTCCCGTGGGCGGAGAAGACGAGCGCGGAGACGGGGCGGTTCGCGACGGTGGTATGCGCCTTGTCGAGGTCGAAGACGGCGATGTCGGCGCGCTTGCCGGTCTCGAGCGAGCCGATCTCGTGCTCGAGCCCGATCGCCCGCGCGCCGTCGATCGTCGCCATCTCGAGCACCCGTTCGGCGGTGAAGAGCGTGTTGTCGAGGTGCGTGACGTTCTGGATCAGCGCCGCGAACTTCATCTGCTGGAGCATGTCGATCGAGCAGTTCACGTAGGTGCCGTCGGTGCCGATGCCCACGTTCACTCCCGCCTCGAGCATTCCCTTCACGTCGGCGATCCCGTCGCAGCTGTAGGCATTCGAGACGGGACAGGTGACGCAGCTCGCGCCCCAGCGCGCGACGTGGTCGTGCTCGCGCGGCTTCAGCCAGATCGAGTGGATCAGGACCCAGTTCGCCGCCATGGCGCCGATGCGCACGAGGTAGTCGACGTCGCCGCCGCCGGTGAAGCGCTCGAACTCCGCGATCGAGAGCCACGGCGTCCCGGCCGCGCAGTGGTTCGTGATCTTGAGGTTGCGCCGCCTGGCCAGGTCGAGCCCGCGGTGGATGATCTCCTCCGACGTCGAGTTGTGGAGCAGCCACATCGCGCACGTCTCGATCGCGAGCCCCATGTGGACGACGTCGCCGGCGCCCGCCCAGCGGTCGAGCATCTCCTCCGCGAAGGCGATCTCCTCGTCGGCGTCGCGGACGTGCGGATGCGCCGGCGCGGCCGGGTTGAACGCAGGATCGGGCGTTCCGCGGACCTCCTTCGTCACGAGCTGCCGGATGCCGACGTCGACGACGGGCTCGCAGATCGCGGCGAACGACTCCTCGTTGTTGACGTTGACGACGTGGTTGAGGCTGCACGTCGTCCCCGTGCGGATCAGCTCGAGCGCACCGAGGTAGGCGGACGTGCGCAGCACCTCCGGCGTCAGCTGCGGGAGGATCGGGACGATGATCTGGTCGAGCCACGGCTCGAGCAGGAGGCCGTCGCTCGTGTTCTTGAAGAGGCTCGCCCAGTGGTGGTTGTGGAGGTTGATCAGCCCCGGGATCACCGCCATGCCGTGCAGGTCGATCGTCTCGTCCGCCCGCCGCGCCCCGAGCTCGCGCATCGGCCCGACGGCCGCGATCCGCTCGCGAACGACGTGCACGAATCCCTGCGGGTAGACGTTGCGGCCGGCGTCGACCGTGATCACGTAACCGTTCGTCAACAGGATCGAGCTCATCGAATTCCCTCCTCGAGGTGCGGGAGCGCCCCGACGCGCGTCGCGCGAGTCTATGCGCGCCACACCGGCGTCGTCGGCGCGAACGGGGGCGCTCGCGATTGAAGCCGCGAGCAGGGGCTTGTACACTCGGCGCCCGCGATCTCCGAAGGAGGGGCTCATGAGTGGAGGGGGCTTCGTGTCCCGCAGGACGCGTGCAGCCGTCGCCGTGATCGGCGCCGTCGCGTCGGCGGCATTGCTCGGCGGCGGCGCCTCGGCGTCGCGCTCGGCCACGATGCGGTTCGCCGTGCTCGCGACCGGGACGACGAACGACGCGAACTGGGGCGAGGCCTGGTACCAGGGCGTGCAGCTGTTCCAGCGCAACACCGGGATCAAGGCGCGTTGGGTCGGCAACATCAACGCGCCCGACCAGGCCGAGAACCAGGCGGCGGCGCTCGCCTCGGCCGGCTACGACGTGATCTGCATCTGCGTCGGCTTCGCGCCGGATGCCGAGACGAAGCTGGCGAAGCAGTTCCCGAAGACGACCTTCATCACCTTCTACGAGCAGCCGCCGGCGAAGCTGAAGGCCCAGCCGCCGAACACGGTCTGGATGAACGTCAAGCAGCAGGACTCGACCTTCCTCGCCGGCGTCCTCGCCGGGCTGAGCACGAAGACGAACGTGATCGGCTCCGTGAACGGTTACGCGTTCCCGCTGCTCACCCGGCAGCCCGAGGGCTTCGCGCTCGGCGCCCGCTGCGTCAACCCGAAGGTGAAGTTCGAGCAGAAGTACATCAACAGCTGGACCGACATCCAGCTTGCGAACAGCGCCACGACGTCGATGATGGCCGACGGCGCCGACATCATCCTCTCGGCGGGCGATACCGACATCCAGGGGATGTACACCGCCGCCGCGAAGAAGCCGAACACCTACGTCGTCTCGCAGTACGCCGACAGCTACTCAGCGGCGCCGAAGGTGGTGCTGACGAGTGCCCTCTACGGCTTCGACAAGGTGCTGAACCAGCTGTTCACGAAAGCGCTCCACCACCAGCTCACGCCTCGCGAGCAGGACGTCTACACGCTCAAGGAAGTGGGCGGCCTCGCGCCGTTCCGCCAGCACGCGGCGTTCGTCGGCGCGGCGAACCTGAAGAAGGTGAAGCAGTACCAGCAATGGATCGCGAGCGGGAAGATCCGCGTGCCCCACGACGACAACGTGATCGGCAAGGTCGGCGCCGGGACGAAGATCGACCCCAAGTCGATCGGCTGTTAGCGGTCGGGCGGCCCGCTCTCCGGGCCGCCCGCGCTCTCACGCTCCGACCGCTTCGAGCGCCCCGAGCTCGTAGAGCTCGGGCCGCCGCCAGGCGAGCACGCCCGGGATCGTCCGGAACGGCGCCGGCAGGCACATCACCTCCTCCGCCTCGCGCAGCCGGCGCAGGTGGGCGAGGTCGAGGTCGGCCGTGAGGATCCCCGGCTCGTGCGTCGCCGCGAGCGTCCGCTCCGGCGAGCAGATCATCGCGTGCCCGGCCGTCAGCCCCGAGCCGGTGCCGATGCTGCCGACGGCCGCCGCGTCGGCGCCGAGGAACTCCCGCGGGAAGAGGTGGATCGTCGTCGCCGTGTACATCAGGTTCTCGATCGCGCGGGCCCTGACGAGCGTGCGCCAGTTCTCCGAGTAGCCGAACTCGTCGATCAGGATCCCGGTCGGGAAGAGGCACACCTCGGCGCCCTTGAGCGCGAGCGTGCGCGCGATCTCGGGCACGAAGACCTCGCTGCAGATCGCGACCCCGACCTTGCCCCAGCCGAGGTCGAAGACCGGCAGCTCGTCGCCCTCCTTGTAGTTGAGGTCCCAGAACGAGCCGCCCGGGAAGACGTACGGACCGAGCGGGTGCGAGCGCCGGTAGCGGCCGACCTCCTCGCCGGCGGCGTCGATCACGACCGCCTCGACGTGGAAGGCGCCGCTCCCGGGCTCCGTCTCGGTCGTCGTCCCGGCGACGAGGGCGACGCCGTAGTGCGCGGCCGCCTCGCGGAGCGGCGGCACGACCTCGTAGCGCAGGTCGTTCGTGTACGGGCCCGGGTAGGTCTCCGGGAAGAGCAGCAGGTCGATCTCGAGCGCCGCCGCTTGCCGGACGAACGCCACCGCGTCGTCGACGTTGCGCGCTGCCTCCGCGCCCCACGCGGCGCGCGGTTGGCAGACGCCAAGCCGGATCACCTCTGTCGCTGCCATCGCCAGCCTCCTTCGAGTCGGGTGCCGGCCACGCTGCCGGCGGAGCGCGAACGATCGTGCTAGGGGACCGCCTCCTCGCGCGGGAAGAAGCGCTCGTACAGCTCCGGACGCTGCCACTGGGTCAGGAGCCCCGCCTTGGCGCCCTCGGTCAGGCTCGACGTGACGGTGTCCTCGCGAGCACGAAGCTCACGTGCCCGGTCGAGGTCGACGTCGACGTAGAAGACGCCGGGCCCCTCGCTCTCGAACAGGATCTCCTCCGGAGCCGCGACCATCGCGAGGCCGCGGTCGTCGGGCCCGAATAGGTTCTGCGTCGTCACGACGACGGCGAGGTTCTCGATCGCCCGCGACCAGATCAGGTTGCGCCACGTCGCCCAGAGCTTCTGCTTGTTGCAGCCCGCGGGCATGAAGAGGAGCTCGGCGCCCCGCAGCGCGAGGGCGCGCGTCACCTCGGGCATGTACGCCTCGCTGCACATCGCGAGCCCGACGACTGCGTGCTCGGTCTCGAACGTCGGGTACTCGTCGCCCGGGACGTACTGGAACTCCCAGTAGCGGCCGCCGGTGTAGATCCACGGCCCGGGCGGGTGCGTCCGCCGGTACTTCCCGGTCTCGCCGCCGTCGGGACGCGCCAGCCGCAGCAGGTTGTAGGCCGTCTTCGCGTCGTCGTCGATCGGCTCGAGCGTCCCGTACTGGACGTAGACCCCGCACCGTCGCGCGACCTCCTCCATCGCCGGTGTCGGATCGAACGTGGCCGGCATCCGCCACGGCCCCGGGTACGACTCCGGGAAGGCGACGAACTCGGCGCCGCGTCCCGCCGCCTCCTCGACGAAGCGAACGGCCTGCTCGATGTTGCGCTCGTCCTCCGGGGGAGGCGAGCTGAGCGGCTGAACGACGGCAATCCGAAAGCTCACCACACCTCCTCGCGTCGCGTTCGCGCGGCCGAGTATAGCCCCCGGTTCCCGCGGCAAGCTGTCAGCCGAAGAGCTGCCGGAGCAGGATCGCGAGCCCGACGCCGACGGCGATCGTGACGACCAGCCTGCGGGAGACCACGACCGCCGCCGCGGACGCGAGCCCCGCGTACAGGTAGAGGTTCGACGGGTGGAGATCGACGTGCCCGTGCGGCGCGAGCACGCCCGGGACGACGATCGCTGCGAACGCGGCGACGGGGATCTCGCCGAGCACGAGGTCGAGCAGGAGCGGCAGCCGGACCTGCCAGATCGCGAGCAGGAACAGCGGCAGGCGCGTGCAGTACGTCACGCCGGCCATGCCGGCGGTCAGGACGAGCGCGGTTCCCGTCTCCACCTGATCGTCCCCCCGACGACGGACGCGCAGACGATCGCGAGCACCGGCCCGGTCCCGGCCGGCAAGTAGGTATTGCCGAGGACGGTGGCGGCGCCGCTCAGCACCGCCACCGCCGCCGCGACCCGGTCGCGGATGAGCGGCACGAGGAAGCCGATGAAGATCGCCGGCGACGCGAAGCCGAACCCGTACGCGAGCAGCGGCGGCAGCGAGCTGCCGAGCAGCGCGCCGGCGAGCGTCGCCGGCGGGAACGTGGCGAAGCCGACGATCGAGCTGCCGAGGAGGTAGAGGTCGAGCCGGCGCCCGTCGGGATGCGCGGCGACGTGGCGGAGCGTGACGGCGAACGAGCCGTCGGCGACGACGTGGGCGAGCGGAACCAGGCGCGCCGGCGGTGCGTCGCGGAGCAACGGCACGAGCGTGGCGGCGAACAGCGAGTAGCGGAGGTTGGCGACGAAGGTCGTCGCGACGATCGCCGGGATGCCGGCGCCGATCGTGATCAGCGCCGCCGCGAGGAACTGGGCCGGTCCGGCGTAGACCACGAGCGACATCAGGACCGCGATCCACCACGGCAGGCCGACGGCGTGGGCGAGGTAGCCCCAGGCCAGCCCGATGAGAAGCAGCGCGAAGCCGACGGGGAGCGTGTCCCGCGCGCCGCGAACGATTCCGACCTCCCCGCTCACGTATCCGGCACCGGCGCCGGCACCCGGCGGGAGAGACGCCCGCGCCGGGCGAGTGACGCGACTGAGCCGAGGACGAGTGCGCCGCCGACGAGCTGGAGGGCGGTCAACGACTCGCCGAGCACCAGGTAGGCGAGCACGACGCCGACGAGCGGCTCGATGGTCGCGAGCAGCGCCGCCGTGCCGGCGCCGACGGCCTTGATCGCGGCGAAGAAGAGGATCATCGCCGCGACGCTGCTGACGAGGACGACGCCGCCCGCCCAGGTGAAAGCGACCGTCTCGGGCACGTGGAAGCCGCCGATCGCGGCGGCGACGGCGAAGCCCGCCGCCGGGAGAACGTACATGAGCGCTGCAACCTCCACCGGCTCGAGCGTCGACGCGTGCAGCAGGTAGCGCGAGCCGAGGATGAAGCTCGCGGTGAAGATGCCGCCCGCGAGGGCGAGCACGGCGCCGAGCGCCGGCGTGGTCGCCGGCGTGCCGACGGTGAGCGCGATCCCCGCGAGCCCGACGACGAGGACGAGCGCGCGGTGCAGGCCGAACTCCTCGCGGAACAGCAGCACGCCGCCGAGCGTCACGAGCAGCGGGTAGACGTAGAAGACGAGCACGACGAAGCCGGCCGGCGCCTGTTCGAACGCCCGCAACAACGTGATGTTCGCGCCGAACTGGAATGCACCCAGCGCGAGGCCGGCGAGCACGAAGCGCCTGCCGGGCCGCGTCCGGCCGCGCAAGGCGACGAGCGCGCCGAGCACGAGCGTCGTGCCGCCGAAGCGGAGCACGATCAGCTCGAACGGGCGGCCGCCGTGGGCGTAGAAGAGCTTGCTGAACGTGCCGAGCGTGCCGTAGCACGCGCCGGCGGCGACGGCCAGCAGACGACCACGGAGCTGCGCGCGGTCGTCACGCACTCAGCTCGAGCCTCGCCGCGTCCCGGCTCCGGCACGGCGCGGCGGCCCCTGATCACGGGGCCGCCGCGCGAGGTGCCCGTTAGCGCACAGGCGTGCAGCCGATGCTCTGGACCGGGATCTTGGTTCCGGCGCCGACGACGCCGATGTTCGGGCTCCCGATCACGTCGGGGATCTTGATCTTCCCGGCGCGAATCGCCGCGTCGACCTTCGCGAGCTCTGCCGTCGCCGCGGGCGTCACGGCCGAGTCGAGGTTGTAGAACGGCGCGAAGTGGCCGACGCCGAAGTTGGCGAAGTCGTAGACGTGATACCAGTGCGGGGGCAGCTGGTGGTTGACGAAGCGCTTGATCAGGTCGTAGCCGACCTTGTCGAGGTTGTAGATGACGCTCGTCAGGACGACCGACGGCGCCTCGAAGTGGTCGTCGAAGTACGACGGGATCACGTACGTGCCGGGCTTCTGCTTGGCCGCCTCGAACATCCCCTGCGACGCGGAGTCGACGGCGGCGAACAGGAAGTCGGCGCCGCTCTGCATCATCGTCTTCGCGGCTGCGCTTGCCAGCGCGGTGTCGGCCCAGCTGTTGATGTACTTCTGCACGAACTGCACTTTCGAGTTGACGCAGCGCGCGCCGAGGACGAAGCCCTCCGGCTGTCGTGTCAGCGCCGGGAATGCGAAGCCGTTCACGGCGCCGAGCTTGTTCGTCTTCGTCAGCATCCCGGCGAGGACGCCGGCGCGGAACGAGCCGTCCTGCTGCTTGATGTCCGCGAAGTAGAGGTTGCTCGGTCCGGTGGTGGGGCCCTTCCCGCCTGGGAACGCGAGCGGCGCGTAGATCCACGTCGTCTTCGGGAACTTCTGCGCGAGGACGTAGATCGGGTCCTTCGGCGTGAACGACGTCGGCCCGCCTCCCTTGATGACGAGGTCGTAGCCCTGCGAGCCGAACGCCGACCCCTGGGCGAGGAACTGGTCGGGCTGCACGACGTTGCCGACGATCTTGAGGTCGATCTTCGAGCCAAACTGCTTCGCCGCCTGCTTGGCGCCGTTCGACCAGGCGTTCGACCACGAGCGGTCGTTCTCCGTCCCGACGACGATCAAGGCGACCTTCAGCTTCTTCGCGGAAGCCGGAGTCGCGACGGTCACGAACACCCCGGCTGCGAGGCCGGTCGCGACGACCGCGGCCACGATCCGCCGGATGTTCGAGCGTGTCACCTTCATGTGGCGCCCGATCCTTTCTCCTTGTGCGATGACCCTGGTCCGGGCGGGTAGCTGCCGCCCGAGTCGGACAATGATAGGGTCGCCCGAAGTCGACTTCAACAGAGGCGCAAGCGCGGAGGAGCGATGAAGACGGTCGAGACGGAGTTCAACAGGCAGCAGCGTCAGCTGCTCGACAAGCTGCGCGCGAAGCACGGCCTCGGGCCGGACGACGCGGAGGTCGCGAGGTTCGCGTTCCGCCGGTACGTCAAGGCGTTCCTGCCGGCGAAGGAGAAGGTGTGACCGCGTACGGGCCGATGCGGCACGACGAGGTGCTGCCGCCCGTCACGGGGCGGGCGCTCCCGGTCTACCGCGGCGAGGTGCTCCGGATCATCCAGGAGGAAGAGGGCGGGCAGTGCGTCGACTTCAACGCGTTCAACCTCTACGACTACAAGGAGCGGCTCGACGTCGGCCGCACGCGCGCCTACCACGGGATGTTCCCGAAGAAGGGCGACAACATCTACACGCAGTCACCGCGTGACCGCGTCATGTTCGCGATCCTCGAGATGCCCGAGACGTGCAAGGCGGAGACGCTCGGGGCGCGTTGCAACGCGACGTTGTTCGAGCGCACGCTCGGCTTCGACCTGCACACGAACTGCCAGGACACGCTCGCGGAGGCGATCGGCGAGTACGACCTGACGCCGGACGACGTGCACGACTCGTTCAACCTCTGGATGAACACCGACGTCGACTCGAGCGGCAGGATGACGCTCGGGCCGAACACGGGCAGGCAGGGGGACTACGTCGACCTGCTGGCGATCTTCGACACGCTCTCCGTCCCGATCGTCTGCGGCTCCGGCGACGTCTTCACGACGAGCAACTTCCGCCTGAAGTCGATTCGGTTCCAGGTCTTTGAGCCGTCGGAGGAGACGCTCGCCATCGTCGAACGGATCGAGCGCGACTTCAACAGCCGCAGGAATCAGCGCAAGGTGAGCGACTTCCGCGTCAGCCGGATCAAGGCCGACCGTGAGCTGAGGCGGAACGAGTCGTACGAGCCGAGGTTCCCGAACTTCCCGCTCGACCCGCGTCCGGTGCTCGTCGAGCTCGACGACGAGGAGTACGAGCAGCTCGAGGAGATTCGTGCGCTCGGGCTCTTGCCGGGAAGGACGGACGCCGACGTGCTGCGCTCGGCGGTGATGACGGCCTGCCTGATGGAGGCGGCCGAGAAGGGGTTCGAGTTCGTCATTCCCGCCGCGCTCCGCGAATAGGCCAGATGTCGTCCGGGACCTGCTCGTCCGCAGCGCGACGCACGAACCGGACGAGGTCCTCGATCGCGAAGGAGAGGATCTCCTCCCCCCTCGCTGCGCTCGCGGCGGTCGGTTCGCCGATCACGCCGCTGGTCGTGAGCTTGCGGGAGTGGTACGTGAACGCCGACCGCTCGTAGTCGCGCGGCTCGTCGACGGCGAGCTCGAGATCGACGAGCTCCGGCGAGTGGGTGAGGTAGACGGACGTCTCGCCGTCGTTCGCGTGAAAGCTCCGTAGCGTGCCGGGGATCGAGTCGCGGTAGACGAGGTCGATCACGCGCGGCGAGACGTCCCACCAGCTGAGCGCGCGAACCTGCAGCTGCGGATAGCGCTCGCGGATCTTTCCCTCCGCGAGCGCGAGCACCGGGCCGTTGCCGATGTGCCCGTTGAGCAGTACGAGCTTCCGGAAGCCGGTCGCGACGATCCCGGCGCCGACGTCGAGGAACAACTGCAGCAGCGTCTCCGGCTGCACCGACAGGGTCCCGGGCCAGCCCTCCCAGTGGCGCGAGTCGCCGAACGGGAGTGCCGGGAGCAGCGGGACTCCCGTCTCGGCGGAGACGCTGAGCGCGATCTCCCAGCAGTTCTTGACGTCGACGTCGGTCGGCAGGTGGCGGCCGTGCTGCTCGGTCGTGCCGAGCGGCCAGATGACCATGCGCGGCGGCTGCGCGGCGAGAGCCTCGAGCTCTTGCCACGGGAGCTTTGCCCACAGGACCGGCTCGGGCACGAGGCGAAGTTCTACTCGCCGGAGCCGTGGGCGGTCAAACCGGCTCCGGCCGCCTCGCTCCTCGCTCGAGCGCTGCGTCCACGCCGACGTAGTCCTGCTCGCGTACCGCCCGCCTAGCCGCGGCGCCGCCTCACTCGCCGGCGTGCAGGTGCTTCGGCCCCTGCATGTAGTGCTCGATCCACCAGCTGAAGAACGCGTGCCGGACGATCGCGCCGTCGGTCTGCCCGAAGGCGCCGTTCGCCCGCAGCCGGTCGACGAGCGCGTACTCCTCGTCCGCGAGCTCGACCTCGACGCCGTGGGTGACGATCGGGTAGACCGGCCACTCGGGCACGTACGACGCATCCCGCTCGAGCTCGCGCATCACCCTGATCTCCTTCTGCTTGAAGTCGGCCGGCGTTCGCTGGTTCCGGTACCGCCGCTCCTCCGGCTCGAGGAACCGTTCCCGCTCCTTCGGCGTCGACTCCAGCACCTGCAGCTTCAGCGGCTTCAGCTCGAAGTTCGACGTGCTGAAGATGTCGGCGCCGCAGACGTTCGGCACGGCCAGGATGTCGAAGTGGGCGATCAGCTCGACGTAGTCTCCCTTCGCCGCGAGCATCCGCTTGATGTACGGGTGCCCGGTCTGGTCGACGCCGGTGTGCATCCAGAAGTTGAACGAGTCGTGCACGTCGTCCGGCGTCAGCCCGTACTCGCGGATCGACTCGGCCAGGATGTCGTGGCAGTTCGTGTGCCGCTCGAACCCGTACTGGTACTCGTACAGGAAGCCGGTGCAGCGCGGGTAGAGCACGTCGTTCGTGCCGACGGTGTCGCGGATGATCGTGAACATCGGCCGTTCCCGCGGCGGTGCCGACCAGAGCATGTCGCCTTCCTTGGGGAAGAGGCCGTGGAGATGACGGGTGCGGCCGGTGTGGAAGTACTCCTTGTAGTCGTGCAGGTTGAAGGCGTTGAAGTCTGCGCACTGACCGTCGCCGAGCTGCTCGATGCGGAGGATCTGGCCGCGAAGGACGGGCACGGCCTTGCCGGTGCCGGGCTCGAGCACGTGCTCGAAGACGACGTCGCGCCCCGTCACGGCTAC
>Ga0070741_10015664_pt1 | contig 12796 bp, 13 predicted proteins | sample Coa_R1_4_FD_66440 | JGI IMG/M metagenome (GOLD analysis project Ga0070741, IMG submission 66440) | Surface soil microbial communities from Centralia Pennsylvania, which are recovering from an underground coalmine fire - Coalmine... | ecosystem: Environmental > Terrestrial > Soil > Unclassified ...
TGCGGCCTGCCGAAGCCCTGCATCGTCCACAGCCCCGGCACGTCGACCTCGGTCCAGCCGCGGCTCGACCGGCGGGCCCGCTCGGCCTCCTCCGGAGCGCGGACGAGCCGGAACTGCCAGCGCCCGTCGAGGGAGCGGTCGCGGTCGCGGGAGCGGTGCAGCGTCGCGCCGGGCGGCAGCCGCCCCAGGCTTGCGAGCTCCGGCAGCTGCCACGTCGGGCGGCCGCCGAGGTAGAGGAGCGAGTCGAGGCTCACACGGCGTCCCGCAGCGCCTCCGCTGCGGCCTCCGGCTCGACCGGGTTGAAGTAGACGCCCGACCCGAGCTCGCCGGCCGCGACGTAGCGCAGCACGCCGGGCGCCCGCCACGGCGTGACGAGCTCGACGTGCAGCCGCGCGCCGGGCCATTCGCCGCCGTCGAAGGGCCGCTGGTGGATCCAGAGCATGTACGGCGTCTCGGCCTCGAACAGCCGGTCGAAGCGGGCGAGGACGTCCACGAGCATCGCCGCCAGCCCGTCGCGCCCGCCGCCGTCGAGTGACGGGAGATCGGGGACGGTCTCGTCGGGTGCGATCCGCACCGCGTAGGGGAACGACGGCGCCTCGGGCACCCAGGCGCGCCAGCCGCCGGCGGCGGCGACGAGCCTCGCCCCCGGCTCGCCGAGCGGCTCGCCGCGCTCGAGCTCGCGGCGCGGCAGGTCCGGGACGAAGTCGAACGCGTAGATCTGGCCGTGCGGGTGCGGAATCGTCGCCCCGACTGCGGCGCCGCGATTCTCGAACACGAGCACGTAGTCGACGTCGTCGCGCGCGCCGAGCGCCGCGCTCCGCGCCGCCCAGAGATCGACCACCTTGCGGGCGCCCTCCCGCCCGAGCGACCAGAACGTGGCGTCGTGCCGCGGCGTGTAGAGGACGACCTCGCAGCGGTCGCCCGGCATCGCCGGCCAGCGGTTGACGAAGAAGCGCACGTCGTAGTCCTCCGGCGCCTCGAGGCCGCCCGGGCAGAACGGGCAGCCGACGGACGGCAGGTTCGGGCGATCCTGGCGGGAGTCGACGACGTAGGTGCGGTTGCCCGTGAGCTCGTCCGTGCGCAGGTCGCCGTGCGTCGACGCCGTCACACGGAGCCGCCGTTCCGGTCGCCGCCCTTCGTCGCGAGCACGAGGCGGTCGACGTGCTCCGAGATGACCGCGCGCGCGGCGGACGACAGGCCGCGATCGGAGATGAACACGTCAACCTCGTCGAGACCGACGATCCGGCCGAGCCCGCGCACGCCCCACTTCGTGTGGTCGGCGACGACGACGAGCCGCGAGCAGATGTCGGCGAACGCGCGGTCCGTCTCCGCCTCGAGCAGGTTCGGGGTCGTCAGGCCGACGTCGTCGCTGACGCCGTGGACGCCCATGAACAGCATGTCGAGGTGGAGCGACCTGATCGCGTTCAGCGCGATCGGCCCGACGAGCGCGTCGGACGGCGTCCGCACGCCGCCGATCAGGACGACGTTGAGATCGGCGCGCGGCGCGCGATGGAAGACGTTCGCGACCTGGATCGAGTTCGTCACGACCGTCAGCTCGGGGACGTGCACGAGGTGGTGCGCGAGCCGCCACGTCGTCGTGCCGGCCGTCAGCCCGATCGACTGGCCCTGCTCGACGAGCCGTGCCGCCGACCGTGCGATCGCCTCCTTCTCCTCGAGCTGACGCTGCGACTTCGCCTCGAACCCGGGCTCGTCCGCGGACAGCCCGCCGCGGACGGTGGCGCCGCCGTGCACCTTCTCGAGCAGGCCGGCCGCGGCGAGCGCATCCAGGTCGCGCCGGACCGTCATCTCCGACACCGCGAGCAGCGCGGTCAGGTCGCTGACCCGCACGGCGCCGCGCCGTCGGAGCTCGTCCACGATCAGCTTCTGGCGCTGGACGGCGAGCATAGTCTCACAATTATGACCGTGAACGAACAGTTGCCGTCAAGGGGGACAACCTCCCAGGTTTGCCGATGTTCATACGGTAAACACGGGTCTTGACACGGTGGTGACCGACGTGCCAGTGTTGCGACGTTCATAACTTGTGTTCGATCGTGTGGTTTTCTGCGATCGCGTGTTCGAGACCTCAGGAGGATCTCATGTCGGACGAATCACCCCCGACGTTCGAGCTCGAGCAACTCGCGTCCAGGCAGCTGACCCGGCGCAGCCTGTTCGCGGCTGCCGGCGCCGGCGGCCTCGCGGCGGCGCTCGGCACCACCACCGCACGTGCCGCCGCGCGCCCTGCGCGCCTCGCACGCGTCGCGGCGGGCACCGTGAGCTTCGGCTCGAACGCCTCCGACCCGGTGCCGAAGAAGGCGTTCCAGCAGGTCTTCGCGGCGTTCACCAAGAAGACGGGCACCAAGGTCAGCGTCAACACCGTCGACCACAACACCTTTCAGGAGCAGATCAACACCTACCTGCAGGGGCGGCCGCAGGACGTCTTCACCTGGTTCGCCGGCTACCGGATGCAGTTCTTCGCGCAGAAGGGGCTTCTGTCCCCGATCGACGACGTCTGGGCGACGCTGAAGCCGAACTTCTCGCCGGCCATGCAGGCGGCGTCGAAGGGGCTCGACGGCCACTTCTACTTCGTCCCGATCTACAACTACCCCTGGGCGGTCTTCTACCGGAAGAGCCTCTTCAAGGCGAACGGGTACACGGTTCCGAAGACCTGGGACCAGTTCCTCGCGCTCGCCAAGCAGATGCAGGCCGACGGGCTCACGCCGATCGCCTTCACCGACAAGGACGGCTGGCCCGCGATGGGCACGTTCGACATCCTGAACATGCGGATCAACGGCTACCAGTTCCACGTCCGGCTGATGGCGGGCAAGGAGTCCTGGAACAGCCCGCAGGTCAAGAGCGTGTTCAACCACTGGCGGCAGCTCCTGCCGTACTACTCGCAGGGCGCGCTCGGGCTCACGTGGGAAGAGGGCGCGCAGCAGATGATCACGAAGAAGGCGGGGATGTTCCTGCTCGGCTCGTTCGTCGGGCAGCAGGCGACGAACCCGGCCGACCACGCCGACCTCGACTTCTTCCCGTATCCGGAGATCAACCCGAAGTGGGGCCAGGACTCGATCGACGCCCCGATCGACGGCTTCCTGATGGCGCGCAAGGCGAAGAACACGGCCGGGGCGAAGCAGCTCCTGACGTTCCTCGGCAGCGCGACGGCGGAGAACATCTACCTGAAGTCCGACTCCAACGACGTCGCCGCGAACAAGCTGGCGTCGACAGCCCACTACAACGCGCTGCAGAAGAAGTCGGCCCAGCTGATCGCGAGCGTGAAGCACATCGCGCAGTACATGGACCGCGACACCCGCCCGGACTTCGCGTCAACCGTCATGATTCCGGCACTGCAGCAATTCCTGAACACCCCGACCGACGTCAACGGACTGGTGAGCAGCATCCAGAAACAGAAGAAGTCGATCTTCGGCTTCTAGCGGCACGGCGCGATGGCGATCGACCTCGCGACGGGGGTGAGAAAGGGCGGCGCGCGCCGAGGGGCGCGCGCCGTCCGTCTCTCGACCCGGGACAAGCTCGCGATCACCTTGATGGCGGGCATCCCCACGCTCGTCGTCGGCGGGTTCATCTGGTTCCCGACGATCGCGTCGGTCCTGCTCTCCTTCACGAACTGGGACGGCATCGGGAGCGTCACGTCCTCCCACTGGATCGGGACGACGAACTACCGGCAGATCGCGACGATCTACCCGCCGTTCTGGCCGGCGGTCGAGCACAACGCGATCTGGCTCGGCTTCCTGACGTTCGTCGCCACCCCGTTCGGGCTCTTCCTCGCCTACCAGCTCGACAAGGACATCCGCGGCACGCGCGTCTACCAGAGCGTGTTCTTCCTGCCCGTCGTGCTCTCGTTCGCCCTGATCGCGTTCATCTGGCAGCTGATCTACTCGCCCACCGAGGGCCTCGTCTCGAACGTCTTCGCCGACCCGGCGCACGGCCACGTGATCGACCTGCTCGGCAACCCGCATCAGAACCTCTGGGCCGTGCTGGTCGCGGTCGGCTGGCGGCACGCGGGGTACATCATGGTGCTCTACCTCGCCGGGCTGAAGGCGCTCGACCCGTCGCTGCGCGAGGCGGCGGCGATCGACGGCGCCGGCGAGTGGCACGCGTTCCGCACGGTCGTCTTCCCGGCGCTGCGGCCGATCAACATCGTGATCGTCGTCGTCACCGTGATCGAGGCGCTGCGCGCCTTCGACATCGTCTACATCATCAACCACGGCACGAACGGCCTCGAGCTCCTGTCGGTGCTCGTGACCGCGAACATCATCGGCGAGGCGAGCCGCGTCGGCTACGGGTCCTCGATCGCCGTCGTGCTGATCGTGATCTCGATCATCCCGATCGTCGTCTTCGTCGTGAACAGCTTCAAGGAGCGCGAGTCATGACCGCGGCCGCGGTGCCGCGGGCCGCGGCCGTGCCCGTCGTGCGCAGGAAGCCGCTCCGGCCGGGGCGGGTCGGCCTGCACGTGTTTCTCGCCGTCACCGCGATCGTCTGGCTGTTCCCCGTCGGCTGGGCGGTCTACAACTCCTTCCGTCCCTACAGCGACACCGCCAAGTACGGCTACGTGTCGTTCGCCCACACCCTCAGCCTCTCGAACTACCGCAACGCCTGGACGCAGGGGCAGATCCCGCTGCACTTCTGGGACACGATGATCGTGACGATCCCGGCGATCGTGCTGATCCTGTTCTTCGCGTCCTGCGTCGCCTTCGTCGTCTCGCGTTTCTCGTTCTGGTTCAACGTGCCGCTGCTCGTCTTCTTCATGGCCGCGAACCTGCTGCCGCAGCAGGTGATCATCACGCCGCTGTACGAGCTGTACCTGCGGATCCCGCTGCCCGGCTGGCTCAGCGACACCGGCCTCATGTACGACTCGTTCCTCGGGCTGATCGCCGTCAACGTCGCCTTCCAGACCGGCTTCTGCACGTTCGTCCTGTCGAACTACATGAAGACGATCCCGTCCTCGCTCTCCGAGGCGGCGCGCGTCGACGGCGCGAGCGTGACGCGCCAGTTCTTCGGGATCGTGCTGCCGCTCTGCAAGCCGGCCATGGCGGCGCTGGCGACGCTCGAGTTCACCTGGATCTACAACGACTTCCTCTGGGCGATCGTGTTCATGAGCTCGGGCGACAAGCGGCCGATCACCTCGTCGCTCCAGAACCTGACCGGCACCTACTTCACCGACAACAACCTGATCTCGGCGGCGGCGCTCCTCGTCGCCGTGCCGACGATCGTCGTCTTCGCGCTGCTGCAGCGCCAGTTCATCAGCGGCCTCACGCTCGGGGCGAACAAGGGATGACGCGCGTCGCGTTCGTCGGCGCCGGCAGCGTCGTCTTCACGAAGAACCTGCTGGGCGACCTGCTCGCCGTGCCGGCGCTCGCCGACCTCGAGATCGTGCTGCACGACATCGACCCGGAGCGGCTGCGCGCCGCCGAGGCGATGGCCCGGTGGGTCTCGCGCGAGCGCGGCGCGCGCGCGACCGTGCGCGCCGAGGACGACCGGCGCCGTGCGCTCGACGGCGCGGACTTCGTGCTCAACATGGTGCAGATCGGCGGCCACGAGGCGACGCTCGCCGACTTCGAGCTGCCGAAGCGGCACGGCCTGCGCCAGACGATTGCCGACACGCTCGGGATCGGCGGCATCTTCCGGGCGCTCCGCACCGCGCCGCACATGCTCGCGCTCGGCAACGAGCTGGCCGAGCTGTGCCCGGACGCATGGCTGCTCAACTACACGAACCCTATGGCGATGCTCTGCGAGCTCGTCTACCAGGGGACGCCGACCTCGAAGGTCGTCGGCCTCTGCCACTCCGTGCAGTTCACGGTGCGCGACCTCGCCGAGCTCGTCGGCGTGCCGGAGGCCGAGGTCGCCTACCTGGGCGCCGGGATCAACCACCAGGCGTTCCTGCTGCGGCTCGAGCACGACGGCGAGTCGCTCTATCCGCTGCTCGACGAGCGGATCGCCGAGGATCCCGAGCTGCAGCGGCGGGTGCGCGTGGCGATCTACCGGCGCTTCGGCTACTTCCCGACCGAGTCGAGCGAGCACGCGGCCGAGTACGTACCCTGGTTCATGCACCACGACGGCGAGCTCGACCGCTACCGCATCCCGGTCGACGAGTACATCCGGCGCAGCGAGGAGAACCTCGCCGAGTTCGCACGCGTGCGCGACGCCCTCGAGCGCGGCGAGCCGATGTCGCTCGAGCCGTCGGTCGAGTACGCGGCCGCGATCGTGAGCTCGATCGTCACCGGCGAGCCGAGCGTGATCTACGGCAACGTCCCGAACACCGGCCTGCTGCCGGGGCTGCCCGACGGCACGTGCGTCGAGGTGCCGTGCCTCGTCGACGCGACCGGCATCAGGCCGACCCCGGTGCTCGACTACCCGCCGCAGCTCGCCGCGCTCAACCGCACCTACGCGAACGTCGTCGAGCTGACGGTGCGCGCGGTGCTCGAGGAACGGCCGGATTACGTCAGGCTCGCGGCGCTGCTCGATCCGAACACGGCGGCGACGCTGACTCTCGACGAGGTGGACGCGCTGTGCGACGAGCTCACCGAGGCGCACGGCGATCTGATTCCCGCAGGGCTACGAGGAGTTCACGCATGAGCGCGATCAGGCTGGAGCAGGTCTCGAAGGTGTATCCGAACGGCGTGCGCGCGGTCGACGGCGTCGAGCTCGAGATCCGGGACGGCGAGTTCGTCGTGCTCGTCGGCCCGTCCGGCTGCGGCAAGTCCACGCTGCTCCGCATGATCGCCGGCCTCGAAGACGTGACCGAGGGGACGATCTCGATCGAGGAGAAGGACGTCACCGACTGGCCGCCGCAGCAGCGCGACATCGCGATGGTGTTCCAGAACTACGCGCTCTACCCGCACATGACCGTGCGGGAGAACCTGGCGTACGGGTTGCGGCTGCGGAAGCTGCCGAAGGCCGAGTGGCAGCGGCGCGTGCACGAGACGGCGAAGACGCTCGGACTCGACGAGCTGCTCGACCGCAAGCCGTCGGCTCTCTCGGGCGGCCAGCGGCAGCGCGTCGCGATGGGCCGGGCGATCGTGCGCGAGCCGAAGGCGTTCCTGATGGACGAGCCGCTCTCGAACCTCGACGCGAAGCTGCGCGTGTCGATGCGTGCCGAGCTGTCGAAGCTGCACGAGCGGCTGCGGGTGACGACTGTGTACGTGACCCACGACCAGGTCGAGGCGATGACGCTCGGCCAGCGCGTGGCCGTGCTGCGCGACGGGGTCCTGCAGCAGGTGGACACGCCGCAGAACCTCTTCCACAAGCCGGCGAACCTGTTCGTGGCGGCGTTCATCGGCTCGCCGTCGATGAACCTCGTCGACGCCGAGCTCGACGCGGGCCGGGTCTCCTTCGCGGGCGTGTCGTTCTCGCTGCCGCCCGGGTCACCGGCGGCCGGCTATCGCGGGCGGCTGATCGTCGGCATCCGGCCGACCGACTTCGAGCACGCCGCCTCCGCCGACGCGTCGCTCCCGCGGCTGACGGTGAAGCCCGACGTCGTCGAGGACCTCGGCGCCGAGCACCACGTGATCTTCACGATCGACGCGCCGCGCGTGACCGCCGAGGCGGTGCGGGCCGCCTCCGTCGACGAGGAGGCCGAGGGGACGCTGTTCGCCGACGACCGCGCCGTCTTCACCGCGTGCATCGACGACCGCGTCAGGCTCGGCGGCAGCTCGGCTCCGGTCGAGCTCGCGATCGACCACACGCGGCTGCACTTCTTCGACCCGGCGACCGGGCTCGCGCTGAACGGCGTCCGCTAGACCTCTCGGAACGAGATCTGCTGCGCGCCTTCCCAGAGCGTGAGGCGTCCCAGCTCGCGGAGCTGCTCGGCGCCCTCGACGACGGTGGCGAAGTGGTTCGCCCACAGCTGCCCCGCCTTCGACGCGAAGTTGCAGTAGCCGTACGGGAAGAGGAGCTCGGTCTCGCTCTGGCCGCCGGGGTAGAGGGCGAGCTCGCCCGGGTGCGGGTACGAGGTCGCGTTCTCGGGGCCGATGCCGAAGTCGCGCTCGCCCCACGGGATCCAGTTCGACTCGCCGCTCCAGCGGCAGTGGATGATCCGGTCGTCGAGCGGCAGGCTCGCGCGGAAAGCGGCGACCGTGCGCGGTGCGGCCTCCTCCTCCCAGCGGGCGAGGAAGCGCATGCCGGCGGCGACGATCTCGAGCACGGCTAGAACATAGCCGTGGAGCGGATCCGCATCGCGGGCGAGCGGGTGACGCTGCGTCCGCTCGCGCTGGACGAGCTCGACACGTCGCTGGCGGCGCGCGAGGCCGCCGATCGCACCGTCCACCCGGTGAAGCCTGACCGCGAGCAGCTGCGGGCGCGCTTCGAGCGGTCGGGGCTCCTGCGCGACGGGGCGCTCGACCTGGCGATCGACGTCGGCGGCGTGCGCATCGGCGAGATCCAGACCTACCGGCCGCTCGCGCGCGAGCTGCCGCCCGGCGCGTACGAGGTCGGGATCATGATCGACCGGCCCGAGCTGCGCGGCCGGGGATACGGCAGCGAGGCCGTCGAGCTGCTGCTCGACTGGCTGTTCACCGAGGCGGGTGCGACACGGGTGCACATGCCCACGGTCGAGGGCAACGCGGCAATGCGGGCGGTTCTCGAGCGCCTCGGCTTTCGCGCCGAGGGAACCGTGCACGACCACGGACTCGACTTCGTCTTCTACGTGGTGACGCGCGACGCCTGGCGTGCGCGCCGGTGAGCGTCACCGGAGCACGAGCGCGAGCGCGGCGATCCCGGCGGCGACGAGCCAGAGGACCGGCCACACGTTGAGGCCGCGGTGGCGCAGGTTGAAGTAGTGGCGCGTGAGCGCCCCGAGCGCCATCAGCGCGACCAGGACGATCCAGCCCTGCGCGTGCCCGTAGGTGAACGGGAAGTGGTTCGAGAGCATCGCGAGCAGCACCGGCAGCGTCAGGTAGTTGTTGTGCACCGAGCGCGTCTTGCCGTCGCGGTTCCAGCGCGGGTCCGGCGGCCGGCCCGCCTCCTTCGCGCGGACGAGCTTCCAGTGGTTCGGGATGATCACGAAGAAGACGTTGCCGACCATCATCGTCCCGATCATCGCCCCCACCTGCAGGTAGGCGGCCCTCGGGGCGAAGAGGTGCCAGGCGCCGAAGGCGGACGCGCAGACGAACGCGAACACGAGGAACGCGAGCGCGCCTTCGTCCCGCGCGAAGGCGCGGCAGAGGAAGTCGTAGACGAGCCAGGCGACCACGAGCCCCGCGACCGACAGCGCGATCGCCTCCCACGGGCGCAGGTCGGCGACCGTCGGGTCGATCAGGAACGAGCTCGCGTGCGCGTAGTACACGACGACGATCAGCCCGAACCCGGAGAGCCACGTCGTGTACGCCTCCCACTTGAACCAGTGCAGCGGCACCGGCAGCCGTTCGGGCGCAAGCGCGAACTTCTCGACGCGGTAGAAGCCGCCGCCGTGGATCTCCCACGCCTCGCCGCTGACGCCCCGCCGCGCGTCGTGCGGGTCGGCCGGCGGCTCGAGGTGGTTGTCGAGCGCGATGAAGTAGAACGACGCGCCGATCCACGCCATCGCCGCGACCACGTGCAGCCAGCGGAAGAGCAGGTTCCCCCACTGCCACCAGTAGTCGGAGAGCGCTAGGAGCTGCGCCATCGTGCGATCGCGATCCGGACGAGCTCGTCGACGCCGGTCGCGAGCTCCTGCTCGCGGGTTCGGCCGAGCCGCTCGCGCAGCACCGGCACGATCTCCCGCCGGGGGCGGCCGTCGACGAAGACGACGAAGCGGAACCCGAAGCGCTCCTCGTAGACGCGGTTCAGCTCGGCGAGCTCGGCCAGCACGGCCGGATCGTCGTCCGTGCCCTGCTCGCGCGCCGAGCGCGCGGACGCCGGCCGGCCGCCGATCGCCGGGTGCGCGTCGAGGATCTCCCTCTGCTCGTCCTCCGGGAGCGCCGCCGCCACCTCGCGCGCACGGCCGAGAGGGTCGTCCAGCTCGGCGAGCCGCTCGACGAAGCGCGTCCGTCCCTCGAACAGCTCGGCGAGCTCGTCGACGCTCAGCTGCCGCGGTAGGTCGCGCACGCGTAGGAGGAGACGAGCAGCGGGACGTGGTGGTGGCCGTCGCCGAGCTCGACCTCCAGCTCGACGCGGCGGAAGAACGGCGAGGGCGGATGGAAGACGAGCCGGTAGGTCCCCGGCTCGGTGTGGGCGAGGTCGCGGATGCGGCCGTCGGCGTCGGTGATGCCCTCGCCGGCGAGCGTGCCGTCGGCGCGGAAGAGCTCGACGCGGACGCCGGCCGCCGGCGTGCCGCGCTCGGTGTCGAGCACGTGGGTCGAGAGCGTCGTCACCGCCAGAGCCTCGCAGACTGGGTGCGGTGCTCGCGCGCGATCTCCTGCTCGGACGCGCGCACGAGCTCGCCGTCGCGGACGACGTCGGCGCCGCCGACGATCAGGCGGTCGACCCGGTGCGGCCCCGACAGGACGAGGTTTGCGACCAGGTCGTCGGCGCCGCCCGCCTCGAGGCCGTCCGTGCGCCAGACCGCGAGGTCGGCGCGCTTGCCGGGCGCGAGCGAGCCGATGTCGCCGCGCCGCAGCACGGCGGCGCCGCCGCGTGTGCCGAGCGCGAGCGCGTCGCGCGCGGTGAGCGCCGCGGGCCCGCCGCGGCCGCGGGCGGCGAGCAGCGCGTTCTTCACCTCGAGCGACAGGTCGCCGCGCTCGTTCGACGCGGTGCCGTCGACGCCCAGCCCGACCCGCACGCCGGCGTCGAGCAGGTCGCGCACCGGCGCGACCCCGGCGCCCAGCCGGAGGTTCGAGGTGGGGCAGTGCGCGACCCCGACCCCTGCGCGCGCGAAGGTGGCGACGTCGGCGTCCGACAGGTGCACGCAGTGGGCGCACCAGACGTCATCGGCCGTCCAGCCGACGCGCTCGAGGTACTCGACCGGCGTGCAGCCGTAGAGCTTCCGGCAGTACGCGTCCTCCTCGACCGTCTCCGCGAGGTGCGTGTGCAGCTGCAGCCCGAGCCTGCGGGCGAGCGCGGCCGACTCCTCCATCAGCCGTGTCGTCACCGAGAACGGGCTGCACGGGGCGACCGCGACCTGCGCCGTGACGCCGTCGACCAGCGCGTGCAGGCGCTCGGTGTCGGCGAGGATCGCGTCGAGGTCCTCGACGAGCGAGTCGGGCGGGAGGCCGCCGTCGGACTCGCCGAGGTCCATCGAGCCGCGCGAGGCGACGATGCGGACGCCGAGCTCCTGTGCGGCGGCGATCTCCGCCTCGACGAGCCCGGCGACGCCGCGCGGGAACACGTAGTGGTGGTCGAACACCGTCGAGCACCCCGACAGCGCAAGTTCCGCCAGACCAGACAGCGCGGCTGCTCGCTCCATCTCCTCGTCGATGCGCGCCCACACCGGGTACAGCGTCTTCAGCCACGTGAAGAGGTCGGCCTCCTGCGCCCGGGCGCGCGTCAGCGTCTGGTAGAGGTGGTGGTGCGTGTTGACGAGGCCCGGCGTGACGACCGCGCCGTGCAGGTCCTCGTACGGTCCGCCGGGGTCGCCGGCCCCGACCTCGGCCACCAGCCCGTCCTCGACGCGCACGAAGCCGTGACGGTGCTCGGTCCGCTCGTCGTCCATCGTCACGACCCAGCAGTTGCCGAGGATCACGCGGGCGCCTCCAGCGGCACGAGCTCGAACCGGTCCACGTCGACGAGGCCGCGGTCGGTGAGCTTCAGCGACGGGATCACGCTGAGCGCGAGGAACGACAGGTGCTGGAACGGCGCCTCGAGCGTGCAGCCGAGCGCGCGCGCCGCTGCAGCGAGCTCGTGCGAGCGCTCGACGACCTCCTCGAGTGGTGCGTCGGAGAGCAGGCCGGCCACCGGCAGCGGCAGCTCGGCGAGCACCTCGGCGCCGTCGACGACGACGATCCCGCCGCCCCGGTTCGCGAGCCGCCGCACGGCCGCCGCCATCGACGCGTCGTTCATGCCGACGACGACGACGTTGTGCGCGTCGTGCGCGACCGACGAGGCGATCGCGCCGCGCTGCAGGCCGAAGCCGCGCACGAAGCCGAGCCCGACGCGGCCCGTGCCGAGGTGCCGCTCGACGACGGCGATCTTCGCCAGGTCCTGCGCGGGGTCGGCGACGGCCTCGCCGGCGCGCGCCGGCGGGGCGGCGGCGAGCGCGTCGGTGACGATCTGACCGGGGACGATGCCGATCACGCGCGCCTCGCCGCCCCGCCACGGCACGCGGAACATCTCGGGCCCGAAGGCGCCGATGCGCACCGTGTGGCGCACCCAGTCGGGCACCTCCGCCCGCGGGAACGCCTCGACCGGCCGCCCGTTCTTGAGCACGGCGTCCGGCACGAACCGCTCCAGGTCGGGGAGGAGCAGCAGGTCGGCCCGGTAGCCGGGCGCGACGGCGCCGTAGCCGCGCAGGCCGTGCCACAGCGCGGGGTTGAGCGAGGCGCAGACGAGCGCGTCCTCGGGCGGGATGCCGAAGGCGACCGCGTCGCGCACCATCGAGTTCAGGTGCCCGTCGGCGGCGATGTGCTCCGGCTCGCGGTCGTCGGTGCAGAACGCGATGCGGCCGGGGCCGTACTCGGCGAGCAGCGGCAGCAGCGCCTGCAGGTTGCGCGCCGCGGTCGCCTCCCGGATCAGCAGCCACATGCCGGCGCGCAGGCGCTCGCGGCCCTCCTCGGCGGTGTAGGCCTCGTGGTCGGAGCCGATGCCGGCCGCGGCGTACGCGTTGAGGGCGCGGCCGCGCACGCCGGGCGCGTGCCCGTCGACGTGCGCTGCCAGCTCGAGCTTCGCCAGCTCGTCGGGAGCGCCGCCGACGACGCCGGGGAAGTTCATC
>Ga0070741_10015665_pt1 | contig 12795 bp, 12 predicted proteins | sample Coa_R1_4_FD_66440 | JGI IMG/M metagenome (GOLD analysis project Ga0070741, IMG submission 66440) | Surface soil microbial communities from Centralia Pennsylvania, which are recovering from an underground coalmine fire - Coalmine... | ecosystem: Environmental > Terrestrial > Soil > Unclassified ...
CTCAACGCCAGCGCTTTCGTGATCGCCGCCGTCAACGTCGTCTTCCCATGATCGATGTGCCCGATCGTCCCCACGTTCGCGTGCGGCTTCGTCCGCTCGAATTTCTGCTTCGCCATCTCTCGCTACGCTCCTAGTCCTGAGTGCTGAGTGCTGAGCCGGAGTGCCCAGCCGTGCTCATCTGCTCGATTCCCAAAGCCATTTCCTATCCGGAGCCCACCTCGGGACTCGAACCCGAGACCTCGTCCTTACCAAGGACGCGCTCTGCCAGCTGAGCTAGGTGGGCCAGACACGAAAAACATCCCTACCTCGGCGGCAAATCGAGGCGGGATGTCCGAATAGCTTACCACGCCAGGATCGCTTTCCCAAGGAAAGGTGCCCATTCGTTTCGCGCGCGTACCTTAATACCGGCACATCGCGGGAAGGTCTCCCCCAACCGCCGTGAGTTAAGGGGATGTTTCGGCCAAGTTCAGCTTAACCAAGCCGTCCAGGCACGGACCAGCAAGCCAGTGCAGTTATACTCATCATCCGGATGGCCCCTGGCGTCCAGTACGCTGGCTGCCGTCCAGCTATGAGTCTGAAATTCTCGAACAAACCTGGCGGATAGGTAAGACATGATGAAATGCTCGCGGCAACCATCACTCGCACCTTCCTGACGAGTGTGTCAGCGGTCACCCTTGCTGGGACCGCTCTTTCAGCTCTCACGGCGGCAGCCGCGAGGGCCACGGCCGAGGCCAGTTCATATAGGGTTCCCGCCGGTGGGCTATTGCAAGCCCGGTTTCACCTTCACCTTGGTGGGCAGTCGCGTTGACTCACCCCAACCGCTATCACCTGATCGTCGACATCCAACCTTGCGGGCGCCGTGACATCACGGCCGAGTTCCTGGACGCCTCGCTTCGCGAGCTGTCCGCTCTGATCCACATGAAGGTACTGTCCGGCCCGCACGTCGTTGACGGGGTGGAGGCCAATCCTGGCTTCACCGGCTTCGTCATCATCGACTTCTCTCATATCTCGATCCACACCTTCAGCGATCACGATCTGGTGATGGTCGACATCTTTTCCTGCAAGGAGTTCGCACCGGAAACTGTGGTCGCGTATCTGTCCGACCTCTTTCAAGTGAATCGCGATGCCACCAGCAGCAAAGTAGTGGCCTGGGGATAGGCATGGAGAAACAGGCCTATCTGACCCGCAAGCTGAGGCCGCTCAACGTCCGCCAGCGCAGCGTTAGCCAGCTGCTGTCGGACATGACCTTGACTGGCTTTCAGGGCAAGTCGCTCGGCCAGGCAGTCGAGGTCATCAAGCGCATGATCCAGGACCCCGCTAACACCATCATCCTGGGCTGCAGCGGCTCCATGAGCACCACCGGACAATCGAAGCTCATCAAGTGGCTTATCGACAACCGTTATGTCGACGTCGTGGTCTCAACCGGCGCAAACATCTCCGAAGATCTGCTCGAGCCGTTGGGCTTTGCCTATTACCAGGGCTCTCACGTCGTGGACGACGCCGATTTGCTGAAGAACCAGATCGATCGCTTCTACGACGTCTATGCCGACGAGCTCGAGTACCGCCAACTGGAAGGGTTCCTCGAGCAATTCATGGAAGGGCTCGATAACGACCGCGCCTATTCATCGGCTGAGTTCCTCAACCTGTTGGGCAAGCACCAAGACCACAAGGGCGTGGACGGCATCAGCGCCTCGGCCTACCGCGCCGGCGTGCCGGTCTTTTCCCCCGCCCTTGCCGACAGCGGCTATGGGGTGGCGGCCTACACGCTGCACAAGCGCACCGGCAAGCACGTCGTCCTGGATCAGTTCAAGGACCTGATTCAGCTGGGCGACATCGCCGAGCGATCGCAGTCCACCTCGGTCATCTACCTCGGTGGGGGCGTTCCAAAGGACACCATTCAGCTGACCACCGTGATGAAGAGCCTGGCCCAGGGCGGCGACACCAGCTTTCCCCACGCCTACGCCGTGCAGATCACGACCGACTCGCCGCAATGGGGCGGACTGTCGGGCTGCACCCTGGAAGAGGCGATCAGCTGGGGCAAGATCGCCGACGCGGGCATGCACGTGACCTGCTATTGCGACGCCACCATAGCCCTGCCGCTCATCTGCCAGGCGCTCTCCGAGCAGCTTTCCGGCCCGCGCCACGGCGTGAGCTTCGACTGGCTCCTCGCCCCCGCCTAAACGCCACCCCTGTCCAAGCTCCGCAACCGCTCCCGGCGCTCTCCCTCGTAGCGCAGGGGCTTGTCCCCCGCCGGTTATCCGAAGCCGATCTCGACGGGCGACGAGCAGGCCGCAACGCCCGCGCTACATGCGCACCGGGGCACATCCACAACATGTGCGGACCGGGCCTACGGCCGGCGCCCGCTCGGCTAGCCTCGCGGACTGGCCAGCGCCGCGTGGCACAGCTCGGCCAGGAACTTGGCCGCCGCCACGGCGGTGATCTGGCCCGCGTCCAGCACCGGACAGAGCTCCACCACGTCGAAGCCCCGGAGGCGCTTGCCCCGCAGCGCGCGCAAGAAGCCAATCAGCTGGCGGCTCGACAGCCCACCAACCTCGGGGTTCGCCACCCCCGGACCGAACGCGGGGTCGAGCACGTCCAGGTCGATCGAGACGTACACCTCATCCAGTCCGGCCAGCAGCCCGCTGAAGTCGGCGACCGGATCGGCAGAGGCGAACACGTCGTCGGTGGTGAGCAGCGAGAAGCCCTGCTCCCGGGCAAACTGCCACTCTTCCCGCACCGCCGCCCGCGCGCCCACGTGCACCACCTTCGAGCGCGGCCGCGCTCCGGCCAGGTAGCGCAGCCAGGTGGCATGCATCAGCCGCAGGCCGTCGTACTCCGTCCGCAGATCGAGGTGCGCGTCGAACACGATCAACGCCGTGTCTTGCGGCATGGCCTTGACCGACCCGTACGTGATCGAATGCTCCCCTCCCAAGGCCGCCGGAATCGAGCCCTCGTTCATGATGCCCCTGGTCGCCGCTTCCAGCCTGTCCAGCATGTCGCTTAGGTTGGAGGTTCGGGCCAGGTCACCGCGATCGCCAATGGCAACCTGCTCGAGATCGAGGTCCAGATCCTCCGCGTAGATTTCGATGTTCTCGAACGCCTGGCGGATGGCCGGTGGGGCAAAACGGGAGCCGGGCCGGTAGGTGGACGTGGCATCGAAGGGAACGCCGATGAGCGTTATCGGACAAACGGCGGCTTGGAGATCGGTCAATGGGCCTCAATTACTCCATCACAGGTCAGTGGCTGGCGCGATCCGAGCAGGCGCCAGGACGCCGTCAGGTATGCTTTTGGGGAACATGGGCGGCTGCGGGTCGAGCGGTGACAGCGTCGCCGAAATGATACGACGCGCCCAGCCCGAGCTCCCCTCCGAGGCCCGCTGGTGGAGGGAGGAGCGCCACCCCACGGTCGCTCCCAGCTTCCTGCTGAAGACGCTGTTCGAGCGGCAGTCAGCCTACCAACGGGTGGTCATTGCCCAGCACGACGTGGTTGGCCGGCTGCTTATCCTCGACGGGATCCTGCAGGTCACCGAAGCGGACAGCACGGTCTCCGAGGAGATGATGGCCCACGTGCCCCTCATTGGCGCCGAGCATCCCGCCCGGCGAGTGCTGGTCATCGGAGGCGGAGATGGCTGCGTGGCGCGCGAGGTGCTCAAACATCCTTCCGTGCAGCGCGTCACCATGGTCGAGCTGGACGAGGTGGTCGTCGAAGCCTGCCGTGCTTGGATGCCGAACATCACCTGCGACTACGACGATCCCCGCATGGAGCTGGTGATTGACGACGCTGCGCAGTACGTCAAGCAGGCCCCCAGCGGCTGTTTCGACGCGGTGCTGTGCGACTCGCCCCACTCCATCGGGCCGGCCGAGGTGCTGTTCAGTCACGAGTTCTACGCGGATGTCCAACGCCTGCTCACGCCGCATGGCGCCGCGGTGTTCCAGTCCGGCGTTCCATTCTTCCAAGCCGACCGCACGGCGACTGTGGTAGCCCAGCTCCGCACGCTGTTCCCCCAGGTGACCGTGTACCAGGCCGCCGTGCCCACGTTCTACGGCGGCAGCACGGCGCTGGTGCTGGCCTCCAACTCGCTGCGCGGCTTCGACCGGCCGCGCGAGCCGTTCGTGTGCAGCTTCTACAACCCGGACGTGCACGCCGCGGCCTTCGCCCTGCCCACCTGGTGGCGCCGGGACATCCTTGGCCACATCGCCTGAGTTCCGGCCGGCCCGACTCGCCTAGCCGTCGAGGAAGCGGCGCGTCCCTTCCCGCAGCTCTTCCCCACCCAGGAAGGCGCCGCGAATGCTGCGCGCAAAATCGACCGCGGCATCGTACTCCAGCTCCGCCATGCGGTGAAAGGCGTGCTTTCCCAGCCGGAGCGATTGCGGCGGCTTGCCGGCCAGGTCCCCTGCCAGCGACAGCGCCGCCGGACGGAGCTCGGCCGCGGGCACGATTCGATTGACCAGGCCCATGCGCAGCGCCTCTTCCGGCCCAATCGTCCGGCCGGTGAGACACAGGTCCATCGCATTGCGCCGCCCGACGGCGCGAAGCAGCGCCGGGAAGATGAACAGCGGGAAGAGGCCAATGTTGATCTCGGGCGTGCCAAAGGTGGAGCCCTCCGCGGCGATGGCCATGTCGCACAGCGCCACCAGGCCGCAGCCACCGGCAAGCGCCGGGCCGCGCACCGCCGCCACGACCGGCTTGCCCATGGCAGGCACCAGCTTGACCAGCTCCCCCCACGGAGCCCCGCTGTTCCAGTGCTCGACCGCGCCGGCGTCCAGGCTGGTCGAAAATTCCTGCAGGTCCGCCCCGGAGCAGAACGCCTCGCCGGCGCCTGTGAGGAGAATGGCGCCCACGCTGTCGTCCTCGTCGCAGGATCGCAGCGTGGCAGTCAGCTCGCCTACGACCGCCGTGCTCAAGGGGTTGCGCTTGCGCGGATTGTTGAGGGTGACCGTGGCCACTCGATCGGCGACGTCGAGGAGGACGAGGCTCATACGGGAACTGTTATATCGCCGTTGCCCGGTCGATGGAAGGTGGCGTGCAAAACGTTAACCGGGGATGCCGGGCCCCAGCCTGGAGACGGGCGGCTGTTAGAATCCCGGCAGTCGCATGATCGTCCTCCAGGGAGTGTCGAAGGTCTACCCAGGAGGAATCAAGGCCCTCGACGACGTCTCGATCGAGATTCCGGAGCGCGAGTTCGCCTTCCTGGTTGGCCCCTCCGGGGCCGGCAAATCGACCTTCATCAAGCTCCTCATCCGCGACGAGATCGCCAGCAGCGGCCGCGTGTTCGTCAACAACCAGGACGTCGGCCGGCTGAAGCACAAGCACATCCCCCTCTTCCGCCGGAAGATCGGCGTGGTCTTCCAGGACTTCAAGCTGCTGCCCTACAAGACGGTCCGCGAGAACGTCGCCTTCCCCCTGCAGGTCCACGGCATCCTGGACTGGAAGGTGCTCCAGCCGCGGGTCGATTCCGTGCTCGAGCTGGTCGGCCTGCCGGACTGCCTCGACCGCTTTCCCGACCAGCTGTCCGGCGGCGAGCAGCAGCGCGTGGCCATTGCCCGCGCCCTGGTGCACGGCCCGCTGATCCTCATCGCCGACGAGCCCACCGGCAACCTCGACCCCAACACGGCCTGGGAAGTCGTCCAGCTGCTGATCAAGATCAACGCCTACGGCACGACGATGCTCATGGCCACACACAACCGCGAGGTGGTGGACATGCTGCGCCGCCGGGTGATTCACATCGACCATGGCCGCCTGGTCCGCGACGAGAAGGAGGGCGCCTACCATGCCGCGTAGGGGACGGGGCACGGGGGACGGGGGCCAGCGACCAGGGGACGGGGGCCAGCGACCAGAGGACGGGGGCCATAGGCCAGGGGTCGGGGGTCAGAGGTCAAGGCCCCTGGGGCAGGACCCGGGAGGCAGGAGCTAGCCCACCACAATGCGGCCCCGCATGCTGCTGTTTGCGCTGCAGAGCGCGCTGGCGCACTGCCGGCGCAACAAGCTCATGAGCACCTTCTCCGTCACCACGACTACGGTCATGCTGCTCATGCTCGGCTGTTTCATCGTGGTCATCACCAGCCTCAACGTCACGCTGCGGGCGCTCGAAAGCAAGATCGACGTCGTGGCCTACGTCAAGGACCAGGCCGACCCGGCCCAGGTGCAGAACCTGCGCGACAGCCTGAGCCAGAACGCCGACGTGGAGTCGGTGCGCTACGTCGACAAGGACACCGCCCTGGCGCGGATGCGACAGACCCTGGGCGACAAAGCCCAGCTGCTGTCGCAGATCAAGGGCAACCCGCTGCCCGCCAGCCTGGAGATACAGCTCCGCTTCGCCAGCTCGGCCCCCGCGCTGGCCGATCAGCTCCGGCAGGAAGCTGCCATCGAGGAGGTGGACTACAAGCAGGACGTGGTCGGGCGCCTGCTGGCCATCACCAGCTTCCTGCGGCTCACCGGGCTGATCATCGTCGCCGGCCTGGGGGCCATCACCCTGTTCATCATCATCAACACCACGCGCATCGCCCTGTTCTCGCGACGGCAGGAGATCGAGATCATGAAGCTGGTGGGCGCGACCGACTGGTTCGTGCGCTGGCCGTTCATCTTCGAAGGCACCTTCCTGGGCCTGTTAGGCGCCGTCGCCACGGTCATCCTCATCGCCGCCGGCTACCAGCCGATGTTGACCCACCTTTCCGGCCTGCTCACCTTCCTGCCGCTGGCCTTCGATCCGCAGTTCCTGCCCAAGCTGCTGCTGTCCCTGCTCGCCGGAGGCGCCCTCATCGGCGGCGCCGGCAGCTACATCTCCGTCCGCCGCTTCCTGGACACATGAGGTCGCTGCGCTCCCAGTGAAGAGTGAAGAGTTAAGAGTGCAGAGTGGGGGTGAGTGGCTTGTGCCGCGACCTGTAACCCCGACACGACTGATGCAAAAAAGGAAAGGTCCCGAATAGCGAAATGAACATGGCCTTTTTGAACTCTTCATCTTCCCCCCCGCCCGCTGCCCTCTGCACTGTGCCCCGGGCCGCGACGCGGCCCCTCACTCTGCACTCTTCACTGGGAGCGCAGCGACCCCACTCTTCACTCTGCACTCTGCACTCTGCACTCTTCACTGGGAGCGCAGCGACCTCACCCTTCACTCTTCACTCTTCACTCTTCACTGGGAGCGCAGCGACCTCGTGAACGAGCTGCAGAAGTATTTCATCTGGGAGTTCGTCGAGGACTACAAGGACGGCTTCATGTCCCGTCGGGACATGCTGAAGAGGGTCGTCTATCTCACCGGGGGCGTGGCTTCGGCGGCATCGGTGCTGTCGCTGCTGGGCTGCGGCGGAAGCGCCGCTCCTGCCAGCTCGGCGGCTCCTGCCGCCGCCAGCTCTGGCGCTCCTGCTCCTGCCGGCAGCGCCTCCGCGCCCGGGACCTCGGCGGCCAGTGCGCCGGCCAAGCCGTCGGCGGCGGCCTCGTCTGGCGCATCGGCCTCGGCCAAGCCGGCTGGCAGCGGCAGCGCGGCAGCTTCGGCTAAACCGGCGGCCGGCGCCTCGGCTTCGGCGGGTTCACGGAGCCCGGTGTCGGTGGCGGCCAACGATCCGGCCATCGACGCTCGAGATATCAGCTTCCCGGGCGACGGCGTCACGCTGCTGGGCTACGAGGCCCGGCCGAAGGGCGCAGCGGGCCCGCTGCCGCTGGTCCTGGTAGTCACCATGAACGTGGGGCTGGAGGACCACATCCGCGACGTCACCCGGCGCTATGCCAAGGAGGGCTACCTGGCGATGTCGCTCGACACGCTCAGCCGCCAGGGCGGGACGGCCAAGGTGGACCGCGCCGCGATTGGCGCGGCCATGTCCCAAACCGGGACCGAGAAATACGTGGGCGACTTCAAGTCGGCCATCGACTACTACTCCAAGCAGGCCATCGCGGACGTCAAGCGCATCGGCATGACCGGCTTCTGCATCGGCGGGACGATCACCTGGCGCGCGGCGGAGCTCATCCCTCAGCTCAAGGCGGCGGCGCCGTTCTACGGCTCGGTTCCGCCGCTCGATGCCGCCAAGGACATCAAGGCCGCCATGCTCGGCGTCTACTCCGCGGACCCCCAGGACAACGCCAACAAGGACCGCGACCAGCTCGACGCGGCGCTCAAGGCGGCCAACGTGGTGCACCAGTTCAACGTGTATCCCGGCACGCAGCATGCCTTCCACGACGACACCGGTGCTCGCTACAACCAGGAGCAGGCGCTCGCCGCCTACAGGGATACGCTCGCCTGGTTCGCCAAATACGTCAAAGGCTAAAGTCGCGGCGGCCTGGGGCCGATAATGCTGCCGTATGGACGTAACAGCGGTTGCGAGCGCCGTGACGGACATGAAAGCCGCGCAGCTGCAGAATCAGGTGGCTGTTTCGGTGGAGCGCAAGACGCTGGACGCCGAGCAGAGCGCAGCGCTCCAGCTGATCCAGGCCATGGGGGTTCCCGGCCTGGGCCAGAACGTCGACCTCCAAGCATGAGGTCGCTGCGCTCCCAGTGAAGAGTGAAGAGTTAAGAGTGCAGGGCCGCACGGCGGCCCGGTGAAGAGCGAGTCGCTTTCGATGGAGTCCCCGTCCCTAACTCTTCACTCTTCACTCTTCACTGGGAGCGCAGCGACCCCACTCTTCACTCTTCACTGGGAGCGCAGCGACCCCACTCTTCACTCTTCACTGGGAGCGAAGCGACCTCACGCTTCACTCTTCACTCTTCACTCTTCACTCTTCACTCTTCACTCTTCACTCTTCACTGGGAGCGCAGCGACCTAGCCTTTTGCTCGTGGCGCACTTCCTGGTCGGTGACGCGATAGCCGGATAGGAAGGCCGCGCGGAAGGCGGCGAACGACCCCTCCAGAATGGCCGAGCGCACCTGCTCCATCAGGCGGATCAGGAAGCGCAGGTTGTGGATCGTCGTCAGGCGTAAGCCCAGCGTCTCCTCCACCCGGTTGAGATGGTGCAGGTAGGCCAGCGAGAAGTGGCGGCAGGTGTAACAGTCGCAATCGGCCTCAATCGGGCCATCGTCCTCGCGGCAAGCCGCGTTCTTGAGGTTCAGGCGCCCACGCCGGGTGAACAGCGCGCCATTGCGGGCGATGCGCGTAGGCAGCACGCAGTCGAACATGTCCACGCCCCGAGCCACCCCCTCTATCAGGTCCTCCGGCGAGCCCACGCCCATGAGGTAGCGCGGCTTCTCGGCCGGCAGGCCCTCCACCGAATCGACCAGCAGATCGAGCGTGCGCGCCTTCTCTTCGCCCACGCTCAGGCCGCCGATGCCATACCCCGGAAAATCGAGGTCGGCCAGCGTCCGGGCGCTGTCGCGCCGCATGTCCGGGAACAGCCCGCCCTGGCAGATGCCGAACAGCGCCTGGTCCGGTCGGGAGTGCGCCTCCCGGCAGCGCCGGGCCCAGCGGTGCGTGCGCTCGGTGGCCGCGCGCGCGTACTCGCGATCCACCTCATGGGCCGGACATTCGTCGAAGCACATGGCGATGTCCGCGCCCAGCGCCTGCTCCACCTCCACGACCCGCTCCGGCGAGAGCACCACCTCCGCGCCGTCGATGTGCGATCGGAAGGACACCTCGTCCTCGCCCACGCGCCGGAACTTGGCCAGGCTGAACACCTGGAAGCCGCCGCTGTCGGTCAGGATGGCCCCGGGCCAGCTCATGAAACGGTGCAGCCCGCCGCGCCGCGCGATGAGCTCCGGCCCCGGCCGCAGCAGCAGGTGGTAGGTGTTGCCCAGGATGATCCCAGCGCCCACCGCCCGCAGCTCGTCCGGCGACATCGTGCGCACCACCCCGTACGTGCCCACCGGCATGAACACCGGCATCGGGATATCCCCATGCGGCGTATGCAGTACCCCCGCCCGAGCGGCCCCCTCCGTCCGCTCGATCGTTATCCGCAGTGTGGTCACTGCGCTCCCAGTGAAGAGTGACGAGTAAAGAGTGAAGGGCCGCACGGCGGCCCGATGAAGAGTCCCTGAAGCTGACGCCACCCTGTGCCGAGCGACCGCCGAAGATCGATAGACCGCGAGAACGCCAACAGACCACTCTTCACCGGGCCGCTTAGCGACCTTATTTCGCGGAGAGCTTGGCCAGGGTGGGGTTGGAGGTTTGCACCGGGCCGGTGAGGTACTCGTTGAAGGCGTACCCGCTGAAACCGTCGCCGGCAATCTGCGACCAGCCCTGACCACCGCTGCCCGTCACCCGCACCAGCTCGCCGTCATGGACCACGCCAATCTTCACCTGGTTCACGTTAGCGCCCCGGCGGATGTTGAGCCCGTTAGGGCCGGCGTTGGCCACCCGATAGATACCGGCCGCCAGCACGGCCGCGGGCGAGCCCGAGGCCGAGACCGAAGCGCCGGCGACCGAGCTCAGCGGCCGGGCGCTGGCGCCGGCCGAGGCGTTGGCGGCGGCCGCCTTGGTCACCGACACGCTGCTGGCAAGGACCCGCGGCAGACGCAGCACCTCGCCGCTGTCACTGCGGCCCACGAACTCACTTTCCAGCGTGCCGGCCACGTTCACTTCGTCGTTCTGCTTCACCACCGGGAAACCATCCTTGGGGAAGACAACCACGGTATTTCCCTGAGCGTGCAGCGGATCGGTCCACATCTGGACCGCCTGGCGCGTTGCGTCCTGCTCCACGTTGAACACCTGGCCCGAGAGGGACACCGCGGCGCCGATGTATCTGGCCGGGTCGGCGGTGACCACTCCCCAGTTCTGGTTGGTGAACGGCCCTGCTGCCGCCGGCGCCGCGGCCGATCCGGCCGAAGCGTTGGGGGCGCCGCCATCGGCCGCGGTGACCACCGGGATAGGTCCGGGGGCAAGCGTCGGAACGGCATTGGCGCCCGGCTTGCCGCCGCACGCCGCGGCTGCGACGAGCACGGCGGCAGCGGCACATCCCAACGCGGCGGAAGCACGCCTCGGCATCGGTAAGCAAGTGTACGAGATCATGACGTCAGGCAGCCTGCGATAAGGTGAAACGAGCCGACGAGTGGGATATGACGTTCCGCCACCTGCCGGCGCGCCGTCAATCCCGGGAGAAATTGCCTCAACGCCACAACACCCGTCTGCATAGGAGTACCTGGTGACGTCCGGCAGGCAGTCTGGCGGCTTCTGCTACGCTAGCCCCGGTTAGAGAAGCCAGATTGCCCCAACCTTCTCACGTGCTCGAGCTCGACGAGCCTGCTGCACTGCCCGCTGAAGCGCCGCGGCGGCGAATCGCCGCGTGGACCGAGGCGCCCACCTGCGCGGTCAGCGTGGTGTTCCCCTGCCGCGACGAAGAGAGCAGCGTAGGCATGTGCGTGCTCGATGCGCGCGTGCGGCTGGAAAAGGCCGGGATCGACGGCGAGGTGGTCGTCTGCGACAACGCCTCGCGGGACGCCTCGCCCCAGGTTGCTGCCGCCGCGGGAGCGCGTGTCGTAACCGAGCAGCGCGCCGGCTACGGCCGGGCGCTGGCGGCCGGCATAGCGGCTGCCCGAGGCAAGCACATCGTGATGGCCGACGCGGATGGCAGCTACGACCTCGGCGCCGTGCAGGCCATGGTCGCCGCGCTCGACGGCGGCGCGGACCTGGTCATGGGCAACCGGTTCACGGGACGCATAGCCCCGGGGGCCATGCCGTGGATCCACCGTTACGTCGGCAAGCCCCTGTTCACGATGCTCTTACGCCTGCTGTTCGGCGCCAGCGTGGGGGACGTGCACTGCGGCATGCGCGCCTTCACGCGCGACGCCTACCAGCGGCTGGCGCTGCAGACGAACGGCATGGAGTTTGCCAGCGAGATGGTGGCGCGGGCCGAGCGGATCGGGCTCAGGGTGGCGGAGGTACCGGTGGACTATCATCCGCGGGCGGGGAGCTCAAAGCTGCGCACCTACCGCGACGGGTGGCGCCACCTGCGCTTCCTGCTCATGTACAGCCCCACCTGGCTGTACATGATCCCCAGCCTGGTGCTGGCCAGTGTGGGGCTGCTGCTGCTGATCGCGCTGTCGCTGTCGCCGTTCTATCTCTTCAGCCGGCAGTGGGACATGCACCTCTCGGCGGTCTCGAGCCTGTTGACGGTGCTCGGCATCCAGGTAGCCTGGCTGGGGGTCTCGGCCCGCACGCTGGCGGTCATCCACGGCTTCGATCCCGAGGACCGCTTCATCACCTCGTTCTACCGCCGCTTCACGCTGGAAGGAGGGCTCACGCTGGCCACCCTGCTGTTCCTGGCGGGCCTCGGTTTGGGCGCCTGGGTAGGCTGGGGCTGGATGCAGCACAACTTCGGCCCCCTGGACGAGATCCGCCCGCTGCTGCTGGCCATCACGCTGATCATGGTCGGCGCCCAAAGCGCCTTCAACGCCTTCTTCCTGAGCCTGCTGAGCGTAGAGACGCGAGCAGTAGAGCCGAGGTAGGGGCGCAGAATCTCCACTGAGTAGCTATCTCAGAGGCATCGAAGACTGGCGCTGAGGAACCCATTGTTGAGAACCTCGGCGCATGATCTTTCCCTAGATAGAGGGCGTTACTCAGGCTAGCTTGCCTTTTTGTCCTAAAATATTTGCCGTCAGCTTGCACATTCCCTACGATGCAACGCGGGGAGAAATGAACGTTCTCTGGGTGAATACCCCACATGCTCGATGGGATCATGCCTAGGGTCAAGCTCGTCTTTCCTTTTGCGCTTTGCCTCGGGCTGCTCTTACAGCCATTGGCTGTCTCCTTCGCGACAGCGGCAACCCCCTTGGCAACCACGACTTCAGTTCCTGAGATCAGCGCCTCTGCTGCCTTCACAGCCACAGCCACAGCCACAGCCACAGCCACAGCCACAGCCACAGCCACAGCCACAGCCACA
>Ga0070741_10015666_pt1 | contig 12795 bp, 14 predicted proteins | sample Coa_R1_4_FD_66440 | JGI IMG/M metagenome (GOLD analysis project Ga0070741, IMG submission 66440) | Surface soil microbial communities from Centralia Pennsylvania, which are recovering from an underground coalmine fire - Coalmine... | ecosystem: Environmental > Terrestrial > Soil > Unclassified ...
CTTCCTTTTTACCGTAACGAACGAGGACAAGCGCTCATTGAATTTGCTTTCATTCTTCCGTTTCTTCTTGTGATTGTCGGAGGAATTGTCGATTTTGGTTTAGCATTCTTTGTTGGACAAGTGGTCGAAAATGCCGCTCGTGAAGGAGCACGAGCAGGAGCGGTTATCCGTCCGAGTTCTTTAGAAGATTTCGTATTTCCTGCGGAGGAAGTAACAGGCTGTACCATCCCTTGCGGAACACTTACCTCTATGGTTCTCTCAGTTGCTTCTGCGAAAATCCCTGATGTGGGCTTATTTAATGGCTTTACGCTCGAAAGTAAGTTTGTAGAATCGCCGAATCCGAATGCAGATTCCGTTCAGGTGACCATCGAGGGGCAGTACGGCTGGTTTCTCCTGCAACTGCTTGGTTTTGAGCCGATCACAATCTCTCGAACGGTGGAGATGCGCTGGGAGTGGCAAAAACAATCATCCTGATACCCTAATATCGAAACTATGACAACCGCACAGGGCCTGGCAAAAATTTCCTTGCGCTCTGCGCTCCCCTTTGTCAAAGGGAGGGGGGACTTTTATAGCCAGTGCAGTGACGGGTGCAAATATCCTGTGCTTGATTGATGAGCTGAGGCGCAATCATGAACACCCTATGTAATAATCGTGGCTTCACACTCGTCTTTGTAGCTATGGGATTGCTCACTTTTCTGTTGTTCCTTGGTCTTGCGCTTGATACCGGCTGGTTAGTGTATGTGCGAGCACAAGGCCAAGCACGGATTGACTCTTCGGCATTAGCCGCCGCTGCCGCGCTCACTGAGCCAATTTCTGCAGGCGAGCGCCGGACGAGAGCGGAAGCGTTAGCAAACGTGTTTAGCGAGAAGAATTCGGTCGTGAATAGTACAGTTAATCCTGAGAACGTCGTGACGCCAATGACGTACAACGAAACCACTGGCACTTTGACAGAAGCGCTCAGTTGGGACCTGTGGGGAGGAAGTAATCCAATCTGCAATGCCGTGCGTGTAACGACCGATGTACCGACTCCAGTGTTTTTCGCCGGGATCAGAAACGTCTTTGGAGCACAAGAGACGGGACAGGAAAACCTCACTGTGAGTGCCGTTTCTCACCTGCCGTGCCCAGGAATAATAACAAGAAACGAGGACAATAAGCTACTACCTCTTGCCATAGCGAGGGCTTTCTTGAATTTTCCTAATGGCTGTAATTTATTCCATCCCTTAGGGGCAGTAAATGCCGCGTTAGCGCGGGTCACCTCTCTTCCGCTACCAGTGCAAGTAGGGACGTCCATTACTCTGGAACCACTCCCAACAGATTTAGCTGCGCTTCAGGACCTGCTGCTAGATCAAGTGAATCTTCCTATATGCGATAACGTGGCAATCGTTCCTGTGGTGGAGGATGTTAGCTCGGGTTCTCAGCTAATAAAAGGCTTTGCTGCTATTTGTATGGACCCTGGGGGTGGTGGAGGGGTCTCAGTTCAGCTTAAACTGCAGTGCGGAGAAGTTGCGCCAAGCTCTGCCGGGACAGGGGAATGTTTCGGCACCTACGCTTCCAATCCTATCCTCATTCGATAGTCATGAATGAACCTCTTTTGCCCACGAAGAAAAGTCCGCTAGTTGCGGGGCTCCTATCACTTCTAGTTCCTGGACTCGGGCAAAGCTACAACACGGAACGAAGAAAAGGGGCTATGATATTCACTGCCTGTGTTCTTCTGGGAGGCAGTGCGATGTGGCTTTCCGGTCTGAACCGGCTCACTGTGGTATTAGCGGTCGTCCTGTTGTGGCTCTCGAGTGTTGTTGATGCGTGGAAGACTGCAACGTCCTCTGGCCAGGTACTCGACTGGTACCACCGACCATCGTATGTGATTACGATGTTGCTCCTTGTGGGGCCGCTCGCGCTTCCTCTGTTGTGGCAGAGTTCGTATTTCTCCCGCCCGGCACGCTGGATGTGGTCGACGGTGATCGTAAGTGTTGCTCTGCTGTTTCTTGTCACTCCATACTTTCTACATTGGCTCATTCAACGAGTGCCAGAACTTAAGAACACGTTGCGAACAGCCGGTATCGAGTTCTGAATATTGACACCCGTGTTGGGCTTAGATGAGGCATCCCCCGTGGCTTCCAGGCGACGAACAACCAACCCTGAAAAGCGCCAGATGCCATAGGTCAACAGGATGGCGACGTACGCGTCGACTGCGTAGTGCCAGGCTAAGTGAACCGACCCTAAGACAATCATGATGAGGTACATGGTAAACAAGAAGTTATGTGGTTTACCTAACTGAAAAGCCAAGAACGCGAAGAGTGCTGCCATCGCGACATGCATGCTCGGCATGGCGGAAATGCCTGAACCGGGCATGAGTTTGTTCTCTTCATACGAGTGCCACAGCGTCGCTTGTGTGTCCAACACCCAGACCGGCGATACCTCGTTTGCCTGCTGCAGATAGGTAAGAAGGTCGGTGTACGGATTTTCCTGTCCTTCTCGGATGATGGCACCATAATAACAAGGACCTGCCGAGGAAAAGAACGTGGCAGAGATGTGACCGATGACAATCCAAGATAAAAAGAAGCTGAGTAAGAACTGCAGCCGCAAACGCGGAAAGTGGGATGTGAATGCCTGCCAGAAGAAAATAAAGATGAGAAGAAAAAACCAGAAGTTGTAGAAAAAATTGACGACAGTGGTGATCCAAGGGTAACCAAGGAGGCCGTGAAGCAGTTGCCAAGGATGAACTCCGCCGTGGAGCAGTTTATCAAGCTCGGCGAAGGTGTGATCCCAAGCGAAAGGGTGAATAATCGGAATCATACTCTTCATACTGGAAAAGGCGCCAAAAAAAACAAAAAACATTGCGGCAAGAGGAAGGGCAGTCAAGAGGCGTTGAGGATTGAAAAGCGTCTGAGAGAAATCGTTTAGTAGTGTCCGCACTAAATAGTAAGGATGCCACCAGATCATGATCCAAAGGATGCGGGTGACGAGGTATGTTATCAGGATAACGACGAAGGCTAACTCGGGCACCGGCACGTACAATAACCCATGAAACGCCCCTGGGTGACCGTACGAACGAGTGATGAGCCAGGCACTCCCTACGTAGAGACTGACGATTATCAAGAGGAGATATTCCGTTCTGCTCCAGATACGGAGCAAACTGCTACTTAGGAAGAGTGATTGTCTGTTCTCTGCGACATCCATGGTTGCCACGTTTCCTATTACACTTTCGTTCTTTTCTATAGATCAACATAAAATGAAGTTGCCAGCAAACAGCACCTTAGTTTTAGTGACAGGTACTTGTTTCGCCTTGTAACTTTGCGCGCGGAATGAGAAAATGCAGTGACTCGGAGCGCAAGGAGATAAAAATGAAACTGAGATACACACCTCTAGTGATGACCGCAATGGCGATGATGTTCATTACGCAGCTTTTTGTAGGAACGTGTGCGCAGGCTGCGCAACGTGACCTCCCCACGGCTACAGGTGGCGCGGTGTTCAGTATTCTCGGGACGATTATTGCACTACCAGTGAAGGTCGCGACCTGCGGAGGGATGGCTGTGCTTGGTGGTGTGGGATATGGCGTGACGTTGGGGGAGAGTGAATTCGTGCAAGAGGAATTTCTCTCCGCCCTTCCTGATGCCTGCCGACCGGTATTGAAAACCACCCCGATGGAGATTGACCCAGTCCTGCCGGGGCCGCGACCGCAAGACGCAGGCTGGTGACTCTAATAGTAACGAGTAATGGGTCATGAGTGACGACTGATTTTTGTGGCACTGGACATCGGACTCGGCCCTCATCACTCGTCCTTCATTACTCATTACAGATTTGACTCTGGCAAACGGAAAATCCGCAGGGCATTCTCGCGCAGCAGTTTTTGTTTCGACTCCGGCCGAAGCTCAAGCTCACCGACATCGGCCATCGCCCGTTCGGGGTCGATGACCGGCCAATCGGTTCCGAATAACACTTTGTCCTGTCCCCAGGTGTTAATGAAGTGCACAAGTGGTGATTGCCAGTGACGTGGCGCATAAGCGTCGGTCCCGATGTACACGTTCGGGTGTTTCCAGGCGACTGAGATCATCTCTTCGGTCCACGGATAACCGACATGGATGCCGATCAGTGTCAGCTCAGGGAAGTCAATGGCGACGCGATCGAGGGTGATAGGCCGGCCGACACTCGGTAGGACGCGATCCTTCTGGTAGCGCAAACAGTGGCCTACCTGCATCATGATGGGGATCTCGAGTTCGCAACACTTGGCATAGACCGGATAGTAGCGCGCGTGGTCAGGCGCCATCTCAAACCAGTGTGGGTACAGATGGGCGCCGACAAAACCGTACTCACGCACAGCGTGTGTGAGGTCTCGCAAGCCCTGCATGCCGCGCGTCGGGTCTACCCCGGCAAGGCCGGAGAACCGGTCCGGATACTTCTGCACCACATCCGCAACCCGCTCGTACGGGATCTCGAACGAGTACTTCACGCGTAGATCGCCAGCACGGACTGCAATTAATAGTGACCGTTGAATCCCCGCGCGATTCATTTTTTCGAGATACGTTTCTATTGATACCCCATTCCGTAACTCTTGCGGAAAGCGGACCTGATTGAGGAAATACTCATCTACGCCCGTCCGTCCAAGGCGGACTTCCTCTTCGGTAAAGAGGTTGCAGACGATGTCGATAACCCCCTCGGTAGGCATAGTTCCTCTGTTTATTGGCCGATAGAGAGAAAGATAGTGGAACGAAGGATAAGGGATAAAGGATAAGGGGGAATGGAGAAGAAAAGAATAGAAAGTTTTGAGGACCTGCGAGTTTGGCAAAGGGGAATTGAGTTGGTCAAGCAAGTATATCTCCTCACGGCGGTAGGAAAACTGAGAAAAGACTTTGGCTTGCGCGACCAACTACAACGAGCTGCGGTGTCCGTTCCGACAAACATTGCCGAAGGTTTCGAGCGCTCTTCGCGTAAGGAGTACATACGGTTCCTCTTTATCGTAAAGGGTTCTGCTGGAGAAGTTCGTAGTCTTTTGCGGGTTGCATTAGAACTAAACTTCATCGATCAAGTCTACTACAACGAATTGCAAACATCGCTTTTGGAACTGAGTCGCTCTTTGGCAGCACAGATCAGATCGTTGCAAGAGGCCGATTGGTGACTTACCCTTTTTTCTGTCTCTTATCCTTTATCCCGTTATCCCTTATCCTTTATCCAATTCCCTTTAAGCAACCTCGAATAAAGCGGCGACGTCCCTGCCGCCAACACACATATGGTGACGCCCCTTTCCGGCAGGCATACGCGATGATCGCGTGAAAGTGGCAATGGTGCAACCGGGGCTACACTTTCTGGAAACCAGCATAGTAAACCGGCTGTCCACGCTCGCGAAACTTGCGCTCGAAGTCGGTGAGAATCGGAGTCCCCTTTTTCGTCACCTGGTCTCGTTCCCATGGGAACTGTTGAAGTTCTGAGACCGCGCTGAACTGCCGGACGATCTGGACGAAGTACTCGTGTACGTCTGATGCTAGAAGAATTTTCCCCCCTAGGAGAAGTGTTTGTGCCAACGCACCTGCAAAGTCCTCATGAAACAACCGTCGCTGCTGGTGTCGTCGTTTCCACCAGGGGTCGGGGAAGTAGAGATGATAAACCGACACTCCGCCGGGCCATAGCGGCGTCCGTATCAGGCATCGCATGTCGCCGTGAATTACGCAAACGTTAGACAGGTGATCGCGCTCGATGCGGTGCGCCAGACGAAATGCGCGGCGCTTGTTGATCTCGACGGCGTAAAAGTTCCGTCCTGGAGTGTTCTGCGCATACGCGAAGAGAAATGAGCCTTTGCCCGGGCCGATTTCAACTTCGACTGGATGATCATTGCCGAAGATGTCTCGCCATGAGACGGCGGACACATAAGAAGTCAGAGATGTGTTTATGGACACAGCGTGTTCTGTGTATTGCGTTGCAACCGTGAAATATGGAGAGCGACAGTAGCGAAACTCCGCTAAAGGAAAAAGACCATGCGGCATCTTGGGCGCTGCGCAAAGAAGTCTCAAGTCAGGCTGCGCCCTCCATCAACATGAAAGATCGCTCCAGTGCTATAATCCGACTCGGCGACGAATGCGACCACCTGAGCTACCTCCTCAGGAGTGCCCACGCGTTTCACGAGTGTCTTCTCGATTTCCCGTCGACGCACGTCGTCTGGAGTGTCTTCCTGAAAGAGCACAGGACCGGGGACGATCGCATTGACCATCACTTTTGGTGCGAGTTCCATCGCTAATCCCTGTGTGAGCGTGAGCACGCAAGCTTTCGCGACAGAGTAGGGGAGATAATCGACCCACGGGCGTAGTCCAGCCACGTCCGCCATGTTGATGATATGGCCGGACCCCCAATTGTACATTCGCAGGCCGATCTTATGTGCGCACATGAAAGTCCCTGTCAGGTTAGTATCGATGATCTGTTCGATTTCTTCTGCCGAAAGTGTCTCAACTGGAGTACGAGAAAATACCGCCGCATTGTTCACTAGGACATCAATACGACCGAAGTGAGACACTGCGGCTTCGATCATACGATCTATATCATTCTCTTGAGTGATGTCTGCTTGGAGTGCGATAGCCTCACGACCGCTAGCGACTAGCCCCTGGATGGTTTCCTCGGCTGCTTGAAGTGAAGTGTGGTAATGCACCACGAGCCGGCAGCCACGTGCTGCGAGGGTGTTGACAATAGCTCTGCCGACGCGTTTTGCGCCGCCGGTGACGAGTGCGACTTTGCCGTTCAGATTCATACGAAACTAATGCGTATAGCGTAATGCGGAAAACGTCACGAGACACGAAAAGAATTCAGGAGTCAGAATACAGAAGTCAGAAAGGAGATTGAAGACAACAGCTGTTCCTTTTCCGTTCTGTATTCTGTCCCCGGCTTCTGTATTTTATTACGTTTTCATCGGATCATACTGAGGTTGCAGAACGATCTCCGTCGGGCAACTCCGTGGGGAAGAAATCACAACCGAAGAGACGGCATCTGCGACATCCTGCGGGCTAATCATCTTCTCGCGGTTGATACGGCGGTTCGGAGGAATCAGCGCAGTCTCCACGTAGCCGGGGTGGATTGTACATACTTTGATGCCAAACTCTCGCACCTCCTCGAACAGTGCCTGACTAAATCCTCGAACCCCGAACTTTGCGGCGGCATAGGCCGATTCTCCGGCTTTCCCCGTTAATCCTGCAAGAGAACCTATGTTAATGATCACGCCCGCTCGACGTCGAATCATATGCGGCAAGACCAGTCGTGTAAGATACATGGTCGCCCAGAGATTCGTTCGCAGTGTCCACTCCCAATCGCGGACTTGCGCCTTCGCGATTAACGTGCGCGGGGTCCCACCACCGGCATTATTGACAAGAATATCGATGTGACCAAACCGCTCGACACTGGTCCGAACCAGCGTGTCGAGCTGTTGGTCATGTGTCACGTCGGTCGGGATGGGTATCGTCTCCTGCCCGCCTCGTTGTATCTCCTCAGCGACTGCGTGGAGATCGGCGACGGTCCTCGCTGCCAATACCGTTGTGGTTCCAGCCTGAGCGAGGCGCAGCGCAATCGCACGACCAATACCGCGACTCGCTCCAGTGATCAGGGCAACTTTTTGTATAAGTTGAGAATCCATTCCGCCCCGATTGTACATTAATTTTTTACGAGGCGCTTAAGTTTTCTTCGGCCCTGCTGATAACGCCCTGGAAAAGGTCTTCTGTCGCCCTGTCGTTCCGTAGAGCGGGCGTCTTGGGGTAACCCAGCGAGACCGAAGGGGGCAGTCTCCGGGTAAGGCCGAGAGCGGGAAAGGAAAACTGCGATGAGCTGGCTACGATCTGTGTCTAGTCTTTTCCACCACGAAGATCCTCGCGCGGCGGTGCGCGGCGCGTATGCTGAACATCGCTTGCATTCGTCTCTCCCGCCAGGAACACCACCGCACCGCGCCGGGCTCTATGATACCTTACGCGAGAGATACGCTGCTCGTGGACAACCGACGAATAGGATCTCTTTGTGGGCAGAACTTACGCCGTTCCTACTCATGCGTGAAGAAACTTCTTGTGAGGCATTTGTCGAGTATGTTGTCTATCAAGAGGCTCCGACGCGGGCACGTGTGCAGTGGCTGACTCAAGTCCTCAATGCATCGCTCCGCCTTCCGGCGCTTTCTCAGAATTCCCCGCGGGCTATGGCCGCCTTCGCGATGATCAAAAACGTGGCATGGTGTCAATTATTGGAGGACGATGTGAGAGAAGCGATTGCCACAGAGACGGCCGGTCTGCGCGACACCCTCGACGATAGTAAACTTCCGCTACCCGAGGATTGAGGTTATTTGTCCGGGCGAAGCCGACGACGGCTTTTTCGTTGATTTGTCCCAGAGCGTCCGCTAGTATCCATGCCGCGCCGATCCGGCATTGGCGCCAGCACACGCCAGACAATCACGGAAAAGGAGGACGTATGGCTTACGAGTATGCCCTTTACGAGAAAAAGGATCGCATCGCGACGATTACGTTGAATCGCCCGGCAGTGATGAACTCTGTGCATCCGCCTGCAACTGCAGAACTCTCGGCAATTTGGGACGATGCCATTGCGGATGAAAATGTGTGGGTAATCATTCTCACTGGCGCCGGTGATAAAGCGTTCTCCGCCGGGAATGATCTCAAATATACCGCCACGAAGGGATTTCCTTCAGGCCCACGCCCCAAAGGCGGATTCGGTGGTATTACGGATCGAACCGACATCTGGAAGCCCCTGATTGCCGCAGTGAACGGTTTTGCTTTAGGCGGTGGATTCGAAATGGCATTATCGTGCGACATTATCATTGCCGCTGACCATGCACGCTTTGGCCTTCCGGAACCGCGAGTTGGACTGGCGGCACTAGCGGGCGGAGTACATCGCCTGCCGCGGCAAATGCCGGAGAAGATTGCGTTAGGATATATGCTGACTGGCCGTCATATGACCGCCCAAGAAGCGCATCGTTGGGGGATCGTCAACGAGGTTGTTCCGTTAAAAGACCTGATGGCGACAGCGCAACGCTGGGCGAACGAGATTCTTGAGTGCGCTCCCCTCTCTGTGAGGGCCTCAAAGCAGGCGGCAATGATGGGGCTTGGCTTACCTCTCGCTCAGGCCCTTGCAGGTTCCTATCCAGCGATTCAACAAATGATGTCTTCTGAAGACGTGAAGGAAGGACCAAAGGCGTTTGCCGAGAAACGCAAACCGAATTGGAAGGGGAAGTAACGGAATCGGATTTGGGATTGGGGATTTAGGATTTGGTAAAAAAGAGGACAAGTAATGACTAAATACCAACCTTCTTCCTCAAAATCCCAGATCCTAAAGCCCAACTCCCAAGTCTTTACTCTCCGTGTTCGCTACGCCGAGACCGACCAAGCCGGCATGGCGCATCATTCCGCGTTCCTTCCGTGGTTTGAAGTTGGTCGCGTCGAATTGTTGCGGATCCTCGGTAAACCTTACCAAGAGTTTGAGGCCGAAGGCGTACATTTCCCTGTGCGTGAAGTGTGCTGCCGGTATTGGGTGCCGGCGTGCTTCGACGATCTTTTGTCGATTGCAACAACGGTAGAAGAAGTCGGCGGAGCAAGCGTGCGCTTCGGCTATCGCATTACCCGCGAATCCGACGCCGCTCTTATCGCCGAGGGGTCAACGCTCCATGCCTGTGTTGACGACACGGGCAAAGTGAAACGGCTTCCTCCTGCAATCAGGACGATGTTGGCCGGGTAGGGCGCGGGTCCGCGTTCTTTATGGCCCGCAGTTGCTCACGATAGCGGTTCTGTACGCGGCGCAGGAAGGCATACGTTTCGGGCCATTGATAGTCCGGGTAGGTGTACACGAACGGATGGAACTCGCCGCGATAGTAGAGAAGCGTCACCTCGGCGTAGATCCCTTGTGAAAGGTAGATACGGTGTGCCTGGTTCTTTGCTGACGCGAGCACGAGCTTAGTCGCATCCACATATCCGGGATCGAGGTTGACGCGGCGAGGCGATGTCGGACTTTCACCGCCCGAGAGCGATACTTCCAGCGCGTTGGTTGCCACCTTGATGTTTGCTAACGCGTCTGGCGCGATCAAGGTCGCGAAGGTCATGAATCTCCGTAGTAGGGGCTCGCCCATCTCTTTGCGATAATACGTGGTCATGTCCCAGGGAAAGATCTCACTTTCGAGGTCGACGGGACCGTAGAGCGACTGCAACTGCGTGGCGCTCTGGGCAAAGAGGCCGGGCTCATTCGCGAGGATTGCGACGAACAGTTTGACCGGCTTGGGAAGGGTCGGGATGCTCATGTCTTTCGGGAAAGGGGGAAATTAGAAACACGGGATAAAGGAGAATGGATAAGGGATAAGGGCAGAAAAACGTGAGGACATTTTCCTTCTTTGCCCTATTCCATCCATTACCCTTTCCCCTTTATCCCTTATCCTCTTCTCCGATTCGCCGTTTCCCCTTTTTCGCCTCTCAGTTGAAGTAGCCGGTCGTATACCACGTGGGCAACTTCGTCCTTACTCATGATCGGCAACGTTTCCATACGTTCGCTGCGATCAATGAGCGTGACAACATTCGTATCGTGCGCAAAGCCGGCGCCTTCTTGGGTGACATCGTTGGCAACGATCATGTCGAGGTTCTTGTTGCGTAATTTGCGCACCGCGTTCTCCAAGACATGTTCGGTTTCGGTCGCAAAGCCGACATGTAGGCGACTCCCTTTTTGACTGCTCAGTTCCCCGAGAATATCCGGGTTCCGTGTCAGTTCAATGACAAAGTCACCTTCTTTCTTCTTTATTTTCTGTGGGGCAACTTGGGCTGGGCGGTAATCCGCGACTGCCGCGGCGGACACGATCATGGTCGCCTGCGCGTAATGCTCGAGTATGGCATGCTGCATTTCGCGCGCGGTGCGCACGGAGCAAACCCGCACCCCTCGCGGGGTTGAGAGCGAGGTGGGGCCACTTACGAGGATGACATCCGCGCCACGACGCCACGCCACGCGCGCCATGGCGAAACCCATCTTGCCGGTTGAACGATTGGTGATAAAGCGCACCGGATCAATTGGCTCGGCATTCGGACCGGCAGTGACAATAATTTTCTCTTGAGTCAGATCTTTCTTCGTAAGTGCAGCCCGGACATCTTCGACAATGTCTTCTGGGTCGGCGAGTCGTCCTTTACCTTCGTATCCACACGCGAGAAACCCTTCGCCTGGTTCGATGAAACGATAGCCTCTCCTCGTGAGAATTTGCATATTGTCTTGAACTGCCGGGTGAGCGTACATATGAACGTTCATTGCCGGCGCGACCAGGACTGGGGCTGTCGTTGCGAGCAGCACTGTCGTTAGGAGATCGTCGGCAATGCCATGTGCAACTTTGCCGATCACATCGGCTGAGGCTGGCGCGACCAGAATCAGGTCCGCCGTATCTGCCAGACGGATGTGACCAATTTCCGATTCTTGCGTCAAACTAAATGTTTCAGTGGCGACAGGATTTCCCGAGAGCGTCTGCAGAGTGAGGGGAGTAATAAATTCCTGCGCATTCTTCGTCATAAGGACGCGGACTATCGCACCTTCTTTGACGAGTATGCGTGTAATCTCCGCCGCTTTATAGGCAGCAATGCCGCCTGTAACTGCCAAGACAATGGTTTTTCCCGCAAGCATAGTGCAATCTTTGTACTTTCTTTGTTCTCCGCGCGGCTCATGACGACCTGGGAGATAGTTGCCACGTAAAGCATAGGCCAAATGACGAGTAAAGTCATGCGCGGGAATTATTCGTGGTAGCTCTCCTTGACCTTTTCCCCACCTTTGGCATCATGAGGAAAATAAATTTCTGTAGTTACCTATTAGGGTATCCATTATTTGAGTGCTCTAGTGCCGCTCCAAGCCATACGGTCTGTTCCCAGCGTTCCCGCTCCGCATCTCCTCGTTGCTGCTGAGCTTGAACTGGTTGAAAAGAAGCTTTCGGGTCTCATTCAATCACGTGAGCCGCTCTTGAATGAAATTGCCAATTATTTGGTCAGTGCCGGTGGGAAACGGGTGCGTCCAGCCGTTGCCATCCTCGTCTTTCGGGCCTGCGGCGGCAAAAACCCAACCGATATTATTGACATCGCCACTGCGCTTGAGCTGATCCATTCTGCCTCTCTCCTGCACGACGATATTATTGATGGCGGCGAGATGCGCCGGGGCAAACCCTCAGCGTACTGTCGCTTCGGTTTGCCAAATACCTTGGTGGCTGGTGATTTTCTCTTCGGGCGTGCGTTCGCACTTTGTGGTCGCTTTGATGAGAAGGTCGTGACGTGGATCACCGAAGCCTGTATCGGTCTGACTGAAGGTGAAGTGATGCAGGGGCGTTTCCGCCGCAATCCTGCTGTGACGCTGGAGGATTATCTGGAGATCATTTCGCGCAAGACAGCGACCTTATTTGCCAACGGCGCGCGTGTGGGTGGATACCTTGCTGGGGCTTCGCAAGTTATCGTTGAGAGTGTGGCCACCTGTGGCTATTGCGCTGGCATGGCTTTTCAGATCATCGATGACTTGCTGGATGTTGAGGGTGATGGTGACCTCACAGGTAAGCCGATCGGTATTGATTTGATAGACGGGAATCCCTCGTTGCCATTAGTCATGGCAATCCAACGGGATGCGGAAATCCGTCGAGTCTTTGAAAAACAAGAGCCTACGGAACAAGAAGTCCAGTTCGCCCTGGAAAGAGTGCGACGTTCAGGAGTGCTCGTCGAAGGCCAACAGATCGCCCGATCCTACGGTCAACAAGCATTGGCAGCACTGGAAAATCTCGAACCTTCTCCCTATTACGACAGTTTGGTCTTTTTTACACGACAACTGATCGAT
>Ga0070741_10015667_pt1 | contig 12795 bp, 9 predicted proteins | sample Coa_R1_4_FD_66440 | JGI IMG/M metagenome (GOLD analysis project Ga0070741, IMG submission 66440) | Surface soil microbial communities from Centralia Pennsylvania, which are recovering from an underground coalmine fire - Coalmine... | ecosystem: Environmental > Terrestrial > Soil > Unclassified ...
GAGGAGGTCTCGCACCGCGTGCGCGTGCGCCCCGATTCGGCACTCGCCAACCGCACGCTCGCCGAGGTCGAGCTGCCGGTCGAGGTCGGGATGCGCGTGGTCGCGATGCGCCGCGACAAGGACTGGATCATCGACCCCGACGGCGACCAGGTGATGATGCCGGACGACATCCTCATCCTGCGCGGGCCCGCCGACGGCATCAACGAGCTCCGCGCCCTCGCGGGCGCGCCCGAGTGGCGCCCGCCGGTGGTCGAGGAGGACCCCGCCATCAGCGACCTCGACCGCGCCGTCGACGTGCTCGTCGAGATGAAGAACGTGTCCGAGGTCGCGGTCGGGCTCGCCTACTCGGCGCTGCTGTTCAACGACCAGAGCCTGGCGGCGGAGGTGTCGGCGCTCGAGGACCGGCTCGACGAGATGCGCGAGCGCCTCGAGGTCTGGGTGCTGCGCAGCGCCGCCGACGAGCTCGACCCGTCGCCGTTGCGTGGCCTGCTGCACCTCGGCGGCGCGGCCGAGGAGATCGGCGACGCGGCCCAGCAGATGGTCTGGCTGGTCGAGGAGGGGGAGGAGATGCACCCCGTCCTCGCGATGGCGCTCGGCGAGGCGGACGAGGTGATCGCCCGCGTCCCCGTGGCCGCCGGCTCGCAGCTCGACGGCGTGACCCTGCGCGAAGCGCAGCTCGAGGTCGAGACCGGCTTCTACCTCCTCGCCATCCGCCGCGCCGGCCGCTACCTGTACCGGCCGCGCGGGATGGTGCGTCTGCAGGCGGGCGACGAGCTCATCGCGAGCGGCCCCGACGAGGGGCAGGCGCTGCTCGCCGAACGCTGCGGCTACCAGCTCCTCGAGGACGACGACACCGGCGAGATCGAGCTGGTCCCCGCCGGCGCGGGCGGGGAGTCCTGACCGGGCGGAGGCGAACGCCGCGCCGCAGCCATCCTGCCCCGTGAGCCGACGGCCGCGCCGGTCGGCGAGGCCTCGCGTTCAGCCGCGCATGCGGCGGACGCCGGGGGGCGGCCCGGGCGGCGGGGGCGCCAGTCGGACCTTCACGTCGAGGGCGAGCGCGCCCGTGGCGGAGACCACGACCGGGTTGCAGTCCATCTCCGCGATCTCCGGGACGATCTCGGCGAGGCGGCCGATGCGCAGCAGCACGTCCTCGAGTGCGGCGACGTCGGCCTCGGGTGTGCCGCGGTAGCCGAACAGCAGCGGCGAGGACCGCAACGACCGCACGAGCTCGTGTGCGTCGGTGTCGAGCAGCGGGAGGATGCGCAGCGCGGTGTCGCGGGTGAGCTCGGCGGCGAACCCGCCGATCCCGAACACGACGAGCGAGCCGAACGAAGGGTCGCGCGTCACGCCCACGATCGTCTCGACTCCGGGCGCGGCCATCGGCTGCACGACGGCGCCGCCCATCTCGTCGCCGAGCCGCGCCGCCATGTCGTCGTACGCGGCGCGCACGGCCTCGGCGCCGGCGAGGCCGAGGCGGACCCCGCCGACGTCGGTCTTGTGGACGATGCGCCCCGACCCCGCCTTCAGCGCGACCGGGTAGCCGAGCCGGTCGGCGGCCCGGGCGGCCTCGACCCGGCTCGCCACGGCGACGGTCTCGACGACGGGTACGTGGACGGTGGCGCAGAGCCGGGAGGCCAGCTCGGGATCGAGCCACTCGCCCTCCGGGTGGAGGGCGAGCCGACCGTCGACGAGGGCGCGGGCGCCGGCCTCGTCGATGCCGTCGAGCCGGGCGGCGACCCCGCGGGGCTTGGCTCTCCACTCGGCGTACGTCGCGGCGCGCGCGAGCGCGGCCGCGGCGCCCTCGGGGAACGCGAACGAGGGGATCGGCGAGACCGCGGCCGCGGTGCCGGGGAGCAGGTCGAGGGTGCCGTCGCGTCCGAGGAAGCACGAGACGACGGGCTTGTCGGGCGCGCCGGCCGCCGCGGCGACGACCGCGGCCGCGACGTCCTCGGCACGGGTCACGAGCGGCGGCACGAAGATCGGGATGACGGCGTCGACGTCGGCGTCCGCGAGCACGGTACGGAGCGCGCGCTCGTAGGTGTCGGCCGACGCGGACGCCACGAGGTCGACGGGGTTGCGGACGCCGGCGTCGGGCGAGACGAACGCGCGCAGCGCGGCCTGTGTCTCCGCCGACAGCTCCGGCACCTTCAGGCCCACGGCTTCGCACGCGTCGGCGGCCAGGATCGCCGGCCCGCCGCCGTTGCTGACGATCGCGACCCGCCGCCCCCGGGGGAGTGGCTGGTGGGCGAGCACGATCGCGGCGTCGAACAGCTCCTCGAGCGTGTCGACGCGGATGACGCCGGCCTGGTGGAACAGCGCGTCCACGGCGACGTCGGGTGTGGCGAGCGCGGCCGTGTGCGACGACGCGCCCCGCGTGCCCGCCGTCGTCCGCCCGCTCTTCACCGCGACGATCGGCTTCGTGTGCGAGATCCGACGCGCGAGACGCGCGAACTTGCGAGGATTCCCGAAGGACTCGAGGTAGAGCAGGATCACGTCGGTGTCGGGGTCCTCCTCCCAGAACTGCAGGAGGTCGTTCCCGCTGACGTCGGCCTTGTTGCCCGTCGACACGAACGTCGACACGCCGAGGCCGAGGCGGCCGGCGCGCGCGAGCAGCTCGATGCCGAGGCCGCCCGACTGCGACGCGAACCCGACCCGCCCCCGCACCGGCGCGAACGGCGCGAACGTGGCGTTCATCGAGACGTCGGGATTGGTGTTGACGATGCCCATGCAGTTCGGGCCGATCATGCGCATCCCGTGGCGGCGCGCGATCGACACGATCTCGTGCTCGGCTCCGGCGTGGTCGCCCCCGACCTCGGCGAAGCCAGCGGAGATGACGACGAGACCCTGCACGCCCGCCCGGGCGCAGTCCTCGACGACCTCCCGCACCGCCGTGGCGGGCACGGCGACGACGGCCACGTCGACCCGGTCGGGCACGTCGCCCACGGTCGGGTAGGCCCGGACCCCGGCCACCGACGACGCGGTGGGGTGCACGGGGTAGACGGGTCCGGTGAACCCGCCGGCAAGGAGGTTGCGCAGGACCTCGTGCCCGATCGTGGCCCGTGTCCGGCTCGCGCCCACGACCGCGATCGATCGGGGCGCGAGCAACCGGGCCATCGAGCGCGCCTCGGCCCGGTGCTCACGGTCGCGCTGCACCGCGACCGACTCCGGCGTCGGCTCGATCGCGAACGACACCTCGACCGTGCCGGCGTCGAAGCGGCGCGTGACCTCGAACCCCGCATCGGAGAAGACGCGGAGCATCTTGTGGTTGTTCGGCATCGTCCACGCCTCGAAGCGCCGGATGCCGGCCTCCCGGGCGACCGCCGCGAGGTGCTCGAGGAGGATGCTGCCGAGCCCGCGCCCGTGCTGGTCGTCCTGCACGCTGAACGCCACCTCGGCGGTCGCGGCGTCGTCGTCGCCGGTGCGGTCGTAACGCGCGATCGCGACGATGTCGTCGCCGAGCTCGGCGACCAGCGAGAAACGACGCTCGTAGTCGATCTCCGAGATCTGCTCGAGTTGGCGCGCGGTCGGCGGTGGGACGGGTGAGAAGAACCGGAGGTACAGCGACTCGTCCGAGAGCCGTGAGTAGAGATCCTGCAGGCGGTCGCCGTCGTCGGGACGAACGGGCCGGATGTGCACCGTGCCGCCGTCGGCGAGCACGACGTCGCTCTCCCAGTGTTTCGGGTACACGACGCCAGGGCGTGTGTCCACCACGATTTGCAGCGTAGTGAGACGCGGCCGGCGCGCCGAGGCCCGAACCGAGCGCGTGGGTACTTCTCACGCGCGGGGTCGGCTACCGTCGCCCTCCGTGGGTCCGGGATTCGAGACACCTCCGGACGGGCTCACGGCGGCCGAAGTCGCGGATCGGGTGGCGCGCGGGCAGACCAACGACGCCGGCGAGCGCACGAGCCGCACCTACGGCGAGATCGTCCGGGCCAACGTCTTCACGCGCTTCAACGCGATCCTCGGCGTCCTCCTCGTCGTGATCCTCGTGTTCGGTTCCCCGCAGGACGGACTCTTCGGCGTCGTGCTCGTCGCCAACGCGCTCATCGGCATCGTGCAGGAGATCCGGGCGAAGCGGACGCTCGACGGTCTGGCGGTGCTCAGCGCGCCGCGGGCGCGGGTCGTGCGCGACGGCCGGCTCGAGGAGTGCGCGGTCGAGGCGGTCGTGCTCGACGACCTGCTCGAGCTGCGGACCGGCGACCAGGTCCCGGCCGACGGCCTCGTTCGCACGGCCGACGGACTCGAGATCGACGAGTCGCTCCTCACCGGCGAGTCCGACCCGGTCGACAAGCCCGTCGGCGCCGACGTGATGTCGGGCAGCATCGTCGTGGCCGGCGCAGGCCGGTTCCAGGCCACGGCCGTCGGCGCCGACGCGTACGCCCGCAAGCTCGCGATCGAGGCCCGCCGCTTCGAGTTGACGCGGTCGGAGCTCGTCGACGGCATCAACCTGCTGCTGCGCATGATCCAGTACGCGCTCTTCCCGATCGCGGCACTGCTCCTCTGGCGCCAGCTCGCGAACCACGACCTCGACAACGCGCTCACCGGGACGGTCGCCGGCGTCGTCGGCATGGTGCCCGAGGGTCTGGTCCTGTTGACGAGCCTCGCGTTCGGGATTGCGGCGGTCACGCTCGCCCGCCGCAAGGTGCTGGTCCAGGAGCTGCCGGCGGTCGAAGGGCTCGCCCGCGTCGACGTCGTCTGCCTCGACAAGACCGGCACCCTGACGGAGGGCGACGTCGTCTACGACCGCATCGAGGTGCAGCCCGGCTGTGACGAGTCGACCGTGCGGGCCGCGTTGGGAGCCCTCGCCAACGACGAGAACCGCAACGCGACGCTCGCGGCGATCGCAGCGGCGTTCCCGCCGCCCGAGGGCTGGGCGCGTACGGGCGTGATCCCCTTCTCGTCGGCCCGCAAGTGGAGCGCGGCGACCTTCGGGACGTACGGCACGTGGATCATCGGCGCCCCCGAGATGATCCTGGCCGACGTGCCCGACTCCCCGGCCCGCCGCCAGGCCGACGAGATCGCGTCGTCCGGGCGGCGGGTGCTCCTGCTCGCGGCGGCCGGCGGCGGGCTGGTCGACGAGCAGCTGCCCTCGGGCCTCGAGCCCGCCGCCCTCGTGCTCCTGGCGGAGAAGGTCCGGCCCGACGCGGGCGACACGCTGCGCTACTTCGAGGAGCAGGGCGTCGCGCTGAAGGTCATCTCGGGCGACAACCCGCGCACCGTCGGAGCCGTCGCCCGCGAGGTCGGCCTCGAGGGCGCGGACGACGCGGTCGACGCCCGCACCCTTCCCGACGAGCAGGGCGAGCTGGCCGACGTGCTCGAGCGGCATTCGGTCTTCGGGCGGGTCACGCCCCAGCAGAAGCGCGCCATCGTCGGCGCGCTGCAGTCGAAGGGCCACGTCGTGGCGATGACGGGCGACGGCGTCAACGACGCACTGGCGCTGAAGGACGCCGACATCGGCATCGCCATGGGATCCGGTGCCGCGGCGACGCGCGCGGTCGCGCAGCTCGTCCTCCTCGACGGCAAGTTCTCGACGATGCCCGGTGTCGTCGCGGAGGGCCGGCGCGTCATCGCCAACATCGAACGCTCGGCGAACCTGTTCGTGACCAAGACCGTCTACGCGATCCTTCTCGCGCTCTTCGTCGCGGTCGCCGGGTGGAACTACCCGTTTCTCCCGCGCCACCTCACGATCGTGAGCACGTTCACCATCGGGATCCCGGGATTCTTCCTCGCGATCGCGCCCAACAAGCAGCGGTACGTGCCGGGGTTCATCCGCCGCGTGCTGCGTTTCACGATCCCGGCCGGCATCGTCGCCGGCACCGCGTCGCTGGCGACGTACTCGATCGCGTTCTACGGCTTCGACGTGCCGCTCAAGCAGGCGCGGACCGCGACGACCATCACGCTCGTCATCGTCGGGCTCTGGGTGCTGCTGATCCTCGCCCGCCCGATGACCTTGTGGCGCGGCGCCCTGGCGGCGGCGATGGTGCTGGCCGCCGCGATCATCCTCGCCGTCCCCGGCCTGCGCGATTTCTACGCCCTGCGGCTCCCACCCGGCGACGTCACCGCCTCGGCGCTCGCGGTCGCTGCCGGCGCCGTCGCCGTCCTCGAGGCCGGCTGGCGGACGACCCGCGCCCTCGCCCGCCACCGCGGCGCCTCGGCGGGACCCACGGGACCCACGCCCCCTCCCGCGTGTGTGCCGAAATCCGTCACCACGGCGGAAAAGTGAACCGACGCGGAGGGGGCCGCGGGGGGTTGGTGGTCAGACGACGTTGCCGACGAGGTCGCCGATCAGGGCGGTGACGGCCATCGCGAGCCCGCTGCCGATCAGGACCCGGGCCGCGGCCCGGCCCAGCGGGGCGCCGCCGAGACGGGCGCCGAGCGCGCCGAGGGCCGCGAGCAGCGCGAGCGCGACGGCCGCGATCACCGGGATGCGCGCTCCCGACGGCGCGCCCAGCATCGCGAGCACCGGGGCCGCGCCGGCGATCGAGAAGCTCGCCGCCGACACGAGCGCCGCCTGGACCGGGCGCGCCCGCCCGGACTCGTGGATCCCGAGCTCGTCGCGCAGGTGCGATCCGATCGGGTCGGCGGCCGTGAGCTGCTTGGCCACCTCGCGGGCGAAGTCACGGTCGAGACCGCGGCCGACGTAGATGTCGGTCAGCTCGGCGAGCTCGAGATCAGGGTCGACGACCTGCTCGCGGATCTCGCGGGCGATGTCCGCGTGCTCGGTGTCGCGTTGCGAGCTGACCGAGTTGTACTCGCCGGTCGCCATCGCCATGGCCCCTGCCGCGAGGCCCGACAGGCCGGCCACGATGATGGTCGACCGCGACGCGTTCGACGCCGCGACCCCGATCATGAGGCTCGCGGTCGAGACGATGCCGTCACCGGCACCGAGGACCGCGGCCCGCAGCCAGCCGATCCTCGCGTAGCGGTGGATCTCGTGATGGATCGGCATCAGAGCCAGCGCTTCCGACGGAAGTACACGAACAACGGCACCGACACGACCGCGATGATCCCCCCGACGACGACGAAACCCTCGCCCCAGTCGAGATCGGGGGCGTTCGAGAAGTTCATGCCGAGGATCCCCGTGATCAAGGTCGCGACGATCAGGATCGCGCCCCAGGCGGCCAGCTGCTGCATCGACCGGTTCATCCGGTTCGACACCACGGCCAGCTCGGCGTCGCGGAGGTTCGTCAGCACGTCCCGCTGGGACTCCAGCAGCTCCGACACGCGCAGCACGTGGTCGCTCAGGTCCTGGAAGTGGACGACCGCGGCGTCGGTGATCGTGGCCGGCTCGCGGCGCAGGATCGCGGCGACCACCTCTCGGAGCGGCATCGCGTTGCGGCGGAACTCGACGATGGTCTTGCTGAGGTCGAAGAGCTGCCGGGGCCGGGCCGTGCGCGTCGACATGCTCGTGTCGCCGTCGTCGTCGAGCACGTCGACCTCGGCCGCGTCGAGGCGGTCGTCGATCGTGTCGGTCACCGTGAAGTAGCGGTCGACCACCACGTCGAGCAGCGACCAGAGCAGGAGTCCCTCGTCGGCGGAGTCGTGCTGGACGCACTGGGCCTCGAAGCGCTGCCGGACGGCGTCGATCGGGAAGGGACCGGCCGCCGCCGCGCTCGGGTCGAGGGGCTGGCGGACCGACAGCAGCCAGCCGTCGCCGAAGACGACGTCGATCTCGCGTGTCGAGAGCTGCCCGCCGGACAGGGAACAGTCGTGGACGGCGACGTGGAAGTGGTCGGAGTAGTGGTCGAGCTTGGTCCGCTGGCCCGAGCTGCGCAGGTCCTCGAGGACGAACTCGTTGACGCCGAGCCGGCGTCCCAGGTCGTCGAGCTCGTCCGGATCGGGCGTGTCGCAGTCGAACCACAGCAGGGTGTGCTCGGGCTCGACGACCGCCTGCTCGACCTCGACCTCGGTGGGCGTCCCGGAACCCGACTGGTAGCGCAACACCCTGATCACGGCTCTCCGGCCCCGCGACACTCGCTCACGGGCCGGAGCCTACGGGGGGTCGCGCCTCAGGATCCGCCGTCGTCCTCGTCGATGCGACCCGCGAGCGCCTGGAGGAAGGTGCGGGCCACCACCTCCGCGGCCCGCTGGACGATCGCGTCGTCCGCGGCCGACGGCCCGGTCCGCCGGTAGGTGGCGCTGAGGGTGAGCTGCGAGAGGCCGGGCCCGACCGGCGAGACCTCGAGGTCGGCCTCGAGCGTCGGGAGCGCCTCGCCGTCCGAGCCGGCGATGTGCAGGGGAACGACGAGCGAGTCGCGCCGGACGCGCACGGGCCCGGTTTCGCACTGGACGGTCCCCGCCCGGCGCCCGTCCGCGCCGCGCGGCGGAGCGACGAGCCGGACGGATCCGGTCAGTTGCCGCGCGTTCGCCGCCGCGTCCTCCGCAAGGCCGTTCAGCCAGCTCGCGTCCGCGACGAAGCGCGGTGCCACGGACTCGAACGGCTGCGCCACGTGGATGAAGTCGCGGACGAACATCGGTCCTCCGGCCGCTCGGTGGGACGGCGGTTGCATCCGGAACCCGTTCGCGTGCCGGGCTCTCTGCCAATGTCGTCCGGCACCCGGGCCCCGGCGAGGGCAGAAGGTCCCGAGTTCCCGGGGCGTGAGTCGGCGGCGGATGCGGGCGCGTCAGACGACCGGCACGCGCCACTCGACGGCCGTCCCCCCGCCCGGCCCGGGCCGTACCACGAACGTGCCACCTCTGGCGCGCGCTCGGTCGTCGAGGTTGCGCAAGCCGTGCCCGAGCCTCGTCCGTCGCCGCGCCGGGTCGACGCCCGTGCCGTCGTCGACGACGCGGACGGTCACCGCGTCGTCGACCGCGACGTCGACGTCGACGTGGTGGGCACCGGCGTGGCGGACGACGTTCGTCAGCGTCTCGCGCAACACGGCGAGGACCTCGTCGCCGAGCGCGGGCGAGACGCGGGTGTCGAGCGCGTGGTCGAGGTGCACCGCCGGCTCGAGACCGGCCGGGCGGACGGCCTCGTCGACCAGCGCGAGCACCGACGCGCTGAGTGCGGGACGGTCGGACGGGCGGATCGCGAGCTCGAAGATCGTGCCGCGGATCTCCGAGATGATGCCGTCGAGCTCGTCGACGGCCTCGACGAGCCGGTCCGACGTCGAGCGGGCGTCGCTGAGGCGGGCGATCGCCTGCAGGCGCATCCCGACCGCGAAGAGGCGCTGGATCACCTTGTCGTGCAGATCGCGCGCGATGCGTTCCCGATCGCGGAGCACCGCGAGGTCTTGCAACCGGTCGTGCAGACGCGAGTTCTCGACCGCCACCGCGGCGGTGGCGGCGAGCGAGACGACGAGCTCCTCGTCCTCCTCGGTGAACTCGTCCGCGCTCGTCTTGTCGCAGAGGTAGAGGTTCCCGAAGACCTCGTCCCGCAGGCAGATCGGGACTCCGAGGAACGAGCGCATCGCCGGGTGGTTCGGCGGGAAGCCGTAGGACTGCGGGTGCTCGCGCAGGTTGCGCAGCCGCAGCGGCTTCGGGTCGCGGATCAGGAGGCCGAGGATGCCGCGCCCCTCCGGGAAGTGACCGATCCGCTCGACCGTCTCCGGCCCGACGCCGATCGAGATGAACTGGGTGAGCCGCTGGTCGTCGCCGACCACGCCGAGCGCGCCGTAACGGGCGTCGACCAGCGTGCAGGCCGCCTCGGTGATGTGGTGCAGGACGGGGGAGAGGTCGAGTCCCGACGCGATGTCGAGCATCGCGTCCAGCAGGCCCCGGAACCGCCCGGTCGCGAGCGGTTCGCGGGGAGCGTCACCAGCCACTCGACCGACGGTACATGGCCGTAGACTCGTGGACATGCCCGACGCCCGGGGCTCCGCCCCCAACCCGGGAGACCCTTCCGACGCGCGCCGCATCCGGGTCTTCCTCCTCGACGACCACGAGGTGGTCCGCCGGGGGCTGCGCGAGCTCCTCGAGTCGGAGGACGACATCGAGGTCGTCGGCGAAGCGGGGACGGCCGAGGAGGCGACGACCCGCATCCCGCCCACGCGTCCCGACGTGGCGGTGCTGGACGTCCGCCTGCCGGACGGCAACGGCGTCGAGGTCTGCCGCGAAGTCCGTTCGCGCCATCCCGAGATCCAGTGCCTGATCCTCACGTCCTTCGCCGACGACGAGGCGCTGTTCCAGTCGATCATGGCCGGGGCTGCGGGCTACGTCCTGAAGCAGATCAAGGGCACCGACCTGGTCGACGCGGTGCGCCGGGTCTCGGAGGGCCAGTCGCTGCTCGACCCCGCGGTCACGGCGCGGGTCCTCGAGCGCCTGCGTACGCCACCCGAGACCGACGAGCGGCTCGCCCGCCTCACCGACCAGGAGCGCAAGATCCTCGACCTCATCGCCGACGGCCTGACGAACCGCCAGATCGCCGAGCGTGTGCACCTGGCCGAGAAGACCGTCAAGAACTACGTCTCGAACCTGCTCACGAAGCTCGGGATGGAACGGCGCACCCAGGCCGCGGTCTACGCGGCCGGTCTCCGCGAGCAGCACCCGGGCGACTGAATCCCGAGGCGAGCGCCCGCGCCGCACGTCCTCTGCGGCGCAGCGAGCGGCGAGGCATGTGGGACCTTGGTCCCTTGGAGCCTGACGCGTCCGGCCCTGGCCCGTACGCGGCGCGGCCCGCACGATGGCGCGTACATCGCCGTCGGCGCGGCGACCGCGCGGCGGCCGTCGGAGGAGGCCGGGAATGCGCGTGCTCGTCGTGGGCACTCTGCCCGAAGCCATGGAGCACACGAGCGAGGTCCTGCGCGACGCGGGCCACGACGTCGTCTCCTGCCACGACCTCGGCGACCGTCCGTTCCCGTGCCGCGGTCTCCGAGGCGAGCCCTGCCCGCTCGACGGTGACGGGGTCGACGTCGTCGTGACCGCCCGCGACCGCGCGTGGCCGAGCCCGTCGCCCTACGAGGACGGCGCCGCGTGCGCGTTGCGCCACCACGTGCCGATGGTCGTGCACGGCTTCACGTCCGTACACCCCTACGACGCCTGGGCCCGCGCGGAATCGCGCGACGACAGCGAGCTCGCGGCGCTCGTCGAGACCGTCGCCCGCGCCCCGCTCACCGAGCACAGCGACCTCGCCCGCGCGACCGCGCGCCAGGTGCTCGACGCCGCCGGACTGCCGAGCGACGGGGTCGACGCCGTCGTCACGCGCCGGCACGCCCGGTTGCGCGTCATGGTGACGCTGCCGCCCGGCACGGAAGCGGCCGAGTCGAGCGTGTCGGCGAAGGTCCTCGGCGCGCTGCGCCGCCTCGACCCCGACGCCCGCGGCATCGACCTGGGCTTCACCCCGGCTCGGTGAGTCCCCGCCGGGCGCCGGTAGATTGGGTGACCGGCGCCCGCGGGTGCGGGTGGCCGCGCGACTGGAGGCCCAACCCATGAGCGTCGAGGCGCCCGAGCTGACGGGTGAGCAGCTCCGCGACCAGACCATCGCCTGGTTGCGCGACAACCTGCCGGCCGGGTGGATGGAGGCGATCGACGCGGGCGACGACGCCCGCTGGCAGGAGCTGCGGCGGGGCCTCGACTACTCGGCGTGGTGCAAGGTCATGGGCGAGGCCGGGTACGCCACCCCGACCTGGCCCGCCGAGTACGGCGCGGGCCTGTCGCTCTCACCGGGTCAGGCGAAGCACGTCAACGACGTCCTCGGGCACTACAAGGTGCCGCGCTCGTTCAACATCATCGGGATCGGGATGGGCGGCCCGACGCTTCTCACGTGGGGGACGGAGGAGCAGCGGCACCGACTCCTGCGCCCGTGCGCGACCAACGAGGAGATCTGGTGCCAGCTCTTCAGCGAGCCCGGCGCCGGGTCGGACGTCGCCGGGTTGTCGACCCGTGCCGTACGCGACGGCGACGAGTGGGTCGTCAACGGTCAGAAGGTCTGGACCACGCTGGCGCATCTCGCTCGGTGGGGGATGCTCGTCGCGCGGACCGACCCCGACCAGCCGAAGCACCGCGGCCTGAGCTACTTCCTCGTCGACATGCAGGCGCCGGGCGTCGAGGTGCGACCGCTCGTGCAGATCACGGGCGAGGCCGAGTTCAACGAGGTGTTCCTCGAGAACGTGCGCATCCCCGACTCGATGCGCGTCGGGCCCGAGGGCGAGGGCTGGCGCGTCGCCATCACGACGCTGATGAACGAGCGCGTCGCGCTCTCGGGCGCGGGATCCGTCGGCGGCGAGGCGGTGGGCGGCAGCCCGATCGACCGCCTGATCGAGCGCCACCAGCCGGTGGGCGACCCCCTCGTGCGCCAGCGACTGGCGCAGGCGTGGATCGAGGGCAAGCTGATCCGCTGGAACAACCAGCGCGCGTCCGACAAGCGCAAGAGCGGCGGCGAGGTCGGGCCCGAGGGGTCGATCACGAAGCTGATGCAGGCCGAGTACAACCAGCGCGTGCAGAAGCTGGCCGTCGACCTCGAGGGCGTGCACGGCATCGCGTGGGAGGGCGGCCCGCTGAAGGGCGAGGGCGAGATCGGCTGGATCCGCACCGACACCGACGACGCTCGCTCGATCGCGCGCGGGTTCCTGCGCGCGCAGGCCAACACGATCGAGGGCGGGACGTCCAACATCATGCGCAACATCCTGGGGGAGCGCGTCCTCGGGCTCCCCAAGGAGCCCGACCCGTCGCGCGACCTGCCGTGGAAGGACGTCCCGCGCAACGGCTGACGGCTCAGCCTCGGCAGCGCGCGCCCTCGGACGGGAGCCTGCGCGTCAGCAGGTACCGGTCGACCGCACGGTCGATGCACGGGATGCCCTTCCCGTACGATCCGTGCTCGGTGCTGTCGAACGTCAACAGGCGCGACCGCGCGAT
>Ga0070741_10015668_pt1 | contig 12795 bp, 25 predicted proteins | sample Coa_R1_4_FD_66440 | JGI IMG/M metagenome (GOLD analysis project Ga0070741, IMG submission 66440) | Surface soil microbial communities from Centralia Pennsylvania, which are recovering from an underground coalmine fire - Coalmine... | ecosystem: Environmental > Terrestrial > Soil > Unclassified ...
CCCCATGTGCTTGGCCTCCCCGAGTTCCCCATGTTCCCCCCACGCCCCCCTCTTCCCCTTCTTTCCCCTGTAAGACAAACCCCGCCCCCTCCCTCCATGAGAGGGGCCGCGGGGGTTCCGCCTTCGGCGTCCCCCGCGGATTCAACGGCTCTCTGTCCCACTTTTCGGAGGGGCTCTGGTGAGCCATGAAGCCTGCCAGCTCACCAGAGCCCCGGTATGCGGCGGTTCTCACCGTCGCCCCTCCCCGCACCGGAGTGGTCAACCGGCGCGGGTATCGCGTGCGCTTCTTAGCTCAGTGGGAGCTCTCCCGCGGCCGCGCGCCGTTGCCGGTCGTAGTACGCGAGCCGCGCGCGGCCGCGCGCGGTGAGCTGAAAGCGCAAATCCTCCAGCTGCTCGTAGGGCCCGAGGCGAAACCGCGTGCCCCGGGGCCGAGCGATCGTGCATTCCACCAGCTGCTCCGTCCAGAGGCGCGCGACGTGCTTGGCCGCGGCCTTGTGGGATAGGTCGAAGTGTTCCGCAACGTGAAGGATGCCCGCCGCGTGCCGGCCGGCGAAGTAGCGCAGGACGTCCTCGCGCGTGGTCATCGGCGGGCTTGCGCGCGGAGCTTGAGTGTTACCAGCTTGTCGAGCGCGACGGCGATTTGCTCCAGCGCCACCACGGCGCGGGTCAGCAGCTCGAGCACGGCGCGCGGGGCCCTAGTCGGCGAGCGTCGCGGCCAGGTCCGGCACCGGCCGTATGATCGTCGAGAGCAGCCGCCAGGCGTCGCGCTGGAAGTCGCGGCCCACCTGGTCGCGCAGCACGGCCCAGCCGGCGGCGCGCGCGTCGAGCTCTGCCGAGCTGGCGACGGTGACGTCGCGCGTTTCGCCGGCTTCGGAGCGGAGAAAGCGAAAGGTGTAATAGCGGATGAAGGGTTTGTTCAGGGTCCGCACCATCGGGGTTCCCCCTCTCTGACCCAATCGGGCTCCGTCTCGAAATCACCGACGATGACGGCGGCGGCGTAGCGGCGGGCCGGCTGCTCCACGCGGCCGCCTTTGATTGCATTGCAGCTGCGGCACAACACCTGGAGCCGTCCGCGCGCGTGCTCCTCGCGATAGCGCTTGATGCGCCGGTGCCAGCTGAGCGCGCGCGGGCTCCATGTCCGCCCGTCGATGTGGTCCAGCTCCAACCGGTCGGTCCGCTTACACCAGGCGCAGCGTCCGCCGAGCGCGCGGATCATGGCGTCACGCCATTTGCGCGCATAGCGGTAATTGGCCGCGGTGGATGAGCTGCTCACTTGTGAAACGCCCCCTCCCGCGCGTGCCGCAGCTCGTGGGCGAGCACCGCGGGGTCGTCGTGCGGCACGATGGCCAGCCGCTCGCTCGGGAAGTAGCAGCCGAAAATGTGGTCGGTCGCTTTCGCGTTGACCGCGAGCGCGTGACAGAGCACGTTGACTTGCGCGGGCGTCGTGAAGAGCACCGCGGCGTCGGGAAACTGCACCAGCTGATTCGGCCGCGGGGCGGGCGCGCAGCTGCTGAGCGTGAGCACGAGGCCGAGCAGCACGAGGCCGCGGCGCGCCGGCGCCGCGGCCTCAATGACCAGGGTTTGCCATTCCATCGAGCGTGGCCTTCCGGCGACGGAGCGCGCCGATGCGGTACTCGATCGCGGCGCGCGCGACCAGGTGGGACAAGGGCGCGCGGTCGAGCGCCCGCAAGTCGATGAGCGCGGCATCCAGCTCGCGCTCCACCGCTTCGATCGTGAGCAGCTGGGCCATGCGCGCCCGGCTCACTGTTGCTCCTGCGCGAGCAGGCGGTCGCGGAGCCGGGCCAGGTTGCGCGTGAGTCGCGCCGAGCGGGAGCGGCCGGCGAAATACTGCGAGAGCATGACGGCCGAGCAGCGATTGCGCCGCGCGAGCCGGGCCAGGCTATAGCCGCGGGCGGCGAAAAAAGCCCGCAGCTCGGACAGCTCGCCTGGTGTTACACTCGGCGTGAAGTGATAGCGTACTTCTGGTAGGCGGGGTGCGGGTTCCATGCCTCAGACAGTAAAGTACTGCTGTAGTATTTGTCAATAGATTATGCACGCATTGCGTAAGAAGAGAGTTTTTACCTGATCCGGAAAGGATATACCGATGCCCGGCGTAAAGTTTCCCGGTTTCGTCGAGCGGCTCCAGTACCGCTTGCGTCAGCTTGGCTATGAGCAGCACGGCCGGATCATGTGGGGCCGCTTCGCGGCCGAACACGGCTATCAAGTCGCGCTGTTCGGGAACTGGATGAAGGGCGCCACGCCAACCTATGACAATCTCGAACGGCTCGCGCGCGATTTGCGGTGCGAGCTGGCGTGGCTGCTGCTCGGCGACCGCCCGCCGACGCCCTGGGATGGCGTCGAGCGCCGGCGGCCGCCGCGCCCGTCGCCGGCCATATCTGGGGGCGCCGGCGTCGCGCTGCCCCGAGCGGTAGAGGCGCCCGAGGCCGAAGTGCCTCTTATCGGACATGTGCGCCGAATCCGGACACGCAGTCAGGAGCTGCTACGAGAGTGCGCGGCGTTCTGGGATTGGCTCGGTTCTTCCGGATCGCTCGCACCGGTGCCGGCATGAGATTTGCGATAACTGATGATTCGTGGGCCCGCGCGTCAGCTCGAAAACCTATCTCCATGTCCACTCGGGCCGCTGGCAGTGGACCGTGGACGATGCCGACGCCACGGTCGAGCTGCGCGAAGTGGGCACGCACCGCACGATCCTGGAGCTGCCGGCCGCCCTGGTCGCCGTGGTACTCATGCATTACTACGGCGGGGCCGAGCTGGCGGCCGCCCTGGCGCCGGCCCTGGCCCAGCTCCCGCGCCGGTCGGCCCCGGGCCCGCATGCGTTGGGACAGCCCCGCCTCCGGGGCCAGGATGCCGAAAAGCGCCGGTTGCGGGGCCGGAAAAGGGGCCCAGGAGCTTAGTTGAGCTGGGGGGCCGCTATCTGGATATGGGCAAATCGGCCTAGGGGCCTTTCCGGCCCCCACGGGGTGACAAAGTGCGGATCATCCTCGACGTCGAAGGACACTACGCAGCGCGAGAGGAACCCCCCGATGCTGAGAGACGCTGACATAATCTCGATTTACCGGACCCTTCCCCTGGCGGTCGCGCTGCTGCTGCTAGCCGGCTGCTCGGCCGGGGTGCGGTACGTGTGCGGGGAGCGATGGCTGCACCGTTCGCCCGCTGGCGAGGCCGGCGACCTCGTGAACGGCGCCGCCTACCTCGCCTGTCTCGCTACCGAACCCACCAGCTCGGCCGGGCCCAGCTCGGTGCCCACAGCGCCCACAGCGTCAGAGCCGCGATAGCGGCGAGCACCGCCAGGCCGGCGTAGTCCTGCCAGCCTGGCGGGTCGCGGTCGTCGTCGGCTATGCCGGCTGCTCCGCGGTCTTGGGCGTGAGCACGTGCAGGTCGGGCGGCGGCGACACCTGGCCCGCGGCCTGGAGCACCGGCGCGGCCCATGCCCATTTCGGCTGCGTCATGGTGTACGCGGCGGCGCCGAGCAGCGCCAGGTGCCAGAGCGATGACAGCACGTTTCCCCAGTTGATATCTTTCATCGGCCGAAGCCCTCCGTTACCCACAACCGATGACCGCCCGCATCCCCCGTCGCGAATAAGCCCGAGCGCGGGACAAAGGGCGCCGTCCACAGGAAGGGGTTATCGATGATGCTGCCGGCGCCGGGCACGCCGTACTGAAAGAGCGAGCGCGTATCGCCCGGGGTCGGGGTCGTGCTCAGATACACGGCTCCGAAGCTCACATGGAGCAGGATGAAGCTGCGGAGCCCGTCCGGGTCGGGCTCGAGAATTTTGCTCGGCGCGGCGCCGGCGCCCTGCACGGGGAGCGAGCCCGTCGCGAAAAACTTGGTGATGAACCGCGTCGGAATCACATTGTCGCGGACGCTCTGTTGGACGTCCACCAGCTCCGCGAGCTGGAGATTACTGGCCACCCCCGCGCCCACCGCATACAGCTCACCCACGTAGGCGGGCAGGATGATGGGGGGTGTCCCGAAACTGAGACCAACGCCGTTGGTGTCCAATGCCTGGCCTGAGCCCGGCGGGATAAAGTTACCCTCAAGCGCGGTGAACGGCTGGCCAGAGACCCACGTGTCCGAGCCGACCGCCTCACAAATCACCAGCTCGCGGCGTGCCGGATTGCGTTCCACCACACGATAGGCGTTGAGCTGCCCATCGGTGGCCGGCGTGAATGTCGCCACGGGCACGCGCGGCCGCGGCCATTTGATTGGCCGAAACCGAAAGACGGGCGGGACCGCCTCGCTCATATCACTTGCGAGGGTTGGCCGCCGCCGCTCACTTCCACGAGCTCCGCGACGAACACCACCACGTTGGGCGCATTGCCATATAGAAAAATCTGGCCGGTGTCGGTGATGGGGGGCGTTCCCACCTGGAAGATACGGCCGACGTTACCGGGCACCCGAAACGCCTGGCTGGCATCCTGGGGCGAGCTGTCCTCCACGATGAAGAAGTCGGCCACATAGGACACCAGATAGAGTCCGCGCCGGAGCGGATTCGCATCCGCTACTTTGGTGGGCGGTGGTGCCGAGCCGCCCGCGCCAATCTGCTGCACGGTGAACGCGCCGAGCACGCGGAAATCGTAGAGCGCGCCGGGCACGGCTCAGACTCCGTACTTGTCGAGCGGCACGCCATCCCAGCCGGTGACGCTCGGCGCCGCCGGCAGTCCCCCCGAGCTGGCCGCAATGTCCGCGGTGCCAGTGCCGGCCAGGCGCGAGACGTGCGAGACGGCGAGCCCGAGATTGCGTAGGAACGTCCCGCGGACGAGCTGGAGCGCCGCGGCCCCAAGCTGCTGGCCCGTCTTGACCGCGGCTCCGGTGCGCACCGGCGCGGTCGCCTGCACCGGCCCCGGGTTCAGCTGGCCCTTGCGATTGTTGCCGGGCGCGCCGAGTGCGCCGCGCAGCTGCCCCGACATGAACAGGTTATCCATGACGCTCCTCCTTGCCCTTGCCGTTCTGCAAGAACCGCTCCACCGTGGAGCGTTGCACGTCCGGCATTTGAGACACCCACCAGGTGAACATGATGTTCACCTTGGTCTCCATAGCCGCCATGCGCCGATGCCAGCCGAGCGCCGCGAGCAGAATCGTCACGAGCACGCTGAGCGCGCCGACCGAAACCTCGCCAGTCAGGTAGAGCGGCCCGAATTGCATTAGGGGCCCCCATCGCCGCCGCCGTCCCCGCCGCCGTCCCCGGCGCCCACGCCGCCGCCGTCCCCGCCACCGCCATCGCCGCCCTCGCCCGTATCGCCGACACCACCGATCCCGGTTTCGCCGCCGGACGTGCCCGGCGGGCCGCCCGGTCCAGTCGGTCCCGTGTCACCCGTCGTGCCCGTCGTCCCCCCGACGACGCCGCCCTCACTCGGGGGCGCGCCTTCGTCCACTTCGAAGCTGAATTCCGGCGTCGGGTCCACCGTCGCCGGCAACCCCAGCTCGTTGACCGGGCCCGTCGTGTTGCTGGGGCCCGCGCCGAAATTCGTCGTGCCCGGCGTCGCGTTCCCGGTCGCCGCCCCGAATGGCCGGCCGGTGATGTCCACGGGTACGAGCGTGAAATCGGTGAAGAAGTTGGCGAAGCCTGGAATCGCGTGCGCCCCCGGGGGTGCCCCACCGATTCCGCCCGCCGGTGCTGGGGGATTTGCGAGCGTGGCAAAAGCGAGCTGAGGATCCTCTTGCATCGCCGTGACGGCCTGGCCGATGCTGATGGCGAGCGCCGGATAGCCCTCGTCCGCGAGCGCAGCCGCCTGCGCGCTGCTCACGGCCGCCTGGCCGAGCGCGAGGGAGCCCGACACCACAGCGCCGGGCCCAAAGCCTAGCGATGGGAGCGAGAACCCAAACAGGCTTGCCACCTGCGCCGCAATCGACGCGATAGCTCCGCCGAACGATTGGCCGCCGCTAGTCGCCACACCCACGGCCGCGCTGATGCCCTTGACGGCCGCGCCGGGCACGTCGCCCTGCGCGAGCGATTGCCCCACGCTCGCGGCCGCGATGCCGGCCTTGCCGCCGGTGGCCGCGGCCGCGGTGACACCGGTGACGTCGGGCGTCACGCCTCCGAACAGCCCCACGAGGCCGTCGATGACGGCGCCGATGAAGCCAATCAGGTTGCCGCTCATGATGGCGACGATGGCTTGCGACCCTGGTTGCGCGGGCGCCACCTGCGCGGCGGCGAATTGCGCGGGCGTGAAATCACTCGGCGGAGTGTTGGCGATCGCCGCCGCGCCCGAGAGCCCGGGCGTCCCGACGCCCACGTCGCCCCCGCCGCCGTCCGGCGTGAAAATCGCCACGGGATCACTCGGCAGCACCGCGCCCGCGCCGCTCGGGCTCACGACGTCGGGTACGCCCCGCCCGTAACCGGCCAGGTCGATGACGAGCGGCAGCTCGGGCCGGCCGAAGGTCACGGTGCCGCCGCCGCCGCCGGGCACACGTCCCCGCCCCCGCGCCAGCGCCGCGAGCTCTGGCGCGCCAATCGACGCGGGCGAGGGCCCCGCGCGCCGGCGCACGAGTACCAGCAGCACGAGGCCGCCGCCCGCGAGTATCAGGACGGGGCCTGCCTTCACGAGCGCGGAAGAGCTACTGGCCGATGCTGGCGACGCTCGGGAAGTTGCGCGCGACCAGTCCGACCACGCCGGCGGCGCCGAAGCCCGCGGCGAAGTTGCGGAGGGCGCCGCCGCCCCAGCTCATTCCCATCATGGCGACGCCCACGAGCACGACATCGCGAATGTTGGGCCCTACCTGCGCCTCGAGGATGCCGCTGCCCTGCACGGCGCCTCCGACGACAGCCCCCACGCCCACGAGCCCGATGGTCTTGGCATGTTCCGCGGTCAGTCCCTTGACGAGCATAAGTGTCTTACCTCCCCCGAAGAAGTTTGAGAGCCCCCACACCGGCCAGCGCGAGCACGCCGTAGAAAACGACCGTGCCGACCGCGGGGTTCGCGGCGCCATAAGGCGCCACGTTGACGGGGCCGACCACGGGCAAACTGCCCACGATGGTCGGCTGTATCCAGCGCATGAGCTGGCCGCCCCAGCTGCTGGAGCTGGCCCCGCTCAGGTCAATCGGCGGCGTGATGTTCGTCACCAGCGACGCACTGACCGCGGCCCCGGGCACCGGCTGCTGCGCACTGTCGGGCGCGCCGCTCAGCCAATCCTGCACCTGCGCGGTGAGCTGCGCCACCACATCGGTCGTGCCGTTGTCCTGGCTCATCCCAGCATGCTCCCCTCGTAGAAGCTGATGACGTTCGTCACCCAATACCGATTGAGCCCGCGCGGGTCATTCGCGGCGTCCACGGGCGCCCAGCGCGCGCCGAAGAACGTCCAAAACGCAGGCACGTAGCGACCGCTCGCGTCTTTCGGACTCTGGCCCGTGGCATCGCGATACCGCTCCTCCGCTTTCCGGAGCGACACCGCGGCCTCTTCCGCCTGCGCCTGGAAGCTTCCCACCTGCTGCACGCGCGCCCGATACGCGGCGAGCTGCATGGACGTGAGTCCTTCCGGCAGCACGCCGAACTCCCGCCCGGGCCCGCCATTTTCTTGCAGGCGAATCGCCGCAAGCGCGAGCGGATCGACGCCGTGCGCGCGCGCCACCTGCACGATGGTCTGCTGGTCTGCGGCCGACAAGCGCCCGGCCGCGCCCGCCAACACGCTACTGCCGCCCAACGGCGTCGCGGGGCTCACGGGCGCCGCGTCGCTGCCCGAGCTGCTGGGGTCCAAGCGCATCCCCTGCCCGCCCGCGCCGAGCGTGAAATCCCACGGGTCATTGCCGATATCCGCGTAGGCGAGTACCACGGCGTCGGCGCCGACCGTCGCGTCGCTGTCATTGCTCGTCGCCTCCTCGGAGGGCCCAGGCGATGCTGAGGCCGACGACGGCCAGAACCACCAGACGCCGAAGGCGGCAAGCGCGGCAGCAGCCCATAGCGCGGGGGTCACCGAAACGCTCGCACGACGTAGGCGATCGCAAGCAGGCCGACGATGACGCCAACCCCGATGGCCCACGGTTCAAGCGTAGTGAGCAGCCGCGACAGCTGGCAGCTCAAGTCCCAGCCGCACTCCGCGCCGGGCGCCGCCGTGGGCGCGACCGTCTGGAGAATGCGATCCGTCAGGCTCCCGCGGGTTTCCTGCTGGATGATGGCCGCGATGTTGGGCGTCGTCGGGTCGATGCACTCGGTGGTGCCATCGTACTTGTAGATGGTCCCGTAGCCGGTCGGGCAGCTGTCGCCCACCGGCTGCACGATGGCAGTGGGCGCTTGCGGTGGGTACGGATCACCCAGGCCGATGCCGGTGGTATCCCCGAAGGCGGGATTGCCCAGCATGTCCCAGGTGATGCCGGTAGGCATGGCTCACCGGCGCCGCGTCGCCAGGTAGACGACGCCGACCACCACGCCGCCGGCGAGCAGCAGCCCGCCCATGTTGCCGAGCGTGGCGCCGGGCACGGTCTGCGGGTTGTAGCCGGTGCCGACCGTGGGGCCGCCGAGCAACCGCTGGAGTAGCGACGGCTGCGGCGTGCCGCCGGGCGCCGGGTTGCCGGCGACGGGCGCGGCCTGGTGAATGCCGGCAAGCCGCGCATAGCCGTTGAGCACCGTCGCCGCGGCGCCGGCCAGGGAATTGATCGCGCTGGGTACGCGGGTCAGCACGTCCGACCAGTCGAGCGTCCCCGTCACCGATTCCGGATCAAAGACGGCCGTGGGCCCGGTGAACGCGCCGCCGCCCGAGCCGCCGACGAGCTGGTCGCGTTGGCTGGGGTTCTCGGCGGCGGCGGCCACTCCGCGCAGCCGGTCTGAGAGACTGTTGCTATCGACCAGCACGGGCGGCGAGCCGGCGGCTGCATCCTGCGCGCCCGTGCCCCAGGGTACTTCGACCGCGGCCACGCCGCTGCGCAGCTGGTCGCTAATGGACACATCCGCGGGGCTTACCTGGCCGCCATAATCCACGGAGACGTCGATCCCGCCCGTATCGACACCGCCGCCGCCGAAGTCGGTTGAAAAACTGAAGTCCTCGGGCATTGCGCTATTCCCCTTTGCCGCGTAGCTCGTTGATGATGAGCACCGACACCAGGACGCTCGCGAGCAGGCCGAGCGCCAGGTGGACGGCTAAATCCACCTGGCCCCAGCGATGCTGACTCAGCTCATCCCAGGGTTGCCGTTCGCCCACGGGCTTAGCGCGCGCCGCCGGGCACCAGGAAGCCGAGCAGCACGTCCAGCTGCCGCGTGGATGCGGTCAGCACGTCGTGCAGCAGGTCGATGGGCACGCCGCGCGCCGGGAACCGCGAGGCGTCGAGAATGCCGTCCAGCCGCCCGCCCTTCGCGAAGTCGATGGGCAGGTAGCCGATGATCGGGTTGTCGCGCGAGCTGAGCGGGTTGAGGCCGACCGGGTTGACCGCATCGAACACGCGGTTCTCGTGCCGGTTGCGCTCGATCAGGGGCCGGTTCGGCGGCATGAGCGCCGCGGTCGCCCCGTAGCGAACGATGAGGGTCTGCGAGATGAACAGCTTGAGCGTGCCGAGGGTATCGTCCACCGGCTGCCGCACGTTGCCCGTCTCGTTCCGCGTGCCCAAGATGATGTAGCGGATGGGCCGGCCGGTCGGGATGGGGTTGGACAGACGCCGCTCGGTCTGGAGCGCCGCCACCTGGTCGCGCAGGAAGAACGTTTCGATGTAGCGGTAGGGCCGATTCTTGGTGATCGAGACGTTTACCGCCTGGAGCGCGTAGACGTCGCACGCCGCGGCCGGGACCGTGACCGTCCGGTCGCCCCCGTTGATGAAATCGCTGGTGAGGCCGAAATCCACCTCCAGGGTCAGCTTGCCGTACTCACTCGGATCGAGCACGCTTTGAATGGCGACCTCGGGCGGAATCTGCTGCCCCGGGAGCGCGAACCAGATGGGAATGACACAGCTGGTGACGGTGGGGCCGCCCACGGCAGCCGACGTGAGCGGCACCGCGTTGGGCTCCTTGCCGATCAGCAGGTGGTGCGCCCGGAAGAAGTGGCGCCCGCGCATGTTCTTGAGCTGGAGCGCGGCGCCGCCGCCCGTGCCTTCGAACACGATGCGCTCGAAGAACTCCATCGGATTCTCGTCCGCGAGCGTGCCGTTGGTCGTGCCGCCGGCCACCGTGACGGAGGCTTGCCCCTGGAGCAGCAGGCCGCCGTAGATGAAATCGCGCGGCATGTCGACGAAGAACGGCTGTACCGCGCTGCCCGCGCTCGCCGGCGTGATGGTGGCCACATAGCGTTCCACCAGCGCCAGGCCGGCGCCGCCGCCGAGCGGCCGCACCTTGACGAATTGCTGGCTCTCAGCGTCCCACAGGTCCGTCTGGATCAGCCCCAGATCGTCCACGCGCCATGGAGCCGCGAAGTAGGTGCCGTCGCGATTGAGCGATGACAGCCGCCGCGGCGCCTTGCAGAAGCCCGCGAACATGCCGGGCTCGCGCCGGTGGGTCTGATGATCGCGGAACCGCTCACCCGGCATGGGCTCAAGCTGCCGAAGGTCGATGAGCTGCGGCCGTGCGTACATGTGCGCGCCTCCCGTTTTGGCGGCCGCCCCCGCGGCCCCTGTGGTCTGGAAAAAGCCAAGGGGCCGCCCGCACCGCGCGCGGACGGCCCCTTGTGCTCCTGCGCCGCCCCGGTAGCTTGCCGGGGCGGCTTGGTTAATCCTTGTCGGTCTTGCCCTTCACCGGCAGCCCGAGCCCCTTGCGGGCCTCGGCCTCGGAGCCGGCGAGCACGATCGAGTACCCGCCGTTGGTGTCCTTCACGCGAAACGCCTGGAGTGCCTTGATATCGGGGCTCGTGACCGATTCGTCGGCGGCCACGTCGCCGCTGTAGACTGTGTGCATCATCGCCGCCATCCCCCTGGTGTTAGAGAAACGCCGGCCGGCCCTTGACGGCCCGGCCGGCGCCCCCTGCCCGATGCCACCCACGCCACGGTGAACAGGTACAGCAGTTCAGCACTCTACGTCAAGCAAAATCCTATTGCCGGGGGGCCCCCACCGCTAGCTGTTCCCGCCCCCGCCCGCCGGCGCGGGTTCCGACTCTGCCGGGGCCCGGACGGGCCCGGGCGCGCCCAGCACCCGCTCCGACCAGCGCCCGCCGCTCCAGCTCACATAGTGAAACTTGGGGAGCTGCTGCACGGCGGCCGCCGCCGTCTCCCCGATGTAGCTGCGCAGGTAGGCGACGTCGCGCGGCTCCTGGGTGCGGAAGACGTAAAAGTGTTCGGCTTGGCTCGTGATGAGCCGCGAGACTTCCGCCGGCCGCCGCGAGACGGCCACCAGCTCGATGCCCTCGTGCCGCCCACGGGCCACCAGGTCCGCGAGCACCGGGGGCTCCTGACCCGGGCGCGCGAGCAAATCGGCCTCTTCCAGTAACGTCACGAGCTGCCGCGCCCGCGGTTCCTGCTGGAGCCGGTGGCCGACCACGAGCGCGAGCGCGCAAAAGTGCGCCTCGTGTCCGGGCTCCGACAGGCCGACGCGGAACCGCTCCAGGCTCTCGGCGTAGTCGAGAAAATCGCACAGCTCGCTCCAGTCCAGGTGCAGCACGTCATGTTCGCGGAAGGGGTCATAGGCGAGCAGCCGCGGCCGGTCCGCCACCAGCTCGCGCGCCTTCGTGGTCTTGCCATGGCCGCGGATGCCGCAGACGAAATGCACCGGCGGCTGCTGCGGGGGCGCGTTCACGATGGCGGTATCCGGTGCGCGGCGCTCCAGCCGCCGCCGACTGAATGCGGCGGCTGGGCCGGGCGCGCGCCAAGACCGCGGCCGCCGTTGTTCGGCGGGCTCTCCGGGGTGCGGGCGGGCTCGCTCGTCCCACTCTCGCCCGCGCCGCGCGCGGCCTCCGCGGCGGCCGCCTTGCGCGCGGCGGCGCGCTTCGCCTGATAGGTGGGCCAGGCCACCGCGAGGGGTACGGCCAGCACCGCCGTTGCCGCAGCGAATTGATAGCCCGGATGCGCGGCGGCGTTCGGGAAGTAGACGGCGGCGAACCGCGCGCCGGCCACGCCCCACTCGGCCCACGCCTGCTCGGGCAGCTCCATACCGAGCACGGCCAGGTACACGGGCTTGACGAGCGCGCGGGTCAGCAGCCCGAACTGCCGCCCTTGCTCCTCACCCGGGGCCGGCGCGCCGGCCACCGGCGCGGGCGCGGGCCCACCGGGGGCAACCGGCGCCGGCGCGGGAGCTGGTGCCGGGCGATCCTTACGCGGCCGGCCGGGGCCGCGGCGCGCGAGCGCTTCCGCTTCCTGCCGAATCCCCCGCCGGGCCCGCGCCGCATTAGGGCGCATGGGGGGCCGGGTTCGGCTCGGCGGTGACGTCTTGCAGCTCCGTGTGCCCGTCCGGGCACGCCAGCTCGCCCGAGGCGAACATGAACCCCTCGTTCTTGCGCAGCAGCCGCTTGGGCACGTAGGCCGAGCAGCCCACGCACCAGACGTAATCTTTCAGCTCAGCTTTGGGCGGTGTCGCCATTGTCGCTCTCCCCCCAGCCGTCCAACGCCATCGGCGCGCGGCCTGGTCGTAGTATGCGCCGCACCGCGCACAGCGCCCCGCGGGCGCGGCCGTGCGGCAGCTTGGGCACTTCACGGCGCCCCTATCCGCCGGCCGATGCGTTCGAGCAGGGGCGCGAGCTGCGCGGCCGCCGGATGCTCCCGGGCCATGAGTGCCGTGCGCGCGCGGACCGCGCAGTGGGGGCAAATCCCGACGCGCACGCGGTCCCGCGGTGCGCGCCGGCCGTTCGCCGGCCACCGGCGCTCGCGGAAGACCTCGGTGCAAACCGCGCAAAGCCATCGCGTCCGCGACGTCGCCGCGGTGCCCTCCCCC
>Ga0070741_10015669_pt1 | contig 12794 bp, 8 predicted proteins | sample Coa_R1_4_FD_66440 | JGI IMG/M metagenome (GOLD analysis project Ga0070741, IMG submission 66440) | Surface soil microbial communities from Centralia Pennsylvania, which are recovering from an underground coalmine fire - Coalmine... | ecosystem: Environmental > Terrestrial > Soil > Unclassified ...
TCCTTCAGCCGGTCCTGAATCTTCTGCAGCTTCATCGGATTCACGCGCTTCTTCGACTCCACCGGCGCGGCCGCGACCACCACGGGCTCAGGCTCGGGCTCGCTCACCACCGGCGATGCGCCGCCGCCCTTGCGCCACAGATAGTCTTCATAATTCCCCGGATACACATGCACGTGGCCTTCTTCGATCTCGAAAATCCGCGTGGCGAGATTATCGATGAAGTAGCGGTCGTGCGACACAAACACCACGGTTCCCGAATAGCGCTTCAGCGCGTCGAGCAGCACATCCTTCGCGCGCATATCGAGGTGATTTGTCGGCTCATCCAGCAGCAGAAAGTTCGACGGCGCCAGCAGCATCCGCGCCAGGGCGTAGCGATTCCGCTCTCCGCCCGAAAGCACGCCGATCTTTTTGAACACGTCGTCGTCGCTGAACAGGAAACATCCGAGCAGCGTTCGCAGCTCCGTCACCGTCGACCGCGGCGCGGCGTTGCCCAAATCGTCCAGCATGCGCGCATTCGGATCCAGTTCTTTGTACTGATCCTGCGCAAAATAATCGGGCAGCGCGTTGTGGCCCAACGTGTACGACCCCGACGTCAGCGGCTCCGTACCCGCCATCAGCTTGATCATCGTCGACTTCCCCGCCCCGTTGATGCCGACCAAAGCGATGCGGTCGCCGCGCTCCACAATAAAATTCGCGTCGCTGAAAACGTGTTTCGGCCCGTAGCTCTTCGATACGTCCTTAAAGTCGGCCACGATGCGCCCGGACGGCTTCGGCTGCGGGAACGAAAAATGAATGGTCTGCTCGTCGGGCGGAATCTCGATACGCTCGATCTTTTCCAGTTCTTTGATCCGGCTCTGCACCTGCTTGGCCTTGGTTGCCTGGTAGCGGAAGCGGTTGATGAAGACTTCCAGTTGCTCAATGCGCTCGCGCTGGTTTTTGTATGCAGCCCCCAGTTGCTCGTTGCGCTGCGTCTTCTGGGAAAGAAATTTGTCGTAATTCCCGGTGTAAAACCAGAAACGCTTGTTCCATATCTCGGCGATCTTATTGACGGTCACGTCGAGGAAGTAGCGATCGTGGGAGATCAAGAGGAAGGTGTAGGGATAATTCTGCAGATATTCTTCCAACCAGTTGCGTGCTTCGAGGTCGAGGTGGTTTGTGGGTTCGTCCAGAAGCAGCAGGTTGGGCTTCTGCAGCAGGAGTTTGGCCAATGCCAGGCGCATCTGCCATCCCCCGGAGAACTCGTCCGTCAGGCGGGTCCAGTCTTCCTTGCCGAAGCCCAGGCCCATGAGGACGCGGCCCACTTCCGCCTCGATGGAGTATCCGTCGCGAGCGCGGAATTCGTGCTCCACGCGCTGGTAGCGGTCGGCCACGGCGGCATATTCCGCGCCGGTGTGGTCCAGTTCGGCCATGCTGTGAGTGAGCGACTCGAGTTCCTGCTCCATGGCGCGGACGTCATCGAACACCGACATGCATTCGGCAAAGACCGTGCGTCCGGAGAGAGTCAGGCCGTCCTGCGGAAGATATCCGGCGGAAGTTCCCTTGGCGATGGTCAGCGAGCCGTAGTCGAATGTGTCCATGCCGGCGAGGACTTTCATCAGCGTGGACTTGCCTGTGCCATTGCCGCCCACCAGGCCGATATGGTCGTGGTTGGTAATAAGCCAGTCGACGTTTTCAAACAGAAGCTTGTGGCCGAACCGTTTTCCGGCGCCGGAAAGCTGAATCATGGGACTGCTTTATCGTCTCATAAAATCAGGGCGCAGCGGCTGAAGGTAAAGCTAAGAACGCGAGGGCTGCGAAGATACGCGAGCAGGCCGCCTAGAGGGGAGCGGGGCCGAAGACACGGGCTCCGGGGTACCTGCCCCAGAGTTCGCGATGGAATTGGATTCTCTCCACCGCGCGGTCGATCAGCGCATCGAGTTCGCGGGAATATTTTACTTCGCGGCCTTTCGCCAAACGGCGCTTGGCCTCTTCCGCGCTCACCCAGGTAGGCTTGCGATGGGATTCATCGGGACGGCGCGTCTGGTGGATCTCCATGAGGAAGGCTTTCACCACCAGTTCCTGAACACCACCCGGCTGCCAGAATACGCCTTTGGAGTGCAGGTAGATGTGGAAATGCCGTGGCTCAATCACGCCGGTGGCGCCGGCTTCCTCCGCCGCTTCCCGTTCGGCGGCCTGGCTGTGAGAGAGGCGCGGATCGGTGGAACCCTTGGGGAAGGTCCACTTGTTCCCGCCGTTGGTGTTCACCAGAAGGAATTCAACGGCTGTGCCTCGCCGGCGATAGCACACGGCGGCCACTTGCAGCGGAACGGATTTCGCGGCTCGGGCTGAAGCCATCGGCAGCCTCCAAGGAACCAGCTTACAAGCAAGATATTTCACCTTGGTTAAAGTGCAACTAAAAATGTGCATCCGGGAGGGTTACGAAAGGGTGACGCGTGCGAGTTACAAGCCTCGCCCATACACCGGAATTGCGGCTCCGGTCACATCTTTTCCGGCTTCACCGCACAGCCACACGATGAGAGCAGCGACCGAAGAGGGCTGCACCCATTGCGAAACGTCGCCTCCAGGCATGGCCTTGCGGTTGGCGGGAGTGTCCATGGTGCCCGGCAGAATTACATTGGCGGTGATGCCGGCGTCTTTATTTTCGAGCGCGACGGTGCGGATCAGAGATACCAGCGCCGCCTTCGAGGCGCTGTAGGCGCCGACGCCGGGGCCGGGATCTTCGGCTGCGCGGCTGCCGATCGCGATAATGCGTCCGCCTCCGGCTTTCCGCATGGCCGGAATTACCGCCCGCAAGATGTGGAATGTGCCGTTGAGGTTCAGGTCGAACATGCGCTGGAAAGTTGCGTCATCGGTGTCGGCAACCGCCTGGCCTCCGGCGAATCCGCCGACGAGGTGAGCTAAAACATCGATCCTTCCGAAGCGGGAGAGGACCGTGCCGGCGGCTTTCTTAGCCGCGTCGAGACTATCCAGCGCCGCAGGGAGCGCGGTAAAGTTCGGATGCTCAAAGTCGGAAGCTTGGATCCTGGGAGCAAGTCCGATCACAGTGAAACCGGCGTCCAGCAAAGCTTTGGTTACGTGTGTTCCAAGGCCGCCGCTGGCTCCGGTGATGAGGGCAATTCTTTCAGGCATGAGCAGGACTCCCGAGCTGAAACCCCATGTCGCAGCGGCAGCGTACCACATTCTTCTGCCCGCGGGTGGATGGGCAGGTGTGGGAACGCATGCATCTCACGCCAGGTTCCGCTGCAGAGTCGTCCGGTCGAGTTCGCGTTCCCAGCGCGCCACCACCAGGGTCGCCACGCCATTGCCGATCATGTTGACCAGGGCGCGGAACATGCTCATGAAGCGATCGATGCCGAGGATGAGGGCCATGCCAGCCACGGGAATCGCCGGAATCACGCTCAGGGTGGCCACCAGCGCGATAAAGGATGCTCCCTGAACTCCGCTCGCCCCTTTGGAGGTCAGAACGGCCACGGCGAAGATTGAGATCTGCTGGAGCAGCGTGAGATGCGTGTTGGTGGCCTGCGCCACAAAGAGCGCGGCCATGGTCATGTACAGGGCGCTCCCGTCGGTATTGAACGTATATCCGGTGGGCACGACGAGACCGACCAGCGAGCGCGAGCAACCGAGCCCCTCGAGTTTCTCCATCAATGTGGGAATCGCCGTTTCGGAGGAACTGGTCGCGAGCACGAGAAGGACCTCTTCCTTTATGTGCGCCAGGAACTTCAGAAGGCTGAAGCCTGCAATCCAGGCCACGCCGCCGAATACGACCAGAACGAAGAAGATCGAAGTCGTCCAGAACGCTGCGATCAATTTGATGAGAGGACCCAGGGAGGAGAGGCCATACTTGCCGATGGTGAACGCCATGGCCCCGAAAGCGCCGAGGGGAGCGAAGCGCATGACGATGTCCACCATGCGGAATACTACTCGCGTGAGCGATTCCAGGATTTCGACCAGCGGCCTGGCATGCGGGCCTGCCGCTTGCATGGCAAATCCGAACAGGATGGAAACCAGGACAACTTCCAGGATGTCGCCCCTGGCAAAGGCATCCACGATCGTTGTCGGAATAATGTGCATCAGGAACTCGGTGACGGTTTGGGTTTTGGCCTGGCCGGCATAATCGGCCACCGCGCGGGCGTCAAGGCGGGATGCATCCGCGTTGAATCCGTTGCCGGGCCGCACCACATTTCCCACAATCAAGCCGATGAGCAGCGCCAGGGTCGAGACAACCTCGAAGTAGAGAAGAGCTTTGCCGCCCACGCGGCCAACTTTGCGCAAATCCCGCATGCCCGCGATACCCGTCACCACCGTGCAGAAGATCATGACGGTAATGATCATGGTGATCAGGCGAATGAATCCGTCGCCCAACGGCTTCATGGCGACCGCGGTTGCAGGGCGCAAGAAGCCAAGCAAGATTGCCAGCGCGATCGCCGCACTCACCTGCAGCCAAAGAGACGAGTGGAAGCGTTTAGGCGCGGGAGCTTTCGCGGGAACTTCGGATTGTGCAGTCGCAATTGGCATCTTGGTTGGGTTCTTTCCTGTCGGTGCAAAACGATTCGTCGGGGCCGCCGGCATGGCCCCCCGGAGGACAGCCAAAGCGGCAGTCTCTGCCTGTGCTGAGAGTTGCTAGTTGGCCGGGGCCTCCAGCGTTTTCACCAGCCAAGGAATAATGACTTGTTTGAAGATCCTGGGATCGGGCCACACCCCGACCTGCCTGCCCAAATGGCCACCCTGCGGATTCACCCAGGCTTCTTTCGGGGTGTCTCCTTTACTCAGCAGCAGGTATTCATCCGCGATGGGTACCTGCGTGTCGAGCACGCCCGCGATCACCAGCATCGGCGCCATGGGCTTGCCCAGCAGTCCCTGGTGGGCCAGCGACATTTTGGGCAGGTACTCGGCCATTTCGCCGATGGAGTGAATGCCTTCCAGGATATTCATCAGCGCCGGAACCTGATCGAAGAGGTATTCGCGGTTCCCCAGCAGATGGTTCAGGAGGAAATCCTTCTGGAAGAATTCGTCCACGGGAGGGGATTGCGCGCTGGCGCCCCGCAGGCGGGATCGCTCTACAATGGCCATCTTGGTGGCCCAGTACGCGCCCCAACTCACGCCGTGCAAGGCGATGCGGTTCCTGTCAATCTCCGGGCGAGACTGCGCGTAGTCAATCACCTTCGACAGCATGCGCTCTGAAGTCTCGCTGACTTTGATCGGGGCTTGACCAGTGCCCGGACCGTCAACCGCCAGAAATCCGACGCCAAGGGGAAGAATGGCTGCGAAGCTTTCGGTGAGATCCTCTTTACGGCTGTCCAGGCCATTCACGGCAATGACGAGAGGTACGGGCGCCTTGGCGTTTTTCGGGAGACGCAGGTATCCGGTGATCTGTTTGCCTTCGAAGGGAATGTGCACGACCTCCAGCGGAGGATCGTAAAGTCTGGCATGCGCCAGGAAAGCCTCGATCGCCTTTTCATACGAGCGCTGCTTGCCAGGAGAGGCGGGAATCGGCCAGCGTCCGAAGGAATACAGCCGCCAGGCGCGGATATATTCCGCATCCGCTTGAGCGGGGGCTGAGGATTCCAACTGCTGGGCATGATGGAAATAGCGGTCGGCCACGCGCATGAAGCCGGCCGCCCATTCATCTTTGTCGCCGCTGTGAATGCTTTCGAACGCTTCCCTGACATCGTTGGGATCAAGGCCAATGAGGGGATACTGTCCCACCTCCGCGCGGTGAATGGCCTCAGCTTTGATCTCGTCGATGGTGCGCTCGCGGCGTTGTTCAGCCAGAACTGCCTCCCGCATAAACAGCGCTGCCAGCATTGCAACCGATAAGCGAATCAGAGTCTTGTTTATCTTCATGCCTCGGTTTTGCCTCGCAACCAGCGTGACTGCGAAAAAGGCCGGAGGGAGGAATTCCGGCCTGGGAATGCAGAATGGTGAATCGACCTAGAAAACGAACTTCGCGCCCAACTGAATGGAGCGCGGTCCTCCGGACCCAACGGCCGGGTTCGCCGCTGCCACATCCGGCGTGGCGCAGCCGCAGCCAAACGGCTGCACCGAGGGGTCGTTGAGCCCAAATCCGTTCTGACCGCCATACGGGTTGGCGAAGTTCGGGTGATTGAAAATGTTGAAGAATTCGGCGCGGAATTGCAGGCGCCTGACCTCGCCGAAGTGGAAATTTTTGGCCAGCGAGAAATCAAAGTTCCTGAACCCGGTGTCGGGGAACATGTTCCGGCCCATATTTCCAAATTGGCCGAGCGGAGGCGCCATCATGACCGAATGTCCGGCGGCATAGCATCCAAACAGGTTCAGAGCGGCGGTTTCCGCGCCCGCACTGCCGCCATCCGCGGCCAGGGCGGAGGCGGAGCAGTCGGCAGGCATCGCGGGATCCCCAGGGGCGTAAAAGGGAATGCCTACGCCTCGTCCAGATTTGAAATCATTGGGATTTCCCAGGCTCGACGTTCCTCCACGATAGAAGCTCCAGCGAATCGGAGCGGTTGCCGGAGGACTCACCGGCAAGGCGCCGGTGCCGGCGGCATCGGTCCCCAGGTCGATCGGTCCCCAGTGCTGGGGGCTCTGCAGGGTCGTAATCGAATTGATCTCCCAGCCCTCCAGCATTTGCCCGTAACCCTTGCGGCTGGGGATGGAATAGGTTAGGGAGAGGGTCAGGCGGTGCCGAATATCAAAGTCGCTGTTCGCATATTCGGCGCCGACGTTGTAGGAATTCTGCGGCAGGCCGGAGCCATATCCGAAATCCCAGTTAGCTCCCACATCATCGGAGGCATGCGCATAGGTATAGCCCGCCACCATGCTGAGCCCATGAAAGTTGCGGGCGTTGAGCGTAGCCTGGAGCCCGTTGTAGTTCGAGCGGTACACATTCGCCATCTGGAAGATATTCGCCAGGTAAGGGAATTTGTTGGCGAAGGGGCGATTGGCTTCTTCTCCGCCGTTGTTATCCGCGGCGCAATTGTCATACGCGGGAGCGCTGGCCAGACAAAGCGTAAGCTCACCACCGGGGCCCGTTCCCCACCCGGAACCGACGGGCGGCTGATTGATATCTCGAATGCCCGTCAAATGCGTTCCACGGTTGCCGACATAGGCGATTTCCATTGAGAGGTTAGGCGTGAAGGAGTGCTGCAGGTTCACAGTCCAGTCCCACACGTAGGGGGTCGTGAGCTTGCGGTCAACGCTCATGATCGGACAGGGACCGCTGGGCGGGTTCGGATCGCAGCTGACGGTGCTGCCTCCATAGAGCGGGGAACCCGGCGTGTCCCAGGGAACAGGATTCAGGAAATTCTTAACGGTGACGTTCCCGGTCGTAATTGTGCCGCCCGATGTATTCCCGGAATCGTCGATGGGAGCGCCCGTGGGAACACTGCCGGGACCGAACGCGTTGTTAAACGCGATGAAGGACTGCCAGTTCACGGTCTCGTAAATCAGGCCGCCTCCGCCGCGCAGCACGGTCCGGCCATTGCCCAGAATGTCCCAGGCAAAGCCGGCGCGCGGTCCGAAATTCTTGTGGTCAGGGTTGTAAAGGCTTCCGATCTGGTGTCCCACCTGCACCAGCCCTGCGTTGGGATCGAAGTTCCCCAGCAGATTGTGGGCTTCCGCAGGGACAGAGCTGAATTCGTAGCGCAGGCCGACATTAAGAGTCAGGTTCTTGGCCGCCCGGTAATCGTCCTGGACGAATCCCGCAACGGCCCAATTGTGCAGTTCCAGAGTCGGATTCCCCACTTCGACGGAGGATTTGAACGGCAGACCGGCAAAGAAATCCTGCAGGGGCGTGGATCCGGCCCCGGTGCCTACAGCTACACCTCCCAGAAAGGTGATGCTGCCGCGCTCATTGCCGTAGGCCGCATTCCTGACTTTGTCGTAATGAAGTTCGCCGCCGATCTTGAATGCATGTTTGCCCGAGATGTAGGAGACGTGATCGGTAAACTGGGTGATGGAATCGGGGCCCTGGAACTTGGGCCATTTGAATCCGCCGAGCCCGGGAAAGAAATACCCTCCGAAGCCGATGCGAGGCAGGCCTCCGGAAAACGGGCCGCTCACTCCAGTATTGAGGCCGTAGCTGGACGCCTGTGTATTCAGATCGCCCGGCAACGTCGGCTGATACAGTCGGTTGTAACCAAACCTTACCTCATTGACCCACCGGGACCCGGGAGTCCATATCCAGCTGCCACCGGCAACCTGGGCGCGAGTGTGGATCTTGGACAGCCATTTCTGCTGCAGTTCGGGGAAATCCTCGACAGTTCCGGAATTGTTCCCGAAAAAATACATGGCGCTGAGGCTATGCCGCTGGCTCGGCCGCAGGTCGAACTTGCCTACGAAATTATCGACGTGAACGTTGTTGTTGAACCCGTTACTGATGTCGATGCCCTGGGTGTTGTTCAGGGGGAAGCCCGAGCCGTTGCAGGTTACGTTTCCCCCCGACATGGAACAGCCCGCAATGTTCAGGCTGGCCTGACTGATCGGGATGCCGTCGGCCTGAAGATCGGCAATGGCGTCGGGAATGCTGTCGGCGCAATCGCCGGTGGCAAGAAAGGAGCAGGTGGCGTTGGCGGGCATGGATTGCATGGACGGACTGGTCACACCGCCGAAGGAGTTGCCCACGTTATAACGCTGTCCTTCATAGGCGCCGAAGAAGAACGCTTTCTCCTTGATGATTGCGCCCCCCACGCTGCCGCCAAACTGCTCGAGAGTGCGCGTCAGTTTTGTTGCGGGCGCGGTGTTGAAGAAATTGCGGGCGTCCATGGCGCCGTCGCGGCCGAAGATGAACGCCGAACCGTGCACCGTGTTAGTCCCTGATTTCAGTCCCACATTCACGACTGACCCGGGCTTCCAGCCATACTCAGCGGGAGGATTCTGCTGCAGATTGAATTCCTGGATCGAATCGATGGGCAGGATAGTCGCGGAATCACCGGCAATCCCCGCTCCATTGACGATGGCTTGCCCGGAGTAGGGTTCGCTGTTGAACAGGCCTTCGATGAAATAGGAATTGTCTTCGGCGCGCAGTCCGTTCGAACTGGTCGTGGAAAATCCGCCGCCGGGATAACGCATCACGCCCGGCCGCAGTTGCAGAAGGTTCTCGTAATTGCGGCCGCTCAGGGGCAGGTCGTTGATCTCTTTATTGCTCAGGGTGCCGCCGAGCGTCGCCGATGTTGTGTTGACCAGGGGCACCTCTTCGCTGATGGTGATGGTTTCGCTGACCTGGCCCGGTTGCAGCGAAAAATCGACGCGCACGTCCGTCGCCACCTCAATCTGGACGCTGGGCCGCTCGATGGTCTTGAACCCGCGGGCCTCAACCCGGATCTTGTAGGTGCCGGGCTGGAGATCGAGCACTGCGTAGTTGCCGGATTCATCCGTGGTTGTGTTTCGGGTGGCGCCGCGCTGGACATCGGTCACCACCACGCTGGCTCCCGGCACGGCCGCGCCGCTCTGATCGGTAAGCGTTCCCAGAATTCTGCCCGCGGTCGATTGCGCATGGGCGCAAAGGGGAGTCATCCACAGGGCGAAGGCAGTAAGCAACAACCAGGATGCGGCCGAACGCCCGACACGGGGCGCACGGACGGCGTGGGATAGCATAGAACCCCTCCGTTCTTGGTCCGACAGCCATACCACCATCGAAGAAACCATGTCAAGCAAAATTAGTGGAAAGGGGTTGGCGTTTCGCCCTATTTTCGAGAAGTCCGCTGACGCGGGATTCTTGATCCGCCCAGCAGAATTGCTGCTCTCCCAGTTGCAATGTCCGGCGCGAGCGTAGTAAATTGATTGCGGTCGTACCACTATACCTATAGGCCGCACTATGGCACTCGTGGAAACAACCGGCTATCCCTTCTCCCGGCTGCGGTATAGTAGCCGGACCAACGCCGGTGTTTCATCCGCCGGCTACACCGATCGTTCCCCCGGGGGAAGCCCAGTGTACAAACTGGTTCGGACGTCTCGTCTCTACGAGCAAATCGTTCAACAAATCGAAGAATCCATTGTCAAAGGCGAGCTCAAACCGGGAGATCAACTCCCGGCTGAGCGTGAACTGGCACAGCGTTTTGGCGTGAGCCGCACCGCAGTCCGCGAGGCGGTGAAGGCGCTGCGGGAAAAAGGGTTGGTGGAAGCTTACTCCGGCCGAGGCACTTTCATCACCGATGGAACCACACAGGCCGTGCGGCAGTCCCTTGACCTAATGGTCAAGATTGGCCAGCCGGAAGGTTCGACCCATCTGGCTGAAGTGCGCGCGATTCTCGAACCAGAAATCGCCGCGCTGGCCGCAAGCCGCATCCAGGAGGCGGAACTGGCTACCATGCGCGAGGCGGTCGCCGTAATGGACCGTGCCGGGCAAGATCCCGATGCCTACATCGAGGCGGATCTCGATTTCCACCTGGCGTTGGCCGAGGGAGCGGCAAATCCGCTGATCCTTTCCCTGCTGGATTCCATTGTTGGTCTGTTGCGAGAGCAGCGCTTGCGGATTTTCCGCGTGCCGGGAGGACCGGATCGCGGCCAGGTCCATCACAAGCGCATTCTCGAAGCGGTGGAGCAGCGCGATCCCGAGAAATCCCGGGAAGCGATGCGGGCGCATTTGATCCAGGTGCGCGACGACAGCCAGGCGCCGGCAAAACGCCTGCCAGGAAAGAATACACACTAGACGCGATTGGAGTCCGGAGGAAGCAAGGGATGGCGAAAGTGGGCTTCGTGGGCCTGGGGGTGATGGGCAGCCAGATGGTGAATCGGCTGCTGGCAAAGGGACACAGCGTCACCGGCTATAACCGGACGCGCGCGAAGGCGCAATGGCTGGTCGAAAAAGGCATGCAGTGGGGGGAATCGCCGCGCCAGGTGGCCAGCGCTTCGGACTTCACCTTCGCGATGGTGACCAATGCCGCGGCGATTCAGGCCATCACCGAAGGTCCGGATGGACTGTTGGCGGGCCTGAGCGCGGGCAAGATCTTCCTCGACATGAGCACGGTGAGTCCCAAGGTAAGCCGGGCGCTGGCGGTGAAGGTGCGCGCGTTGGGTGCTGACATGGTGGATTCTCCGGTCTCGGGCAGCGTCATCACGCTGCAGCAGGGCAAGCTCTCCGTCATGGTCGGAGGCCGGAAAGATACGTTCGAGAAAATCAAACCGCTGCTGCTCGATATCGGCCCAAAAGTTACTCATGTGGGCGACAACGGTCTTGCCCTCTCGATGAAAATCGCCACTAACCTGAGCCTGGCCGTGCAAATGCTGGCCTTCTCCGAAGGCGTATTGCTGGCGGAAAAGAGCGGCATCGCTCGCGACGTTGCGGTCGACGTGCTCACGCACAGCGCCATCGCCTCTCCGATGATTCAGTACCGCGGACCGTTCGTTCTGCAGCAGCCGGAAGAAGCCTGGTTCGACGTCAACATGATGCAGAAGGATATGGTTCTTGCCATGGACCTGGGGCGCGAGTTGGATGTCCCGCTGCCGACCACGGCCATCAGCAACGAATTTCTGACGGCAGCGCGCGGCATGGGATGGACCAAATACGATTTTGCCTGCATGTTCGACGTGCTGGCTGCCATGTCAGGAGTGAGCACTCCTGTGACCACCGGAGGAGCCAAGAGGTGACGACTGCTACTTCCAATCCCGAGGCGGGCCGCGAGGTCGCAGCGGCGAAAGAGAAATGGCTGCGCGTCTACCGGCAGATGGTTCGCATTCGTCTTTTCGAAGAACAGGTCAACGAACTGTACACCCGCGCGCTGATGCCGGGATTGGCCCACCTGTATAGCGGGCAGGAGGGGGTCGCGGTCGGAGTATGCGAGGCGCTCAGCGTGGATGATTACATCACCAGCACGCATCGCGGGCACGGACATTGCCTCGCCAAGGGCGCCTCCCCGGATCGAATGTTTGCCGAGTTGCTGGGCAAAGAAGCGGGATACTGCCGCGGGAAAGGCGGCTCGATGCATATCGCCGACCCGGCAACCGGCAATCTCGGAGCCAATGCCATCGTCGGCGGCAGTGTGGGCATTGCGACCGGCGCGGCCTTTGCCTCGAAACGCCTGGCAAAGGGGGCGGTTTCGGTCTGCTTTTTTGGGGAGGGCGCGTTGGGGCAGGGTTCCCTGTACGAGGTCATGAACCTCGCCCAGCTGTGGAAATTACCGGTCATCTACGTTTGCGAAAACAATCTTTATAACGAGTACACGCACTATTTCGAGACCACGGCGGGAACGATTCTCGGGCGCGCCAATGCCTTCGGTATCGAAGCCGCGACTGTTGACGGTCAAAACGTGCGGGCTGTCCATGAAGTTGCGACCCGGTTGGTCCAACGGGCCCGGTCGGGCGCCGGCCCCGCCTTCCTGCAGGCCGACACTTACCGCTACAGCGGGCATCACGTGGGCGACATCAAGCGGGACTACTACCGCTCCAAGCAAGAAGAGCAGCACTGGAAGACCGAGCGCGACCCCATAAAACTGCATGCCAGCTGGCTGGCTGAGCAAGGGTACGCGGATGCGGCCGCACTCGACACCCTTGTCGATGGAATCCGCAAGGAGATGGAAACCGCGGTGAAGTTTGCGATCGATGCGCCGTATCCCAGCGTGGACCAGGTGGACGAGGACGTCTATGCCTGAACGGGAACTGACCCTGGCGCAAGCCGTACGAGAGGCTCTGGCGGAAGAAATGCGCCGCGACCCGCGGGTATGCATCTTTGGGGAAGACGTCGCAGAAGCAGGCACCCCGTTCAAGGTTCTGTCCGGCCTGGTGGAGGAATTTGGCGCTGAGAGAGTTCTTGACACGCCTATCTCCGAGGCGGGATTTACGGGAATTGGAGTGGGCGCCGCCATGACGGGACTGCGCCC
>Ga0070741_10015672_pt1 | contig 12791 bp, 10 predicted proteins | sample Coa_R1_4_FD_66440 | JGI IMG/M metagenome (GOLD analysis project Ga0070741, IMG submission 66440) | Surface soil microbial communities from Centralia Pennsylvania, which are recovering from an underground coalmine fire - Coalmine... | ecosystem: Environmental > Terrestrial > Soil > Unclassified ...
TCCAAGTCGAGATTCTTCATCCGGCTCGTCCGGCATCCGGGTGATCGAGGGGGGTGAGAGGGTGAGAGGCGAGGTCCTGCGAGCGGCCGGGGAGGCGCCGGAGCGTGGTCCGGCCCCGCCCGGAGCCGAGGGCCTTCCGTCGCTCCTCGGGCAGATGCCCGCGGTGATGTGGGCGGTCGACCCAGACCTGCGGTTCACGCTGTCTGAGGGCGGCGCGCTTGCCGGCCTGGGCTTCGAGCCGGGCGAGACCGTCGGCCGGACCCTCTTCGAGTTCTTCCGGACCGACGACGCCGCCTTCACGCCGATCGAGGCCCACCGGCGCGCGCTGCGAGGGGAGGCCGCCACCTACGAGCTCGATTGGATGGACCGGACGTTCCTGTCTCGCGTCGTGCCTCAGGTGCGGCCGGACGGTCGGATCGTGGGGGCCGTCGGCTTCGCCATCGACATCACCGAGCGACGGCGGGTCGAGCGCGAGCTGCGACAGGCCGAGGAGAAGTACCGGACGCTCGTCGAACAGATCCCCTGCATCGTCTACATCGCGGGCCTCGGGCCCACCGGGCAGTGGCTGTACGTGAGCCCGAGGATCCGGGACGTGCTCGGCTACACGCCGCAGCAGTGGATGACCCAGGAGAACGCCCTCGCGAGCCACCTGCACCCGGACGACCGCGAACGGGTGCTCGCCGAGGAGGCCGCATCGCAACGAGATGGTCGCGCGTTCCGGTGCGAGTACCGCGTGCTGGCAGCCGACGGGCGCGTCGTGTGGATACGCGACGAAGCCGTGCCGACGGCCTCGGTGCCCGAGCTCTGGCAGGGCGTGATGGTCGACATCACGGCCCACAAAGACACCGAGCAGGTCCTGCGCATGACCGTCTCCGCCCTCCGGGAGACCGACGAAGACCGCAAGCGCCTGCTCGCGCGCGTGGTGGAGGCCCGCGAGCAGGAACACCGGCGCATTGCCGGCGCCGTGCACGACGGTCCCGTCCAGAAGACGGTCGCCATGGGCCTCCGCCTCGAGATGCTTCGCGGTCGCCTGGACGACCCCGAGCTCGTCGGCGCCGTTGAGGAGCTCAGGCGCCTGACGGACTCGATCACCCGCGAGCTGCGAACGCTCCTGTTCGAGCTCGTGCCGCCGAGCCTCGAGCGCGGCGGACTCGCCGACGCCGTGCGAGGCCTGCTCGACGACCTCGGCACGGAGGCGGGGGTCGACGCGCACCTCGATGACCGCCTGCCGGCGGAGCCCGGTGAGCCGGCGCGCACGATCTGCTTTCGAATCCTGCAGGAAGCACTCCGGAACGTCGCGAAGCACGCAGAGGCCCGGTCCGTTCGCGTGACGGTGGAGGGCTGGCGCGGGGGGATGCTGGTACAGGTGACCGACGACGGCAAGGGCTTCGCGCCCGACCGCTCACCGCGCGCGGGGCACGTCGGGATGGAGAGCATGCGCGAGCGGGCCGAGTCGTGTGGCGGCTGGCTGAAGGTCACGAGCGAGCCGACCTCGGGCACGACGATCGAGTTCTGGTTGCCGACCGAGGGGCTGGGTCCCGACGGCGGGTGAGGACGCTCCCGCCCGGAAGATGCCGCCCCCCTCTCCCGGCGCCTGCGCGTGAACCGCGTGGCTCCGTCAAATGACGGATGCCGGCCCCATCCCGGGCGACCTATCGTCGCCAGTCTCGAACACGACGTCACAGGGGTTGCGCATGTGGCCTGAAGGACGGCGAGCTGCCGCCTCGTTCACCTTCGACTTCGATGCGGAGGAGGTGTGGATTGGCGAGGATCCGGCGAATGCCGCCAAGCCCGGGGCTCTGTCACAGGGAACCTACGGGGCCAGGGTCGCCCTGCCCCTGATCCTCGAGGTACTCGAGAGGTTCGACGTGCGGGCGACCTTCTTCGTGCCCGGACGCGTCGCCGAGCGACATCCGGATCGGGTCGAGCAGATCGTTGCGGCAGGACACGAGCTCGCCCACCACGGCTACACGCACACCTCGCCGACCAAGCTGACGCGCGAGGAGGAAGAGGCCGAGCTGGTGAAGGGGCTTGCGATCCTCCGTTCCTTCGGGGCCGAGGTCGTCGGCTACCGCTCTCCCTCCTGGGATTTCAGCGCCAGCACCGAGGAGTTGCTCCAGGCCCAGGGCTTTCTCTACTCGTCGAACTTCATGGACGACCTGCGTCCGTACCGCCACGAGCGCTCCGGGCTGGTCGAGGTCCCGGTCCAGTGGATCCTCGACGACGCCGCGCACTTCTGGTTCGACGGCGCCACGTGGACCAAGAAGATCTCCACGGCGGAGGAGGTGCGAGCCATCTGGGAGGGGGAGTTCGTCGGCTACCGCCGACTCGGCGGTGCGTGGGTCCTCACGATGCACCCCCAGATCATCGGTCGTCCGTACCGCCTCGCCCTTCTCGAGCACATGCTCGAATGGGTGACCGGCCACGACGACGTGTGGGTGGCGACCTGCGCGGAGATCGCCGGACGGGTCGCGTGAGCCCGTTGCGCGCCATCGTCACCGGAGCCGCCGGGGGGCTCGGAACCCGCGTCGCCGAGCGCCTGGTCCGCGACGGAACCTCCGTGGGGCTGGTCGACGTCTCGGCCGCGGTGGTGGAGACGGCGGACCGGCTGGGGTCTCTCCGCGAGGGCGCCAGGGTGATCGCCCTGGTGGGAGACGTCTCGGACGAGCGGTTCTGCGACGCAGCCGTGTCGGCGTCGGTGTCCGCGTTCGGCGGCATCGACGTGCTTGTGAACCTCGCCGGCGTCGGTGGACCGGGAACGCCGGTCACGGAGACCTCGGCCGCCGAGTTCCGGCGCGTCGTCGAGGTGAACCTGATGGGTACCTTCCTCATGTCGCGCTCCGTCGCCCGCCAGTTCGTTCGCCAGGGCGAGGGGCGCGCGATCGTGAACACCAGCTCGATCCTCGCGCAGCAGGCCGTCGTCGGCGATTGCGGCTACGCCTCCTCGAAGGCAGCGGTCGCCCTGCTCAGCCAGGTGCTCGCTCTGGAGCTTGCGCCGCTCGGGGTTCGGGTCAATACCATCGCTCCCGGGAACATGGCGACCGAGATGCACTTCGACTACGTCCGCGCCCTCGCGCACGAGCGCGGCACCAGCTTCCAGGAGGAGCTCGAGACCGTCCGCCGCACGATCCCGCTGGGTCGCCACGGAACGGGCGACGACGTCGCGGGGGCGATCGCCTGGCTGATCTCGGATGACGCTGCCTACGTCACCGGTCAGACGATCGGCGTGAACGGCGGGGTGCTGCTTTCGTGATCCGCTTCTCGAGCCGGCGCGCGCTCGTGACGGGCGGGGCATCGGGGATCGGGCGGGCGACGGCGGAGCTGCTCGTCGAGGAGGGCGCGGCCGTGTGCCTGCTCGACCGGCGCGACGATCCGCTCACGTCGGTCGCATCCGAGCTCGGCGTCCATGCGGTGATCGCCGACGTGCGAAGCCCGGAGGAGGTGGAGCGGGCCGTGGACGAGGCGGCGAGTGCGCTCGACGGGCCACCGGATCTGCTGGTCAACGCGGCCGGGATCTACCGCGTCTCCCCCGCGCTCACGCTCGGCGTGGAGGAGTGGGACGAGGTGATCGACACGAACCTCCGTGGCTCGTGGCTGGTGGCGCGCGCCGTGGCCGCCCGACTGGTCGCAGCGGGCGATCCGGGCACCATCGTCAACATCTCGTCGACGGCGGGGCTCGTTGCCGATCGCGACGAACCATCGGTGCACTACAACGCGAGCAAGGCCGGCGTGATCGCGCTCACCAGACAGCTCGCGGTCGAGCTGGCGCCCGCGATCCGCGTCAACGCGGTATGTCCCGGGGTGATCGATACTCCAATGCTGCGGATCATGGACGATCCCGCGGCGGGCGAACGGTACCTGCGCGAGATGGTGCCGCTGGCGCGCCTCGGGAGACCGCGAGAGGTCGCCGAGGCGATCGCCTTCCTGTCCGCGGAGGGATCGGGGTACGTGACCGGCGTCGCGCTGCCCGTGGACGGCGGCGCCACGGCAGTCTGACCGAGGGAGGACGGGGCATGGAACGGTTCCCCCGCGTCCGGGTGAGCGGAACGCCCCGGGAGCGCGGCCGGCAGTACGGGGAGGCCGTCCGCGACCGGGTTCGACGGTCGATCGAAGCCTACGACCAGGTCTTCGCACAGTACGCCGGCTGGCGCTGGGCGCAGGTCCGGGTAGAGGCCGCGCGCTACGCGGCGCCCATCGAACGGTTCGAGGCCCGCTACCTGGACGAGATCCGCGGCATCGCCGAGGGCGCAGACGTGACGTTCGAGGACGTCTTGGCGATCAACGTCAGGACGGAGCTGATGTTCGCGGCCAAGGCTCGGACCGCCACCGCCCAGGGCGCGCGGTTCGACGGCTGCAGCGCGTTCGCCGTGCTCCCCGAGCGGAGCGCCAACGGACACACACTGATCGGCCAGAACTGGGACTGGCTGCTGCACTCCTTCGACACGGTCGTGGTCCTGGAGGTCACCCAGGACCGCGGGCCCGACTTCGTCACGGTCGTGGAGGCCGGTCTCCTCGCCAAGACCGGGATGAACTCATCGGGGATCGGACTCGCCACGAACGCCCTGGTCACCGACCACGATCTCGGCGAGCCCGGCGTGCCGTACCACGCGGTGCTTCGCGGGATCCTCGACGCCGAGAACCTCTCGGACGCCTTCGCCGTCGCGCAACGCGGCGTCCGCTCCTCCTCGGCCAACTACCTGATCGCGTCGGTCGACGGCGTCGCCGCCGACATCGAGGCGGCTCCCGGCGACTTCTCCCGCCTGTTCCTCACGTTCCCGGTGGACGGCGTCCTGCTGCACACCAACCACTTCGTGTCGCCGTCCTTCGACGCGAAGGACGTTTCACTCTGGGTCATGCCCGACAGTCCGTTCCGGCTCGAGCGACTCGCGGCGGGCGTCCGGCGGCGCGGGGAGACGCTGTCCATCCAGGACTTCCAGCACCTGCTGTCGGACCACGCCAATCACCCGTCCGGCATCTGCTGCCACCCGGACCCGCGGATGGGCCCGCTGGATCAGGGCGCCACCGTGGCCTCCGTGCTCATGGACCTCGACGAGCGGCGGATGTGGGTGGCCGAGGGGCATCCGTGCACGGAGCCCTACCGCGAGATCGACTACGCCTCCTTCCTGTCCAAGCCGTCCGCCGTCCGCCTGCTCGCCACGGCCCCGGAGTCCGCGTGAAGCTGGGCTTCGGTCTGATCACGTGTCAGCGATACCCGGGTGATCCGCGGTCCACCGCGGATTTGTACGCCGAGGCCCTCGACCTGTCCGAGCGCGCGGAGCGCGTCGGTCTGGACTCCGTCTGGGTCTCCGAGCACCACTTCATCGACGACGGCTACCTGCCATCGGTGCTGCCCCTGTGCGCCGCGATCGCGGCGCGAACCCGCCGGGTGATGGTTGGAACGGCGCTGCTCCTCGCTCCCCTCATGGAGCCGCTCCGCCTGGCGGAGGACGCCGCCGTGGTAGACGCGATCTCCGGAGGCCGCCTCGTCCTCGGGTTGGGCCTCGGGTGGCGCGCGGAGGAGTTCGACGCGCTGGGCGTGCCGATTCGCGAGCGGGTCCCCCGTCTCCACGACACCGTGGAGGTGCTGCGACAGGCCTGGAGCGGGCAGCTCGTCCGGGGGACCCGGAGGCGGCCGTACCCGAACGTCGCGGTCACCCCGCCGCCGGCGCGGAAGGGCGGACCCCCGCTGTGGATCGGGGCCCTCTCGGAGCCGGCCGTTCGCCGCGCGGGCCGCATCGGCGACGGGTTCATGGCGACCGAGGTGACCGTCGAGTCGTTTGCGGAGCAGGTCCGCTGGGCGCGAGAGGCGCGGGAGCGTTCCGGGCTGGACCCCGCGACGCTCGCGATCTCGCTGCACCTACCGACCTTCGCCTTCGAGGGCGACCCGAGCCGGGCCTGGGAGCTGGTGCGCCCACACCATCGATACGTCACCTGGAAGTACGACGACATGGAGGCGGCCCGGTCGCGCCCGGGTCCCCCTCGGGAGCCGCCGCCGCTGTCTCCCATGGAGGAGGAAGCGCTGCGCGCCTCGATCGTCCTGGGCCGGCCCGAGCAGGTGGCCGAGCAGATCGCCGCGTTCCGGGATGCGGCCGGGGGCGACGTCCACTACATCGCCCGGCTGTACTGGCCCGGGATGGATCCGGCGCTGCAACGGGAGGCCATCGACGTGTTCGGCGAGGCAGTGGCCCCGCTGCTCCGGTAGCCCTCAGCTCGCCCGCGCCCGGGTCCACGAAGGGGGGCGGAACGCGGCCTGGACGTACGGGACCGGAGCCAGCACCCGGTGCTCCAAGTCCTGCACCTGGAACACCAGGTGGGCCTGGCCGAGCGAGGGGTCGAGCGTCATCGCCGGGTAGGAGAGGGCGCCCTGGGACTCGTCGAAGAAGTAGGTCCCGTTCACCCCGCGGTACGCGCCGTGCCGGAGATGCGATGCCACGCCGTCGAAGTCGCGGGGGTTGCCGACGCCCGCCCACGCGTTGGCGAGCAGGTGCACCTCGTCGTAGGCGATGCCGGCGTGCGCGCGTCCGGGCGGTCGCCCGAACGCGCGGAGGTAGCGGCCGGCAAACCGGCCACCGAGCAGGTCGGGGTACGTTCCGGTCACGGTGGACCAGATCAGGCCCTCCGCGGCCGGTCCGGCGAGCTCGAGGAACTCGGGCACCGAGGGCGCGTAGATCGCGTACAGGAGAGCGTCCGTCGGGTCGGCGACGAACGCGCGTTGGAAGGCCGCAAGCTCTCTCGGGACGAAGTCGGCGACGAGCACGGCGGCGGGGTCGAGGGCGTGGATCCTGCGCACCAGGCTTCCCCAGTCGGCATCGAGCTCCGCCACGCATTCGACCGCGTCGATGACCCAGCCGGAGCGGGCGGCGGCCTCCAGGGTCGGCCCCGTGGCCATCTGGCCGCTGTCCACCGGAGTCTCGACGATCATCAGTCGCCGGCTCGAGGGCCTCCATCGCCGGGCCCGCTCGAGATCGTCCAGGAACCGGATGAAGCCGACGCCGTAGTGCACCTCGCTCGGACACACCTGGAAGATCCGCCGGAAGCGGGCTGGGTCGGAGCGAACTCGAGCGAGCGCCGCCTCGGAGGTCGTCGCGTGCAGGAGCGGAACGCCGAGGTCGGCCGCCGCGTCGAGAGCGAGATCGGCTCCCGACAGCGTGTACCCGACGATGACGGCGTCGATGTCCGCAGCTTCGAGCCGATCGAAGGCATCGCGCACGCCACCCTGCGAGAAGATGTCCATGTCGACGGAGATCAGCTCGATCGGTCGACCCGCGACGCCGCCTCGGGCATTGATCTCGTCGATCGCAAGCACGGCCCCGTTCCGCATCTGGATTCCGTCGGCCCGGGCCGGCCCGCTGAGCGGAAACGCCGAGCCGATGAGGTACGGACGGCGCCGCTCGATCGACACGGGGCCGTCGATTCGGATCGGAGGCGAGATGTCGCGCTCCTCGGCGACGGCCGCCTCGAGCGCTCCGACCCCGAGACCGTCGAGGTCGCCGGCCCCCCCGGGAATCGGAAGCCGAAGCAGCCCCCGGTCGACGGCGATGGCGGCGGCGGCCGCTCGGCTCCGAGCGCCGAGCTTCAGCAGGATGTGCTCCACGTGCGTGGAGACCGTTCGCGCGCTCGTGCGCAGTCGCAGGGCGATCTCACGGTTTCCCAGCCCCCCGGCGATCAGTGTCAGGACGTCGACCTCGCGTGCCGTCAGGCCGCACGGGAGGTCCCGCCGCCAGAGCGAGACGACGCATCGATCGCTGTCGCCCCGACCATGACGCTCCATGCGGACGGCAAACCAGCCGGGCGCGTCGTGCCATACGAAGCGCACGTCCGAAACGTCGAGCGTGATCAGGGCGGTCGCGTACCCGAGGAGATCGGGATTGGCGAGCAGCGACCGGCGCGCAGCCGCCCCCTCGAGCTCTTCGATCGTCCCGTCGCGATGCACGATGGCCGATGAGCCGTACACCGTCTCCCCCGTGCGTCCCCTGCCCGGCCGGGCATCGTCCCACGCTGCCGGCGAAACCCGCAAGCCAAGAGGAGCCGGGCAATGCCCTCCCCGGCATCCGTCATTTGACGGATGCCGGGGAGGGAGGCCGGCGCCTACGGTCCGCGTTCATCCGGTGCACACGCATAGGACCGATCGCGAGGAGGGACCAGATGGTGGGTGAGCCCGGTGGGCAGCGAGCCGCCGGCTCCGGCGGCAGGGTCACGCGTCGGCAGCTCCTGCAGGGCGCCGTGAGCGCGGGTGTCGGCGGACTGGTCGTCGGTGGGGTCGGCGGCTATCTGGCCGGCAACTCGGGTTCGGGACAGGCCTCGGCGACTGGCGGTGGAAGCGAGGAGCCCATCCTGATCGGATCGGCCAGCCCCGTGACCGGTCCGTTCGCCGGCGATGGTCAGCAGATGGTCCGCGGCCAGCAGCTCGCGATCGCGGAGATCAACGCGGCGGGAGGGGTCCTCGGCCGGCCGCTCAAGCTCCAGGTCCTGGACACCAAGGCCCAGGAGCCGGACGTGATGAAGAACGTCTTCCAGAAGCTCGTCTCGCAGAACGTTGCGGCGGTCTTCTCCGGCTTCACGACCTACACATCGGTCGAATACCCGATCGTCGCCCAGGCCAAGATCCCGACGTTCCACGTCAACACCTGGCACGGCAACGTGGACTACGTGAAGGAGCATCAGATCACCAACATCTTCCAGGGCGATCCCTCGGAGACGTGGTACGGCCCCGGCTTCGTCGTCCTCGTCAACGACCTGATCGAAAGCGGGCAGTGGACGCCGGCGAAGAAGTCGATCTTCGTGGTCACCTCCAACGACCCCTACTCGCTCAACATCTCGAAGACGTTCCGGGCCGGCATGGAGAAGCAGGGCTGGACGACCGACGGATTCGAGCAGTTCACGGTTCCGCAGGCAGACTGGACCGGTGTGCTCGTGAAGATCCGGTCGGCCAACCCCGGGATCGTCTTCTTCAGCGACTACGCGGCGGGCGACGAGGCCTCCTTCATGAAGCAGTTCCGGCAGTCTCCGACGAACTCGCTCGTGTACCAGCAGTACGCCCCGTCGATCCCCGAGTACCTGGATCTCGCGGGCGACGCCGCCGACGGGGTGTTGTGGTCGACGGTCGTGGGGTTGCTGGCAGGCGACGATCGGGCCAAGCAGTTCGCGGACGCGTTCCAGCAGAAGTTCAACCGGCCGCCGGGGTTCTCGAACGCGGGAGATCAGTACGACTTGGTCAAGCTGTGGGCCCAGGCCGCCGCCGAGGCCGGCGACCCATACGCCTTCGACAAGGTCAACGCGATCGTCAAGGACACGATCTACCGAGGCGTCGTGGGCACCTACTCCTTCGACCTCGACCCGGGCGGGAACACCTGCATGCCGTATCCCGACTTCACGCCCGACCCGTCGCTCGGGATGCCGCACCTCACGTTCCAGATCCAGAACGGTCAGCAGGTGCTGATCGCGCCCGATCCCTACACGACGGGGACGTTCCAGCTGCCGGCCTGGCTGTCGTGAGCGATCGTGGGTCGCGCCCGGTCCTGGAGGGCCGCGCGCTGTGCAAGAACTACGGTGGGCTGAGAGCCGTCGTCGACGTGTCGTTCGAGGTCCGCGGGGCCGAGATCCTCGGGATCGTCGGCCCGAACGGCGCGGGCAAGACCACGCTGTTCGACGTCATCACCGGGCTCACGCCGGCGACGAGCGGAGACGTCTTGCTCGACGGCCTCTCGATCGCGAATGCGCCCGTCCACCGCAGGTGCGCGCTCGGCGTGGCCCGCACGTTCCAACAACCTACCGTCGCGGACTCGCTCACGGTGCTGGAGAACCTCTACCTGGCTGCCTCCTTCCGCCGAGGCCGCGGTGGCGGTGGAAGGGACGGCGACGTGGCCGAGGCGCTCCGGCACCTGGACTTCGTCGGACTCACGGACCGTGCGGAGGCCCAGGCCGGTCCGCTCGGCGTGTTCGACAAGAAACGGCTGATGCTCGCAACCGCTCTGGCGACCAACCCGAAGGTCCTCCTCCTCGACGAGCCGTTCGGCGGCCTCAACCCCCAGGAGATCGACCACGTGATGGGGTTGATCCGGGCCCTGCGGGACGGCGGCCTGGCGGTCGTGGTCATCGAGCACGTGATGCGGGCGCTGACCTCGCTCGCCGATCGCGTGCTGGTCATGCACCACGGCGCCGAGCTGTTCGTGGGCACGCCACACCAGATGCTCGCGGACGCGCAGGTGATCGAGGTCTACCTCGGACGGCGTCACGGTGCCGACCCGACCCCGCGGGAGCTCCACCGATGAGCGGGGGCCCCCGCGAGACCGCGAACGGTGCCGTGAGCCGCAGGGCAGATGCGATCCTCGAGGTCCGCGAGCTGTGGTCCGGCTACGGAGACACGATGGTCGTTCGAGGCCTGGACCTGCGGGTGCCGCCCGGCCAGACCGTCGTGATCATCGGGCCGAACGGACACGGCAAGACGACGCTGCTTCGCACGATCTCCGGGCTGATCAAGCCGCGCCGCGGGGAGGTGTGGCTCGCCGGAGACCGCGTGGACGGGCGAAGCCCGGAGCATTTGGCGTCGCTCGGGATGGTTCACATCCCCCAGGGCGACCTGCTGTTCCCGGACATGACCGTCGAGGAGAACCTGTTGATGGGCGCCTTCCTGCCGAGCTCCTGGCGCACGCGCCGGGCCGCCCTGGAGCGCGTCTACGGCCTCATCCCCGGCATCCGGGAGCGGGCCGGCCAGCGCGCCCGGACGCTCTCCGGAGGGGAGCGGCGACTGGTCGGGCTCGGGCGGGGACTGATGCGGGAGGCGTCGATCCTGCTGATCGACGAGCCGTCTCTCGGTCTGGCCCCCGTCGCGATCGAGCGTGTGTACGCGGCGATCCGCGACATCCACGACGTGGGGACGACGATCCTGCTCGTCGAGGAGAACTTCACGCATATCGGCGATGTCGCCGACATCGTGCACGTCGTCGAGATGGGATCGATCGTCCGGACCGGCCCGCTCGAGGAGCTCTCGAGGGACCGGACCGTCGTCCAGACCTACCTGGGAGCGCTGTAGGAGGATCCAGTGCACCTGACCGACGTCATCGGGATCCTGGTGGAGACGGTCGTGCTCGGCTCGATCTACGGCCTGGTCGCCATCGGGATGACCCTGATCTACGGCACCCTGCGGATCCTCGACATGTCCCAGGGCTCGATGGTGATGGTGGGGAGCTTCGTCGGGTGGGGGGTCATGGTCGTGGCCGGATGGAGCCCCGCGCTGGCGATCCTGTTCGCGTTCGCCATCACCTTTGCGCTCGGGACCTTCACCGAGCTGATCTCGGTCCAGCCCCTCATGGGACGTCGAGGATTCGACTTCGAGATGGTGACGTTCATCACGACCTTCGCCGTCGCGATCGTCTTCGCGAACGTCGCGTTGCAGATCTTCGGACCGTTCCAGAAGGACGTGTCGCCTGTGGTGAGTGGCGGCATCGACATCTATCGCGGAGTCGACCTCTCCTACCAGAACCTCACGATGGCGCTCGTCTCGATCGGACTGATGGCGGCCCTGGGACTGTTCCTGGCGCGCACGCGCTGGGGGCTTGCGATCCGCGCCGTGGCACAAGACCTCGACGCCGCGCGCTTGATGGGCGTTCCGGTGATGAAGCTGTACCCGCTCACGATGGGCCTCGCGTCGGCGCTCGCCGGAATCGGTGGCGTCTTCCTCGGAGCCAAGTTCTTCGCGTATCCGGGCGCCGGCGACCTCCCTCTGCTCGAGGCCCTGATCGTCGTGATCTTCGGGGGACTGGGCAGCCTGCCGGGCACGCTGTACGCCGCGTACACGATCGGTCTCATCCAGGCCACCGCGGAGGTGCTCGTCGGGACCACCTGGTCCCTCCCGATCCTCTACGGGATCATCCTGCTCGTCCTGATCCTCAGGCCCCAGGGGCTGAAGGGCAGGCCGGAGGAGGCGCGGCTGTGAGCGCCATCACGACCACCGGCTCCGGGGCGGCCGTCCCGCCTGTCTCGAGCCGGGTCGGCCGAGCGCGGACGCTGAGCGCGACCGAGAAGGCCGGCATCGTCGCCCTGGTAGTCGCGGTGGCCCTCGTTCCCGTCGTGTGGTCCAACGACTATGCGATCGGCGTGATGGTCACGGCGATGATCACGCTGGTGCTCAACACGAGCTGGAACTTCGTGCTCGGGATCGCCGGGGTGTGGAACTTCGGACAGCTCGCCATCTACGCGCTGGGGGGCTACGGCACCGGCCTGCTGATGCTGCACACGCCCCTGCCGCCGCCAGTTGCCATCCTGGCGGGCGGGGCGCTGGCCGCAGGTATGTCCGTCCTGCTCGCCTTTCCGACCCTCCGGCTGCACGGCATCTACACGTCGCTGCTCACGTTCTCGTTCGCGCAGGTGTTCCTGTTCATCGTGGTGAACGACCCGGCCGGTCTCACCGGAGGCTCGTTTGGCTTCCCGACCGTCCGGGGTCTGTATTCGTTCCTGTCGCCCACGGCCTCGCTCCGCGCCTACTTCTGGACGATCCTCGCCGTGGCGATCGCCGCGACCCTCCTCGTCGCGTGGATCCGCTCCTCCAGGCTGGGGATCGCTCTGCGAACCGTCCGCGACTCCCCCGCCTATGCGGCGGCCCGGGGGATCAGCCCGTTGAAGTACCGCGTGATCGCCTTCGCACTCTCCGGCTTCATCGCCGGGGTAGCCGGCGGGCTCTATCTCAGCTACAACCAGTCGTTCACGACGTCGGCCATGGGCCTCACGCCGATGTCGATCGACGTCACCATGCTCGTGATCGGGGGCCTCGGCACCATCTGGGGACCGATCCT
>Ga0070741_10015673_pt1 | contig 12791 bp, 9 predicted proteins | sample Coa_R1_4_FD_66440 | JGI IMG/M metagenome (GOLD analysis project Ga0070741, IMG submission 66440) | Surface soil microbial communities from Centralia Pennsylvania, which are recovering from an underground coalmine fire - Coalmine... | ecosystem: Environmental > Terrestrial > Soil > Unclassified ...
CCCTGAATCGACCTCTGGATCGAACACTGATTCAAGCGCCGGGCAGCGACGCGCGCGGCGGCATGCCTGGCTCGCGCTGGGCCTCGGGTTCTTCGGCGGAATGGCGCGGCCGGTCGGATTGCTCCTCGCGATTCCTGGGGCGATCGAAGGACTGCGGTCGGCACGGCGCGAAGGCTGGCGCTGGAAAGGCGTGGCGGGCGCTGCGGCCGTCGCTGCGGCGCCGGCGGCCGGACTGGCGACCTTCCTCGCCTATTCGCGGGTGCGGTACAGCAGTTGGCTGTTGCCGTACACACAGCAGACCTCGAAGCTCGGCCGCGGCGCGATCATGGGCGACCCGATCAGCATTCTGCATCACGTATGGGTACACAACTGGCGGGGACACGGGCACGGTGCGGCGGTCATGGCCTGTGTGCTCATCCTCGGTTTCGCCGCGCTGCTGCCGGTGGTGTGGCGGCGGCTGCCGGTCTCATACGCGGCGTGGACGATCCCGTCCTTCGTCCTGGCGATCGGCTCGAAGGACTTCACGTCGCTGCCGCGCTACCTCGGCGCGCTGTTCCCGTGTCTGATCGCGGCGGCGCTGATCACCCTCCGCCGGTGGCAGTGGACTGCGATGCTCGCGGTCAGCTGCGGCTTGCTCCTGTGGGCGACGTACTACGTCTTCTCCGTCTACATCGTGCCCTGATCGGTCGGCCGCACGGCTACAGGTTCAGGCGGCCGGGTTCAGGCGGCCTGCGCTTGGCGCGCCCACGAGGCGTGCAACCGGGCGTAGACCCCGTCCTGCGCGACCAGCTCGCGATGCGACCCGCGCTCAACCAGCTCTCCCGCATCGAAGACCAGCACCTCGTCCGCGGCCTGCGCAGTGGAGAGCCGGTGCGCGATGGCCACGGTCGTGCGGCCGCGGGTCAGCTCGTCGAGCGCGCGCTGGATGCGCAGCTCGGTGGCCGGGTCCACGGCCGAGGTCGCCTCGTCGAGCAGCAGCAGGTCGGGGTCGGCGATGTACGCGCGGGCCAGCGCGACCAGCTGCCGCTCCCCCGCCGACAGCGATTCGCCGCGCTGGCCGACCCGCGTGCCCGCGCCGGCCGGCAGCCCGGCGAGCCAATCGCCGAGGCCGAGCCGGTCGAAGGCCGCCGCCACCTGCTCGTCCGTCGCGCCGGGAGCGCCGTAGCGTACGTTGTCGGCGATCGTGCCGTCGAAGAGGAAGCCGTCCTGCGGCACCATGACCATGCGGCGGCGCAGCTCGTCAAAGCCGATCCGGCGCAGGTCCACGCCGTTGATCAGCACTCTGCCCTCGCCCGGGTCCATCAGCCTGGTCAGCAGCTTGGCGAAGGTGGTCTTGCCGGAGCCGGTCTCGCCGACCACCGCGACCCGGGCCCGCTGCGGAATCTGGACGCTGATGTCGCGCAGCACCGGCGGCCCGCCGGGGTATGCGAAGCCGACCCGCTCGAACTCGACCCGCACCGGCCCGACAGGCAACGGCTCGGCCAGCCCGTGCGTGCCCGGGTCCGGGACATCGGGCTCTGATTCGAGCAGCCCGATCACCCGCCGCCAGCCGGAGATCGCGTTCTGCGCCTCGTTGAGCACCTCGACGCCCCACTGCACCGGCGTGATGAACAGGGAGACCAGGAACAGCATCGCGATCAGCTGGCCCGCGGTGATGTGTCCCCCGACGCCGAGCGCGACGCCGACGACGACCACGCCCGCGTTCGCCAGTCCGGCGGCGACTTCGCCGGCGCTGAAGGTGCCGACGATGACCGCCTGCGCGCGTACCTGGGCGGCGCGCGTGGCGTATACGGCCTCGTTGATCCGGCGGCCGGTGCGCTCCTCGATGCCGTACGCGCGCACGACCGGCGCGCCGACCAGTGACTCGCTGAACGCGCTGAGCATGCGGCCGATCGACTGGCGCACCGCGTTGTACCGTGCGCCGGTGCGCCGCTGCAGGAAGCGCATCGCGGCGAACAGCGGCAGGAAGCAGAGCCAGACCAGCAGGGTCAGCTGCCAGGAGTAGCTGCCCATCACGGCGGTGGCCAGGAACATCTGGGCGACGCTGATGAACAGCATCAGGCCGCCTTCCTGGATGAAGTTGGTGATGGTGTCCACGTCGGAGGTCACCCGCGAGACGAGGGCGCCGCGCTGCTCGGCCTGCTGGTGCAGCACGGACAGCTCGTGCACGTGCCGGAACGCCTTGATGCGCAGCGTGGAGAGGCCGGATTCGCTGGCGCGGTAAAGCCGCCGGTTCATCGTGTACGCAGCCAGGGTCGTCATGACGACCGCGAGGGCGGCGAGGCCGGCCATGACCCGCACCTCGCTGGTGTCGACGCCGCCGGGCGCGTCGAAGCCGTGGTCCACCGCCTGCTGCACGGCGATCGGGATGACGATGCGGCCGACGGTCGCGATGAACGCCAGCAGCATGGTCACGCCGATGCCGCGGGTGAACTCGGGCGAGAGCCGCAGGCCCTTGCGCACGATGGAGAGCGGACTGCCGGAGGCCTCGCGGACCAGCACGATCTCGGGAGCGTCCGGCGCGGCCGCTTGCTCGATGGTGGCGGTCACGCGACCGCTCCTTCCAGGTCCTCGTCCTCGATGGCGTCCGCGTCGAGATCCGACGCGGCGGCGTCTTCGGCGGCGCGCGCGTAGGCCGTGATCAGGTCGCGGTATCCGGCGCTGCGGTGCAGCAGTTCCTCGTGTGTGCCCCGGTCGGCGATGACGCCGTCGTCGAGGAAGAGGACCTCGTCGGCGAGTGCGACCGTGGCCTTGCGGTAGGCGATGACGACGACGGTCGCGCCGAGAGCGTTCTGCTTCAGGCCGCCGAGGATCGCTGCTTCGACACTGGGATCGACTGCCGAAGTGCAGTCGTCGAGAATCAGCAGCCTGGGATGCCGCACGAGGGCGCGGGCGAGGGCCAGGCGCTGCCGCTGGCCGCCGGAGAGGGTCGTACCGCGCTCACCGATGACCGTATCGAGCCCATTGGGCAGCGCGTCGACGAACCGTTCGGCCTGTGCGATGTGCAGTGCGGCGCGGATTTCGGCCTCGGACGGGTCGTCGCCGAGCCCGACGTTGGCGCGCACCGTGTCGCCGAACAGGAAGGTCTGCTGCGCGACCAGGGCGACCGCGCGCGGTACCTCGCCCTTCGCCAGCTCGCGCAGATCGGTGCCGTCGAGCCGGATCGCGCCGCCGGTCGGATCGGCGAGCCGGGCCAGCAGCGTGGCGAGCGTGGACTTGCCGGAGCCGGTGGCGCCGACCAGCGCGACGGTGCGGCCGGGCTCGATGCGGGTGCTGACCCCGCGCAGCACCGGAAGGTCCGGCGCGGATTCGTAGGCGAACTCGACTCGGTCGAGTTCGAGCGCGGCCGGGCCGGAGTCGCGGGCGAGCCTCGCCTTGCCGTATTCGCTGTGCTCCTCGGCGCTGAGCACCGCGCGGACGCGGCCGAAGCCGACGACGCCGCGCGGCAGGTCGCCCAGGACCCAGCCGATGGCGCGGATCGGGAAGGCGAGCAGGGTGATGAGATACGCGATGCTGACCACGTCTCCGGGCCGGCTCTGGCCCTGGGCCACGCGGGTCGCGCCGATCAGCAGGACCGCGAGCACGCCGAGGTTGGGCAGCGCTTCGAGCATCGGGTCGAACAGGGAGCGGGCGCGCCCGGCGTTGATGTTGGCGTCGCGCAGGGCGCGGGTGCGCGCGGCGAACCGCTCGGTCTCCGATTCCTCGCGGCCGAGCGTCTTGACCACCAGCGCGCCGTCGAAGGACTCGTGCGCGACCTCGGCGACGTGCGCGCGAAGCTCCTGCGCGCGGGCGAAGCGCGGCCCGGCGTAGCGGGTGTAGACCGTGTTCAGCACGATGACGGCCGGGAAGAGCAGCACGCCGACGAGGGCCAGCACGGTGTCGGTGAGGAACATGTCGACCACGGCCAGCAGCAGCATGACGATCACGCCGAGGGTCATCGGCAGCGGGTTCATCGGCTGGAACGCCATCTCGACGTCGGAGTTGGCGTTGGAGAGCAGCTGGCCGGTCGGGTGGCGCTGGTGCCAGCTGAGCGGCAGGCGCAGATAGGCGTCGCTGACCTTGCGCCGGAACTCGGCCTGCGCGCGGAAGACCACCACCCCGGCGAGCAGGCGCCGCCCGAAGATGCCGATCACCTTCGCTATCGCCACGCCGATGATCAGCAGCCCGGCGGCGGCGAGGCCGGTGCCGGGGGCCGAGCCGCGCTGCAGGTCCGGCAGCACGACGTGGTTCGTCGCCCAGCCGATCGCCCAGGCGGAGCCGACAGTCATCGTGCCGTAGAGCGCGCTTCCGGCGACGGCGGCCGCGAAAACCCGCGGCGCGCTGCGGATCGCGACGCCCAGCACGCCGAGGCCCTGCCGGAAGGGGGAACGTCCGGGCGTGCCGCCCTGCGCCAGATCCGTGGTGTTCTGCACTGCGTGGTTCTGCACTGCGTCGGCTTGACGGCTTCGGCTGGGCAAGCCGATCTCCCCTCGGTTCAGGCGCGCCTGCGGGCGGCGCGAACGTGCAGCGTTCGACTCTAATGCGACAACAACGGCGCGGTATAGGAGATTTCCGATCGGAGCCCCTTACCCGTTTCCGGCGGCACGTTCGTCGCACAGCGTGGGTGATCCCGGTATTCTGCGCGGCGAGCACGCTTGTCGCCTGGAGGTTCGCTAGCACCACCGACACTGCAGCCCTACCAACACCGCGGGAGTAGCAGCATGAACGGGTTCGCACGTGAGGAACGCGAGGCGCTGGCGGACACGCTGGTGCGGGTCGGGCCGGACGCGCCGACGCTGTGCACGGGCTGGAGCGCCGCCGATCTCGCGGCCCACCTGGTCATCCGCGACTCGAGGCCGCTGGCCGCGGCCGGGATCGTCCTCAAGCCCCTGTCACCGATCACGCGGCGGGCGCAGAACTCCGTCAAGCAGCACACCCCGTACCTGGACCTGGTCGAGCGGGTGCGGAAGGGACCGCCGCCGTGGTCCGTCTTCCGCCTCGGCGCGATGGACGCGGCGGTGAACACCGTGGAGTACTTCGTGCACCACGAGGACCTGCGCCGGGCGGTGGGCGATCCGCCGCGCGAACTGGACCTGGTGAACTCGGACGAGCTGTGGAACCGGCTGCGCCGGCAGGCGAGGCTGGCCTTCCGCTCGGTGCCGGTCGGCGTGACCCTGGTGCGCGCCGAGAACGGCGAAGGCCCGCGGCAGACCGTGGTCGCGAAGGCCGCCACGCCGCTGATGGTCACGGTGACCGGGCCGGCCGGCGAGCTGGTCCTGTTCGCCAGCGGCCGCAAGGAGGCCGCGCACGTGCAGCTCACCGGAGACGACGCGGCGGTCAGCCGGCTGCGCTCGGCCAAGCTCGGGATATGACAAGATCAGTCAGACCTGCCCGCCCCCGGCACTCCCGGCACCGGGGGCGCACCGTTTCCCCGCGCTGCCCACGGGTAGCCGGATTCCGACCGGTGCGAGCAGGGTCCTGAGATCAGCCGGGAGCGCGGTTGGACCGAAGTGACTGAGACGAACGATCTGATCGCGGGCCGCTACCGCCTGCTCGCCCAGATAGGCACCGGCGGCATGGGCGTGGTGTGGCGGGCGCGCGATGAGGTGTTGGGGCGGACGGTAGCGCTCAAAGAGCTCATGGTGCGCTCGACGACCGGCGGCGGCGTCGGCGACGAGGGCACGCGCCGGGCGATGCGCGAAGCCCGCATCGCGGCGCGGCTGCACCACCCGAACGTGATCGGCGTCTACGACATCGTCGACCACGACAGCCGTCCGTTCCTCGTCATGGAGTACCTGGAGTCGCGCAGCCTGGCCCAGCTGATGGCCGCGGGAGTGCTGCTCCCTCCGCACGAGGTCGCCCGCATCGGCGCCCAGCTGGCCTCCGCCCTCACCGCCGCGCACAACGCCGGCATCGTGCACCGCGACGTCAAGCCCGGCAACGTCCTGCTCGCGGAAGACGGCGAGGTGAAGCTCACGGACTTCGGGATATCCCGGGCCGTGGGCGACACCACGGTCACCGCCAGCGGCCTGCTGCTGGGAACGCTCGGCTACATCGCGCCTGAGGTCGCCCAGGGTCAGCCTGCTGATTCGCTCAGCGACGTCTACTCGCTCGGCGCGACGCTGTACGCGGCCGTCGAAGGCCAACCACCGTTTGGGAACACCGAGAACGCGGTCGCGCAGCTGTACCGCATCATCCACGAGGAGATCATCCCGGCCCGCCACGCCGGTCCGCTGGAGCCGGTGCTGCTGTGGATGCTCTCGCGGGACCCGGCGCTGCGGCCGGCGATGCCGCACGCGGAGCGGGCGCTGAAGGCACTGGAGACCGCGCCCGAAGACGCGGTGCCCGCACAGCCGGAGCCCGAGCAACCCGCTGCCGCCCGCACGACGCCGTTGGTGGCAGCCGCCCCGATACCCGCCGACCGGTCCTACGCCGACAGCCCCGCGCCAACTCCGCCTGCTGTCCCAGCGGCCGCTCCCTCGGAACCCGCGCCGCCAAAGCGCTTCGCCCTCGGGACACGCCGCCGCGCGGTGATCGCGGTGCTCATCGCGGCGCTGCTTCTCGCGCTCGGCGGATGGGGGCTCTCCGCCGCGCTCAGCAGCCACTCGACCACGGCGAAGGCCGGGGCGACCACACCGACCAGCCACGCCGCGGCCCCCACCGCCGCCGCGCCGTCCACCTCGTCGCGGCCGTCGAACACGAGCGGTTCGAAGAGCTCTGCGTCTCCTTCTCCGTCTGCCCCCTCCGCGTCGGCTCCGGCGCAGAGCCGCGCGGATCAGCTGACGTCGACGATCATCGCCTACTACCACCTGGTGCCGGGGAACCTGACCCAGGCGTGGCCCTGGATGACTCCCAACTACCAGCAGAACCACGCGGGCGGCTGGTCGGGTTACCAGTCGTTCTGGTCGAAGATTCAGCGCGTCACGGTCTCCGATGTGACCGCGACGCTGCCCTCCACCGTGACGGCGACGATCGACTACTACTACAAGGACGGTTCGTTCGCCAAGGAGCGCACCCAGTTCGGCATGCTCTTCGACCAGGGACAGGGCCGGTGGTTGATCGCCAGCTCCTCGGTCCTCTGACTCAGCGCAGTTCGTCCGGCAGCAGCTCCGGCGGGAAGTCCTGGTAGACCACCGGGACGAGCCACCGGTCGATCGCCGCCGCGCCGACCGAGGTGTACGCCGGCGTGGTGGTCGCGGGGAACGGACCGCCGTGCTGCTGCGCGTAGGTCACCGCGACGCCGGTCGGCCAGCCGTTGAAGATGACCCGGCCGGCGCGCTCCGCCAGCAGCCGGCCGATGCGCCGGGCCTCCTGCGCGTCGTCGCCGCCGGCCAGGTCGGCGTGCACGGTCGCGGTGAGGTTGCCGCCGCCCTCGCTCTCGATCACGTCGATCGCGTCGGCCGGGGCGCCACCGACCACGACCACGCCGACCGGGCCGAAATGCTCCTCGGTCAGCAGCTCGCTGCTTTCCCGGACCGCGTCGAGCGTCGTGCGGTACACCTTGGGCGCCGCGGACCACGGGCCCTCCCCCGCCTTGCCGCTCGCCAGCAGGCTGACATCGCCGCGCGAACCGAGCTCGTCGACCGCTGACACGTAGCCGTCGTGGATGCGCTGGGAGAGCATCGGACCGCCGGTGCTCTCCCCCACCGCCGCCTCGATCGCGCCGAGCAGTTCCGGCTCGTCCGGCACGAACAGCACGCCGGGATTCGTGCAGAACTGGCCGACGCCCTGGGTCAGCGAGGCCGCGTAGCCACGCGCGATCTCCTGCGCCCTGCTGCGCGCCGCGCCGGGGAACACGATCACCGGGTTGACCGAGCCGAGTTCGCCGTAGAACGGGATCGGGTTCGGCCGCTCGGCGCACAGCTTGGCCAGGGCCAGGCCACCGCGGGTCGAACCAGTGAAGCCGACGGCGCTCAGCAGCGGGTGCCGCACGAGGGCGGCGCCCTCCTCGACGCCGAATACGATGTCGAACACGCCCTCCGGCGCGCCCGCCTTCTGCAGCGCTTCGCGCACCAGCTCGGCGGTGCGCAGCGACGTGCGCGGGTGCGCCTCGTGCGCCTTCACGACCACCGGGCAGCCGGCCGCGAGGGCCGAGGCGGTGTCGCCGCCGGCCACGGAGAAGGCGAACGGGAAGTTGGACGCGGCGAACACCGCGACCGGCCCGATCGGGCGCTTGATCCGGCGCAGGTCCGGCCGCGCCGCCTCGGCGTGCTCGATCACGATGCCCTGGTACGAGCCGTCCCGCACCACCTCGGCGAACAGCCGCAGCTGGCCGGTGGTGCGGGCCACCTCGCCGGTCAGCCGGGTGGTGCCGAGCGCGGTCTCCGAGTCGGCGAGCGCGACCAGCTCGGTGACGTGCGCGTCGAGCGCGTCGGCGACGGCCTCAAGCGCGGCCGCGCGGGCCGCGCGGCCGGTGTCGCGCCAGGTCTCGAAGGCCGCGAACGCCGCCTGCACGAGCGCGTCGACCTGCTTGGTCCCGGTCGCGGGCACCGGGTCGCCGACCGGGCCGCCGGTGCGCGGGTCGTGTCCCTGGATGCTGTTCATCGCGTATTCGTCCTCATCGTCACAGGTTGTCGGCGTCCAGGTCGGGCAGGGTGAACTGGCCGCCGAGGTGCTGGAAGACCGGGTCGTCCGCCGGCAGCTCGCCGTTCTCGGCGAACAGCTCCTCGGCGAAGACCTCGGCGTCGTCCTTCGACTCGTACCCGAGCTCGCCCGCGCCCTTGAGGGAGACCCAGCCGCCGCGGGTGTTCGCGGAGACCCCGTAGACGATCTTGTAGCCGGGCTTCTCCGCCGCGAGGCAGGCCTCGAACAGCCGGGCGCAGTCGTCGGGCGACAGCCAGGTGGATAGGGCGCGCTGGTTCGGCGGCTTCGGGAAGCAGGACAGGATCCGGATGCAGATCACGTCGAGGCCGTAGCGGTGGTGGTAGAGCGCGCCGAGCGCTTCACCGGTGACCTTGGACACGCCGTAGTACGTGTCCGGCAGTGTCTGCACCGACTCGGGCAGCGGGTACTCGTCGGGGGTGTGGAAGCCGACCGCATGGTTCGAAGAGGCGAAGACCACCCGCGGCACACCCGCCCGCCGCGCCGCCTCGAAGGCCTTGTACGTGCCGTCGATGTTGGTCTCCAGGATGCGCTCCCACGGTGCTTCGCCGGACTTGCCGCCGAGGTGGATCACCGCGTCGACGCCCTCGCAGGCCTCGGTGAGTGCGGCCAGGTCGGTGACCGAGGCGCGGATCGTCTCCTCGCCCGGCCCGGCTTCGAGCGGCTCGATGTCCAGCAGCCGCAGCGTGCGCCCCGGACGCGCCATGCGCGAGCGCATCGCACTGCCGATCCCGCCTGCCGCGCCGGTGATCAGAATCGTGGACAACGATCCACCCGCCTTTCATCGCACTGTTTTCGTCGCACTGTGTTTCTTGCGGTTTCTTGCGCCGTGAGTGTGTGAATGCTCGAAGTCAGGGCCGTAGCAGGAAACTCAGTTGCCCGGCGTGTCTGCGTACCGCGTCCAGCACCTGCGCGGCGTGGCCGGGATCGTCGAGCCGCGCGTACGGCACCGAGCAGCTGATCGCGTCGATCGGCGGGAGCCGGTATTCGAGCGCGACCGCGAAGCAGCCGAGGCCTGGGGTGTTCTGGCCGCGCTCGGTCGCGTAGCCGCGCTCGCGGACCAGGGCCAGCTCGGCGAACAGCGCGGCGCGGTCGGTCACGGTCTGCGGGGTGAGCGGTTCGAGCTTGGCCGGCAGCAGGGCGTCCACCTCGGCGTCGGTGCGGCCGGCCAGCAGCGCCTTGCCGAGCGCGGTCGCGTACGCGGGCACCCGGCGGCCGACCCGGGAGGTGAGCCGCAGGTGGTGCGCCGATTCGCGGCTGGCCAGGTAGACCACGTCGGCGCCGTCGAGCCGGGCCAGGTGCACGGTCTCGTTGACCTCTGTGCGCAGCTCCTCGAGCACGCGGGTGGCGGCCCGGATCACCGGGTCGCGGTCGAGATAGGAGGTGCCGACCAGCAGGGCGCGCACGCCGATCGAGTAGCCGGTGCCGCGCCGGTCGGTCTCGACCCAGCCGCGCGCCACGAGGGTGCGCAGCAGCACGAAGAGGCTCGACTTCGGGTACGACAGCTCGCGGTGGATCTCGCTGAGCGTCAGCGGTTCGCTGTAGCCGGCCAGCAGTTCGAGCAGTTCGATGGTGCGGTCCGCAGACTTCACCGCTCCCGAGGCAACGGGCACCACGGCCGCGGCCGGGGCGGCAGAGCCGTCCGTCTTCTCGTCGGCCGCCTGCGCCGCCGTTCCGCTCTGCTTCACCGCTCCCCTCTCCCTCGCCACGCCGTCTTTCGCCGCTCTCGATGCGACTGCTGTCGATTTAGCCGCTGTTGATGTAGGCGCTCTTGATGTAGCTGCTCTTGATGTAACTGCTTCACAGCTTCGGCCACTGCCCATCCTCACACGCTCGGCAAGCGTTCACAAGTGAGACTACTATTCATGCATGCGAACACCTCAGACCCCGCTCGGCCGCCTCGACGGCCTGCTGTTCTTCCCGGTCACCGCCTTCGCCCCGGACGGGTCCTTCGATCCGGCGGGTTATCGGGCGCATGTCGAGGCCAGGCTGGCCGCGGGGCCGGCGGCGGTGTTCGCCGCCTGCGGCACCGGGGAGTTCCCGGCGCTCGCCCCGGCCGAGTACGAGGAGTGTGTCCGCGTCGCGGTCGAGGCGGCCAGGTCCGCAGGAGGGACGGTACCGGTGCTCGGCGGCACCGGCTACGGCACCGCGCTGGCCGCCGAATACGCGCTGGCCGCCGAGCGCGCTGGCGCGGACGGCCTGCTGGTGTTCCCGCCCTCCGGGGCCGATGGCGGGCAGGCCGGGCTGATCGCGCACTACCGGGCGCTCGCCGCGGCGACGCCGCTGGACCTGATCCTGTATCAGCGCGACCAGCTGGTGTTCGCTCCGGAGACGGTGGTCGAGCTCGCCGCGGTGCCGAACATCATCGGGCTCAAGGACGGGCGCGGGGACCTGGACCAGATGCAGCGGATCGTCAGCGCGGTGCGTACCGCGGGCGTCGAGGACTTCCAGTACTTCAACGGCATGCCTACCGCCGAGGCCACGCAGCGGGCCTACCGGGCGATCGGCGTGCCGCTCTATTCGTCGGCGGTCTTCTGCTTCGCTCCCGACGTCGCGCTGGCGTTCCACGGCGCGCTCGACAAGGGCGACGCGGCGACCCTCGACAAACTGATCGACGTGTTCTTCCGGCCGTATGTGGAGCTGCGCCGCAGGCACCCCGGGTACGCGGTGTCGCTGGTCAAGGCGCTGACAGTAGCGTCGGGGCACGCGGTCGGCGGCGTGCGGGCTCCGCTGACCGAACCGGCGGCGGCACATGTCGAGGAGGCGTGGGCGCTGGTCGAACAGGCTCGGGAGGCGCTGGCATGAGCGGCGCCGGGGTCTACCTGTATCCCTGGGACGCGGCGGGCGATCCGGGCTGCGCGGAGCGGATAGCCGGTCTGGGTGTTGACCGCGTGCTGCTCGCGGCCGCGTATCACACGGTAAGGGCCCTGACTCCAGCCCACCCGGAGCACAAGGTCGTCACGGCCGATCACTCCGCGGTCTACTACCAACCGGATCGGGCGCGGTGGAGCGGCCGTGAGGTGCAGCCGGTCGTCGCGACCTGGGCGCCGGGCTCGTTCCACGAGGGCGCGCAGGCTCTACGCGGCGCGGGGCTCAAGGTCTACGCATGGACGGTGCTGACGCACAATCAGCGTCTCGGCACGGTCCATCCGGAGATCTCCGTCGTCAATGCGTTCGGAGATCGTTACCCCTGGGCGTTGTGCACCGCGAATCCCCGGGTGTACGAGTACGCCGCGACGCTCGCCGCAGAGGTGGCCGCACTGCCCGAGGTGGACGGCCTGGAGCTGGAATCCTGCGGCTGGTACGGCTTCGAGCACCTGCACGCACACGACAAGACCGGCTCATCCGCGCTACCGGCCCAGGCCAGGGAACTGCTGTCGCTGTGTTTCTGCGCGGCGTGCGAGATCGACTACGCGAATGTCGGGATCGGGCCGGCGTGGTTGCGCGACCAGGTGCGGACAGCGCTCGAGCCGATCTTCGCCGGGAGCCCCGACGCGTTCGACGACGCCACTATCGCAGCGCTCGAATCCACGCTCGCGCCGGTACACGCGGTGCGCGAGGCCGCGGCGGATCGGTTCCGGGCCGAGGTGGTCTCGGCGGTGCGTGAAGTGCGTCCTGACCTCCCGATTCTGCTGCACACGCATCCGGACCCGCGCCGTGTCGGGGCGAATCCGGGTGCTGATCCGGCGAGTCTGTTCGCGCAGTCCGTGGGTCCGGTGCTGCAGTGCTGGGGTTCGATCGACGACGGGGCCGCGACGGTGTCCGCAGTCGCGCAGCAGGCTCCGGATGACGTACCGGTCGTCGCGTCGCTGCTGGCCGTGGCCAACATGGGCGGGCGCGTCGAGAGCCTGGTGAAGGACGCGGTCCGGCTGCGCGATGCGGGCGCCCGCGAGTTGCGGTTCTACCACGCCGGTTTGGCGTCGGGCAGCGATCTGAACGCGATCCGCTCTGCCACGACGGCCTGGAACGAGGAGTCGTAGCCGTCCGTAGTCGTCGTCTCGACGCGTCCTGCCTCCCCGACGTATCTGACGGGCCGTTCGCCGCTCTTGTCCGTTGAACCGCCGATCGGGTGAGCCGATCGGGGCCATGGGAGGGGTGGAGACGATGAGCGGCGACGGTCCGGACTTCGGGCAGCTGGTCTCTGAGGGAGCGGACGCGGGCGGCGAGGCGGGCAAGGACTGGGGCGAGGCGCTCGGCAGCGCGGGCGCGGA